>Ga0247815_10000084_pt1 | contig 68354 bp, 55 predicted proteins | sample UWRJL194509B1_FD_181014 | JGI IMG/M metagenome (GOLD analysis project Ga0247815, IMG submission 181014) | Plant litter microbial communities from Arlington Agricultural Research Station in Wisconsin, United States - UWRJ-L194-509B-1 | ecosystem: Environmental > Terrestrial > Plant litter >... | reverse complement strand
AATTCAGGATTCAAAAGTAAAATTTCTAAGAAAAAAGATCTTTAGCTCAGTCGCAGCTGCTATAGTGATTGGTTTGATATCGATTTGGTTTTACCAAAATCAAGTAGGGCCTGAAAGTAAAGTTGTTACCTATAAAGAACTTATCGACGAAAATAACGAAGGATTGGTAGAACAAACCAATAATTCTAACAAACCACAAATCATCACATTATCTGATGGTAGTTCGGTTTTATTACAACCCAATAGTAAATTAAGTTATCCTAAAATCTTTACCGGGAACGAAAGAAAGGTGTATTTATCTGGCGAAGGTTTCTTTGAAATTAGTAAAAATCCTAAAAAGCCTTTTTTTGTTTACGCAAACGAAATTGTTACAAAGGTAGTTGGAACGAGTTTTAGAGTAAAAGCTTATTCTGATCAGCCTGATGTAGAAGTTCTTGTGCGCACCGGTAAAGTTAGGGTAAAATCGAACGAGTTAGTTTCGAGTTCAAATCAGGAAGAAGTGATCTTGCTTCCTAATCAGGCTTTGCGTTTTTTACGCAGTGATTTAAGTTTTAATAAAATCACAAACATTACCGAGGACGAAACGTTGACCCGCAATGTTGGTAATATCGAGCAATTGAGCTTTGAGTTTACAGATATTCCGGTAGCGCAGATTTTTGAAACTATAGAGCAGGCCTATCTGGTAGATATAGATTATCCCAAAGATAAATTGAAAGATTGCCATTTGACCACTTCACTTAGTGATCAGCCTTTAACAGAAAAACTAAAAATTGTCTGTAATAGCATAGGTAATAATACTAGTTTTCAAATGAATGGTAATCAAATCATTATAACATCTCAAGGATGTAATTAATTCGCTCTGTAACTGTAATTACGAGTTGATTTAAATTTTAATAAATTCAAAAATAAAACTAAACCAAACTAAAACCAATAATAATAAATGCCTATGTAAAAGATGATAATGCAGAAAAAAAGTGCCGAAATGCTGTAACATTATCGACACTTCAATTAGTTGAATTTCTCTCTGTAAAGAGTTATTCATTACGTTTCAAAATACACTCGAATAAGTATTAATCAAAACAATCCAAAATTATGAAAAAACCAGTTGTTAAACAACGATTACTCCATCGAATCATGAAAATAACACTATTTCAGTTTGTCTTGGCGCTTGTATTTTCAAGTGTTGCCATGGCAAATAATGTAAATGGGCAAAAAAAACTAGATACTAAGGTTACCATCAATGTTGCGAATCTAACATTAGACAACGCCTTGACTAAGCTGGAAAAATCTGCTCACGTAAAATTTTCTTATAACTCAAGATTGCCTCAGCTTACCCAAAAGGTAAGTATAGATGCCGATCAGGAAATGCTGTCAAGCATTCTTAACCGAATTTTAATACCCTTTAATATAACGTATACGGAAGTAAGTAATCAAATTGTTTTGCAAAAAAATGCAGCAACAGATTCCTTTGCAGGATTAGACGCTGGTAATTCTTTGTTTGAGATATTGACTGCAGGTCCAATCATCAAAGGTGTAGTTACAGATGCAAGTGGTAGTCCACTTCCAGGAGCTACAGTTTTGGTAAAAGGAACAAAAAATGCGGTTCTTACTGATTTTGATGGTAGATTTACTATCGAAGTACCATCAAATAGTGATAGACTTATAATTTCTTATGTTGGAATGGAGTCCAAAGAAATTGGGATAGGAAACACTAATCCAACAATTGTTTTAAGTGAAGAAGGACAAAACTTAAAAGAAGTGGTAGTTACAACAGGTTACGAGAAAACATCTAAAAGAACCTTTACAGGTGCTATCAGCAAAATTTCAGGTGCTGAATTAAAAGTTGATGGTGTTGTAGATGTAAGCAGAATGATCGAGGGTAAAGCTGCCGGTGTTACGGTACAAAACGTTACAGGATCTTTTGGTTCAACACCTAAAATTACCGTACGTGGATCTTCTTCAATTTTTGGAGACACAAAACCTTTATGGGTTATTGACGGAGTGGTTCAGGAAGACATTATTAATGTTTCTTTTGCTGATTTGGCTTCCGGAAACTCAGCAACATTATTAAGTTCTGCTGTAGCAGGATTAAATGCTAATGATATTCAAAGTATTGAAATTCTTAAAGATGCATCAGCTACGTCAATCTATGGTTCAAGATCATTAAACGGTGTAGTAGTTGTTACAACAAAACAAGGTCGTAGGGATTCTCCTCTAAAAGTAAGCTATTCTGTAGAAAATACAGTGAGAACTGTTCCAAGTTATACACAATACGATATTTTGAATTCTCAGGAATCTATGAGTGTTTTTCAAGAAATGAGAGCTAAAGGGTACCTTACTCAAAGTTCATCATTGACAGCTAGATTTAGTGGTGTATATGGTATTTTGGCTAAAGAAATTAATCGTTATGACGAATCAAATGGCCAATTTGGTGTTAGAAATGAGCAACCGAATATCAATGAATTTTTGAAAAAATACGAATTAGCTAACACAGACTGGTTCAAAGTTTTATTTAGACCGTCTATTACACAAAATCACTCGTTAAGCTTTTCTGGTGGAGGAAAAAACAACAGCTTTTATGGCTCTTTAGGATATTACACAGATCCGGGATGGACTTTGGCAGATAATGTAAAACAATTGTCTTCAAATTTAAAAGGTACATTTTATATCAACGACAGATTAAATATTACTTTGTCAACACTGGCTTCTGTTCGTGATCAGGAAGCTCCGGGGACTTACGAAAGTAAAAATGACGTTGTATTTGGTAAAGTTACCAGAGATTTCGATATTAACCCGTTTAACTATGTGTTAAGTACCAGCAGAACATTGAGACCTTATGACGAAAATGGTAATTATGAGTACTACCAAAACAATTGGGCTCCTATGAATATCTTAAAAGAATTGAAAAATAATACTATGGGGATAAAAGTAAACGATATTCGTTTTCAAGCAGACATAGATTATAAAATCAATAAACATTTAACGTACAACTTTACAGGTTCAGCTCGTTATGCGAATACATCAAGAGAACACAAAATTTACGAAGGATCAAATGTAGTAGGGGCATACAATGCAGGAGTTGGAGCCACTTTGAATACTCAAATTCAAAAAGACAATGTATTCTTATATCAAAATCCAAATGATTTAACAGCACCGAAAGTTTCAGTGTTGGAAAACGGAGGATTCTTGAGAAAATATACTAATGATATGACTTCATACAATGTTAGAAATAGTGTTACATACAGAAATACATTTAACGTTAAGCATGAGCTTGAAGGATTCTTTGGTACAGAGTTTAGATCAGTAGACAGAAACAATGACAACTTTACGGCTGCAGGAATTCAATACGAAAAAGGACTTACTGCTTTTGTTGATCCTAGATTGATCGAGAAATTGATAAATGAAGGTAATTCTTATTATGATTTTGGAGCAGAGAGAGAGCGTACAGTTGGTTTCTTTGGAAAAGTAGGATACACTTACGATCGTCGTTATACAGCATCTATTACAGGTCGTTATGACGGATCAAACAGACAAGGTGATACTGGTTCTTCAAGATGGTTGCCTACCTATACAGTAAGTGGAAAATGGAATGTAAAGGAAGAAAACTTCATGAAAAATGTTGAATCTGTTAATACCCTAGCACTTAGGGCTTCATACGGTTTAACAGCAACAGCAGGCCCTGCAACAAATTCATTAGCTATTTATAAAAGTTTTATTACAAACCGTTTTAATACTAGTGACAGAGAAAATGCGATCAGAATTGAAGATTTGCAAAATGGAGATTTGACATGGGAAAAACAATATGAAACTAATATTGGTTTAGATCTGGGAATATTCAGAAACAGAGTTCAGTTAACTACAGATGTTTACAGACGTAAAGCATTTGATCTTATTGATTATGTAATTACATCTGGAGTTGGTGGGCAAAGTGTTAAACAGGGAAATAATGCCGACATGGAAACTAAAGGTATTGAACTTGGTTTTACTACTCAAAATATTGTTTCAAAAGATTTTAAATGGTCTACCACATTGAATTTTTCTATTTACGATCAGAAAATTACAAAATTAGCCAATAAACCAGCTGTATTTGATTTAATCGCTGCAAATGGAGGAAATACTGTTGGGCATCCTAGAAATTCCTTGTATTCTTATCAATTTACTGGATTAAACAATGAAGGATTACCAACTTTCAAATTGCAAGATGGTGCTGCCAATAATATAACAGAAGCTGATTTTCAGGATACAAATGATGTTATGAAGTATTTGAAATATGAAGGATCGGTTGAACCTAATAAATCTATTGGTTTTGCTAATACCTTTACTTATAAAAGTTGGTCACTATATGTTTTCGTAGTTGGATCTGGAGGAAATAAAATAAGATTAAACCCTGTTTACAGCAACAAATACACTGATCAGACTGTTTTTACAAAAGAATTTGCTAACAGATGGATCAATCCAGGTGATGAAAACACTACAAATGTTCCAGTCATTGCAGATCAGTTGGTGAATAGAAATTACGGAGAAAGAGACTTACAAATCGCGTATAATACTTATAATTTTTCTGATGTAAGAATAGCAAGCGGTGATTTTGTGAGATTAAAGAATATTTCTCTTGGCTGGGAATTCCCAAGTGATTTTAAGAAAAAACTAGGAGTAAGCACTTTTAATTTGAAAGCATCAGCTGTTAACCCATGGTTGATTTATTCAGATAAAAACTTACACGGTCAGGATCCTGAGTTTCGTAATACAGGAGGGGTAGCTTTTCCTATTACAGCACAATACACTTTTGCAATTAACCTTTCATTTTAACAATAAAATTAATTATGAAAAATATAAAAATAACACTGTCATTATTAATACTTCTTGGTGTTAGCAGTTGTGACGAATTTCTTTCAGAAGTACCAGACAACCGAACCATGATAGATACACCTGAAAAAATATCTGAATTGTTGGTTTCGGCTTATCCTAACAACTCTTATTTTGCAATGGGAGAAGGGATGTCAGATAATGTTTTCGACACAGAATTAAAACAGGCTTCGAATTTAAATAACGATCAGAGTTTTAACTGGGAAATGCACACTCAGATTGGATACGAAACTCAAAATGGATTTTGGACGGAATCGTATGCATCAATAGCGGCAGCAAATCAAGCTTTGGTTTCTATTGAAAAGCTAGGAAACCCTGCGAGTTTGAATCCTCAAAAAGGGGAAGCATTAATCGCTAGAGCTTACAATCACTTTATGCTGGTTTCTTTTTGGTCAAATCGTTACAATCCTGCTACAGCAGCAACGGATTTAGGTGTTCCTTATATTACTAAACCAGAAACTTCATTATTGGCTCAATATAAACGAAATACTGTTAAAGAAGTTTTCGACCTTATAGAGCAGGACATTACAGAAGGTTTGAAATATGTAACCAATAATTATAAAGAACCTAAGTTCCATTTCAATGTTGAAGCGGCTAAAGCTTTTGCATGTCGTTTTTATTTAATAAAAGGTGATTGGGACAAAGTATTGGAATATTCTGAAGGTATCGGCTCTAAACCTACAAGAATTAGAAACTGGACTGCTTTTAATGCAGTTCCTTTTGCTCTAATGTCTTTGGAATACTCTAAAGCAGAGCAAGAAACGAATTTATTGATCTCTTACCCTAATTCTATTGCAAATAGAGCAGGTGCTTACAGATTTGCTCTTGCAGGAAATAGATCAGATGAGATATTAGGAAATCAGGCAAATATGTGGAATAAACCTAATTTAATAAGAGCTCAGGGGCAGTATTATGGAGGAGTGATGGTTGTTGTTCCAAAACTTTATGAATATTTTAAAGTTACTAATATTACAGCAGGTATTGGAGAAGCTTTTACTGCTACCGTATTATTCAGTAATGATGAATTGTATTTGAATAGAATTGAAGCTTTAGTAATGAAAAATAGAATAGCAGAAGCTAATACAGAGCTAGGATTCTTTTTAGGAACCAGAACATCAGGATATAATCCTGCAACAGATTTAATGAATGAAACAGTTGTACAAGCTAAATATCCAGTAATTGCAAACGAGTTTACCCCATTCTACGCCTTAACTCCTCTTCAGGCTTCTTATATAAAAGCTATAGCTGAAGCAAAAAGAAAAGATTTTATACGTGAAGGGCTTAGATGGTTTGATATTAAACGATTTAATCTTGTTGTAACACACAATACTCTGGAGTTTGGTAAAATAATTCGTAATAACGTTTTAGAAAAAGACGATAAACGAAGAGCATTGCAGATCCCGCTTAGAGCTTCAGATAATGGTATTGAAAAAAATCCTAGATAATTTTTAATTATAATATAATATGAAAATAGTAAAAACATATAAGGCAGCTTTAATAGCAGGAGTTTTGTTACTTGCTTCTTGTGCTCATGAAGACCAGCCAACAGAAAGCAGGTTAGATTTTTCGGTACCAACAAAAACTGATTTAGATAAATGGATTAGTACGAGTTTTCTGGATCTTTATAACATAAATGTATATTATGAATGGGATCAAAACACAGTCGATAATACCAGATATTTATTCCCGCCAAAAGTCGAAAAAGTGCAGCCAGCAATGGAGGTCGTAAAGAAAATTTGGATTGATAGTTATACAACTATTGGTGGAGTAAATTTTGTAAAAAAGATAGCTCCCAGAGAGTTTGTTCTTGTTGGAGGTGTTAACTTAAATACAAACGGAACATTAACTTTAGGATTGGCAGAAGGTGGCCAAAGAATTACTCTTTTTCAAGTAGACAATCTAAATAAAAAGAGTAGAGCAAATGTTACACAATTTATTCATACTATTCAGCATGAATACGTTCATATCTTAAATCAGACTAAACCATTTGATGAGCAGGCCTGGTCTAAATTAACTCCTGTGGGTTATACTTCAACATGGTACACAGAACCAATTGCGACTTCGAGAAATTTAGGTTTTGTAACAAGTTATGCAAGATTAAACATTTATGAAGATTTTGCTGAAACTGCTGCTGCAATATTAACGAGCTCAAAAGCTGAATATGATGCAATCCTGGCGAGTGTTACAGATGCTACAGCTAAAGCAAATATTAAAGCAAAAGAGGCATTGGTCGTAAAATATTATAAAGATGCCTTTAATATAGATTTCTATGCATTAAGAGATCAAGCTCAAAAAAACACTGATGCCGTAGTAAATAACTAAGGATAATAAAATTTATAAAAATAAATATTATGAAAGCAATATATATATATAAGTATTTAATGATTTCTTTTATAGCCTTACTTCTGGTGTCTTGTACAAGTACAGAAGTAGATGCTAAATTTGATCAAAATGCTACAGAAAGATTAAGTGCTCGTCAAAAAGAATTAAACGACGTTTTACTTTCGTCTGCTGAAGGATGGAAAGCAGTCTATTACACAGATAGTACGCAATTAGGAGGCTGGACACATTTATTTAAATTTCTTCCAGAAGGAAAAGTAGATATGGCCTCTGATTTTACTTTAGGTACAGATACAGATACCAAAACCTACAGAAGTCAATATGAGATTCAAGCAGGAAGTACCGCAAGTTTAGTTTTTACAACAGGAAATAGAATTCATCTTTTGTCTGACGCTAATAACTATCCAACGTCGGCTCTTAAAGCAAAAGGGTATTTGGGAGATTTTCAGTTTTTTTATTATGGACAAAAAAATGGGGATATTATATTTAGAACCAATAGAAATGGGCATTTTCTTCGTTTTGTAAAAGCAACAGCGCAAGACTGGACAGATTTACCCAAAAACACTCCAGTCATTGATGGTTTAAGAGGTAATGCAGCAAGTCCGTTGTTTAGAATAATGGAAACTAATGACGGAGTTGCAACACATCAGTTTGATTTTGATTATAATCCGAATGCGCGTTTTGGTACGGCAACATCTTTAGATTTGGGTAGTCAAGAGGCTTATGATGTTGCATTTGCATTTACTCCGACTGGTGCTGTCTCAAAGCTTCCTGTAGTAGTTAAAGGGCAAAAATTAACAAATTTCTTATATGATAGTACTACTGCCAATTTTATTGCCACAGGAACAAATGGGGTTAGCGCAACGATTAAGTTCAGGAATGAACCAACTAGACTAACTGAAGACTATAAATTATTAATGCCACAAAGCGGTAATAATGTATATGCTTACATCTATAGTATAACAAAAGCTGAATCTGCAAATTCGGCTCTATTTCTATCTTTACTAGCGAGTACTGAAGCTGCTGCTGGTACAGGTTTATTTATTAATAGAATACAACCATGGTTTAATAATGCTGACGGAACAAGTTATATAGAGTATCGATTCTCTACTGTAGCAAATCCAACTGTTGTAGCAGCTAGAGTTTATCATTATTTTACTATAAAGACAGATGCTACAGCTAAAACAGTTACTTTACAACCCGGTGTTTGGAAATCAACTGCGACTGCAGCTTCTCCAGCAATCGCTGCACCTGCATTTATGAAGGCGTTAGACGATCAATTTATGAATCCTAGTGGGCTTTATTTTGCAAGAACGCAAGTTTCGGGTTATACAGGTTATACATTAACAAGTACAACAACCCCTTTTAGATTGGTTTTATACTCATTTCAATAACATTTAAAAAAAAATAAGAAAGCAGTCCGTTTTGGACTGCTTTTTTACTATATAACTATTAGCATTTATTTTGAATACAAAAGCAACTCATTTTTCGAGTTGATTTTTTTGTTTTACTTAATTGAGATAAAATCTTATAAAAATTTTTTTTAATAGAAGTTTTTTCGTATTTTTATTCTGAAGATCAGGTGGTTATATTTGATTTTCTGTCTGAAACTCAACAGATAAAAAAGGATTGAGATACAAAAACATCAAACAATTTAAACACTATGTTAAAAACAATTTTAAATTTTTCCGGAGTTAAAATGTTAAGTAAAGAGGAACAAATAAACATCCTAGGAAAAGGAGATTCTTATCAAGTTCCCAGATGTGATCGTTATGCACCACCAGGCTCAAATCCTATTGATTACCCACATTATCCATGTGCTGATCCGCAGCCAGATTGCAGGATTACAATTGACGGCACTGTAATTTGCGGTTAAAACAAAGATTAAAAAATAAAAAAACAATTGAATACATATAAACATTAAACAACCTAATTATTATGTTAAAAACAATTTTAAATTTTAAAGGAGTTGAAGTTCTAAGCAGAGAAGAACAAAAGAGTTTAATTGGTGGTAGTTATCGCGGGCCAGATCAGCATATCTGCACAACACCTTGTGCAATGATTATTTCTCCAAATAATCCATGTTTTATAGATGGTTGCGAAACTATTCCTTTTCCGGATACAGACCCATTTGTAGGGCCTATTCAAATTGTAGGATAAAAAATAAAATAAAAAGCATAATAAATTACCAGTAGAAAATCACTACTGGTTTTTTTGTTTTTATTAGAATTATCGATAATTGGTCGTTATCTCTTAAATTTGAAATTTAAATGAATTGCAAATGTAATTTTTTTAAAAAAAGAATTATCATATATTTGACAAGTCATTCATAGCCCTGATAGAAATGGAAATCCTTTTGTTTTTTTCTTTAAAAAACAAAAAATTGAAATGGATAGCAGGATTAGCTACAAATAAATATTAAAATTAATTTTGAATATGAAATTACTAGAAGGAAAAGTTGCCATTATTACAGGTGCTAGCCGTGGAATTGGAAAAGGGATTGCAGAAGTTTTTGCTAAACATGGCGCAAATGTTGCGTTTACATACAGTTCGTCTGTAGAGTCTGCACAGGCTTTAGAAGCTGAACTAAATGGTTTAGGAATTAAAGCAAAAGGATACCAGTCGAATGCAGCCGATTTTAATGAAGCGCAAACTTTTGTTGATGCTGTTTTAGCTGATTTTGGAACAGTAGATATCTTAATAAACAACGCCGGAATTACAAAAGATAATTTGTTGATGCGTATGTCTGAAGCTGATTTTGATCAGGTTATAGATGTAAACCTGAAGTCAGTATTTAATATGACAAAAGCAATTCAGAAAACTTTTCTAAAACAACGTGCTGGTTCTATAATCAATATTAGTTCTGTAGTTGGAGTTTCAGGAAATGCCGGACAAACAAATTACGCAGCTTCTAAAGCAGGTGCAATTGGTTTTACAAAATCTGTAGCATTAGAGTTAGGTTCTCGTAATATTCGTTGCAATGCAATCGCTCCGGGGTTTATTGAAACCGAAATGACAGCAAAATTAAGCGAAGATGTAGTAAAAGGATGGAGAGAAGGAATTCCGTTAAAACGTGGCGGAACTGCTGAAGACGTTGCAAATGCTTGTCTTTTCCTTGCTTCTGACATGAGTGCTTACGTTACCGGACAAGTACTTAATGTTTGCGGAGGAATGTTAACATAAGATACTAAGGTTCTAAGTTGCTAAGATACTAAGATTTTTTAGGTTCTTTGAATTACTAAATCTTCCAAATCATTAAATTATAAATATGACTACAAACACGATTCTATTATTATTACTTTCTTTAGTAATAGCTGGTGGTTTGTCGTATTTTCAATATTTTTTTAAAGCCAAAAACAAATCCAAGGTGGTTGTGTTTTTGGCTTTTTTACGTTTTTTGGCCATTTTTGGATTATTGGTTTTATTGATAAATCCTATAATGACAAAGAATTCGCTGGAAATTACAAAAACTCCTTTGGCAATTGCTGTAGATAATTCGAGTTCGATTGCAGTTTTAAAATCGGATAAAAAAGCTGAAGAACTTTATCAAAAAATAATTTCGAATCCTGCCCTTAAAGAAAAGTTCGAAATTCAGTCCTATCAGTTTGATGCTGATTTTAAACCTTCCGACAAATTTGATTTCAAAGGCAAGCAAACCAATCTTGATGAAGTTGCAAAGAATCTTAAGAGCATCAATAAAAATCTGATCTTCCCAACGGTTATTATTACCGACGGAAATCAAACTACAGGAAACGATTATGTATATCGTTTTGATCCTGTTAATAAAGTTTATCCCTTGGTTGTGGGAGATACAACTACGTTTCTTGATCTTAAAATTAATCAACTTAACGTAAACAAATACGCTTTTCATAAAAATAAATTTCCTGTAGAAGTTTTTCTGCAATATTCAGGAGATAAAAATGCAAATGCCGATTTTACAATTTCGCAGGGAAATACTGTCGTAGCCAAAGAGAAAGTTTCTTTTTCGGCATCAAAAAAAACAGCCACTTTAAACTTGCTTTTGCCTGCTGACAAAGTAGGATTGCAAATTTTTAAAGCAAGTATTTCATCAGGTTCAAAAGAAAAAAACAGTTACAACAATACCAAGAATTTTGCTGTTGAAGTTATCGATCAAAAGTCGACTATTGCGATAGTTTCTGCTATAAATCACCCCGATATTGCGTCATTAAAACGATCTATAGAAGTTAATGCACAGCGTAAGGTAACATTGGTTAAACCAAATGATATTAATCAGTTACAGGAAGTTTCGGTTTTAGTTTTATATCAGCCAACATCGGCTTTTAAAGCTATTTTTGATAATAACAAATTAGCCGGAACAAATACCTTTATCATTACCGGAAACAACACCGATTTTAATTTTCTGAACCAGCAACAAAATAGTCTGGTGTTTAAAATGAGCGGACAAAGAGAAGATTATTTATCAGAGTTTCAATCGCAGTTTAATCTTTTTGCAATAGAAAATATTGGTTTTGAAAATTTTCCTCCGCTGCAAAATTTATTCGGAACTATTACAACAAACGGAAATGTATCTGTTTTACTTTCATCCAAAATAAGAAACGTTGCTACAAATGCTCCTTTATTGGCTTTCGCCGAAAACCAAGGTAAGAGAACTGCTTTTCTTTTAGGAGAAAATAGTTGGAAATGGCGTTTGCAAAGTCATATCGATAATCAGTCATTTGAGAAATATGATGTTTTTATAGACAAAATCATTCAGTATCTTGCTTCGACAACCTCAAGAAAATCACTAGTAGTAACGCACGAAAGCTTTTATAATTCAGGAGAAGCAATTGTAATTAATGCACAATACTTCAATAAAAATTATGAGTTCGACGAAAAAGCCAGACTCACCATTACCGTTACAAATGCCGAAACGAAGCAAGCAAAAAACTACGATTTACTAAAGGGAAACAATTCTTTCTCAGCGAATCTTGACGGTTTAGCTGCCGGAAAATACAATTTCACTGTAAAAGAGTTAAATTCAAACACTATATATTCAAGTCATTTTGAAATTCTGGATTTTGATATCGAAAAACAATTTGTAAATCCAGATGTTACAAAACTAAAGCAATTAGCCCTGCAAACCAACGGAAAAGCTTTCTTCGAAGATCAGGTCGATGATTTGATTCAGCAGCTTTTAGAAAATAAAGAATACAAATCGATTGAGAAAAATGTTTCTACCAAAACACCATTAATTGATTGGGTTTGGTTGCTGATTTTGATTGCTGTTTTATTGACAGCGGAATGGTTTGTTAGAAAATACAATGGATTGTTGTAATCGAAATATATTCTAATTCCTTCTAGCTTTTTGTAATCTTGTGGTTATGAATTAAAAGTCCAAATTATGAAACTTAAATTCTTGTTTATTGTGGCAATTTCGATAGTGTTTTTTTGTTTTTTTTCATTTTCAAAGACAAATAATACTAACAAAAGCAATCTTTTGGGAAACACGATTCAGCAACGTTTTCAACTACCTCAGGGATTTGTGAGAGAAGAGGAATCTAAAACTTCGTTTGCATTTTTTTTGCGAAATATTCCATTAAAACCTTTAGGTTCAGATGTTTTGTATTTTGATGGAACTATAAAATCAAATCGAAACGTTTATGAAGCAGTTGTGGATTTACCCATTGGGAAACAGGATTTGCATCAATGTGCTGATGCCGTGATGCGTTTGCGAGCGGATTATTTTTATAGCCAAAAACAGTACGATAAAATACATTTTAATTTCACAAATGGTTTTCGTGTTGATTTTAGCAAATGGGTCGAAGGTTACAGAATTGCAATTAAAGGCAACAAAACCAGTTGGGTTAAAACTGCAAAACCATCTGACAGTTATCAAACCTATTGGAAATATTTAGAGACGGTTTTTATGTACGCAGGAACTGCTTCTTTAGAAAAAGAACTGAAATCAATTAATGCTTTAGACATAAAAATTGGAGATGTTTTTATAAAAGGAGGCTTTCCAGGTCACGCTGTTATTGTTGTTGATGTAGCTGTGAATCCAAAAAACAACCAAAAAATTATGCTTTTAGCACAAAGCTATATGCCAGCACAGGAAATTCAAATATTGAAAAATCCAAATAATAGTTCGTTGAGTCCTTGGTATGCTGTCGATTTCGGAACCTCTCTCAAAACACCCGAATGGACTTTTAGTTCTTCACAATTAAAACGTTTTAAATGAAACGATTCCTTTTTTTATTCCTTATATTCCAAAATGTTTTTTCTCAAGAAATTCCATTGAATATTCAAAAATTAATTAAAGCATACCCGGATCAAGTTGTTGGTTTTAAAGATAATAAAATTATTTTTAGTGATAAATCAAATTTGATTTATGATGATTTTAAAAATAAAACGAATCAAGAATTGTTAGAAAATCCAGATATTGAGGATCAATTTAGGTTTGTTTATACTAAAGCAAATAAGAATTTAATTCCAAAGGATGATGCAGGAAGAATTCGAAATGAAGCTTTTTTTAAGAAAATTTACGGAAATTCAAAATCAGAAGTTGAATCAAAAATGATTGAAATTATTTGGTGCCCAAAATTAGTCAATCAAAAAATAAAAGTAACAACCGTAAATGGAATTGATAAAATTGTAAAAAAACTCTCGGCAGAATTAGATAATAATCCAGAATTTAAAAAATATATTAATGCTATTGGAGGTACATTTAGTTGGAGAAAAATTTCAGGAACAAACCGATTGAGTATGCATAGTTATGGAATGACTATAGATATTAATGTCAAAAATTCCAATTATTGGCAATGGGATTGTAAATGTAAAAATGAAGAATCTAATCTTTCATATAGAAATCAAATTCCCCTGAAGCTAGTTTCAATTTTTGAAAAATACGGCTTTATTTGGGGAGGAAATTGGAAACATTATGACACAATGCATTTTGAGTATCGACCTGAACTTTTTTTATAAATTATTTTATTGCAAGAAATATTGTGTAGGAAAGTGGATTACGAATTAAAAAATTATGATTATGGATTTCAGGCTAAAAGTATTCTACACCGTTGCACTCCGCTTAAATTTTACTAAAGCGGCAACAGAATTGTATATCTCGCAGCCAGCGGTTTCTAAACACATTCAGGAACTTGAGGAAACCTATAAAACCAAACTTTTCGAACGTAATGGCTCTAAAATTGCGTTAACTCCGGCAGGAGAGATTCTGCTAAAACATACCAAAAACATCTTCGAAATCTATCGCGAAATCGACTTTGATATGAGCTCCTTTATCAGCGAACGCCAGGGATTATTAAGATTAGGAGCAAGTACAACTATTTCGCAATATATTATTTCTCCAGTTTTAGCGCGTTTTCATCAAAAACAGCAAGAAATCAAAGTCAATTTGTTGAACGGAAATACAGAACAAATCGAAAATGCCTTAATCAACAAAGAAATCGAAATCGGAATTGTCGAAGGACAATCTAAAAATCAGTCGATTAAGTATATTCCGTTTTTAAAAGACGAATTGGTTTTAGTTTGCAATACCAAAAATCCTTTGGTAAAACAAAACGAAATCTCGCTTGAAGATTTAAAAGCAATGAAATTTATAACACGCGAACGTGGTTCGGGAACACTTGAAGTTATAGAATATGCCTTAAAACAAATTGATTTTAAAATTACCGATTTGCAAATCGAAATGCAATTAGGATCTACAGAAAGTATAAAATCTTATTTGTTAAACTCAGATTGTTTTGCCTTTATGTCAATACATGCGGTAGATAAAGAGCTTAAAAACAATGAATTGATTGTTTTAGATGTTGAGAATTTATCAATAGAAAGGCATTTCTATATCATCACTTTATTAGGAAAATCCGATTCTTTGTCAGAGCTTTTTATTCAAAATATATCGTCTTATTATAACTTAGAGTTATAGCCGATTGTAATTTAAGATTGGTGAATATCGTATAAAGGGCAGACCTTTGTAAGGAAATATCAAATTCCTTATTTTGAAAACGAAACAACATACCGCATCACATTTATTCGAAATTAATCTTTACCTGCAACAAGCCATTTTTGCCTTAATAATTGTATTGTGTTTATTTTCGATTATTTCTCCGCCAATCGCCTTATTGTTAGGCGTTGTTATGGTAAATGTTTTTGGGAATCCATTTGTAGCATTCAACCACATTGCGATTACGTATTTATTACAATTCTCAGTAATTGGTTTAGGCTTCGGAATGAACGCTACAGCTGCAATTTCAGCTGGAAAAGAAGGTTTTTTGCTTACAATATTCTCAATTTTTAGTACATTGATATTGGGTACATTTTTAGGAAAATGGCTTAAAACCGATAAAAAAACATCGCATTTAATCTCTTGCGGAACGGCCATTTGTGGCGGAAGTGCCATTGCAGCCATTTCTCCCGTAATCAAATCAAACGAAAATCAAACCTCAATAGCTTTGGGAGTTATTTTTATTCTAAATTCAATTGCATTGTTTGTTTTTCCGTTTATAGGGCATCAGCTCGATTTGTCTCAAAAAGAATTTGGTTTATGGTGCGCTATTGCCATTCATGATACCAGTTCAGTTGTAGGTGCTGCGAATAAATACGGAGCCGAAGCCTTGCAAATTGCCACAACCGTAAAACTGGCCAGAGCATTGTGGATCATTCCAATTTCACTTTTAACAGCTTTTATTTTTAAGAATAAATCTCAAAAAATAAAAATCCCATACTTTATTGGTTTGTTTATTCTGGCAATGTTATTCAATTCTTATGTCCCTCAAACGGCTACTATTGCGCCTTATATTGTTAGTGTTGCTAAAATTGGTTTAACAATCACTTTGTTTTTAATTGGCGCAACATTAAATATAAATACCTTAAAAGCAGTAGGAGTAAAGCCTTTACTTCAGGGAGTTTTTCTTTGGATCTTTATTGCTGGTTTAGGTTTGGCTTCAATTTTATATCTGAATTAAATAATAAAATTTACTTTACATTCGAAAACTTAACAATTGGCTTGTCGATCATTTTGTAAAACTTACCTTTAAATGAAAAGCGTTTTTCAATCTCAAAATTAAATTGTTTTTTTGATTTCGCCATTGCAGCTATTTCTTCAGGCGGATCAGCCTCAAATTCGTCATTCGCTTTCGCTGCCTTGCTAAACGTGCCATTTGTTTTTATAATAATATCTCTAAAATGTTTCTTACCGTTATCATTTACAACTTTATACGAGCTTGACCATTTTAAACTTGCCACATTGGTAAGTTGATAGTTGTTAACCTCCATGATAGGCTGATATTTACCGTCAAGTCCGGCAATAAGATAAAGAGTTCCTTCAAAAGGTCCGCCACCGCCACCATTTACATGCAATAAAGTAAAAGCATATTGGTCTTCGCCAATTTCTACAAGCTTAGGTTTAGGAGCCTGGGCAAAAGCACCAAAAGCAGCAACACCGGACTGAAAAGATCTCATTTCCCAAACTTTATCATTTTTTGCAAATTTAGCCACACCTACAAGACCACCCGAAAATCTTCCGGTTTGTAGTCCGTCTTCATCATAATTTGAATGGTTAAAAAATAATAATCTAAATTCATTTCCTTTAGAATCTTTGTAAGCAATATTGTCAAGTATTCGGGTTGCAACACCTCTTTCGTAAGGAAACATTTGATCCCCTTCGACACCATTTACGTCAGTATAAGGACTAGGTTTACAACTTTTGCATTTCCAGCTCAAAAAAGTATTGTTATCAGAAAGTTTATATAGTTTACCCGGAAACAGCTTTTGTATGGTTTTTACACCATCAAAAGGATCAGCTATCTTTAAGGTTCTTTTAGGATTTAAAATAGTGTCGCTAACAGATTTAAGTTGAATAATATCGTCTTGGGCAACACAAACAGAAGTAATTAAAAAGAAAACAATACTGAAATAAGTAGGGCGCATAAAATTAAATTTTAGAATAAAAAACAAAACGAATTTACAAAGAAACTTTTGATGTGAACTGATATCACAAAAATGCTTTCAAAATTAAAAGGAATTAAATTATAACAATAATAGCCACTATTGTTTTGAATTCAGTTTAAATGGGATAAATTTGCACCCTCAAACAAAATACAAATGAAAAACTTTAGAATGAAGCCAAGACTAATCGCCCTATTCGTATTAGCTATTGGATTTTTGACACTATCATGGGGAATCGTTGGCCATGAGCGTATTAATAAAGCAGCAGTAATGGCTTTACCTCAATCAATACAAGTGTTTTTTTACAACCACATTGATTTTATTACACAAGAAGCATCAGTTCCGGATATTCGTAAATATGCTTTAAATTATAAAGATGAAAACCCAAGGCATTATTTTGACATGGAAAATTTTGGTGCTGTAGACAGTATACCACAAACCATGGAAGCAGCAAAGAAAAAATACGATGCTAAATTCCTAAACGATAACGGAATTTTACCTTGGTATATCGAAGATATGATGGTAAAATTAACCAAAGCTTTTAAAGATAAAAACAGAGCAGAAATCTTGTTTCTTGCTGCAGATTTAGGTCATTATATTGGCGATGCACATATGCCGTTGCATACTTCTGCCAATCATGACGGACAATTAAGCGACCAAAAAGGAATTCATTCACTTTGGGAAAGCAGATTACCGGAGTTATTTGCTAAAAATTACAAGTTAAATGTTCCTCAGGCTCAATATTACGAAGATGTTCATAAAGCAACCTGGGATATGATTAATGACACACATAGTTTAGCCAAACCGTTATTAGACATCGATAAAAAACTAAGAACTGCCACTCCGGAAAGCCAGGTTTTTAAAATGGATGCTGACGGAAAAGTATTGAAAAGTAAATACAATACAGCTGTTTTTTCTGATGATTACGCTAAGAAACTACACGAACAATTAAACGGAATGGTAGAAAGCCAAATGAGAAAAGCCATTACAGCAACTGCAAGTTTTTGGTACACTGCATGGGTAAACGCCGGAAAACCAGATTTGAGCGACTTAGACGCGCCTTCTGTAACACAAAGAAACTATCAGTCATTAAAAGACGATCAAAAATTGTTTCAACAAGGAAACTTGTTTGGACTTAAAAACCAAAACGACTAAGACAGTTTTCAGTCTCAGTTTACATACAAAAAAGCCTCAGATTCATTTGAATTTGAGGCTTTTTTAATGTTTTATATAAGCAAAGTTGAAGTTTTAGGAGCTATTTCCTACTATACGCTTGTATCTTTTATTTTTTCTAAAGAAAAAAAATAAAAGGATACCGCTTCTATCAGGGCTAGGGCACTCGTTTTCAAAAGATCTTTTATTTTAAACCAATAGATAACAAACAGGCAATACAAAAAAATAAAACCAGCGTAAATCAGTTAAATCCTTGTCATCCGCGTGCCGTCCCGCCATCAATTTTGAAATTTTAAAATTTGAATTTTATTTATTTCTGATATTTCTTTTTCTTCAGCATATCCGAAGCGGTTTGATAAAACGAGATCGTTTCATTTACCAAATCAGTTCTTTCTGTTTTCATGCATTTTTCGTTATAATCAATTTGATATTCCGGCGCAATACCATCTTTTGGTTCTGGTTTTAGTTTAAACTGTTTTACTTGCTGTTTAGGCGATAAAATGGTCAGAACATTATCTTTTATCAAACCCAAATCCTGATAAGTAGCAATAAAAGCGCGCGGTTTGTAATCCGGTTTCAAAACATCCTGACCAAAAAACTTACTTTCATAACTAAAATGCAATAAACCAAAAAGCGTAGGCATAAGATCAATTTGCGACATTAGCTTATTGCATTTTTCAGCTTGGACTGTTGGATCATAAATAAAAGCCGGAATTCTGTACTTGTCCAACGGAAGTTGTGTTTTTCCTGCGCTCGACGCACAATGATCTGCAACAATAACAAAAACAGTATTTTTAAACCAAGGTTGTTTACTCGCCATTGCAAAGAATTTTCTAAGCGAATAATCGGTATACTTAACACCGCCGTCACGCGATTTAATATCTCCCGGAATGTCAATTTTATTATTTGGATACGTAAAAGGCCTGTGATTGCTCACCGTCATAATATGATTAAAGAAAGGTTTGTTTTCCTTTGCTTCAGCTTTCATCACCTTAATTGCTTTGTTGTACATATCCTCGTCACAAACTCCCCAAACATTCTCAAAAGTAACTTCTTCAGGCGAAAAACTGGATTTATCTACAATGTCATAACCATTTCCGGAATAGAAATCCTGCATGTTATCAAAAAAAGCATCTCCGCCATACATGAATTTTACATTGTAATTGCGTTTTTTGAAAATTGCTCCGGTCGAAAATTTGTTTTTATTGTCTTCTCTTTTCAAAACACTTTCACCTGCCGTTGGTGGCAAGCATAGTGTAACCGCTTCCAGTCCGCGAACCGTTCTGTTTCCTGCCGCATAAAGATTCGTAAACTGCAAACTTTTTTGAGCTAAACTATCCAGAAAAGGCGTGATGTTTTCTTTATTTCCGTACATTTTCATGTATTCAGCGCTTAAACTTTCTATTGTAATCAATACTACATTTTTATGATTTTCAAGAGAATCACCCGTAATGTTTCTTTTCGTATTTTCTCCTGAAATACCGGGAAGCTGTTGTTTTAAAAGATTAAATGCTTTTTCTGCCGGAAGTGTTTTGTAGAATTTAAAATAATCAAGTTTATTGTTTTCAAAAGCGAGATAAAATTTATACAAACCGTTAGCCTGCAATTCATTCACAAAAACATTTCTGGAATTTTCGGTTTTTGCCAGTGTAGGTATTGCTACCAAAGAGATCATAAATAATACAACGTAAACTCCGGTAATTTTTAATTTATCTGTTACAGACGGAATCGCATCGATATAATTGCGAGACCTTTTAACAATGAAATAAGTAAATATGGCCGTTACAAGAAACAAAACAGAAAATATAGGAATTACAGGATAAGACTGCATGATGTTCCCGATAACTTCATTGGTGTAAATCAAATAATTAACAGCAATGAAATTGTATTTCACGCCAAATTCATTCCAGAAAAAGTATTCACTTATTCCGTTTTGCAAGATTAGTAAAATGTATAGGAAAATGACAAAAGCAAATAACCAGTACCTGATTTTGTCTCTTAGTTTTGGAAGAAAAAGCAGCAAAGCAAAAAGCGCCGTTTTAATTCCGATAAAAATTAAAATAATTCTTGGCAAAGCACCTCCGTACTCATCAAAAATACTTTTTCCCGATGCGACGTAAAGAAACAGCGCAATAAAAATGCCCAGAATAATATAGCCCGATGGTTTATTGTATTTAGCATTAGAAATAAAAATAAGATAAAGCCATAAAAAAACACTTGCGACAATAAAAGTAAATACATCTGAAATAAAACCTAAAGCAAAGATTTTCAGACATTCAAGAATCGTAAATGAACTTTGTGTAATCGGGTGAAATAATAAAACTATTCGTAATAGAAAACTGATGATACAATAAAACACAGTTAGATTGTAAAATGGAGAAAGCTTCTTGTAAAAAGTCATGAAATAAATTTTTCACAAAATTAATGGCGATAAATTAGTTCCAGATGAAGTTATGCTTTTACCTTGCTTAGTGTAAACTTAAAGTTTACTTAAGATGAAGTTGTTTTCCCTATTCTAATGGTTTTAAGCAATTTCTGAAAGCTAAAATATCTATCTTTGAATAATAAAAAGTAGATATAATCTTAATTAAAAAAGGCCAATGCATATTTTAATAGTCGAAGATGAGTTAGGAATTGTTCAGTTTTTGCAGCAGGGTTTGCTGGAAGAAGGCTATCAGATAACCACAGCAAGTGATGGTTCAAAAGGTTTTGAGTTGATTCAGAATCAGAAGTTTGATTTGATTTTACTCGATTGGATGCTTCCTAAAATTAACGGTTTAGATTTGTGCAAAGCAATCAGGATTAAAGATCAAACCACTCCAATTATTTTTTTAACTGCAAAAGATACCGTTCAGGAAACCATCGAAGGCTTAAAAGCAGGAGCAAACGATTATATAAAAAAGCCCTTTAGCTTTGAAGAACTGGTAGAAAGAATAAAAATTCATTTTAGAAATCAAAAAGGCTCAGAGATTTTAACTTTGGGTGTCATCAAAATTGATTTATCAAAACATATTGTTCTTAAAAATCAGGATGAAATAGCATTAACCCAGCGTGAATTTGAATTACTGACTTATCTGATAAAAAATAAAGGAAAAGTTTGTACCCGAAATCAAATCTTAAAAGACGTTTGGGAGATTAATTTCGAATATGATACCGGTGTAATTGATGTTTTTATGAACGCTATTCGAAAAAAACTCAATTTAAAAATTGAAGAAGATTACATAAAAACAATTCGCGGGATTGGTTATATCGCTAACGACTTATAAATGATACAGCTTTCTTTTAAAAACAGAATTGCCTTAAACTATATTATTACCACAGGCTTATTAATTGTAGTCGTTTTTTCGGTAATTTATTCTATTGTAAAACACACCGTTTATAATCATATTGATGAAAAAATAAAGGTTGAAATTCAGAATCATCAAGAAGAAATTAAAGAAGTCGATGGTAAAGTAATCCTTATCGATGAAGAAGAATGGAACGAACGCGAGCACAATACAGTAGATGTAAACCCTGTATTTGTTGAGTTTCTGGATGTAAATAAAAATATTACAGAAAAAGCGCCCAACCTTAAAACACAAACACTTAAATTTAATGATTCAGTAGAAGATTTTGAATTGTTTGATACTAAAATGGGCGATCATGATATCAGGCAAATTCAGGTTCCGCTGCATATTAGAAACAAAAAAATAGGATATGTTATTGTAGCAATGTCTTTGTCAGATTCGAAAATGGTATTAAACAATTTGTTTAATATTATGAGTTTGTCGTTTTTAGGCATTTTATTATTGCTGTTTTTTATTGCCAGATTCTTTGCTGGCCGAAGTATAAAACCTATAAATGCAATAATCAATACCTCAAAAATTATTACGAAGGATAATCTAAAAGCGCGTATTCCGCTGCCCAAAACCAGAGACGAATTATACACGCTTTCTAAAACAATAAACAACCTTCTTAACCGTATTGAAGACGCAATCGAACGCGAAAAACAATTTACTTCTGATGCTTCTCATGAACTAAGAACGCCGCTTACGGTTATTAAAGGAACACTTGAAGTGCTCATTCGTAAACCACGTGATAATAAAGAATACGAAGAGAAAATTAATTACTGTATAAAAGAAGTGGACCACTTAAATATGCTGGTAGATCAGCTGTTATTAATGGCTCGTTTTGAAAACCAAAGCAAAAATATAAAGACAGAATCTGTTTATTTGAATTCTCTTATTTTGGATGTTCTCACCTTGAACTCAGAGAAAATAAACAATCAAAAAATCAAGATTAAATTTGATGCGCAGGAGGACTATTATATTCAATCTGATAACTTTTTAGTGATCACAATTCTGAGAAATATTATTTCAAATGCAGTAAAATACACGAACAAGGATGGAGAAGTAACTATTTTACTTTCGAAACAAAACGAAAAAATAGTCTGTAAAATTTCAGACAACGGGATCGGAATTGAGCAACATGATTTAGAAGCTATATTTAATCCGTTTTTCAGATCCAATTCAACAGATCATCCGGAGATTAAAGGAACTGGCTTAGGTTTGTCTATTGTAAAAAGAATTACAGAACTGCTTCATATTAAGTTTAAAATCGATAGCCAGATAGGAGTAGGAACTACTGTTGTACTGAGTTTTAACGATAATATGAAAACATTATCGTAAATTGAAAAAATCTAATAAAATAAAGGCGCGGGCTTTTTTTTAACAATAAACTATAGTTAAGTTAAATTAAAAATTGTTTTTTTATGAAATTAACTAGTATATTTGCAACCGAATCAAAGAATAAAACACAACACAAATCATGATTTCAATTCAATTACATCATCATCATTTTCATTATTGCTCTCAGGCGATGTGTTAATGGTATGCATGTAAATCATCATATTTTAAAACCCGTTTGAGTACATCAAACGGGTTTTTTTATACCAATTCTTTGTACTCAAACTATTAATCCAACAAAAACTAAAAAAATGAGTACGTTAAAAATTGCAATTCAAAAATCAGGTCGTTTAAACGAAGACAGCATTCAAATCTTAAAAGATTGTGGTATTTCGATCAACAACGGAAACGATCAGCTAAAAGCCGAAGCCTCAAATTTTCCTCTTGAAGTTTTATATTTAAGAAATTCAGATATTCCTCAATATTTAATTGATGGAGTGGTAGATCTTGCGATCGTTGGTGATAATCTTTTGGTAGAAAAAGGAAAACATATCGAAGTGATTCAAAAACTAGGGTTTTCAAAATGTAAGGTTTCTGTTGCCGTTCCTAAAACCTTCGAATACAATTCGATTCAGGATTTAGCAGGTTTGCGTATCGCGACTTCTTACCCAAATACAGTAAATGAATATTTCAGCTCTTTCGGACTATCTGTCGATATTCACCAAATTTCAGGCTCTGTAGAAATCGCCCCAAACATTGGTCTTGCCGATGCTATTGTAGATATCGTTTCAAGCGGCAGCACTTTATTCAAAAACAATTTAAGAGAAGTAGAAGTAATCCTTAAAAGCGAAGCTGTTTTAGCCGTTTCTCCAAAAGTTTCTCCTGAAATTCAGAAACACATCGATACTCTGAAATTCAGAATACAATCTGTTTTAAGAGCCAGAAATTCAAAATATATTCTGATGAACGTTCCCAACGATAAAATCGACGAAATTGGTAAAATCTTGCCGGTTTTAAGAAGTTTAACCGTTTTGCCACTGGCGCAGGAAGGATGGAGCAGCGTTCACTCGGTAATCGATAAAGACACTTTTTGGGATGTAATCGATAAACTAAAAGAAGCCGGAGCCGAAGGAATTTTAGTTTGTCCAATTGAGAAAATGGTACTTTAAAAGAAATTCCAATATAAAAATTCCAAATTCCAAAAGAGTCAAAATTTCAATGTAAAAATTCCAAATTCCAAACTTCGACAACAGCTTTGCGAACTTAATATTTACAAAGAAAGTCAAAGAAAAGTAAAAAAAACCTTGCGGTCTTTGCGGTTAAAACCCACACAGCATTTGGAATTTAATATAAAATATTATGAATAAGATAGACAATCCAAAACCAGAAACCTGGTCAGAAATATTAAAAAGACCAACCAAAACGATCGATGATATCGAAGTTACGGTAAAAGAAATCTTTAAAGAAGTACAGAAAAAAGGAGATGAAGCAGTTGCAAAATACACTTCGATCTTTGACGGAATTGCTTTAGAAAATTACGAAGTTTCCTCAGAAGAAATTCAGGAAGCCGTTAGTTCAATTTCTACTGAATTAAAAGAGGCAATTCAATTAGCAAAAGCGAATATTATTAAATTTCATACTGCCCAAAAAACTGATAGAATTTCTATAGAAACTACTGAAGGTGTGAATTGCTGGCAGGAGAAAAGACCGATTCAAAAAATTGGTTTATACATTCCGGGCGGAACTGCGCCTTTGTTCTCAACGGTTTTAATGTTGGCAGTTCCTGCTGAAATTGCAGGATGTAAAGAAATTGTTTTATGTTCGCCACCAGATAAAACCGGAAAAATAAATCCTGCCATTTTATATGCTGCTAATTTGTGTGGTGTAACCAAAATATTAAAAGTAGGCGGAATTCAGGCAATCGCCGGAATGACATTCGGAACAAAATCAATCCCTAAAGTATACAAGATTTTCGGACCCGGAAATCAGTTTGTAACGGTGGCAAAACAATTGGCAACACAATTTGGAGTAGCAATTGATATGCCGGCAGGACCTTCAGAATTGTTGGTTGTGGCCGATGATACTGCCGTTCCTGCGTTTGTAGCTTCGGATTTATTGTCTCAGGCAGAACACGGAACAGACAGTCAGGTTATTCTGGTTTCAACTTCAAAAAAACTGATTGATGCTGTAGAAAAAGAAGTTCAAATTCAGGTAGAAGCGCTTCCGAGAAAAGAAATTGCTAAAAAAGCCATCGAAAATTCAAAATTGATTTATGTAGAAAATGATAAAATTGCTTTGGATTTAATCAACGAATACGGACCGGAACACTTTATTATCTGTTCAGAATTTGATGATTTTTATTGCAACGGAATTGTAAATGCAGGTTCGGTTTTTATAGGGAATTATACGCCTGAAAGTGCCGGAGATTATGCATCGGGAACCAATCATACGCTGCCAACAAACGGATACGCAAAGAATTACAGTGGAGTAAATCTGGATAGTTTTATGAAATCAATGACGTTTCAGAAAATATCAGAAAAAGGAATTCAGAATATAGGTAAAGCGATTGAAGTTATGGCTGATGCCGAAGGTTTGCAAGCCCATAAAAATGCTGTAACTTTAAGACTCCAATCGTTGAAGTAACCTGTTTTACTGCAAGGTTTTCAAAACCTTGTAGGTATAGCATGTCAGCCTTATAATTTAAAATTCTATAAAACATACCTACAAGGTTTTGAAAACTTTGCAGGAATAAAAAATATGATAATGAGCACTTTTGATATAAATACAATAACTCGTGAAAACGTAAAAACATTGAAACCATATTCGTCGGCTCGAGATGAGTTTGAAGATTTTGATACGGCGCAAATGATTTTTTTGGATGCCAATGAAAATCCGTTTCAAAATGGTGTGAATCGTTATCCTGATCCGCAGCAAAGTTCGGTAAAGGCGATTTTAGCAAAGAATAAAATGGTAAAATCCAGTCAGATTTTATTAGGAAACGGGAGCGACGAAGTTTTAGACTTGCTTTTCAGAGCATTTTGCGAACCTAAAATTGACAATATTATTTCGCTGCCGCCAACATACGGAATGTACAGCGTTCTGGCGAACATTAATGCAGTTGAAAACAGAGAAGTTTTGCTTTCAAATGATTTTCAGCCACAAGTAGAAAAGATTTTAGAAGCTGTTGATGGAAATACAAAAATCATCTTTTTATGCTCGCCAAATAACCCAACAGGAAATTCTTTCTCTGATGAAAGTGTGGTGAAATTACTTCAAAATTTTAAAGGTTTAATTGTAATCGACGAAGCATATATCGACTTTTCGAAAAAAGAAAGCTGGCTAACAGAAATCGACGAATATCCAAATTTGGTCATTACACAAACGCTTTCAAAAGCCTATGGTTTGGCCGGAATTCGTTTGGGAATTTGTTATGGTTCTGAAGCTGTGATTTCGGTTTTGAATAAAATAAAACCTCCCTATAATGTCAACGAATTAACACAGCAAAGAGCTATAGTTCGGTTGAATGATTCTGACAAAATAAAACAAGAAATAGCTTCTATTATTGAACAAAGAAAGGAATTACTTAAAGTGTTGCTTGAAGTAATTTTTGTAGAGAAAATTTATCCAACAGAAGCTAATTTTGTTCTGGTAAAAGTAGATGATGCTAATAAAAGATACGATCAATTAATTGCAAAAGGGATTGTAATTCGTAACAGAACTACTCAGCCTTTATGCGAAAATTGCCTGCGTTTTACGATTGGAATTCCGGAAGAAAATTCAGTTTTAATTAGAGAATTGAAGTTATTAAAGTAAAAAAAATATAGCCACAGATGACACAGATTAAAATGATTTTTCACGCAGATTTGGCAGATTAAAGCAGATTTATTTTGATCTTTAATTATAAAAAATCTGTGTGAATCTGCTCAAATCTTTTTAAATCTGCGTGAAATAAAATTATTGACAATAGAAAAATCATTTTAATCTGTGTAATCTGTGGCAGAAAAAAATAAATTATGAAAAAAGTACTTTTTATCGATCGTGACGGAACGATTGTTTTAGAACCAGAAAATTTACAATTAGATGCTTTGGATAAACTGGAATTTTATCCAAAAGCGTTTCAATATTTGGCTAAAATTGCCAATGAATTAGATTACGAATTGGCAATGGTAACCAATCAGGACGGGTTGGGAACGGATAGTTTTCCGGAAGATACGTTTTGGCCAACGCAGAATTTTATCTTAAAAGCCTTTGAAAATGAAGGAGTTTTGTTTGATGATATTTTTGTAGACCGATCTTTTCCTGAAGATAACGCGCCAACACGCAAGCCTAGAACAGGAATGTTGACTAAATATTTGAATAATCCTGAATATGATTTAGAGAATTCTTTTGTTTTAGGAGATCGTTTGACAGATGTTGAACTGGCGAAAAACCTGGGCGCGAAGGCAATTTTCATGAATATGACGGACGGAATTGGAAGCAATGAAATTTCGTCGAAACGTGAGGAATTAAACGACACAATTATCCTGCAAACGACAGATTGGAAACGTATTTATGAGTTTTTAAAATTGGAAGCACGTTCAGCATCGATTACGCGTAAAACCAATGAAACCGATATTTTTATTGATTTGAATCTGGACGGAACGGGAAAAAGTAAAATTGAAACAGGAATTGCCTTTTTTGATCATATGTTAGATCAGATTGCGCGTCATGGTCAGATGGACTTGGAAATCCTTGTAAAAGGTGATCTTGAAGTCGATGAACACCACACGATTGAAGATACGGCAATTGCATTAGGAGAAGTTTTCGCTAAAGCATTAGGAAATAAATTAGGAATCGAACGTTACGGATTCTGTTTACCAATGGACGATTGTTTATCTCAAGTGGCAATTGATTTTGGCGGAAGAAACTGGCTGGTTTGGGAAACCGAATTCAAACGTGAAATGGTGGGTAAAATGCCAACAGAAATGTTTTATCATTTCTTTAAATCCTTCTCTGATGGCGCAAAAGCCAATATCAACATCAAAGCCGAAGGAACAAACGAACACCACAAAATTGAAGCTATTTTTAAAGCTTTCGCAAAAGCGATAAAAGTAGCGGTGAAAAGAGATACAGAAAAAATGATTTTGCCTTCGACGAAGGGGATGTTGTAAAAACGCTATAAGCTGTAGGCAATAGGCATTAGGCCTAAAGCTTACAGCCTAAAGCTTAAAGCTTTTTTTTATGAAAATAGTAATTATAAATTACGGAGCAGGAAATATTCAGAGCATTATGTTTGCTATTGAAAGGCTTGGTTTTAAAGCTGTTTTGAGTAATAATCCGGAAGAAATTCTGGCGGCTGATAAAGTGATTTTTCCTGGCGTTGGCGAGGCAAGTTCGGCTATGGCTAAACTTAATGAAAGCGGTTTGGATAGTCTGATTCCGACTTTGAAACAACCTGTTTTTGGAATTTGCCTGGGTATGCAATTGATGTGCAAATCATCTGAAGAAGGAAATACGAAAGGTTTGGGAATTTTTGATGTTGATGTGATTAAATTTACTTCGAAAGTAAAAGTGCCACAAATGGGATGGAACCAGATTTATGATTTAAAATCGGATTTGTTTAAAGGAATTGCTGAGAATGAATTCATGTATTTGGTGCATAGTTTTTACGCTCCAAATTGCGATGAAGCCATTGCTACAACGAATTATGAATTGGAATATGCATCAGCTTTACAAAAGGATAATTTTTACGGAACTCAGTTTCATCCGGAGAAAAGCGGAGCGGTTGGAGAAAAGATTTTAGAAAATTTTTTAAAAATGTAAAATTTTAAAATTCCAATTGAAATAACAATATCAAAAATCAATTTAGAGTAATCGTTTTTCAATAATCTAAAATCTGAACTCTAAAATCTAAAATATCAAAAAAATGAGAATAATACCAGCTATAGATATCATCGACGGAAAATGTGTTCGTTTGTCAAAAGGCGATTACGATACGAAGATCATTTACAACGAAAATCCACTTGAAGTGGCGAAATCATTCGAAGCGCACGGAATCGAATATTTGCATTTGGTAGATCTTGACGGTGCAAAATCGAGCAAAATTGTGAATTATAAAATTCTGGAACAAATTGCGACGCAAACCACTTTAAAAATTGATTTTGGCGGTGGTTTAAAATCTGATGAAGACTTGAAAATTGCTTTCGAAAGTGGTGCAAACCAAATTACCGGAGGAAGTATCGCTGTAAAAAACAGAGCTATTTTCGAAAAATGGATTTCAGAATATGGTTCTGATAAAATTATTCTTGGGGCTGACGCCAAAGACGAAAAAATAGCGGTTTCAGGATGGTTAGAAGATTCAGATGAAGATTTGATTCCGTTTATTCAGGATTATCAATCAAAAGGAATTCAATATGTTATTTGTACCGATATTGCAAAAGACGGAATGCTGGAAGGCCCGAGTTTTGATTTGTATGAAAAAATATTAAAAGAAGCTATGGGAGTAAAACTAATTGCATCAGGAGGAATTTCAACTTTTGATGAATTGCCTAAATTAGCCGAATTAGGCTGTGAAGGAACAATCATTGGAAAAGCAATTTATGAAGGCAGAATTACTCTAAAACAATTAGAAAATTATATTTTAAATAAGTAGATTATTTCGCAAAGATGTACAAAGTAAAACACAAAGATTCACAAAAAAATCTTTGCGAATCTTTGTGAAATCTTCGTGAATCTCAGTGAAACAACTAAAAAAATGTTAGCAAAAAGAATCATTCCTTGTTTGGATATAAAAAACGGAAGAACCGTAAAAGGCGTTAATTTCGTAGATTTACGTGATGCCGGCGATCCGGTAGAATTGGCAGAAATTTATTCGGCAGAAGGAGCTGATGAATTGGTTTTTCTGGATATTTCAGCTACTGAGGAACGTCGTAAAACCCTGGTCAATATGGTGCGAAGTGTGGCGGAAAAAATCAATATTCCGTTTACGGTTGGCGGCGGAATCTCATCTGTAGAAGATGTCGAAATTCTGCTGAATAACGGAGCTGATAAAGTTTCAATCAATTCATCGGCAGTAAAAAATCCGCAATTGATTAATGATTTAGCACAGAAATTCGGAAGTCAGTGTGTTGTTGTGGCAATAGATGCCAAACAAATAAACGGACAATGGATTGTGCATTTGGTGGGAGGAAAAGTTCCAACAGAACTTAATTTATTCGATTGGGCTGTAGAAGTTGCAGAACGAGGGGCAGGAGAAATTCTATTCACCTCAATGGACAATGACGGAACCAAAAATGGCTTTGCAAACGAAGCTTTGGCTAAATTATCAACGTTAATCAATATTCCAATTATTGCTTCTGGAGGTGCCGGAAACATTCAGCATTTTGTAGATTCTTTCAAAGTAGGAAAAGCTGATGCGGCTTTGGCTGCGAGTGTTTTTCATTTTAAAGAAATTGAGATTAAAGCTTTGAAAAAAGAATTGAGGAAGAATGATATTGAGGTTAGGCTTTAGAAAATAGAGTAAAGAATATAGAGTAAAGAATATAGAGTAAAGAATATAGAATATAGAATAAAGAATATAGAATAAAGAATATAGAATAAAGAATATATAATAAAGAGAATAGGGTTAGAAAAGATGTTAAGAATCTAAAATCTGAACTCTAAAATCTAAAATATAATAATCATAGAGTGCAGAAAACTCTAAAATCTAAAATAACATGAACGTAGATATAAAAAGCGCACACGGATTGATTCCGGCAATAATTCAGGATTCTGAAACAAAAAATGTTTTGATGCTGGGTTATATGAACGAAGAATCGCTTCAGAAAACAATAGAAACTCAAAAAGTAACTTTTTTTAGCCGATCCAAACAAAGACTTTGGACAAAAGGCGAGGAGAGTGGTAATTTTTTGAATTTGGTAAGTATTAAAAATGATTGCGATGGCGATACACTTTTAATTCAGGCAAAACCGGTTGGGCCAACGTGTCACACAGGAGCTGATACTTGTTGGCAGGAAGAAAATAAGGAAAACTACGGTTTTATTTCTCAATTAGAAAACACCATCAAAACCCGAAGAGAAAATGCCGATTCTGAGAAAAGTTATGTGGCTTCTTTATTCGAAAAAGGAATCAATAAAATTGCCCAAAAAGTAGGTGAAGAAGCTGTAGAAGTGGTTATTGAAGCAAAAGATGATAATGATGATTTATTTCTTAGTGAAAGCGCTGATTTATTGTTTCATTATTTGATTTTACTGCAAGCAAAAGGCTTTCAGTTGAATGATGTTGTAGATGTTTTGAAGAAACGTCAGAAGTAAATACAATCTTGTCAATCCTGACGAAGGAAGGATCACACACGTAGCTCTACAAAGATTGGCGATTTTCTTTGCGGAGTTTCTAGTGTGATCCTTCCTTCGTAAGGATGACAAAAAAACTAAAATCCGCATCCGCGTGCCATCTCAACGCTATTCCATAAACTCAAAAACCGCAAATTCTTCCGGTTGATGAAATCCATATTTTAAACTCTTATAATATTGTAATGCAAGATATTCAGTCGTGTTACCGTAATCAATTCTAAAAGCATTTCCTCTCCATTTTGTTCCTATTTTTGGTAGGGTAAAATTGCCGTTTTTAATGTTTTGTAAGCTCGAAAAAGGAATTTTAATTTCGGTATTATAACCTTCGGGAGTTATTTTGCTTACGGTTTCTAATCCTGCAATATCAAAACTCATAGCAGTATTCCAACCGCCACAATTGGGTGAAATACATTTTAGCAACAAATCATAATTAGACGAAAAAGCATTCACTCCAATTTCGATATAATTTTGGCCGTCGCCATCAGGATCAATAAAAAATTCGACCAAATCATCGGTATTAAAAATTGAAGCATCTTTTTTTTGAGGCATTCCAATTATTTTAGAATCTGCAGAACGATAGGCGATATATAGGTTTTGATCATTCCACGAAAGTGAAACAAAAGTACTCTGAGCAGCGTTTTCTCCGGAATTATGAATAACAAACGGACCTAAAAATGGAGTTTTCCAATCCGTTAAATCTCCATCAATTTTTATCTCGTCATTCGTTTTGTGAACGGCAATATTTTGCGAATAATTTGTGATCGAACACATAAAACTTAAAAACACGACGATTGGACTGATTTTCATAAATAACATAAATGAATTTGATTGGCTAAAATAAAGAAGAATAAATGAATTTTAACATTAAATTTTCCGAATCGGGAATATAAAATCATTTAAAACTTGATTCGAATGTTTACATTTGTTAAAGCTTAAAGAGGTAGAAATGCCTTTTTTATTTCGATTAAAAGCAAATAATTATTTGGTATGAAAAAATACTTTGGTGGCGTTTTTATCGCCTTTTTAATTGGTTTTAATGCCAATGCACAAGGACTTTTGAATAAGTCTGAAACGGTTTTTACACATCAGGATACTTTACGCGGAAGCATTACAAAAGAGCGCTCCTGGTGGGATTTAAAATATTATCATTTAGATGTAAAAGTAGATCCAAAAGAAAAAACGATCAAGGGGTCAAATACTGTTCGTTATACTGTTTTGACAGCTTATAATAAAATGCAGATTGATTTGCAGGAACCTATGCAAATCTACAAAGTGACTCAGGATGGCAAAGAACTGAAATTTGAAAGAGACGGAAATGCCTTTTTTATTGAATTAACAGCTGCCCAAAAAGTTGGGGAAAATAAGGAAATCGTTATTTCATTTGGAGGAAAACCAAAAGAAGCAGTAAATCCACCGTGGGATGGCGGAATTACCTGGAAGAAAGACAAAAACGGAAAAGATTTTATTGCTTCATCTTGTCAGGGTCTTGGCGCCAGCGTTTGGTGGCCAAACAAAGACCATATGTATGATGAAGTCGAAAATATGCTGATTAGTGTGAATGTTCCCGGACATTTGACTGATGTTTCAAACGGAAGACTGCAAAGCGTTAAAAAGGAAAAAGACGGAACCAAAACCTTTAATTGGTATGTTTCGAACCCAATTAATAATTATGGTGTAAACATTAATATTGGTGATTACGTAAACTTCTCAGAGAAATTTAAAGGAGAAAAAGGCGATTTAGATTGTAATTATTATGTTTTGAGTTATAATTTGGCTGTAGCCAAAGAGCAATTCAAGGATGCCCCGAAAATGCTTAAAGCGTTTGAAAACTGGTTTGGACCGTATCCTTTTTACGAAGACAGCTATAAATTGGTTGAAGCTCCTTATTTAGGAATGGAACATCAAAGTAGCGTAACTTACGGAAATGGCTACAAAAACGGTTATTTAGGCCGTGATTTAAGCGGAACGGGATGGGGATTGAAATTTGATTTTATCATTATTCATGAGTCCGGACACGAATGGTTTGCTAATAATATCACTTATAAAGATATCGCTGATATGTGGGTACACGAAAGTTTTACCAACTATTCTGAAAGTCTTTTCCTTGAATATTATTACGGAAAAGACGCTGCAGCAGAATACATCATTGGCTGCAGAAAAGGTATCAAAAACGATAAGCCAATTATTGGTAACTATGATGTAAACAATGAAGGATCAGGCGATATGTATCCAAAAGGAGCAAGTATGCTGCACATGATGCGCCAGATTATCAATGATGATGCAAAATGGAAATCTATTTTAAGAGGTTTAAACAGTACTTTTTATCATCAAACTGTTACCGGAAAACAAATCCAGGATTACATCAATACACAATCGGGAATTAACTTCAACAGGGTTTATGCCCAATATTTGACCACAACTCAAATTCCTGTTTTTGAATATATGTTCAAAGACGGATCTTTTGGATACCACTGGACAAATTGTGTAGCTAAGTTTGATATGCCGGTAAAAGTGAATTTGAATGGTGAAGATATTTGGCTAAAACCAACAACAGAATGGAAATCAGAAAAGACAAATAATGAAGATAGAAAAGTTATAGTTGATAAGGATTTCTATGTTACTACTTCTAATATTGTGGAGTAACTTTTTTGAAATTCCAAAATTTTTAAAATCCCAAATTCCAATTCTTAACTGGAGTTTGGGATTTTTTTTATTCGATAACTTTACGCAAAGACCTTTGTCAAAGTTTTAAACTTTGACAAAGGTTGGGACGCAAACCATTTATGATTTGGGATCTTTTTATTGGAATTTGGAATTTAAAAGAATTGGTTTTTCACTTTTTATCGACTATTCAACTTCGCTTTTTCTTTAATAATATCAGCAATTTTTCTATTCTCGATTTTGCTTTCAAGCCATGAAATAATATCTAAATAAAGAAAAGCTCTTTTTTCATAAGTATTCTTTTCTAATTCAATAAAACGCAAACGCATTTTGATGAATTCTTTTTTGATATCTGCAGGATATAAGTTGTTTAGATTTCTTAAAAACTTGATAATTTCTTTTTGAACCTCATGAAGATCATTCATTTTTATTAGAAACTTATAGGTGTTTTTAAGATGATTTTCAAGATAATAATCTTTTCCAAGCTCATAATGCGCAATTAAAGACAGTAGTCTCGCAAAACACATTAAATCCTCTCGCATTGATAAGTTTTTATTATTAATGATTTTATCCAGATAAAGGATGCATTCATTATACTTTTCGTTTCCAAAATAAATAGAGGCTATTTTATAGAAAAACAACATTTCGTGATGCTCATCAAGATGTTCACTGTGTATTTTGATCTTTTCTAAAATCTCAGGAATCAAATATTCGCTTTCGGCAAACGTGCCCTCCAGAATGTGCAGATTTAGTTTGTTATTATAAACGTATAGAAATGATAGCGATGCAATGTTGTCATTTACAGGGAATTTTTCATCCTGAATTGTTTCTTCTAAAAGAGACAGGTATTTTTTGAAATTCGATTTGTATTTCAACATATATAAAGATTCCAGAAAGTAATGATTTCCTTTTAGAAAAAATACCGGATTCTGATAAATCATATTTTGGTTGTCATAAAACAACGTCACCCATTTATAGGCATATTTATAACTTGCCAGAAAATCCTGAACAAGAAAACTACGCCATAAATTGGCATTATAAAACCAATACTTTTCGCGAAAACCAAACTTGCTTTCGTCTAGCTTGGCAATATGTTTATTGAAATAATCATCAATATATTTATATTCCTCGTCATTTTTAACGTAACCTGTTTTAAGCATGATTCCGTAAAGCTGAAGCGACAAATTCGATAATTTGCTTGAGATTGTATTTCGATAGTTTAATTCTTTTGCCTGAATAACTAATTCATCGGCGCGTCCCTGAATACTTCGCGTAATATATTGTGATTCGATTAGTTTTTCGAACTCCACAATCTCATACGCCATATATTTCTCATCATTTTCAAGAGCAATAATTTTTGTCTTATCCAGAATCTTCAAACTCTGTTTATATAAACCTTTATTATATAGGATACCGGCAAAATCTATTTGTTCGCGCAATTGATAACGAATGTTCTGACTAGGAATATTCAGTCGAATACTTACCAGGATTTGCTTGTATAAGTATGATTTTAAGTTAGATAACTGTACTTTTTTAATGATCCCGCTCTTAAGAATAAGCTTTTCATCGTAGTTTTCAGATTTATCTAAGATATTGAATAATTCGATGAATTTCGTATTTGAACTCGTCTCTAAACGGCTTGCAAAAATCTTAAACTGTCTTTTTTCGGATTTAGAAAGTGATTTTATTAATACAAATAAGAAATCTTTTTGATGGTTAGCCATTGTAAAATATAATAGTGTAACTTATTGATTGTTAATTATTTAATACGTGATAAATTGCTTTATGAACAGTATAATTTCATTAAAATGAATTTCGTACTGAAGAAGTACAATATATATTTGTTATCAAGATGTGAAATTACATTAAATAAATGAATATGAATAGAGAGAAAGTTCAAATTTTTGACACCACTTTGCGCGACGGTGAACAAGTTCCAGGATGTAAGTTAGATACTAAACAAAAATTAGTTATCGCAGAACGACTTGATAAAATGGGAGTTGACGTTATCGAAGCAGGTTTTCCTGTGTCAAGTCCGGGCGATTTTTTATCGGTCTCTGAGATTTGTAAAATTGTAGAAAATGCCACCGTCTGCGGACTAACAAGAGCCGTAAAAAACGACATCGATGTTGCTGCAGCTGCACTAAAGCATGCTAAAAGACCTAGAATCCACACAGGAATCGGAACATCTGAATCTCACATACTTCATAAATTAAATACCACAAGAGAAGATATTATCGCAAGAGCAAAATATGCTGTATCACACGCAAAATCTTATGTAGAAGATGTTGAGTTTTACGCAGAAGATGCCGGACGAACTGATAACGCTTTTTTGGCTAAGGTTTGTGAAGAAGTGATAAAATCTGGTGCTACCGTATTGAATATCCCAGACACAACAGGATATTGTTTACCGGAAGAATACGGAGCAAAAATTAAATATCTAAAAGAAAACGTAAAAGGAATCGAAAACGTGATCCTTTCATGTCACTGTCATAATGATTTAGGAATGGCCACTGCAAACTCTATTGCAGGTGCTATAAATGGAGCAAGACAAATAGAATGTACGATTAACGGTATTGGAGAAAGAGCCGGAAATACAGCTCTTGAAGAAGTGGTAATGATTTTTAAACAACATCCTTACTTAAATCTTGATACGAACATTAATACAAGAGAATTGAACGAAATGAGCCGATTGGTTTCTGAAAGTATGGGAATGATCGTTCAGCCAAATAAAGCTATTGTTGGAGCAAATGCTTTTGCACACAGCTCAGGAATTCATCAGGATGGTGTAATCAAAAACAGAGCAACTTACGAAATCATGGATCCGCTTGATGTGGGTGTAAATGAATCTTCGATTATTTTGACAGCAAGAAGCGGAAGAGCTGCTTTGGCTTACCGTGCTAAAAAAGTTGGTTATGAGCTTACAAAAGTACAATTAGACATTGTATATGTTGAGTTTTTGAAATTTGCTGATATCAAAAAAGAAGTGGTAGATGCAGATATTCACCAGATTATTGAAGCTGCTAAAATTCAGGACGAATTAGTTAGAAGCTAGTTGAAAAGAAAATAGAGCAAAGAGAATAGAATAAAGACGAAAGAACAAAGACAAAAAAATAAGGATTTAAATACATAAAGAACGAGACGTTATGAATTTGAAAATAGCAGTTTTACCAGGAGACGGAATTGGGCCGGAAGTAATTGCACAAGCCAAAAAGGCTTTGTATGCGATTGGAGAAGTGTACAATCATGAATTTGTTTTTGAAGAAGCTCTCATGGGAGCAATTGCTATTGACAAAACAGGAAATCCATTGCCGGAGCAAACACTGAATTTGTGTTTAAATACAGATGCAGTTTTGTTTGGAGCCATTGGAGATCCTAAATATGACAATAATCCAAATGCAAAAGTTCGTCCGGAGCAGGGATTGTTAAGGCTTCGTAAAGAACTTGGATTGTTTGCCAACATTCGTCCTATAAAACCTTACAAAGCTTTGATTGATGCTTCTCCTTTAAAAAGAGAAATTATCGATGGAGCTGATTTTACTATTTTCAGAGAATTAACAGGTGGTGCTTATTTTGGAGCTAAAACATTAAATGAAGAAGGTACACACGCTTCGGATTTATGTGAATATTCAGAAGAAGAAATTACCAGAATTGCACATTTAGCTTTTAAATCGGCACAAAACCGACGCAAAAAGCTGACAATGGTAGACAAAGCAAATGTTTTGGAAACCTCAAGATTATGGAGAAAAGTAGTTCAGAAAGTGAGTGCGAATTATCCTGATGTAGCGTTAGATTTTTTATTTGTGGATAATGCAGCAATGCAATTGATTTTGAATCCAAAACAATTTGATGTGATTTTGACAGAGAATTTATTTGGAGATATTTTATCAGATGAAGCAAGTGTTATTACAGGATCTATCGGTTTATTGGCATCAGCATCTTTAGGAGAAAAAAATGCATTATTTGAGCCCATTCACGGTTCTTATCCTCAGGCAAAAGGAAAAAATATTGCCAATCCAATTGCTTCGATTTTATCAGCAGCAATGTTGTTAGAGCATTTTGGTTTATTTAAAGAAGCAAATGTAATTTATCAGGCGGTTGAAAAAGCAATCGAATATAAAGTTGTTACGGTTGATTTAAAACCAGATTCAAAATTCGGTACAAATGAAGTAGGGGAGTTTGTTTCCAATTTTATTTTCAGCAAGGATGATCTGTTATATTTTAGAAATGACAACGTTCATATCGGACAATCAACGATTGTTTAGGTTTTTTATTAAAATAATGAAATAAATAACAAGAAGTATGTGAAATGTTGAGATTTTATTTTTTTAGTCCTGTAAGTTTTCATACTTTTGTGACACTAAAAAATAAATGATGCAAATCTCAATTATTATTACTTCTGTCGTTGTTGTCAATGTGTTTAGCACATCTGCATCGGGAATGGTATAAATATAATTGAAAAACTATATTAGAAACCTTCCAAATACTGGAAGGTTTTTTTTTGAATAAAAATTAAAATAAAATAATACAATAATGGAATTAAATAAGTACAGCAAAACCATCACTCAAGATCAAACACAACCTGCGGCGCAAGCGATGTTGTATGGTATTGGTTTAACTGAAGAAGATTTGAAAAAAGCACAAGTTGGTATTGTGAGCATGGGTTACGATGGTAACACCTGCAACATGCACTTGAATGATTTAGCAAAAGATGTAAAGAAGGGTGTTTGGGATGCAAATCTGGTCGGACTTATTTTTAATACCATTGGCGTAAGTGACGGAATTTCTAACGGTACCGAGGGAATGCGTTATTCATTGGTTTCCCGTGATGTAATTGCAGATTCTATAGAAACAGTTGTAGGAGCACAATGGTACGATGGTATTATTGCAATTCCTGGTTGTGATAAAAATATGCCCGGAGCTTTAATTGCGATGGGAAGAGTAAATCGTCCGTCTATTATGGTGTACGGAGGATCAATTCACTCTGGAAAATGGAAAGGTGAATCTTTGAATATTGTTTCTGCTTTTGAAGCTTTAGGAAAAAAAGTTAAAAACGAAATTACTCCGGAAGATTTTAAAGGTGTAATTCAAAATGCATGTCCCGGAGCAGGTGCTTGCGGCGGAATGTATACTGCAAATACTATGTCTTCTGCAATTGAAGCATTAGGAATGAGTTTGCCTTACAGCTCTTCGAATCCTGCTTTAAGTCAGGACAAAAGAGATGAATGTCTTGCAGCAGGAGAAGCTATTAAGATATTATTAGAAAAAGATATTAAGCCAAGAGACATCATGACTCGTAAAGCTTTCGAAAATGCTATTACAATTGTTGCAGTTTTAGGAGGTTCTACAAATGCAGTTATGCACTTAATCGCTATGGCTCACGCGGTAGATATCGAAATTACTTTGAATGATTTTCAAGCCATTAATGACAGAACACCTGTATTGGCCGACATGAAACCAAGTGGAAAATACATGATGGAAGATATTCATGAAGTTGGAGGAATTCCTTCTATAATGAAATATTTATTGAAAGTAGGATTGATTCATGGAGATTGTTTGACCGTAACAGGAAAAACAGTAGCAGAGAATTTAGCCAACACTCCGGATTTACAAGACGGACAACAAGTGATTCATGAAATTCAAAAAGCGTTAAAACCAACCGGAAATATTCAGGTTTTATACGGAAATCTTGCTTCTGAAGGTGCTGTGGCAAAGATCAGCGGAAAAGAAGGAGAATATTTCGAAGGTCCTGCTGTTGTATTTGAAGGAGAATTTGAAGTAATTCCGGGTCTTGAGGCCGGAAAAATCAAACCAGGTAATGTAGTCGTCATCAGGTATTGTGGACCAAAAGGTGGTCCGGGGATGCCTGAAATGCTGAAACCAACATCGGCCATTATTGGAGCTGGATTAGGAAGTACGTGTGCACTTATTACAGATGGCAGGTTCTCTGGAGGTTCACATGGCTTTGTCGTAGGACACATTACACCAGAGGCTTATGATGGTGGTGGTATTGCACTGGTAAAAGATGGTGATTTAATCGCTATTGATTCTGTAAAAAATACAATCGACCTGAAAATTTCCGACGAAGAATTTGCAGCTAGAAAAGCGGCTTGGGTTCAGCCACCGCTAAAAGTTACAAAAGGAGTTTTGCTTAAATACGCAAGATCGGTTTCAAGCGCTTCTACAGGTTGCGTTACCGATAAATAATTTTACAATAACAAATAACAATATCAATTACAATAACAATATCAAAAATCAAACAGCAATAAAATATAAAAGATCAATTTAGAATTTATCATTAAAATTGATTTTTGCCATTGCAATTGAATTTTGATATTGAAATTGATTTTTGATATTGAATAAAAGATATACTATGAAAATATCAGGGGCAGAAGCCGTTATAAGATGTTTATTAGCAGAAGGAGTAGATTTGGTTTACGGATATCCGGGAGGAGCCATAATGCCTGTTTACGACGAATTATATAAATTTCAGGATCAATTACACCACGTTTTGGTACGTCACGAACAAGGCGCAACACATGCAGCTCAGGGATATGCAAGAGCTACAGGAAAAGTTGGGGTGGCAATCGCTACTTCAGGACCGGGAGCTACAAACTTAGTAACCGGAATCGCAGATGCTCAAATAGATTCAACGCCAATGGTTTGTATTACAGGTCAGGTAGGGAAACACTTACTGGGTTCTGATGCTTTTCAGGAAACGGATATTATCGGGATTTCGACTCCGGTAACCAAATGGAATTATCAGGTTACTGAAGCTTCAGAAATTCCTGAAATCATTGCAAAAGCATTTTATATTGCGCGTTCCGGACGTCCGGGGCCTGTATTAATTGATATTACTAAAAACGCTCAGTTTGATGAGTTCGAATTTAGTTATGAAAAATGTACAGGAATTAGAAGTTACGTTCCGGTTCCGAAATTAAATCTGGACAAAGTTGCCGAAGCTGCTGCCTTAATCAATAGCGCTAAAAAACCATTTATCGTTTTTGGTCAGGGAATTATTTTGGGTCAGGCCGAAGAGCAGTTAAAAGCATTAATCGAAAAATCTGGAATTCCGGCAGGCTGGACAATCCTTGGACTTTCGGCTTTGCCTACAGATCATCCGTTAAACGTTGGAATGTTAGGAATGCACGGTAATTACGCGCCAAATTTATTGACTAACGAATGCGATGTTTTAATTGCTTTAGGTATGCGTTTTGACGATCGTGTTACCGGAAACTTAAAAACTTACGCAAAACAGGCAAAAGTAATTCACTTTGAAATTGATCCTGCAGAAGTTGATAAAAACGTAAAAACTGAAGTTGCTGTTTTAGGAGATGTAAAAGAAGCTCTTAATGCGTTATTACCATTAATTGAGGCAAAATCACATGATTTGTGGCATAATGAATTCAAAGAATTACTTAAGATAGAAGTAGAGACAGTTATAAATGAAGAGCTGAACCCAACAAATAATAAAGGTATTTCTATGGGTGAAACCATGGAAATGATCAACAAACACTCAAAAGGTGATGCTATTATTGTTTCAGATGTTGGACAGCACCAAATGTTTGCTTGCCGTTACGCAAAGTTTAATACGACTAAAAGTAATATTACTTCGGGTGGTTTAGGAACAATGGGATTTGCATTGCCGGCTGCAATTGGAGCTAAAATGGGAAGACCGGATCGCGAAGTAGTTGCTATTATTGGTGATGGCGGTTTTCAGATGACCATTCAGGAATTAGGCACCATTTTCCAGACAAAAGTTCCGGTAAAAATTGTGATCCTGAACAATGAATTCTTAGGAATGGTACGTCAGTGGCAAGAGTTGTTTTTTGATAACCGATATGCTTCAACAAATATGATCAATCCAAATTTTGTTGCTATTGCAGAAGGATATTACATTAAATCTAAAAAAGTAACACAAAGAGAAGATCTTGATGCCGCTGTTGCAGAAATGATGGCTTCAAAAGATTCTTATTTCTTAGAAGTTATGGTCGAAAAAGAAAATAATGTATTCCCAATGATTCCAACAGGAGCTTGTGTTTCTGAAATTAGATTAAGCTAGGAAAAAGTTTCAGGATTCAGGTTTTTTTGTTTCAGGTTGTAGAACTTGAAACTTGAAACCTGAAACAAAAAAAACTAAAAAACAACATGGAAGATAAAACATTTACCATATCGGTATACTCAGAAAATAACGTGGGATTGTTGAATAGAATATCAGGTATATTCTTAAAGCGTCACATTAACATATTAAGTCTAAATGTTTCAGAATCAGAAATAGAGAATGTTTCAAGATTTATTATCGTTGTAAATACAACGGAGAAATGGGTTCAGAATATTGTGGGGCAAATTGAAAAACAGATTGAAGTTATAAAAGCTTTTTATCATACAGATGAAGAGACTATTTATCTTGAAAATGCTTTGTTTAAAATTGCTTCAAGTTTGTTGTTTGATGAAAAACAAATTCAAAATATCATCAAAGAAAGTCAGGCAACAATCGTAACCGTTTCTCGTGATTTCTTCGTGATTTCAAAATCAGGAAGACGTTCTGAAATTGAAGAATTATATGCAAAATTCAAGCCTTACGGCATTATGCAATTTGTACGTTCGGGCAGAATATCAGTTTCTAAACAAAAAATGGAAATTTCATCTTTGTTAGAAACATTCAAATAGTATCATCTTAGTTACATATTAATCAATTATTAAATTACAACACTCATTAAATATTAAAAACAAAATGGCAAATTATTTCAATACATTACCACTTAGATTACAATTAGAACAATTAGGCGTTTGCGAATTTATGGAACAATCAGAATTTGCAGACGGAATTTCAGCATTAGCAGGAAAAAAAGTTGTCATTGTAGGCTGTGGTGCACAAGGTTTGAATCAGGGTTTAAACATGAGAGATTCCGGATTAGACATTTCATATGCATTACGTGCAGATGCAATCGCTGAAAAAAGAGCTTCTTATAAAAATGCTACTGAAAACGGTTTTACAGTAGGTACTTACGAAGAGTTAATTCCAACTGCTGATCTAGTTTGTAACTTAACACCAGATAAACAACATACTGCTGTAGTTACCGCCATTATGCCATTAATGAAACAAGGATCTACATTAGCATACTCTCACGGATTTAATATTGTTGAAGAAGGAATGCAGATTCGTAAAGATATTACGGTAATTATGTGTGCGCCTAAATGTCCAGGTTCTGAGGTTCGTGAAGAATACAAAAGAGGATTTGGTGTGCCAACACTTATCGCAGTTCACCCTGAAAATGATCCAAACGGTGCTGGTTTAGACCAGGCAAAAGCTTATGCTGTAGCAACCGGAGGACACAAAGCAGGAGTTTTAAAATCATCATTCGTAGCTGAAGTAAAATCAGATTTAATGGGTGAGCAAACTATTCTTTGTGGATTATTGCAAACAGGATCTATTTTATGTTTTGATAAAATGGTCGAAAAAGGAATCGAACCTGCATATGCTTCAAAATTAATTCAATACGGATGGGAGACTATCACTGAAGCTTTGAAACATGGTGGTATTACCAATATGATGGATCGTTTGTCTAATCCTGCAAAAATTGAAGCTTACGAAATTGCTGAGGAATTAAAAGACATCATGCGTCCGTTGTTCCAAAAACACCAGGATGATATTATTTCAGGAGAATTCTCAAGAACTATGATGATTGACTGGGCTAATGACGATAAAAATTTATTGACATGGAGAGCTGCTACAGGAGAAACTAATTTTGAGAAAACAGCTCCAACAGATGCTCCAATTTCTGAGCAGGAATATTTTGATAATGGAGTTTTAATGATTGCAATGGTTAAAGCTGGTGTAGAATTAGCTTTCGAGACCATGACAGAAGCTGGAATTATCGAAGAATCAGCATACTATGAGTCATTACACGAATTGCCTTTGATTGCAAATACAATTGCAAGAAAAAAATTATTTGAAATGAACCGTGTTATTTCGGATACAGCAGAATATGGCTGTTATTTATTCGATCACGCTTGTAAACCGTTATTGACGGAGTATATGAAAACTGTTGAAACTAACATTATAGGAAAACCATTCTCAACTTCTAACGGAGTAGACAATGCAATCTTAATAGCAGTAAACAAAGAAATTCGTCAACACCCTATCGAAGAAGTAGGAGCATGGTTGAGAGAGTCTATGACTGCAATGAAAAAAATTGGATAATAAATTGGGAATTACCACACATTCGGTTGTGGAATTTGCACTGTATCTTTGTTTTGTATGATATTTTGAATTAGTAAGCACTTATTAAAAAAAATGGATATAGATGCATATTGCATTCACTTAACTTCTGCGAGTAAGTAAGTTAAGTGAAGCTAATCCCTAATGAGGGGTATATTTAGTAAAAAATATACTTGTTGAAGTTTCATTATAATTAATATAGCTGCTGCTATTTTCAAAATAGACCGATGCATTGTAATACAGAATTACAAAATTAATTGTTATTGAAATTGTTAAAATAAAAAGGCATGGTATTTATTTACTGTGCCTTTTTTGCGACATGCTTTTTTGTTAAAAAAAGTAAAATTTTATACTTTATGTAGAAAAAGGCAATATTTTTTTTAATATGTGTTTTTTTTAGACAAAATTTATGAATTAAATAATTTTAAGAATACGCTGATATTTAATACATTTATAAAAAAATTCCAAAAACATATGAGTTATTATAAAATTGAAAATTTAGAACAATATTTTAAACATTACAATAAGTCAATAAGGGAACCAAGGAAGTTTTGGGGGAAGATTGCTGAAGAAAATTTTACCTGGTACCAACAATGGGAAAAAGTAGTTGATTTTAATATGGCTGATGCCGAAGTGAAATGGTTTACTGACGCAAAAGTTAACATTACCAAAAATTGCATCGATAGACACTTAAGTAAAAGAGGAGAAAAAACGGCGATTATTTTTGAACCAAACGATCCCTCAGAAAGTGCTTTACATATAACGTATAACGAACTATACGAAAGAGTTTCGAAAATGGCTAATGTTTTGCGTGAGCAAGGTGTTCGTAAAGGAGACAGAGTTTGTATTTATTTACCAATGATTCCTGAATTGGCTGTTGCAGTATTAGCTTGCGCCAGAATAGGGGCAATTCACTCTGTTATTTTTGCAGGATTTTCAGCTTCGGCAGTTTCTGCAAGAATCAATGATTGTGAGTGTAAAATGGTAATTACTTCAGATGGAGGTTACAGAGGAAACAAAAACATTGACCTAAAAGGAATTGTAGATGAAGCATTAGATACTTGCCCGTCTGTTTCTAACGTTTTGGTTGTAAAAAGAACAAACACTGATGTTAAAATGAAAGAAGGACGTGACCAATGGTTACAACCTTTATTAGATGCAGCTTTAGATAATAGCGTTGCTGAAATCATGGATGCAGAAGATCCTTTGTTTATTTTGTATACTTCTGGATCTACAGGAAAACCTAAAGGAATGGTGCATACCACAGCCGGATACATGGTTTACACAGCTTATACTTTTAAAAATGTTTTTAGTCACGAAGAAAATGATATTTTCTGGTGTACTGCAGATATTGGTTGGATTACAGGTCACTCTTATATATTATACGGACCATTATTAAATGGAGGAACAACCGTGATTTTTGAAGGAGTTCCGTCTTATCCGGATTTTAGCCGTTTTTGGGATATTATTGAAAAACACAAAGTAACTCAGTTTTACACAGCTCCAACCGCTATTCGTTCATTAGCAAAAGAAAGTTTAGATTATATTCAAAAATATCCTCTAAAATCACTTAAAGTTATCGGATCAGTAGGAGAGCCAATCAACGAAGAAGCATGGCACTGGTTTAATGACCACGTTGGGGATAAAAGATGTCCGGTGGTTGATACTTGGTGGCAAACAGAAACTGGCGGAATCATGATTTCTCCAATTGCTTTTGTAACACCAACAAAACCAACTTATGCTACGTTGCCATTACCAGGAATTCAGCCTGTTTTAATGGATGAAAAACGCAATGAGATTGAAGGAAATCAGGTTGTAGGTAGTTTGTGTATTAAATTTCCATGGCCTGGAATTGCCAGAACAATCTGGGGAGATCACCAACGTTATAAAGACACTTATTTCTCTGCTTTCCCTGGAAAATATTTTACAGGAGACGGAGCTTTAAGAGACGAAGTTGGATATTACAGAATCACCGGTAGAGTAGATGATGTTGTAATTGTTTCCGGACATAACTTAGGAACAGCTCCTATCGAAGATGCAATCAACGAGCATCCTGCAGTTGCTGAATCTGCAATTGTTGGATTCCCACACGATATTAAAGGAAATGCTTTATATGGTTTCGTGATTCTAAAAGAAACTGGAGAATATAGAGACAGAGCCAATTTAACGAAAGAGATCAATCAATATATTTCTGATCATATTGGACCAATCGCTAAATTAGATAAAATTCAGTTTGTATCTGGTTTACCAAAAACACGCTCAGGAAAAATCATGCGTAGAATTTTACGTAAGATTGCCGAAGGCGATTATTCTAACTTTGGAGATACTTCAACGTTATTGAATCCTGAAATTGTAGAAGAAATTAAGAATGAAAGAATTTCTTAATTCTGAAAGTAAATAGATAAATAAAAATGCCTCTTAATTTTTTAAGAGGCATTTTTTATATGTGTAAATCAACTAAGTTCTAATATTTGTCAGACTGAGCGGAGTCGAAGTCTCGCAAAATGATTCAGCTCAATTTTGTCATTCCGAGGAACGAGGAATCTTCACAAGTAATTCCGCAAACAAAATCGTCAATCTTTGTAGAGTCTCTTATGGAGATTCCTCGTTCCTCGGAATGACAAGCTTTGAGAATTTAAAACTTAAATTTCCTTATATAACTTATATGGTTTATTTTTTTTTACTTAATCCCTAATCTAGATTTTAACTTCAAAAACAACAGCGCAATTTTATACGCATCTTCAGAAGAAGAATTTCTGTCACTTTTTGGAATTTTATAAATTTCGCTCAAATCGTCCAAAGAAAACTGTTTGTCATTGATGTCCATTAATTTTCTGTACATCATATCGATATCCAGAGCTTCATTTTTCAATCTTCCACAATCCAGACGCTCTAAAGCCGCATTTAGCATTTCGATATCAAAATTGATGTGATGACCAACTAAAATAGAATTACCTATAAAATTCACAAATGCCTCAATAGCATCTGGCTCAGGCATTTTAAGCATTTTGCTTTCAATGATAAACTCATTCGAAAGACCATTATCCTGTAAAAATTTGTATTGCAGTAAAACGGCTTCGAAATTATCTTTTATTACAATTCCATCATCAATTACTGAAAAAGCACCCAAAGATAAAATAACATCTTTATTAGGGTTTAGTCCAGAAGTTTCGGTAGATAAAACTACAAATCTGTTAGGTTTTGTTTCGAATTTTGTCAGGTATTCTTTCCAGAAATCCGGATATTCTTTGTTGATATTTTTAATCCAGTCTAGCATATTTATGAGAATTGTGTAAGTTGAAATTTACTCTTAATCAGTTCCTCAAGGTCTTTCATTGGGGTTAAGGCATTTTTTAACTTTTCTTTGTCTGTTTTAGACATTTCTCGCAAATTGATATATTGTCCTGAGTCATCATTCTTTAATCCTTCAACAGTTCTAAATTTTGATAATGTTAAAAAAGCTTCGGCGCAGCTCAGATAAATTTCGGCATTTTTAGAATCAGTTATAGCTAATTGTTTGAATCTTAAATAAGTATTTTTGATTCCTTTAATATTAGCATTTAAAATTAACAAACGTGCAGCATCAATTAATGGCATTAATGCACGGGTTTTAATATCAAATTTTGTTTTATGCGGACCTTCTTCTTCAACAATAAATTTCTTGAAGAAACTTAAAGGAGAATTTCTTTTTAAAGCATCATTACCTAAAAAGTCAAAGAATAAGGTATTGTTAACAGCATTCTTGAAAATAACGTTTTCTATTACTTCTTCGATTTTTGGTTCTCCAAAAACGATTTCATAATCAAAGAAAATACTACTTAAATCATTGCTGTTTTCACCTGGAGTATTCATCCAGCTGTTGTATTGTTTTGTCCAGTCTGTCAGTGATTTACACCATAACATATTACTTCCCATATGACCGTTTGGACAATATTCGTAACCTACTTTTTCTAATATAGAAGTTGTTCTTTTGGCTAGTCTTAAAAAGTAATCTTTTACTTCTCTGTATTTTTCAGGAGCAACATCTTCAAAAATAAGAATACTATCCTGATCCGTAAGTAATAATTGTTCTTTACGGCCTTGACTACCAATGCTTAACCATGCAAAACGGGCAGGAGGTGAGCCTAAATCTAAAATAGAAAGCTCAACAGCACGTTTGATGATCGCCAGGTTAATTTCGCTCGCAATATTACTAATATGCGAAATCGGAATATTTTTTTGAATTGAGTTCTGAATCAAATCAGACAAACGATCGCGTATTTGTTTTAAGTCTTTAGGAAGCTGAGAGCGTTTGATTTCTTTAATCAAAACACCTGGATTACTAGCTTGAGCCACAATTAAATCGTGTTCAGAAATGATTCCTTTTACAGCAGATTTGCTTGTACCGTCTTTGGTAACACATAAATGCGTTACATTATTTTTAAGCATAAGCAATTGTGCTTCGGCCAGAGAAACATTTTCGATCACAGTAACTACCGGAGACGACATGATTTTGTCAATAGTTTCTGTGATAGGATAGCGGCCAGTTGCAATTTTAGAAGACAAATCGGCATTGGTTACAATACCAATCGGATTATTCTTTTCGCAAATCACAATATTATCTACCATTGATTCTGTCATCAGGATCGCAACATCTTTAATAATACGATTCGATTCAGTTGTTAATGGTGAATTATTATAGGCAAGTGACTGAATATATTGCATTTCCGATTGCTGATCTACGTAGAAAGCAGTATCAGAAATCAGTTTTCCGTTAGAGTTTACATTGTCTTTTGCGTGTCTTGAATTGATGGCAAAATTCTCTAATAAAAAGTTTAAAACATCAGAATTATTAGCGACAAAAGGTCTAAAAACAGCTATAGGAATAGCATAAATAATACTTTCTTCACGTGCTTTTGCCGTCATCATATAGTTATTTTTGGCAAAAAACGGACGTAAACCAAAAATATCACCTTCATGACATTTGTTTATAATCGTTTCTTCGGCATCAGCAATTGTGGTTAAATTTATGACACCCGAAGCCACGACATAAAAACTATCATGAAGTAAGTCGTTTATTTGAAAAAGTACAGCGTGTTTTTCTAAATTGATTACACGAATGTTTGTAGCAATATCAGATAATTCCTGAAAAGTCAAATTATCAAATGGCGGGTATTCTTTTAAAAAATCTGCAATATGCTCAGCAATTGTATTCATACGTTTGATAATTTTTTTAAAGTATCGAATGTAAAAATAATAAAATAAAGTCTTACAATGAAAGCATCTTAGCCAGAATGTAATTATTTTAAGGAAATGTTAAACTTTACTGATTTACAGACTTTAAAAACGGCTTTTTAAGATTTTAAAATCATTATTATCATTTAAAATTATGTACAAATACAGAAACGCAGGAGTAATTAATTCTAAAGAATTCGTTTGTTGCGTAACTTATCAAGTTTTGACGTAAGAGAAAGATCGTATTGGAGAAGGTTTTGAAATATTCTATTTTACATAATATAAATTATAGTTCATTTATGGTTTAACTAATTAACAAATACCACATGGCTTTAAAACGATCTTCTTTAGAGAATTACACTCTGTTACTTGTAGAATTAAACAAAATGCGTCATACAGGTTTGTACAGATTGCTTTATAGTCACTCAATCTTTCTGTGTTCACGAATTTATTTTTTACTGCAATTCTCAGAAAACATTGATTTAAAAACTTCTTAAACACAATCTTTTAATTCCTTAAAATATGTCAACAATTCAAATTTTAATTCAAAAACGAGAAAATTTACTCTTGGAATTGGCTGGTTTAAATTATGATTTAAACGAGTACTCGAATAATCCTGTAGAAACTGTCGATTTAATTGGTCTTAAACATCAGCATGATTTTACTATTAGAGAAATTACGAAAATTGGTCAGCAGATAAATGGTTATTTTAATTCTCAAATTTCTAATTATAAGAACAAATTTTTTGAAATCGAAAAGAAAATAACTGAAAAAGATAAGCCTTTGTATTGATTTACAAAGGCTTTATTATGTATCCCCCGTCTTTTTTAAACTCATTTAAAACATCTAAAAAATGTTCCTTTGTAGAAGCTTCGTAACTATTCGTGTATATTAAAATAGTTTCGGTGTCAGATTTGTACCAAAAGCATGTAATATCATTTCCAAGATATACTCTAGTGGCTTTTTCCTCATTATTATATCGTTCTATCTCTTTAGAAATTTCATTATTATTATCTGAAACATATAGGTTTAATCCGCAGTTTAAAGTTATTTCTGTACCTCCAAAAGAAATGTCATGAATTTTTCTATCTTTTATATTGTCAACAAAAATAATGCACTTACTGATTGAATCTAATTTTGTTTTTAAATCTTTATTTGATGCGGTTGGAGTCACAATTAAATGAAGCGTTTGCATGTCTTTTATTTTTAAATGTTTATGATTTTACGAAGTTATGTAAAATATTGACTGCCATTTCATCTGTCGTTATATTATTTATTCTTTTATAGCAATTGAGAATTTGTTACTTTAAATTCTCACTCTCATACAGAACTAATTCAATATTTAGTTGATTTTAATTTTTAATCGTAAAGTTTCGTGAGAATCGTTTCTTTGGGAACTAAATCAGATCCGCCTCGTTTAGTAAATTGTATCACGCCTTCATTTGCATAAAGTACTGCGCTTACAGAACCATTTTTAGATTTCATGCTAATTTGAGCTTTTTCACCTAGCACATATACATATCCTGTAACTTCCATAACGCCGGTAACGAATTTTTCATTAGCGCTTGTAATTTCTGCAGTCCCAAATATTTTACTGTTTGATTGCGCTATGTTTAAAGTCAAAACATATTCTTTGCTGCAATCCTTGCAATTCTCAGTGCTCCATGTGCCTGTAAATCGATTTGTTTGTGAATGTGCTGAAAAAGAAATTAATAGCAACAAAAGAATGATTTTTTTCATTAGGATTGTCTTGTTTGTAAATTTGGTTCAAATATAAACCAAAAAAGCATTCACCGTGGCGAATGCTTTTATTTTGAATATAAAATTCGATTATTTTATTTTTTTCAAATAAACAGATTTTCCGTTTAATGCTACGTTAATTTCATTGTTTTTCTCTGAAAAAGTTGTTCTCAGAGCATTTCCTTTAAAAATCGTAACGTCTCCGTAAACTTTTCCGGTTTCATTAGAAACATATTCGAACAATAATTTTTTGTTATCTGGCTCAATTCCAATTTTATAACTTGAAAATTTCGAAGTGTCCAGATTAAATTCTTGCTGAGTATCAATAATTTTTCCATCTGCATAAAAATTGGTAACAGACTTGTTTAGAGTGATATCAGGATAATATTCATTTACTTTTTGAAGAAGTGCATATTGTTCAGCAGTTGCATCTTCTTTTTTAGACGTAATCGTTTGTGCAAATGAAAGTGTTGTAAAAATAAGAGCGAATAGTAAAGAGAAATTTTTCATAAATTTTAATTTTTAGGATTAGTTTGAAAATCAATTATTGAAGTCCAATTTTAGATTTAAAATCAATACACTTTTTATATAAAAATGCATAAGATTATATAACAAGGTACTAAATATTTACCTTTGCAGGAAATTAAAAGCAATTATTTAAGAAAATGACAACAAAAAAATATATTAAACTCATTCTGATTTTAGGTTCTTTAACAGCACTTGGTCCTTTTTCGATCGACATGTATTTACCGGGCTTCTCCGGTATCGCTAAAGATCTAAATACCACTGTTGCAAAAGTCTCTATGAGTTTGTCCAGTTACTTTATCGGAATTTCTGCCGGACAATTGCTTTACGGGCCTTTATTGGACCGTTTTGGACGCAAAAAACCGTTGTTTATTGGTCTTTTAGTTTACATATTGGCTTCATTAGGTTGTGTTTATGTAGCCGATATTGATTCTTTTATTCTTTTACGATTTGTTCAGGCAATTGGTAGTTGTGCAGCAACAGTAGCTTCTGTAGCCATGGTGCGAGATTTGTTTCCTGTAAAAGATATACCAAAAGTTTTCTCTTTATTAATGCTCGTTTTGGGGCTTTCGCCGATGTTGGCGCCTACAATTGGTGGCTATGTTACAGAAGATTATGGCTGGCATACCGTATTTTTTATCCTAATGTGTATGGGAATCGCTATTTTAATTGCTGCCCAGGTCGGTTTGCCAAACAGCTATAAACCTGATACTTCGATCTCATTAAAACCAAAACCAATCATTTCGAACTTTTTAAAAGTATTAAAAGAACCTCAGTTTTTTACTTATGCCTTTACAGGATCTATTTCTTTTTCAGGCTTATTTACTTACGTAGCGGCCTCTCCTATCATTTTTATGGATATTTATCACGTAGATGCCAAAACCTACGGATGGATTTTTGCTTTCATGTCAGTAAGTTTTATAGGTTCAAGTCAGTTAAATTCTGTTTTATTGAAGAAATTCTCAAGTGAGCAAATGATTTTTGGGGCGTTAATTACACAATCTGTAATTGCCATCGTTTTTCTGGTACTTGCTGTCAATAATTTATTAGGATTATACGAAACAATTGCAATGCTTTTCTTGTTTTTGGGATGTTTGGGAATTTCAAATCCAAATACAGCCGGACTTACAATGGCGCCTTTTGCTAAAAATGCCGGAAGTGCCTCCGCTTTAATGGGAGCTATTCAGTTAGGATTAGGAGCTTTAGCATCATTTGCTGTTGGAGTTTTTGTGAAAAATTCTGTAGCGCCAATGGTTCTTATTATGACATCAACAACGATTATCGCCTTTATAGTTTTAAATATCGGTAAACGTTTTATTAAAGAAAAAGTTGAAGTTTCTAAAGATGATGATGTTTTGGTGGGACACTAAATTTAAAATTCCAAATTTTTGAAATTCCAAATTCCAATGAATTGAGAATGATAAAAATCGAATAAAAAAATATGAAAATTTCAAATCATTTTTCATTCTTCGAAATAACAAACTAGATCTAAACTGAAGGATTTAAGATATATTCTAAATGAAATGAAAAAGCCAGAATTATTAAATTCTGGCTTTTTTTGTTTATTAATATTCGCAATCTATTGGAATTTGGAATTTAATATTTGGAATTTACTTATTCGCTTTGTTGTCTTTTATCCGGTCTGATAATCATTCTTAATGATTGATCTCTGGCAAAATAAGCGACCATCCAGTTCCAAAATGTATTTAATCTATTTCTATAGGTAATTAGGGATATCAAGTGGATAAACAGCCAGATAACCCAGGCAAAGAATCCTTTAAAATGCCATTTTGGACTTGGTAAATCAACCACGGCTTTGTTTTTACCAATAATAGCCATAGAACCTTTGTCATTATAAGCAAAAGGTTTTAAAGGTTTGTTTTGTACCAATGCTTTAAAGTTTTTAGCCAAATTTAATCCTTGTTGAATAGCAACCTGAGCTACTTGCGGATGTCCGTCAGGGAAATTTTTATCTCCGGCTGAAATAGCTGTGTCACCAATGGCATAAATATTAATTAAGCCATTTACTTTATTGTATTGATCTGTTGCCATACGTCTTCCGCGGCCATAACTTTCTTTTGGAATTCCGTCAAAAAGTTTTGCAGAAACTCCGGCAGCCCAAATTAAGTTTTTGGTTTTGATCGTTTCTCCGTTTTCAAAATGTACGGTATCATCAACATAATCGACTACGCGGGTATGCAGTTTAACTACGACTCCTAATTTGGTAAGCGCGTCTAATGTGTCTTCTTGCGAAGCTTTGCTCATTGGGGCGAGTAGTGCGTCTCCCCCATCGACCAAATACACATTACTGGCTGATGTTTCTAATTCCGGATATTCTTTCAACAGAATATTTTTACGCATTTCAGCAAACATTCCTGAAACCTCTACTCCTGTTGGTCCTCCTCCGGCAACCACAATGGTTAATAATTTACGGCGTTTACGGATATCTTTTGTAATAGCAGCCTTTTCGAGGTTTTTAAGCAAGGTATTACGCATTTCGATGGCATCATTTAAGGTTTTCATCGGGATGGCGTTTTTCATTACGTTTTCCATGCCAAAATAACTTGTTTCAGCTCCTGTGGCAAAAACTAGATGATCGTATGTTAATTCGCCGTTATTAAGGATTATTTTATTTTCGGCAGGAACTACAGAAAGTAATTCGCCTAAACGAAATTGAAGGTTTTTTTTGCCTGCAAAGAATTTTCGAAAGGGATAACTGATACTTGATGGCTCTAAAAAAGCGGTAGCAACCTGATATATTAGTGGCGGAAAGAAATTATAATTGTTTTTGTCTACAAGGGTTACTTGTATTTGAGGATGGTCTACAAGCTCTTTTGCGAGATTTAGACCTGCAAAACCACCTCCTATAATAACTATGTTCATATATGTTGTTTTATTTAAGTAGATTTTATAAAAATATAGCTTAAATGTACAACTTTAAAATACAATGACAAATGTCAGTATTATTACTTTTTGAATTTTTTAACAGGTTTTTCCGTTACTTCAACTTTGTTTTGCAAAACGTAATTGGCTAACAATTTTTCGATTAATTCGTCTTTGGTAAGATGATGAAAAACGGTTTTTACTTTTGTTTTTAAATCGGCTGAAATATCGTGATTGGGTTTTGTTTTGAAGATTTGTTTCGCCCATAAAAGCGTGTTGTTTTCTTCTAAACTTACTACAGAAGGTTTCTGGAATTGGGTAAATTTAATGCCTAATTCTTTCTCGAATTCCGGAATTTCAGCTGTTTCTTCTTCTTGTAAAACGATCAAAGAAAGTCCCTTTGCTCCTGCTCTTGCAGTTCTACCACTTCTGTGTACGTAGTTTTCGTAGGTGTCCGGTAAATGGTAATTTACGACATAAGAGATTTCTTTTACATCGATTCCTCTTGCTGCTAAATCGGTTGCAACCAGAATGTTGATATGTCCTTCACGAAATTGCTCCATGATTCTGTCACGAATTCCCTGCGATAAACTTCCGTGTAATGCTCCTGACGAAAAACGATTAATTGCTAAGTTTTTGGCTAATTTGTTTACTGCAGCTTTGGTTTTACAAAAAATGATTCCGCGTTCTCCATCTTTTGAGTTTAGGAAATGCATTAAAACATCCAGTTTTTCGATTGGATCTACTACAATATATTCGTGATCAATTCCTTGGTTACCAACAGTTTCCATATTGGCACTAACCTGAACTACATTTTTGTTTAAGTAATTCTGGATCAGTTGTTTGATTGTTCCCGGTAAAGTAGCCGAGAATAATAAAGTTCTGTGCTTTTTAGGAAGTTCGGCTACTATTTCGTCCAAACTTTCTTTTAGTATCGAAACCATTTCATCGGCTTCATCTAAAACTAAATATTGTGCTTGTTTTAAGTCAATTGCTTTACGCTGAATCAAATCGATTAAACGTCCCGGAGTTGCTACAACAATATGTGTAGGTTGTGATAAACGCTCGATTTGAGGTTTTATTGGGATTCCGCCACAAGTTGAAGCGATTGAAATATTTGGAATATGTTTTCCGAAATCTTCTAAGTTTCTGAATATTTGTTGTCCAAGTTCTCTGGTTGGTACCAAAATTATTGCTTGTACAATTGAAGATTCAGTATCTATTAATTGCAATAATGGCAATCCGAAAGCGGCTGTTTTACCGGTTCCGGTTTTGGCTAAACCTACAACATCGTGGCTTTCAGAAAGCAATAAAGGAATTGTTTTTTGTTGAATTTCTGTTGGTTCAACAATGTTCAATTCGCTTAACGCTTTTAAAATTGGTGCTGAAATTCCTAATGATGAGAATTGTTTAGACATTGTTTTTATTATTGTAGAGTTCTGATTTTAGATTTTAGATTCTGCCACAGATTACTCAGATTTAAATGATTCTTTTAGAACCTTTGGTTCTGTTTTTTCTCTCAATTATTTCATCCCTCGTTACTCGGGATGAAATATATTGTGTATAAATGTTACTATTACTTCTTATGAATCCTAAAGCCCTAGCCCTGATGGGAGCGGCATCCTTTTGTGCCGGTGTTCGGCGCAAAAGATATAGCGGACAGCAGGAAATAGCTCCTAATTATTAAAATTCCAAACTTTTAAAATTCAAAATTCCAATGTTGAACGCGCTTCTCCCGATTACTATCGGGATCGCTCAGCGTGACAATATGAAACTAAAAAAAAACTTGAAACAATTTTTTTAATCTTCGTCCGGCTCGTTCATGATTTTCTCACGATACTTTTTACCTATTAACAGGACCAGTTTTAGTTTGTAATCGTCAACCAGCCATTCGCGGTAATTTTTACTACATTGACTTAAACATTTAGAATAGCGTTTGATACGACAATCGATATCGTCGTCTAGTTCTCTTCCTAATGATTTTGCTTCTTGCAGCGTTTCTGTATTGTCTACACACATTGCTGCGTGTTGCTCTAATGACTTATCTAAAACTACTTTTGAACGTAAATTTTGTTTGATGATGAGTTTATGTTCTTCATCAACATCAAAAGTAACATCAGCAGTTTTGGCAAATTTGGCACGTAATTCCGGTGGCATGCTGTATTTGAAATACAATTCGATCTCGGTATCATCACGTAGATTTTCTAAATAGAATTCTGGTGATTTAAAGATGTGCTGCCAGTTTACCGGCTCACTCCATAAACCAAAACGCGCTGCATTATTACCTAAATCAATAACTGTAAACTCATCTTTACCAGGTAATTTACGAGATCCGCGACCAATCATTTGGTAATATAATGTTAGCGATTTTGTTGCTCTGTTCAGGATAATAGTTTCTACTGTTGGTTCATCGAAACCTGTTGTTAAGATTCCCACAGAGGTTAGAATCGCATCAGGAGTCTTTTTGAACCATGCCAGGATATCTTTACGTTCTTCTGAGCTACTTGTATTATCAAGGTGTCTAATGTCGTAACCGGCTTCTCTAAAGGTTTCATATACATATAATGAGGTATGAATACCGTTGTTGAAGATCAGGGTTTTTTTGCCAAGAGAACGTTCTGTATACGCATGCAAAAGTTTTTCCTGCATGATGGTATTCGTATATAGATCATCTGATGATTTTACGGTGTAATCTCCGTTGATACCTACTTTTAGCGATGTTAATCCCACATCATAACTATAGGTTGTTGCGCGGGCAAGGAAACCTTTGTCGATCAATGAACTAATGGTGTCTCCCACAATAAGTTCATCGTAACTCTGGTGCATTGGTAATTTTATATTCGAACTCAACGGTGTTGCTGTTACCCCAAGGATAAAAGCGTTTTTGAATGAGTTTAATAATTTTCTGAATGAATTGTAGTGCGCCTCATCGATAATAACCAAACCAATGTTATCAAGGTGTAATTTCTCATCATTGATACGGTTTTTTAAAGTCTCGACCATGGCCACGAAACAAGAAAAATCGTTCTGGTCAGGTAATTCTTTTACTTTACTGTTAATGATTTTGTTAGAAACGCCAAACCCTTTAAGCATTTTTGAGGTTTGTTTACAAAGTTCGATACGATGCGTTAAAACCACCACTTTTTTATCATTATTAGCTAAATAACGACGTACGATTTCGGAAAAAATCACTGTTTTTCCACCACCAGTAGGCAATTGATATAATAAATGATGTTTCGAAGGAGCATTGTCTAAACGTTCAAAAATGGCATCGATATCGCCTTTTTGGTATGCATAAAGTTCTTTTTTCTCTTCTCTTTCTATTTCTAAAGTGTTTTGAGACATTGTTTATTTTTGGATTTTTGCAAAAATACACCGAAAAAACAGTTATTCATCTTATTTTAACGTAAAATAAATGATTTTTTTAAATAAGATTTTTTATGAGAAAAGCCTTTAAAAGTCAATTTTTTCTAAAATTGCCTCAAAATCATACTTGTTTTTCCATTTTTGTTGAATAGTTTCTTGTTTGATTGCCAGAATTCGATCTTTAAAATCATATAAAATTCCGTTAGAAATGACAAAATTTACTGCCTGCTCGAAAGAATTTAAAATGCTTTTGTAAAATAATTCCTGTTTAATAAAATTATTTGACGAATAAGTTTGCGCTATTTCGATGTTATAGAGCATAATATCGGCAATGACAAAAGGATCAACCCCGATCATTATAAAATGTTTAATGATTTTTTGAGCAACAGAACGACGCATTTTGGCTTTTGGACGCCATTTTGCGTTGGGTTTCTTTATAGGAAAATATTCGTGCGAAATTTTGACTTTAGATTCCTGCAAAAGTTTATCCTCTTTAGGATTAAAAACAAAATCATAATACACTTTTACGGGGGCAAATTTTTCGTACAGCTCGATAATTTGTTCTTCGAGCTGTTCCTTGTTTAATTCGGCCAAATATTTTTTTAAATCGCGCTTACTCATTATCAAAGTTTAAGGTTACAAAAATAAATTACTTTCCTGATTCATACCGCAAAAACCAACGATAATACTTAATTTTGCGCAAACAAATTTAAAATATCACATAGATGCTCAAGATTTTCAAAGTTACCGCAATTTTAGAAGGGATTTCTTATTTAGTATTATTTGCTAATATGCTTGTTATTAAAAACAGTAATCCGGAATTATATCATACTTTTTTACGTCCGTTAGGAATGACTCACGGAGTATTATTTATAGGATACATTATATTGGCTGTGTTACTTAGAAAATCACAAAATTGGGATCTCAAAACTTTTGGAATCATACTTATTGCTTCTCTTATTCCGTTTGGAACTTTTTATATTGAGAAGAAATACTTAGAAAATAATGCATAAACTTTTGGATAAAATATTTAACTTTTTATATCCGCTTTTTCGGGACTGGGGAATGAGTCGCAATTTTGCGTCGTACATTAGCCTTTTCCTAAATATTGCTATCATGGTAGCTTTGGCTTTTGCCATTTATTATGCAGCAAAATTCGTTTTGGTAACCTTAACGGCCGTTTTTGCCCAGAAAACCAAAACAAAATTTGATGATTACCTTATTCATAACAAAACAACAAAATACACGGCATATTTAATTCCGTTTTTCTTTATCTACAAAGCTGTTCCTATTATTCTGGATAAATACGAATATTGGGAATCACTGTTTGGAAAAATAGTGGGTATTTATATTGTTTTGATCAGTTTATGGATCATCAGAACCATTTTTAATGCTTTACGCGATTATCTAAAACAAAAACCTGAATACAGCGACAAACCTATTGACAGCTTTGTTCAGGTTATTATGATTGTGCTTTGGATTTTTGGTGTAGCGATGATTATTTCAACGCTTTTCGGGATCAAAAAAGGGGAACTTTTAACGATTCTGGGAACACTTTCGGCTATTATTATCTTGATTTTCAGGGATACTATTTTAGGATTTGTATCGAGTGTTCAGGTTGCCATAAACGATATGGTGCGCATTGGAGACTGGATTACAATGGATAAATTTGGTGCCGATGGTGATGTTATCGAAATAAACCTGACTACGGTAAAGGTTCGAAATTTTGACAATACAATTACCACAATCCCTACTTATGCTTTGAGTTCCGACTCTTTCCAGAACTGGCGCGGAATGCAAAAATCTGACGGAAGACGTATCAAAAGACATATTCTCATCAAAAGCAGTAGTATTCGTTTCCTTAATAATGATGATTTGAATCATATGAAACGCGTGCAGCTTATCAGTTCTTATATCGAAACAAGACAAGCCGAAATCGAAAAATACAATGATTTGCGTGGTGTTGATAAATCGCTTTCGCTAAATGGCCGCAATATGACGAACTTAGGTTTGTTCCGTAAATATATCATGCAATATTTGATAACACATCCGGGACTGAATAAAGATATGCATATCATGTGTCGTCAGCTACAATCGACTGCGCATGGCGTTCCGTTAGAGATTTATGCTTTTTCGAGCGATAAGCGCTGGGCAAACTACGAATATATTATGGCGGATATTTTTGATCATGTTATGGCTTCAGTTATTTATTTTGATCTTGAAATATTCGAATTGCCTTCTACAATTGGACCACTTAATTAGTTTTAGGTTGCTTTGCTTTGAGTATAATTTTTACCGCAAAGACCGCTAAGATTCAATATTATTTAATGTTTTAGAAAAAGTAAAGTTCGCAAAGCTTTGTGTCTTTTTGTTTTTTTTAATCTCGCAAATGCGCGGAGTCGCAAAGTTTTTTAAGCTTTATGTGCTTATTTTGGGATTAATTTAAGATGGCGAATTCTATAAATACTATAAACTTAGCGTCTTTGCGCCTTTGCGAGATTATTTTGATCATGTTATGGCTTCGGTTGCTTCCTTTGAGTATAATTTTTACCGCAAAGAGCGCTAAGATTTTAATCTATTTTATGTTTTAGAAAAAGTAATGTTCGCAAAGCTTTGTGTCTTTTTTTTTAAATCTCGCAAAGGCGCGGAGTCGCAAAGTTTTTAAGCTTTATGTGCTTATTTTGGGATTAATTTAAGATGGCGAATTCTATAAATACTATAAACTTAGCGTCTTTGCGCCTTTGCGAGATTATTTTAGCCCAGTAAAAAAAACTTAGCGTTCCTTGCGGTTCAAAAATTAAACTGAAAACTGCCACTGAGACTGAAAACTATTTTTTCTCTTCAAAAACAAACTTCGAATTATTGTATTCTATTGGAGTTCCGGGCATGAAACACGGAAGATTGAAATATGTGGTTATGATGCCGCTTCCTAAATATAATTTGTTTTCTTTTTTTAGTAAAGCCAACGGAATCCTTTTCCAGCTTCCTCCGTTGGATATAAAATGAAAATCGCCTCTTAAAGTATCGCCTTTAATATCTCCCCTAACATCTCCGGAGTCTTTACCTTGCTGGTAATAAGATCTTTCGTAATGACCGAAAAATCGTTTATCATTAATATTTAGGGTTAAAACTGCTGTGTCTTTATCATGTACAGCGTGATATACCATATGCTTGTACTCGCTTTTTTTATCTTTAGAATTGCAGGACACAATTGTGATTACAATTAAAAACAGTAAATATTTTATATTCATAGATTGAAGGATTTTTTCTTTTTTCACCATATAAGTTATGTAAGTTCATTTAAAGCTATTGGATTATTTTTTCTGGATTATTTAAGTTGCTTTGTAAACTCATTTCAAATAACCTTATAATAGCTTATATAACTTATATGGTGAAATTTAATATATAAGTTACAAGGTAAAATTAATTTTGCATTAGATTTTTTTCTAAATTTAAAGAAAAAACATGGAAGATAGAGACGCTTTTTTAAGAGAATTCAGAGGAGAGACTTTAGGAACTGTAAGTGCTCAATCTTCAGCCGATGAGCTGTTTCAAAATCAGACGATTAGGCCTATTTTAAAACTTCAGAATGATTTGTTTATTGCGGTTTTCATCAACTACGTCAATAAAAACAAAGCCGATTTTTATTCCTATACGGTTGAAAAGAAGCTTCAAACAATCGAAAATTCTATACAAAAAGATATTAAGTTTAGAAATTCTCTTAAGGGAATTGTCATGGCGCTTTTTACTATTGAAGAATATGATATTTATATTCAGAACTCTTCCAGTTTAAACAAACGAATGATGAATTTGCTAGTTGATCGCTTGAAAAGTCAGGTGCAGTTGTTTGAATTGGAGTCGAATTCGAATTAGATTTTATAAATGGAAATCGAAATAGTCGAAAAGCAAAATCAAAGTTTAGTTGCTTATAAAGATGGTGTACTTTTGTTTTATTCAACATTCAAATCCAATTGGTTCAGCAGGATTATAAAGATCTATAATCCTTATGATGTATTAGTTTTAGAATTAAAAGATGATGCTTTTTTTTATGAAATTTTACATCAAAACAAATTTATGACTAAACATATATCCAAAATAAGTAAAGAAGCCGTAATTTTTAGTAATGGCAAGCGTTTGTTTACTAAATCGGCATATTTCATCACTATAAATAATAATAATTTTAATTACTTTTTTGAGGGAAGTAAAATAGCACAGGTAAAACAAAAAATCATAAGTTTTTCAACTAAATTTTTGCTAACTGTAAATGATGAAAATTTTGAGTTTACAGATCAAATAATTTTTCATGTATTATCAATTAAAGCTGGTTTTTCAATTGATTAAAATTTCTAATAAAATGATCAATGTTCAGTCAATTCCGAAATAAATTCCCTTTAACCGATGAAAAATGGCTGAAATATACCAGTTATTTCAATCGCATGGAAGTTCCTGCCAAAACAACTCTTTTAGAAGAAGGCGAAATCTCAAAAAAGCTTTTTATCATCGAAAAAGGCTGCATCAGAGTTTGGTTTAATAATAACGGAAAAGATCTAACGACTCAGTTTTTTTTCGAAAATCAAAGTGTGGCTTCGATCGAAAGTTTCATGAAGAAATTTCCAAGCCAGGCGGCTGTTGAAACCATTGAACCTTCGGTTTTGTGGTGGATTTCTAAAAATGATCTGGATAAAATTCTGGAAGAAATCAAAGAAATTCCTGAATTAAGAGATCGTTTAATCGATATGCTTTTTCAACGTACTTTCGATTATATGAAGTATTTTGTCTCTTTTATAAAGGACTCTCCTACTCAGCGTTATCTTAATTTAATTGAAGAAAGACCTCAAATCATTCAGCGCGTCCCTCAGCATTATATTGCTTCTTATCTTGGCGTAACTACAGTTCATTTAAGCCGAATCAAAAGTAAACTGGTTCATAAGAAATAATAACATTTTCACCATATAAGTTATATAAGAAAATATAAGTCAAGCTTAAATTAACTTATATAGCTTATATGGTTTAAAGAAATATTTGATAACAAATGTTATCGCCTCCCCATAAACGGCTGCCTAATTTTGCTTTATAAAATTTAATAATTATGAAAGCAGCAGTTATTTATAAAAAAGGCGAATTGCCAAAATATGCAGAATTTGCAGATCCAATTGTACAAAACGAAAATGAAGTTTTAATTTCGGTTAAAGCCGTTGCGATTACCAATCTCGATAAAGGAAAAGCAAGCGGAGATCATTATTCATCTGAAAATGAAAATCAAAATGGAACTGTAATTGGAAGTGACGCCATTGGTATTTTAGAAGATGGAACTCGAGTTTATGCCCGCGGAATCTCCGGCACAATTGCAGAAAAAGCGCTTGTCGAAAAAAACAGAATGGTAAAATTACCTGACGGAATTAGTGATGCAACAGCGGCAGCAATGCCAAATGCAGTGGCAGGTTCCGCAATGGCATTGAGATTTAGAGCACAAATACAAGCCGGAGAAACAGTTTTGATCAACGGAGCTACTGGTTTTACTGGTCAAATGGCGATTCAGATTGCGAAACATTATGGTGCGAAAAAGATAATTGTAACCGGAAGAAACGAAAAAACACTTCAAAGTCTTTTGTTATTAGGAGCTGACGAAATTATTTTTTTAAAACAAAATGATGAAACGATTATTAAACAACTAAAAGCGATTCACTTAAATACTCCTATAGATATTGTTTTGGATTATTTGTGGGGACATCCCGCAGAATTAATTCTTACAGCTTTAAAAGGAAATGGTTCGTTTACAACCAAAGTAAGATATGTAACAATTGGAGGAATGGCGGGCGATATGATTCAATTATCATCAGGAATCTTAAGAAGCGTCGATCTTCAATTATCAGGTTCTGGTTTAGGAAGCTGGACCAAGGAAGAAGTGAAATTATTGTTCTCGGAGATATTACCGGAAATGTTTCTTTTGGCTGCGCAAAATCAATTAAAAGTAAATATTGAAACTGTTTCTTTGGTTGATATTGAAAAAGCCTGGAATAAAGAAGTTCCGGATGGTAAACGGTTAGTTGTGATTATTTAAAAATGCAATTTGAACGCGGATGAAACGGATTGCTAAAGCAAAACACGGATAAAAACGGATTTTTTTAATTGTTTTTATTATCATCAAAATTATTTATCCCATAGGGATTTCATATTGGTAGAAAATGGTAGACAACGTTTTCTGTGTCCCGTAAAGGACTACATATCTTTTTTCGGCTCGTATTGTCCTTAACGGGACAAATATGTTTCGCGTTAATTTGATACTACCAATATGAAATCCCTACGGGATAAAAATTATAGTTGTAGCGATAAATCTCTATTTGTGATTTTATTTTTAAAATTCATACAAAAGAAAAAAGGTTTGATAAGAATTACTCTCATCAAACCTTTTCTATTGAAATTGCTGTAAAAATTTACTCTTTAGACAACATCAATTCTTTGATGTATTTTACCGGAGCACTTCCAAAACTTAAGAATTTTTCGTGGAATTTTTTCAGGTTGAATTTATCTTCTTCTTTCTTTTTAAGTTCTTCTCTTAGGTTATAAATTTCAGTATATCCTGTAAAATAAGAACATAATTGTACTTGAGATAAAGTAACGCGTCTCCATTTTCCATCTGCTTCTGCTTGTTGCTGAAAAGCTTCTTTGGTCAATAGATCGATTGCGGCTTCTTTAGACATGTTTTTAGTATGAACGCTGATGTCAAGAATTGTGTTGCAAGTAGCTCTTAAATTCCATTTGTAGTACATCAACCACATTTCATCAGAATTTTTATAACCGCTTTCCAACATCATTTTCTCAGCATAAACTGCCCATCCTTCAACCATTGCTCCATTTCCTAAAATAGATTTAATGATACTTGGCGATTGATTGCTGTAAACTAATTGAGTATAATGTCCGGGAACTGCTTCATGAATATTTAAAATCTGAAGAATATAATCGTTGTATTCTCTTAAATAACTTTCAGCATTTTCAGCAGTCCATCCTGTCATGCTTCCTACGTTATAGTAAGTGTTGGCATTTTTATCATAAGGTCCGGGTGCAGAAATAGATGCTCCTGCAACACCTGCCATATAAGCTGGTTCTTTACGAACAACAAGTGGTTTTGACGGATCGATGTACAATAAATCTTTTGCTTTTACATACGCTGTTAATTCCGGAATTTGTTTTTCAATTTCAGACTGAAACTTCTCCGGAGTGGTGTGTTGCAAAGAAATTTTATCAATAACTTGTTTGATTAACTCCAGTTTGTTGGTTGGTTTTGCTTCAGTTCCTTTGTATTTGGTCCAAAGTTTATCAGCCAAAACAAACATTTTGTCATGTAAGTCTTTTTTGTGATCGTTGGCCACTTTAAAAATCTCGTCAGCAGTATAGCTTGACTGAATATCAAAATTGAACTTTTTAGCATATAACTCAGATCCTAATCTAAAAGAACGTGGCGTTTTGTTCGGTAAGTTTTTCAACCAGTCAGCGTAATCTGTAATTGCTTTTTTAGCTGTTTTTGCTTTGTCAAGCATTTCTTTTTTCTCAGCTTCGCTTAATTTACTTTGTTTTAAAGCAGCATCTAAATCTGTATCAAAAACAGATGAACCGCCTAAATTTTGCGCTATCGCAAGTTCAGTGTGCTCAACAGTTGGATTTTTGATGTTCTTTTTGGCAGCTTCATAATAAGCCGGAACATTGTTCATTTTCGCATTAAAAGCACGCAAACGAACTTCTAAAGAATCGTATTTTCCGTTCAAAATCTCAGCAAAAGATCCGCATACATTGTATTCAGAAGGATTCCATTCAGATGATTTTAATTCTTTTATACTAAAAATAGTAGCTTCAAGCTGATTTTTAATCATTTGAAAATCGGTCTTGTTATTGTCAGACAAATTTTCAACGTTGTATTGTTTTAAAGAATCTAATTGTGCGTTGACAAAATCAAGTTGTATTTTTTCTTCGTTAGCATCCGGAATAGACAAAATACTATCGTATTTATGATACCCAACACCAGAAGCCCAACCCGGATTAATTTTCCACAAAGAGGTTACAAAACCATCTTTATACTTGTCAAATTTTCCGTCTAAAGCTTTATCTTCGTTAGACTTACCACTTTTATTACAGGAAAAAAGAAGCGAAATCGCAAAAATTGAAACAAATAGTTTTTTCATAAGTTAATTTTTTAATGGTTTAAAGATAAAAAAAATGTTCTTTCTGCAAAACTATTTGCTATTTGTAATTAATATTTCAATAAATCTGATAAAACTTCCTCGAAACGATTTTTAGGTAAAAACTGATCTTCTAGTGCTTTTGTAAACGGAATTGGCGAATCTAAACTTGCTACTCTTTTTACCGGAGCATCCAGATATTCAAAGCATTCCTCCATAATTAAGGCCGAAATATCGCTTGCAATCCCGCCAAATAAAGTGTCTTCCTGATAAATAATTACTTTTCCTGTCTTTTTTACAGAAGCAAAAATAGTTTCGGTATCCAAAGGCTGTAAAGTTCTTAAATCGATTAAATCAGCTGAAATTTCAGGATTATTAGCCAAAGTTTCTAAAGCCCAATGCACTGGAGCGCCAAAAGCAATAATAGTAACCTGATTTCCTTCTTTTAATAAAGCTGCTTTTCCTAACGGAATCGTATAATAATCAACCGGAACATCCTGATAAACGCTGCGATACAATTGTTTATGTTCGAAAAATAAAACTGGATTTGGGTCATTTATAGAACTATTCAATAACCCTTTTGCATCATACGGAAAAGCCGGATAAACGACTTTTAAACCAGGAGTTTTGGTAAACCAGGCTTCGTTGGTTTGGGAGTGAAATGGCCCGGCCTGAGTTCCTCCGCCACAAGGCATACGAACGACAACATCTGCATTTTCGCCCCAGCGATAATGAGATTTTGCTAATAAATTGACAATTGGGTTGAATCCTGTAGAAACAAAATCGGCAAATTGCATTTCGACAATGGCTTTATAACCATTTATAGATAAGCCCATTGCGGTCGAAACAACAGCGCTCTCGCAAATTGGTGTATTTCGTACGCGATCTTTTCCAAATAAGTCTACAAAACCATCTGTGATTTTAAAAGCGCCGCCATATTCTGCAATATCCTGCCCCATTATGATCAGTTTTCCATAGCGTTTCATAGATTGCTCTAAACTATATCTGATAGCATCTATAAAACGTATGTTTTTAACTTCTTCTGACGGATTAACTTCTTCATGTTCATAAGGTTTATAAACATCATCTAATTCTCCGCTATAAGTTGGTATAATTTCAGGTTCGGCATTGGCAATGGCCAAATTTTCGTCGATTTCCTGTTTGATTTCAGCGTGTAACTGCTCGTCGAATTCGGTGGTAAGAATGCCAATTTCGGTTAAGTAACTTCTGTAATTACTTACCGGATCTTTGGCGGCCCATTCGTCCATTAATTCCTGCGGAACGTATTTTGTACCACTCGCCTCTTCATGACCGCGCATTCTGAATGTTTTAAATTCTAATAAAACCGGATGCGGATCTTTTTGCATGTCTTCTTTTAACTGAGAAAGTTTATTGAAAACTTCAACAATATTATTTCCGTCAATAATATAACTTTCAATGCCGTAACCAATTCCTTTATCAGCAAGGTTTTCGCACAAATACTGTTCGTTTGTAGGCGTCGAAAGTCCGTAACCATTATTTTCGATGATAAACATTACAGGCAATTTCCAGACAGCAGCAATATTTAGCGCTTCATGAAAATCTCCTTCGCTTGTAGCACCTTCTCCTGTAAAAACAGCGGTGACTTTTTTATTGTTCTGAAGTTTATCTGCTAAGGCGATTCCGTCTGCGATCCCTAATTGCGGGCCAAGATGCGAAATCATCCCGATAATTTTATATTCCTGAGTACCAAAGTGAAAACTACGATCGCGCCCTTTTGTGAAACCATTTGCTTTTCCTTGCCATTGTGAGAATAGGCGGTGCAGCGGAATGTTTCTTGTGGTGAAAACGCCCAAATTTCTATGCATTGGTAATACATATTCAGACTCATCTAAAACAGCGGTAACCCCTACTGCGATTGCTTCCTGCCCTATTCCGGAGAACCATTTTGATACTTTTCCTTGTCGGATCAGGATCAGCATCTTTTCTTCGATCAAACGAGGTTTAAGAATTTTCTTGTATAAATCTAATAATTGAGCATCAGTAAGGTTTTGTCTGTAAAAGATCATTTGGTTCTTGGTTTTAGTGTTTCAAATATAGAAAAATATAACAATTTTATTAATTTTTGTTACAAATTTTTAATTTTATTATAACTTTTAAAATTCAAATCTAAAATATTCTCTACCTTTGTTATTAGAAGGTTTATGACACCTTTTATCCTATAAATAAAAATGTAAAGTATGCAAAACATTCCTAGTGTAGACTTACGTGATTTCCTTTCGGACGACCCGAAACG
>Ga0247815_10000083_pt1 | contig 68412 bp, 60 predicted proteins | sample UWRJL194509B1_FD_181014 | JGI IMG/M metagenome (GOLD analysis project Ga0247815, IMG submission 181014) | Plant litter microbial communities from Arlington Agricultural Research Station in Wisconsin, United States - UWRJ-L194-509B-1 | ecosystem: Environmental > Terrestrial > Plant litter >... | reverse complement strand
GCCGGACGTTCCCACAATAACCCGGACGGAAATTTATCCATATACAGATTCACTTCTTCTCGGGCTTGCAGCAATGCGTGGGCTACAGGCTGCAGCATAGGAATGATTTCTGGCAACGGGCCTCTTTGCCAAACTTCTAAGTGTTGTGACATATTTACTGGTTTTTAGTAAATTTAAGCATTAAAGCAAGGTCTGCACCTTGGTTCATAACTTTCTTTTTCGCCCAGCATGATCGTTGCACTGTTCGCCACCCTTCGATAGGAATACATTGCGGGATTACCACATCTTACACATACGGCATGTACTTTAGTTACCATCTCGGCAACAGCAATTAATGCGGGTACAGGACCAAAAGGCTTACCAGTAAAATCCATATCCAGTCCGGCAACGATTACCCTGATGCCTTTGTTGGCGAGTTTGTTGCATACTTCTGGCAGTCCCTCATCAAAAAACTGGGCTTCATCAATGCCCACTACCTGAGTATCAGGCTTAAGTAACAGAATCGCCTCAGAATTGTCAACCGGAGTGGCTGCTACCGAGTTATAGTTATGGGAAACTACTGCGGTCTCATCATAACGTGTATCAGTGGTTGGTTTGAATATTTCTACATTTAATTTAGCGATTTCTGCACGTTTTAATCTCCTGATCAGTTCTTCTGTTTTGCCAGAAAACATAGAGCCACAAATGATCTCAATGCTGCCGCCAAATTCTCCTCTGCTGTAATTTTTTTCGCTAAATAACATGGTGTTTAAAGGGGGGGTGTATCCCCTGCGAATATCGAAATTTTGCGGTACTTATAGCTATATTTCATCAATTAATAATTGTTTTGGAGCGCTGGTGAAGCCTGCATCAGATTTGTGCCTTTTTGTTAGCGGCAATCTGATACAGGTGTCATTAATTTATAATTGTTTTGAAGAGCCGATGAAGATTACATAAGAATTGCCAATTTCCGTCAGTTGAAATCTGATGCAGGTCTCATTAATTTATAATTGTTTTTTCAAGGTTATGCATCTTGTATAAGATTTAGCTTGTTTTAAACAGAGAAAATAACAACAAATACTATTGTCACTTGTTAATAAAGTAATTGTTGTAATTTTATTTTATAAAAATCTCCAGATTCCACAGCAATTATTTGATAGTTGTAACGAATAAGTGCCCGATAATTAACGACAACCTGTGCGATGGATGCTAAGTATCCTTGAATACCAAAATTTGTATTACTTTTGAGTAACAACTCTATACATAAAACATTAATTTTTCCGTTGTATAACTATGATGAACCAGGAGGATATTTTTAAAAAGATAGGTCATATACTCAGTGAGTTAAATGATCAGTATCAATATTTAGCGCAAAATCCTCAGGAGCTTAATGAATTAGAACTTGAACTCTTTTTGGCCAATGCAAGTTTCCTGACCGATCATGTACAGATTATCAGAAAATTGAATAGTGCACCTGCGCAAAAGGCTTTACCCGAACATACAGAATCTTTAGAGCCGGTACAGGAAACCATAACATTAGCCGAACTTCAAGAAGAAATTCCTGCACCTGAAGCAGTAATAATTGAGTCTCCGGCAGTAGAAATGCCTGTTGCGGATCTCATCCCTGAAAAGCCTATTCTGGAACAGGAGATATTTAAACTGGACAACGGTGCTTCTACATTTGAGTTTATACTCAATGAAAAGCCATCATCAGACAGGTTTGAATTTAAGGAGAAATCCATCGATGAAATATTTGACCGTCCTTTAAGCAAAGAAGAGGAGGAGATTATTGCCCAAAAACAAAAACTCAGAGAGAGTGATAGTTTGGAGAGCGACCTTCCTGAAGAAGATGAAATTGGTCCTGAGCCATTCCTGGTAGAACATGATCCTGATCCTGAGCCTGAGCCTGAGCCATCTGCAATAGTGCATGAACCGGAAGAATTTACAGAGGACAAACATGTAATAGACGAAGTACCTGTAACAGCTACTAAAGCCCAGGAAGAATTGTTTTCCCTGCCATCTGCTCCGGTGCCAGCCAATGAACCCGTAGTGGAACCAATAGTTCAGCCCGTATTTACCGAACCCGTAAAACTCACAGAAGAAGTTGTTACAGAACCTGCGGCAGAAACTACAACTGCCACGCCGGTTAAATTGACATTAAATGATATCTTATCGGGTAATACCCAGGGAGGCACCCACAAACCAGAGGTTAGCAGAACAATTACTGATCTCAAACAGGCGATCAGCCTGAACGACAAACTGCGTTATATCAGGGATTTATTTAATGGCTATAACCTGGCCTATGCAGAAGCCATTGATTTGCTCAATAAAATGCCTGATTTTAAAACTGCAGACAACTTCCTGCAGAACAATTATGCTGTAAAAAATAATTGGTCGGCTAAACAGGATACTGCAGACCAGTTTTACGAATTGCTAAACCAGCGTTTTCCCGCTAAATAAAGCCCATTCTGTTAGAATCCAGCTTAAGGAAGATAAACAGCAATACCGTAAAGCTCCATAAAGAAGAACCGCCATAACTAATAAATGGCAGAGGAATACCAATTACGGGGATGATACCAATCGTCATCCCTATATTAATAAATACGTGAAAAAAGATGATGCTGGCTACACAGTATCCATACACCCTCGAAAAAGTAGATCGCTGCCGCTCTGCAAGATTAATCACTCTCAGCAATAGAAATATGTATAGCGCTATTACCGTAACACAACCTGCAAAGCCCCATTCTTCACCAATTGTAGAAAAAATAAAGTCTGTACTTTGCTCTGGCACATAGCCATATTTAGTCTGTGTTCCCTGTAAAAAGCCTCTTCCTGTAACCTGACCAGATCCGATCGCAATCTTTGACTGGATTACATTATACCCGGCACCTTTGGGATCCGTTTTAAGTCCCAGTATAATTTCAATACGGGTTCGCTGATGCGGTTCCAATACTTTCTCATAAGCGAACTTTACTAAGAATAAATAGCTGATAGCAATGATAATCGCAATTACGATGGAGATCATCATCTTCTGTTTACGTTTATTCTGATAAGCGAAAAATGCGCCTACTACTATAATAATAGGGATCAGAATCGATAAAGGAACAAGGAAATCCGCAATAAACAGAACAATCATACCAAGAAAAACCAGCAGGAAATATCCGGATAGTCCTTCTCTGTACAGCGGGAACATGAAGGCTAGAAACACAAGTGCAGAACCTGTATCTGGCTGCAGCATAATCAGGAATAACGGAAATCCAATAATCAGTCCTGCAAAAAAGATAGATTTAATCTCTGTGAATTTGGGATTGAAGTTACCTATGTACCGTGCGATAAGAAGCGCTGTACCAAACTTGGCAAATTCCGAAGGCTGCAGCCTGAAGCTCCCCAAAGGGATCCATGCCTGGTTACCGGCCACTTTTCTTCCTACTATAAGTACTGCCATCAATAACAGCATGGTTATCCCGTACACGATAGGAGAGAACACGCTGAAAAATTTGGCATCGAGCAGTAAAATTGAAAAACCAAGAATTAAAGCTGTCAGTATAAAGATCAGTTGTTTACCATAGTTACTGCCAAAGTTGAACAGGGTAGAGGTATCAGGATTAAATATCGAAGCATAAATATTCACAAACCCAATTGTACAAAGAGCTGTGTAAATTAAAATGGTAATCCAATCTACGTTAAAGAAAAAGCGGCTGCCCTGCTGTGTACTCATTTGCTGGTCTGTAAAGGTTTTTTAGTCAGGCTGATCTTGTCGCCGGCCTTAACCGGTACAACTAATTTATTTAAACTATCTGCTGTTTTTGGTGCCGGTTTTATTTTTGGCTTAGGTACTTCCGGCAACACAACTTGTTTTTTCATCCATTCTGCACGTTCTACGCGGTTGCCAGATAGTTTACCTGTCAGGTATTTCTCCGTCAGGTAACTGGCAATAGGTGCAGCGTAAGAACTACCAAATCCGGCATTTTCAACAATCACCGCAATAGCTATCTTAGGATTGTCGCGGGGGGCAAAACCAATAAATACAGAGTGGTTTTTTCCATGCGGATTTTGTACTGTACCTGTTTTACCACAGAACAGGATATTCGGTATGGCAGATTCTCTGGCTGTACCATGATCTGAGTTCACCGCATCCTGCATACCGTCTATTACTGGTTCGAAATGGGACGCATCTACACCAACTGCATTTTTTACCAGGTATTCTTTTTTGATACCCTGCTCATCTCTGATGCCTTTGATCAGGTGCGGCTTAATATAATATCCCCTGTTGGCAATAATTGCCATGATGTTTGCCATTTGTAATGGGGTGGCATTCATCTCTCCCTGACCGATAGCAAGAGAAATAACAGTGGTATAACCCCAGTATTTTCCAAATCTTTTCGTGTATTCTTCGGCGTTGAACAAGATCCCTTTCCGTTCGTAAGGCATATCCAGATCTAGTTTAGAACCTATACCGAACTTCCTTACTTTTGCTTCCCAGGATTCGTAGGCCGCAGTTTTATTTTTGAATTTTTTCTGCGTCATCAGTTTCTGAAAAACGTAACAAGCATAGGTATTACAAGACCTGGCCAATCCTCTTCTTAAAGAAATGGGACCGTCTACGTGTTCACAGCGTACAAAATGGTTCCCGGCCCAATATCCTCCCGGACAGTTAAAAGTGGTGTTGGGATCAATTACACCTTCTTGTAAGGCGATCAAGTCATCAACTGGTTTAAATGATGAACCAGGTGAATAATACCCTGAGATTGGACGTACATTTAACGGTCGGTTTGGTGAGCCAAGAAGACTCATGTAATTATTTCCCTGCTGGCGGCCTACCATGACGTTCGGGTCGTAAGTAGGGCTGCTTACAAAGGCCAGCACTTCTCCAGTAGCAGGTTCTATCGCTACAATACTGCCTACCTTATTCCGCATCAGCTGCTCGCCCATTTTCTGAATGTCTATATCCAGTGACGATACAATCGTTTCTCCGGAAGTGGCCAGTGTATCAAACTTGCCGTTCAGGTAACTTCCCTGCGGCACATTCCGCGCATTGTATATGGTATTTTCTACACCACGTTCTCCACGCAGCACATCATTATAAGTAAACTCTACACCGGTCTTCCCTTTATAATCGCCAGCTCTGTAGTAACCATTACTCGCTTTAATATCCTTCTCCGTAACTTCTTTTACATAACCGAAGAATTGGCCGGCTACACTGTCAGGATAATGGCGGACCGTTCTGTTTTGTGTTTCAAAGCCGATAAAACGTGACATGCGTTCCTGTAAAGCAGCATAAGTTTGTACGGAAAGTTGTTTCTCAAAGACAGATCGCTGATATTTTGACTGGTTTTTCGCTTTATTATAGCGCTTATAAAAGCCTTTCATATCAATCCCGATGATGCGGCATAATGCAGCGGTGTCGAATGGCTTTACTAGGTTTGGCGTAATCATCAGATCATATACCGGTTCATTCTGTACCAATACTTTATTATTCCTGTCCAGGATCACACCGCGTGCAGGAAAAGTATATTTTTTACGGAGCACATTACTATTGGCGGACAAAAAATAACGATCGCTCGCAACCTGGATATAAAAAAGCTGACCTATTAAAATAAGAGCAACTACGATAAATAAACCTTGTACTATATATTTTCGATTGAAAAGATTATCCATTAGCGCATTTTTCTATTATAGAAGACTAATTCTATTAATATAACAGTGAATAATGTAAAGATACCGCTTAGCAGGCACCTTAACAAAGTGTAAGAGAGTTCTGTTAATTTAAAAGCTTCTAATAAGAAAAGTACCAGGTGATGGGCAAATGTACATAAGAGCGCATAAAGCGAAAACCATTTGAAACCCATGTTCCCCAGTGTAGGTTCGGGTTCATCAAAGCTATCCCGGCTTACAGTTACAGAAATGAAAAGAATACGGACAAATACCAGGGCTACACAAGCTGCAGTATGTACACCCAGTGTATCATAAAAAGCATCCAGCGTTATCCCGGTTCCAAATGCAACCAGGTAAAGGACAATATTAGGCATACTGAAGGGCAGCAGCAGCAAAAATAAGATATACGTAAATGGTGTGGCAAGACTATAAAAACTAAGGTTTCTTAACAATAGTACCTGTACCGAAAGCAGGATGAACCACCTGATGACATTAATTAATATGATTCTACTGTTCATTCGGCAAATTTGATTCTAGTGCTTTCTGTTCCTGTGCAAGTTTGTCTTTAATGACGTAAACATATTGTAAGGTACTGAAATCATTGAAAAGATTAATTTCTATGGTCAGGAAGTTATCGCCTGTAGAGATCCCGCGGTTACTTACTGTTCCTACAGGGATACCGGGAGGGAAGGAACCAAATCCGGAAGTAATAATGGTATCCCTTAGTTTTACCTTAAAGTGATTGGGAATATCCTTAATATAGGCTTTACGGTAATCTGAATTGCGGTCGCCCCAAACCAGAGAACCCAAAGCTTTGGTAGATTTAATGCTGACACTGATTTTCGCGTCTTTATTTAACAGCGATTCGATGGTAGCCAGGTGAGGAGATACATCACGTATAATGCCTACTACACCTCTTCCTGCGGAAATCACGGCCATTCCGTTTTCAATCCCGTCGTTACTTCCTTTATTGATCGTAATGATGTTATTTCTTAAAGTGATTGAGTTTTTGATTACCCTTGCGGCCAGATAAGTATATTGAATTTTGTTGGCTGTATCTTTAACCACTGTGTTTTTGGCACTGTCCAGGTTTTTCAGTGCAATCAATGCCGTATTCAGCCTGGCATTTTCGACGGCAAGGCTGTCATTAACAGCACCCAGGTTCATATACTTTTTAAATACATTAAGGCGTTCATAAGCCTGGCCTACTACCTCATTGGTAGAGTTGAAAGTTACACTGCGCTGGTAAGCATTATTTTTCACCGTAAGCACAACGCCAATGGTAAAAAAAATGACAAATAGAAAAAATGCGTTGTATCTGTTTATGAAAATCCAAAGGTTACGCATATGTATTCTTTCTGATATTTAGCAAACAGCTTTACGAAAAATGTGAGTGCAGCTTTGGGGCTGACTCACATTTTTACTACTGTATTTTGTTAGTTAAATTATTGCATTAAAAACTTGTAGCCACCGATGTTTTTCAGCGCAATACCTGTACCGCGCACAACCGCACGTAATGGATCTTCAGCAACATGTACCGGCAGTTTCGTTTTGGCTGCCACACGTTTATCCAAACCACGTAAAAGTGCTCCTCCTCCTGTAAGGTAGATACCGGTCTGGTAAATATCAGCAGAAAGTTCTGGTGGGGTAATCTCTAGTGCTTTAAGGATAGCCTCTTCAATTTTAGAGATAGATTTATCCAGACAATGTGCAATTTCAGTATAAGAAACAGTGATCTGTTTCGGAACTCCGGTCATCAAATCTCTTCCCTGTACAGCAAAATCTGCAGGTGGATCAGCTAATTCCGGCAATGCCGCACCAACTTCTATTTTAATTTTTTCTGCAGTACGGTCACCGATCATAATATTATGCTGACGACGGATATAGTTCACGATGTCAGAATCGAAGTTATCTCCGGCAACACGGATAGACTGGTCGCATACGATACCAGATAAAGCAATCACAGCGATTTCAGTAGTACCACCACCTATATCGATAATCATATTACCCATTGGTTCTTCAACGTCAATTCCGATACCTACTGCAGCTGCCATCGGTTCATGTATCAGGTATACTTCTTTTGCTCCGGCAATTTCTGCTGAATCCCTTACCGCACGTTTCTCTACCTCTGTAATTCCCGAAGGGATACAGATCACCATACGCAGTGAAGGAAACATCCATCCTTTTCCACCATTTAACATGCGGATCATTCCTTTGATCATTGCTTCTGCAGCATTAAAATCTGCGATAACGCCATCTTTTAAAGGTCTTACCGTACGGATATTATCGTGCGTTTTTCCCTCCATTTGCATAGCCTGGCGGCCTATCGCGATAATTTTATTTGTTTGTCTGTCAAAAGCAACGATTGAAGGCTCATCTACAACCACTTTATCATTGTGTATAATCAGGGTATTGGCGGTGCCCAAATCAATGGCAACCTCTTGTGTGAACCAGTTAAATAAACCCATTTATAGGTGATCAATTAATATATAAAAAATTCTGTATATTATAGTAATGTAAAACTACGTCTTTTTATTGTATTACCGGTTAAATAAATTAGTGCTTAAAGTGTCTGATACCTGTAGTTACCATAGCAATACCTTTTTGATTTGCCATAGTCACAGAATCAGCATCTTTAATAGATCCGCCTGGTTGAAGAACAGCTGTAATACCAGCTTCAGCTGCGATTTCCACACAATCAGGGAACGGGAAAAAGGCATCTGATGCCATTACGGAACCTATTAAACTGAAATTAAAAGCTTCTGCTTTAACAATTGCCTGTTTTAAAGCATCAACTCTCGAAGTCTGCCCTACACCGCTGGCGATCAAAGTATTGTCTTTTACGAAAACGATGGTGTTCGACTTGGTATGTTTTACGATTTTATTTGCAAAGAATAAGTCTTTCAGTTCAGCCGCAGTAGCGGTTTTTTCAGTTACCGAGGTCATTTGTTCCGGACCTTCAATGATTAAATCTTTATCTTGTTCGATTACGCCGTTCAGTAAAGTTTTAAACTGTTTTTTAGTCAGCTCAATTGCATTGCGCTGCAGGATAACCCTGTTCTTTTTCGCTTTGAACAATTCAACAGCTTCCGGCTGGTAAGAAGGGGCGATCAGCACTTCAAAAAACAATTTGTTGATTTCTGTAGCTGTTGCCAGATCAATTTCACGGTTTGCAATCAGCACGCCACCAAAAGCAGATACCGGATCACAAGCCAATGCGTCGTCCCATGCCTGTGCTATAGTTTCTCTTGAAGCTACACCGCATGCATTTGTATGCTTTAAGATCGCAAACGTTGGCTCTTCGAATTCATCAATCAGGCTCACTGCCGCATCTACGTCTACCAGGTTATTATAGGAAAGTTCTTTACCATTCAATTTGGTAAACATTTCATCAAGGTTACCATAAAAAACACCTTGCTGATGCGGGTTTTCTCCGTAACGTAATGTTTTTGATTCGTTTAAGCTTTGTTTGAAAACGTTAAGCGGCTCTTCTAAGTTGAAGTAGTTAAATATCGCTGTATCGTAGTGAGAAGAAGTATGGAACGCTTTTTTTGCATAAGCTTTACGCTGTGCTAAAGTGGTTTCACCGGCTTGTGATGCTAACTGCTCTTGCAGGGTAGAATAATCATCTTTTGATGCAAGGATAACTACATCATTAAAGTTTTTGGCAGCAGCCCTGATCAGGGAAATACCGCCAATATCAATTTTTTCAATTATTTCTTCTTCAGAACCACCACCTTTAAGTGTTTCTTCGAAAGGATAGAGGTCAACAATAACGAGGTCGATTTCAGGAATCTCGTATTCTGCGATCTGTGCCTTATCTTCATTCAGGTTTCTGCGGTTTAAGATACCACCAAAAACTTTTGGGTGCAGGGTTTTAACACGTCCGCCTAAAATCGATGGATAACCGGTAAGATCTTCAACAGCTGTAACAGGTAAATTCAAATCTTTAATGAACTGTTCTGTACCGCCAGTAGAAAACAATTGAACACCTTGCTGTGCAAGCAAGCGTACAAGTGGTTCCAGACCATCTTTGTAATATACTGAGATTAAAGCGTTTTTGATCTTTATTTGTTGACTCATTGGGTGTGATTTTTGAGCCGCAAAATTATAAATTTTAGGTGAGAAATTTTAGTTAGAAAAGATAAAAAAATCCTTATTTCTTTATCTTTTTCAAAATACTCTCTACTATGCGTGGATAATGCTGATGTTCAAGTTGTTGTCCCTTGAACTTCACCATTTCTAAATTGTCATCTTTATCAATTTTGTATTTTGCCTGATAAATGAATTCACCTTCGTCATAATTTTCATCGACGTAATGAATAGTGATCCCGCCTTCAGTTTCTCCTGCTGTCAGAACCGCATTATGAACGTGGTCGCCATACATTCCTTTTCCCCCAAATTTCGGAAGCAGGGCAGGATGGATATTTACAATTCGCCCTGGATACTCAGTGATCAGGTTTTTAGGGATCAGCCACAAAAAGCCTGCAAGAACAATCAGGTCTACGTCAAGGTTTTTTAAAAGATCTATTATATTATCCGTTTCATAAAACTCTTTTCTGCCGAATATATGTGTAGGGATCTCAAAATTGTCTGCCCGCTGTAAAACATAAGCATCCGGGTTGTTAGTAAGGACCAGTACGATTTCTACTTCAGCACTGTGTTTAAACAGTTCCATTATCTTCTGGGCATTAGAACCCGACCCGGAGGCAAATATCGCTACACGCTTTTTCATTGAGTATATATTGCTATTCTGACTTGATTGCGCTCAAAAATAGTATTTTCGGTATTTAATAAGTTATTTTAATTGTAATATGTTCATTTTAATTCAGGCTATTTAAAAACAGCCTTCAGGTTCTCACTCCATCGGTGTGTGTGCGTTTCGGGATAGGTGCCCTCATTCACATAAGCACAGCAGATTGCAGCCGGATTAAAGGTGGGTGTGTTTTTTGCAAAAGCAGTTTCTGTACGCTGTAAATAATAGGAAAGACCAATACCGGCAATACACAAACAGCCTTCGGGAACTGAAAACTCAAACTGCTGCCGCGCTACGGTAGCTTCATCGGATTTAACCAGTATGTTTTTAGATTCTGGAAACATGGATTTAAGGCCTTCTTCCAGTCTGTAGATCGCAAAAGTGATCACAATGCTGCACAGATTCGCATTGCTGGGGAACTTCAGGTCTCCGCCAATCTTCATCTCAGGAATGGTTATCGTAAGTACATTGTCAGCTAAACTGCTTTCCGGCATTATCCACATGTTTTTTTGCAAAGGAGAGTTCAGATTAAAGTCGAAACCTGCAAGAGATTGAAAATCATTTCTGCTGAAGTTGAATTTTAAATTTGGCTTATCATAACACTGCTCAATAATGGGACGCATCATTCCTGTAAGCCGTGAAACCATCAGGCCATCATAATCACTGCCTATAATCCCATTCAAACTCGACCTGAAGTCGCTCGCCAAAGAACTTGCCTTGCCGAAAATATTTGCCGCACTTTTTGTGTGTTTGGTTTGCCGTACCCTGCCTCTGCCTGGCTTGGATTGCATGATTTGCATGCCCCTGTACTCTCTGAAGCTCACTTTTGCAATTGTTCCTACGATGAAATTACCTTTTTTAGTTGCCATGATTTTTAGGTTAATGTTAAAACATTGATTAATAGTAGTGTTAAGGTAAGAATTTGCTTTGAAAGAATCCAAATCTTTTTTAAATTATATCTATGTTGAGTCTATGTTTTTAATGTAAAAACATAGACTCAACATAGACTAGCTATAGATTAGATATAGATTGATATAAACGTTACTCCGACTTGGACTACTATCAGATTCAGGAAAATTTCGTATAATTGCATCCGCACCCTAAATGGGTGTGAATCAATATTTAAGAATATTTTAATTATTTACAATATCGTTTTGCATTTTAAAAACTTAAGTTCTATATTTGCAGTCCGAAAAAAATAGAAAAAATAAGGTTCGGGGTTAAGACCAGACCTTTACATATAAAAATATTATTATACTAGAAAATGGCAAATCATAAATCATCTTTAAAAAGAATAAGAGCAAACGCAACTAAACGTTTACGCAACAGGTACCAAGCAAAAACAACCCGTACTTTTATTAAAAGATTACGTGCTTCTGTAGATAAAACATCAGGACAGGAGTTATTGCCTAAAGTAATTTCTATGTTAGACCGTTTGGCTAAAAAGAATGTTATTCACAAAAACAAAGCTGCGAACAACAAATCTAAATTAACTAAATTTGTTAATGGCTTGAAATAGATCTAGCTTTACAATATTGAAACGGGATAGGCTTTGGCTTATCCCGTTTTTTTGTTTATGAGAAAAAATAAACAAGGGTTATCTATTAAAGATCTTGCTGAAGACGACAGACCGAGGGAGAAATTAATACTGCAAGGCAGAAGGACGCTGTCTGATGCCGAACTGATCGCGATCCTGATCAGGACTGGCAGTTCAACAGAAAATGCTGTAGCACTGGGTCAGCGTATACTGAATACCTATCACAATAGTATTTCTGAAACCAGTAATGCCTCTGTAACCGACCTGTGTAAGTATGAAGGAATAGGGGAGGCAAAAGCAGTTGCTATTGTTGCCGCCCTGGAGCTGGGGAGACGCAGGAATAAAACTGTTGATTCTACATATGTAAAGATTCTTTCCTCCAGGGATATATATGAGCTGATGCAACCGATATTTTCAGATCTGAACCATGAGGAATTCTGGATGGTGATCCTTAACAAAGCAAATTTTGTGAAAGGTAAGTTTATGATTAGCAAAGGAGGCATGGCGGGCACTGTCGCAGACCCGAAGATTATTTTTAAAATTGCACTTGAACAGAATGCTGCAAATATCGTGGTGATGCACAATCATCCTTCTGGCAATTTGGAGCCCAGTGAAGAAGATATCTTAGTCACTAAAAAACTCGCAGCAGCAGGTCTGATGCTGGATCTGCATGTGCTTGATCATCTGATCTTCACCAATACGGGGTACTGCAGTCTGGCAGATCAAGGAATTATTTAATTGTAATTGCGTGTTTATCTGCTAATAAATATACAGCAAAGCATTATTTTATATCTTTGCGTTTTAGATCGAATTATAACATGAAGATATCATATAACTGGCTTAAACAATTCATACAAACTGACCTTGCCCCACAGGAACTTTCATTACTGCTGACCAACATAGGTCTTGAGGTAGAGAGCCTTGAAAAAGTGCAGCCTGTAGTTGGCGGACTGGAAGGGTTGGTGATTGGCCATGTGCTTACTTGTGTACAGCATACCAATGCAGATAAATTGAGAGTTACAACTGTAAATGTTGGTGGTGCAGAGCCGGTACAGATTGTGTGTGGTGCGCCAAACGTTGCTGCGGGACAGAAAGTTGTTGTTGCAGTAGTCGGTACTACTGTTTATCCTAATGAAGGTGAGCCTTTCAAAATCAATAAATCTAAGATCAGGGGAGAAGTATCTGAAGGAATGATTTGTGCAGAAGATGAAATCGGACTGGGTGGTTCTCATGCTGGTATTATGGTACTAGCTGAAGATGCTGTAATCGGTTTGCCTGCAAAGGAATATTTTAAAATGGAAGATGATTATTTGTTCGAGATTGGCCTTACGCCAAATCGCGCAGATGCAGCGTCACATCTGGGGGTAGCGAGAGATTTAGCTGCTTACCTGAGAATTGAGCTGACTATGCCGGATGTGTCGTCTTTCAAAGTGGCTAATAAAAACCTGACGATTGGCGTAGAGGTGCAAGACACCGATGCCTGCCCGAGATACAGCAGTGTATCCATTAGTGGTGTAACTGTTAAAGCTTCACCAGACTGGCTGCAGGATAAATTAAAAGTAATCGGGATTCGTCCGATCAACAATATCGTAGATATTACCAATTATATATTACACGACTTAGGTCAGCCCTTACACGCTTTTGACGCAGATGAAATAGCAGGCAAAAAAGTTATCGTTAAAAAGTGTGCGGAAGGCACACCTTTCATTACGCTGGATGGGGTAGAACGCAAATTATCTGCAGATGATCTGATGATTTGTGATGCAGAAAAACCATTGACTATTGCAGGTGTATACGGAGGAAAAAATTCTGGCGTAAGTGCAGCTACAACAAATATATTCTTAGAAAGCGCTTACTTCAACTCTGTATCGATACGTAAAACGGCAAAAAGACATACATTAAAAACAGATGCTTCTTTTCGTTATGAGCGTGGTACAGATCCGGAGATGACAATGATTGCGCTTAAACGTGCAGCACTATTGATCCAGGAACTGGGAGGTGGTGAAATCTCTTCGGAAGTTTCAGACCTGTATCCAAATCCAATCGCTGCGTTTGATGTAGAGGTAAATTACTCAAATATCAACAAACTGATAGGGGCCTCAATTCCTAATGAAGAAATCAAAGCGATTATTACCTCTTTAGGAATAACAGTTGCAGCAGAAACACCGGAAGGGTTGTCATTGAAAGTGCCTACTTTTAAAGTAGACGTTACACGTGAGTGTGATATCACAGAAGAGGTGTTAAGGATTTATGGTTATAATAATATTGAGATCCCATCAAAGGTAAATGCTTCGCTCGCATTTACAGCTAAGCCAGACCGGGAGCAGACCCAGCATGTAATCGCTGATATGCTTACTGCAAATGGGTTTATGGAGATTTGGTGTAATTCCCTCACTAAAGGTGCTTATTCTAAAAACATTGATGAGGTAGTAAGGATATTAAACCCGCTAAGTACTGATCTGAATGTAATGCGCCAGAGTTTACTAATGCCAGCACTGGAAAGTGTTGCCTACAACCAGAACAGGAAACAGGGAGACATTAAGTTCTATGAGTTTGGTAAAACTTATCATTTGATCAATGAAAAATATGTGGAGCGCCCGAGACTGATGATCGTATTGTCAGGTTCAGACGTTGCCGAAGGATGGAACAAAAAGCCGGCCGCAGTTAGTTTTTACAATTTGAAAGCAGCAGTAGATGCAATTATCAGCAGATTGGGAATTTCCAATTACCAGACAGAAGAAGTAAGTAATGAAGACTATGCTTTCGGGCTTAAGTATTTCAGGGGCCCGCAGCCGATCGTTACTTTCGGTGCGGCAACTGCCGCTGATAAAAAACTGGCCGATGTAGAGAAGGATGTTTATTATGCAGATTTTGACTGGGCAATGTTGCTTGATATTGTGAGAAAGAACAAAGTCATCAGCAAAGAAATTCCTAAATATCCTGCAGTAAGAAGGGATCTTTCCATGCTGGTAGATGCAGACGTAACTTTCGATGCGCTAAAAACAATTGCTTTTAAAACAGAAAAGAAACTGTTAAAGAATGTACAGATATTTGATGTTTATGTAGGGGATAAACTACCGGAAAACAAAAAATCGTATGCCCTTAACTTTACTTTACAGGATGATCAGCAGACGTTAACCGATAAGCAAATTGATTCGGTTATGCAAAAGATTATCGCTAACTTAGCCCAAAGTGCGAAAGCAGAGATCAGAAAGTAATTATATTTATTACTTTTAAACATAATATACAGATACATTCAATTTTAATAAACATGTCTTCGGTTGCCGAACAATTAGATTCAGTATTACAAAAAGCAGCTCGCTTGATAGAGCTCTGTAATGCATTGCAGGAAGAAAATGAGTTGTTAAAGCAAGAGAATGCATCGGTTAAATCTGCGCTTAATGCTTCAAAACTAAAGAACTCAGATCTTGATGAAAAGATGAGGGTGCTTAAACTGGCGAAGAGTATTGAAGGTACGAGCGAAAAGACACTTGATATAAAGCAAAAAATTAACGATTTTGTGCGTGAAATAGATAAGTGTGTAGTGTTGCTTAAAAAATGAGAGATACACTAATTTTGAAACAAAGCTAAGAAATGGGAGAAATCTCGATAAAAATAACTATTTCTGACCGTATATACCCGCTGAAGGTAAATATGGAAGAGGAAGAAATTGTAAGACGGGCAGCCAAAATTATCAATGAACGCATAAAGGACTATCAGGAGAACTATGCGGTCAGAGATAAACAGGATTTGCTATCTATGGCTGTATTGCATTATGCTACGGCTGTGTTAAGGGTAGAAAATAAGGTGCAGGATCAAGATACTGCAGTAGCTGAAAAAGTTGAGGAGTTGGATAGTTTACTGAACGACTTCTTTACGAAGTAAGTTGTTCTGAATTTCAAAAGCATATAATATTTAACCGTTGTTAAATTTTTAGTTTCATTATTATCCATTAATGGATAGGGTTAATAACCTTAGTTTATCTTAGACAAGAGCTACATGAGCCTTTATCTGAGGTATAACGTATGAAACAAAGAATGTAACAGCGGTTTTTTTTTGTTACATGAATAAGGAAAAGTAATCAGGCTTGCATGAGCACAATAGCGATAGCGTGTTATGCTTATGCGGGTTTTTTATATATATAAATTAAAATGGAAATAGTAGCAATAATCGGATATGTATTAGCCAGCTTAATAGCGGGTATATTGGTAGGCAGATATCTGTTGCGCAGCTTGTTGAAAAAACAAGAGATTGCGGCACAGAGTAAAGTTAAAAAGATCCTTAAAGAGGCAGAAGTTCATGCTGAGATCTTAAAAAAAGACAGGTTACTGGAAGCTAAAGAGAAATTCTTACAATTGAAAACTGAGCATGAACAGGAAGTAAATACTAAGAACAATCAGGTAAACCAACGTGAAAATGCAATCAAGCAAAAAGAACAGTCGGTAAACCAGCGTCTGGAAAACATGAACCGTAAGGAGCAGGAGCTTGATAATCACAAAAAGAACCTGGAGAAACAAACCGACATCGCTGTTAAAAAACAGGAAGAAGTTGAAATACTGAAAAACCAGCATGTTAAACAACTGGAAACTATTGCGGGATTAAGTGCTGAAGAAGCAAAAAACCAGTTGGTAGAAAACATGAAACAGGAAGCAAGAACCCAGGCAATGATCCAGGTTAAGGATATTGTTGACGAAGCAAGGCTTACTGCAACCAAAGAAGCAAAAAAAGTAGTTATCCAAACGATACAGCGTACTGCTGTTGAGGCTGCAATTGAAAATACGGTATCTATCTTTCATATTGAAAGTGATGAAATCAAGGGTCGTGTAATTGGTAGAGAGGGTAGAAATATCCGCGCGTTGGAAGCGGCTACAGGTATTGAAATCATTGTAGATGATACACCTGAAGCAATTATCTTATCAGGTTTTGATCCGGTAAGGAGAGAAATTGCCCGTTTAGCTTTACACCGTCTCGTTACTGATGGACGTATCCACCCTGCACGTATTGAAGAAGTAGTTGCAAAAACAAAAAAACAGATCGAAGATGAGATCGTTGAGATTGGTGAACGTACTGTAATCGATTTAGGTATACATGGCCTGCATCCTGAATTGATCAGAATGGTTGGGCGTATGCGTTACCGTTCTTCTTATGGACAGAACTTACTGCATCACTCCCGTGAGGTAGCAAATTTCTGCGCTACAATGGCTGCAGAATTAGGCTTAAATGCTAAAATGGCCAAACGTGCAGGATTACTTCATGATATAGGTAAAGTACCTGATGACAACCCTGAATTGCCACATGCGATTTTAGGTATGCAATTAGCTGAAAAATATAAAGAACACCCTGAAATATGTAATGCAATTGGCGCCCACCATGATGAGATAGAGATGACCTCTATGATCTCTCCGATCATCCAGGCTTGTGATGCGATCTCTGGTGCCCGTCCTGGAGCAAGACGTGAAGTGGTAGAAAGTTATATCAAACGTTTAAAAGAATTGGAAGAATTAGCCCTTTCTTATCCTGGTGTAGAGAAAACATTCGCTATACAGGCTGGTAGAGAGTTAAGGGTGGTGGTAGAAAGTGAAAGGGTAACTGATCAGCAGGCAGAATTGCTTGCCGCAGATATTTCTAACCGTATCCAAACGGAAATGACTTATCCCGGTCAGATTAAAGTTACAGTGATCAGGGAAACCAGATCTGTAGCTTTTGCTAAATAGGATTAATATATAATATTATACAGACAGAGCGGTAGATTATTCTACCGCTTTTTTTTATTTTTACCGAATGAAGAAAGTGGAAAAAAAAGGCGTAGCAGCGGCTCCTAAAAGAGAACTGGATGTGCTATTGGATCAATACGGGGAAAGCCACCAGAACCCGGTTAATAAAATGATCCACTGGATTTGCGTACCACTGATCTTGTTCAGTTTATTAGGTCTGCTTTGGTCAGTTCCCTTTCCGCATTTGAATTTCCTCGGCAGGTATAATGGGTTCTTGAACTGGGCCTCATTTTTAATTGCTTTTTCTGGATACTATTACTACAGGCTTTCACCAGTACTTTCTTATATGATGATACTGATTGTATTTGCGTTATCACTGTTAGTTGTACAATTAGAAAAATGGGCTTTGGCGGGCGGACCAGCGCTTTGGCTGGTTTGTGCAGTAATTTTCGCAGTCGCCTGGATTGGTCAGTTCATCGGTCACCGCATTGAAGGAAAGAAGCCTTCATTTTTACAAGATGTTAAGTTTTTGTTAATCGGTCCAATTTGGTTATTACACTTTATATGCGTAAAAACAGGCATAAGATATTGATCCTTTGTGTTGTTAATATTTAATTAACATTACGGTTATCTAATGGTGTTATGAACCTAACATAACCCTAATACTGTGGTAATACCTTTGCCTAAACTCTAATAAAGGCAAATTGAAATCACAACTACAACTCAAAAAGACGTTAATTACGCTGCTATTCGTAATTATAAGTGCGGCTGGATTCGCACAAGGTACGGGAAAGATCTCCGGTGCTGTTACTGATAAAAAAACAGGTGAAACCCTGATCGGGGTTACAGTTAAACTAAAAGGTTCTGTTAAAGGAATGGCGACTGATGTTGATGGAAAATATTCTATTACTGGTTTGGCCAATGGAAAATACGTTGTTGTTTTTCAATATATAGGTTATACAGGAAAAGAAATCGGTGAAGTTGAAGTAACCGCCGGTAAGAATACTGTACTTAACCTGATCCTGGAAGAATCAAATTCACAGAATCTGAATGAGGTTGTTATTCAGGGATCATATAAGAAGGAAAGTGTGAATGCATTGTATGCAGCACAGAAAAACCGCTCAGTAATCTCTGATGGTATTTCTTCTGATATGATTAAAAGAAGTCCTGACCGTAGTACTGGTGATGTACTGAAAAGGGTGAGTGGTACTACTATCCAGGATAATAAATTTGTTATTGTACGCGGACTTTCTGACCGTTATAATAATGCAACTCTTGATAACTCCAGTCTTCCAAGTACAGAGCCAAACAGAAAAGCATTTTCATTTGATATCGTTCCTGCGGGATTGATTGATAACATTGTAGTGAGTAAAACAGCTACGCCGGATCTGGCAGCAGATTTCGCTGGAGGATCAATCAAGATCATTACGAAAGATATTCCTGACAATAACTTCTTTGATGTAAGTATAGGTGGTGGTTACAATAGCCAGTCTACTTTTAAAGACTTTTATTACGGTCCGAGATACACACAAAACTATTTCGGTTTTGATGGAGGAGAGAGACAGCTACCTGTGTCAAAGAATTTCCCGAAAAATACTGACGCTACAAATGCATTAAGGGGAAATTCTGCAGCCCAGATCGCTGCAATTAATAAACTGCCGAAAGTTTGGAAAATTGGTGAACATAATGCTCCGCTATCGCAGAATCACCAGTTAAGCTTTGGTAGAGTAAAAGAGTTTAAAAATGGAGGTAAGTTAGGGGCGATTGTTTCCTTAAGTTACCGTAACTCTGAAACCACAAGACCGGAAGTTCAGCGCCAGTATTATACTTATGATTATAATGATAGGGTCAATACATTTTCCACAAATATTGGAGGAATGGCAAATTTCGCCTATGTGAAAGGAAAAAATAAGATCAGCTTTAAGAACTTGTACAATAGAATTCTTGAAGATAAGTTCACATACCGTACGGGAACTGACGTTGGTCGCTCAAGTGATTTAGAGTACTATGCGTTTGATATGGTTCAGAAAGGGATTTTTAAAACTTCATTGGATGGAGATCATCAGCTGACTGAAAAGAATAAATTAAACTGGAATCTTTCTTATGCAAATATTACTAATAACCAGCCAGATCAGAGAAAAATCGGTTATCTGAGGAATGTTGGATTAAGAGACGACCCGACTGCACCATTTTTAGCAGCTAACACAGCATTGACTAAAGAAAATAACAGGTTCTTTTCAGATTTGAACGAAAGTCTGTATGGAGGAGCAGTTAATGATCAGCAAACAGTAAGCTTATGGGGTAAAAATGCAACTTTAAAAGGCGGATTAGGTGCAAACTACCGTAAACGTGATTTTGCTGCACGTTTATTAGGTATCACTTTAATCAATGCTAATCAGGAAATTCAGGCGCTTCCTTTAAGCCAGCTTTATTCTACTTCTCTGATCAACTCTGGCGTTTATGAATTAAGTGAAATTACTGGTAATACAGACAAGTACGATGCTAATTCCCTAACTAGTTTTGCATATGCAATGTTAGATCAGTCTATTACAGATAAATTTCGCGCTGTGTATGGAGTAAGGGCAGAAAAGTTTAACCTGAACCTGAATTCCAGAGCGGTAACAGGCGAAGCCATAAAGGTGAAACAGGATTATCTGGATATTTTACCTTCAGTAAACCTTACGTATGCACTGACAGAAAAATCGAATTTACGTGGATCTTACTACCGTACGCTTGCTCGTCCGGAATTTAGAGAATTGGCACCATTTGATTATTATGACTACGAACTGCTGGGTAATGTTGCTGGTAATACTAATCTAAAACGCACATTAATTGATAACGCAGATATCCGTTATGAGATTTATCCTGCAGCAGGACAAATCATGTCGGTTTCGGGTTTTTATAAGCACTTTAATAATGCAATAGAGCCAAGTATTTACGATCAGAATTCTACACCAGCATTCTCATATTTCAATACGCCAAGTGCGGTGAATTATGGAGTGGAGCTGGAGTTGAGACATTCTTTAGGATTTATTAATGATGCAGCTGCGTTACAGAACATGGTGTTCTATGTGAATGGTACATTAGTTAAATCAAAGGTTACGAATCCAACTGATCAGCCATACCTGGTAAAAGACAGACCAATGGTAGGACAGTCACCTTATTCGATCAATGCTGGATTGCAATACAACGCTTTGGATAACAATTTGAACTTCAGTTTACTTTACAACAGGATTGGCAGAAGGATCGCTAATGCGGGTGGACAAAGATTTGGTGATGTTTATGAAGCACCGAGAAATGTAATCGACTTCCAAACTAGCTATAGCTTCTACAAAAAGAAAGCACAGATCAAGTTTAATGTTAACGATGTATTAAATAACAAAGCGGTGTTCTATTTTGATTATAACCAGGATAAAAAATACAGTCCTAACAATGTAATCACCAATCCAACAACAGGAGCGGTAACTAAAGACGAAATACTGTCTATGTTCAAAACAGGGACGAATATGTCACTATCACTGTCTTACTCCTTCTAATCAACATAGTAACAATAACTTAATACAGGGGTTACGTAAAGTTTAACCTAATTTAATTCCTTTACAAAAAATAAAACTGAAAGAAAACATGAAAAAACATTTGCTAATTCTAGGTATGGCCCTTAGTATATTTGCCACATCTTGTTCTAAAAATGACGATGATGAAACAGAGGTAATTGTAACTCCTCCTGTAACTGGATCTGCTGTAGAAGTAACAGGCGATATCAAAACTAATACAACTTGGACTGCAGATAAAATATATCAATTAAAAGGTTTTGTATTCGTAACAGACGGTGCTACTTTAACAATTGAGCCTGGTACAATTATCAAAGGTGATAAATCAACTAAAGCTACTTTAATTATCACAAGAGGTTCAAAAATCAATGCAACAGGTACAGTTGATAAACCAATTGTATTTACTTCAGGTGTTGCTGCCGGTGGTCGTCGTGAAGGTGACTGGGGTGGTATCATTATCTTAGGTAAAGGTATAGACAACAGAGGTGTTAACAATACTATTGAAGGTGGTTTAACTCCAACTGCTGGTGGTGATGCTGCTAAGTACATTCAATTTGGTGGTACTGATGCTGCTGATAACTCTGGAACACTTAAATATGTTCGTGTTGAATATGCAGGTATTCCTTTTTCAGTAGATAACGAGATCAATGGTATTACTTTTGGTGCAGTTGGTTCTGGAACTACTTTAGAGTATATCGAAGTTTACCGTTCAGGTGATGATGCTTACGAATGGTTTGGTGGTTCAGTAAACGCTAAGCACTTATTAGCTATCGGTACTTGGGATGATGATTTTGATACAGACAACGGTTTCTCTGGTAAAATTCAATTTGCATTGGCTCAGCGTCATGCTTTGATCGCAGATCAATCAGGATCTAATGGTTTTGAATCTGACAATGACGCTAACGGTAGTGATAATGCTCCGGAAACCAGCGCAATTTTCTCTAACATCTCTATTGTAGGTCCACTACAATCGGCAACTACTAACATCAATGGTTTCTTCCAACACGCTGCGCAGATCAGAAGAAATTCATCAATCAGTACTTTCAACTCAATTTTCACTGGTTTTCCTGATGGAATTTACATTGATGATACTAAGGTTACTACTCCTGCCTCAACGACTGCAAATTACACTGGCGGAAGGTTGTCATTTGAAAATAACTTAGTTTATGGTATCAAAAATGCTGATATTAAAGGGACTAATTTAACTTTAATCGAGACTGCTTTAAGAGCTAGTAATAGTTTCGTTCCAGGTACCTATGGTGCTGCTTTATTCACATCTGCTTATAAGTATGGATCTGATATCGCTGCAGCTGCTAATGTTGGCAGACCAAACTTTACTTTCTTAGCTGGCGGACCTGCTGCTACTGGCGCAGTATTCACAAATGCTAAAGTAGCTGATTCTTTCTTTGAAAAAGTTGCTTACAAAGGTGCATTCGGTACTACTGACTGGACTGCAACATGGGCAAATTTTGATCCGCAAGTTTTACTTTATACAACTCCGGGAGCTGTAAATGCTAACTAGTTTTTAAATAAAGTATAATAATATAAATGGGAAAGCCCCTGACATTATATATGTCAGGGGCTTTCCCATTATGTAGCATTTTTCAATTTTCTGGCGTACTTAACATAAACTTAATATTGGGGAAACATTATTTTAAGCTTTTTCTCTTTTTTTGATAAAACTGCTGACTTAGGTTGTACTCGTTTTTTCTATATATAAAGCGTGTTTTTAATCTCTTTTTAATCCAATTTTAATTTAATATTAATTCCGATGCGTATTAATGTGAACTTAATATTAACATAACGTTGCTGCTCTAATTTTACCAAAAAAAATAGAAGCAACTCAAATGAAAAGATTTCTAACAAATCATCTCTCCTTCGTTGTATTAACCGTTCTCCTTTTTATAGGGATCGGTGCCAATGCGCAGGTAACCACATCCAGTATCAATGGAAAAGTAAAAGATGCAAAAGGAATGACTGTTCCCGGAGCAAGTGTATTAGTTGTACATGTCCCAACAGGAACTAAATATGGTGCAGTAACTGGTTCTGATGGTTACTTCCGCCTCAATAACTTAAATCCGGGTGGTCCGTATACTGTAACGGTAACTTATATCGGATTTAATAAACAGCAAAAAGATAATATCAATCTTGGCCTTGGGGTTGATCAGCGTGTAGACTTTACGCTTTTAGATGAAGGTCAGGTATTAAGTGAGGTGGTTGTAAGTGGTAAGAGAGGCCCGCTTAAAACTGGTGCAGGTACACAGATTGGCGAAGAACAGATCAAAAATATGCCTACAACGAGCCGTAGCCTTACCGATGTTACCCGCGTAACTCCACAGGTAAGTAAAGACAATTCATTTATGGGTACCAATTTCAGGTACAATAACGTAACCATTGATGGTGCGATCAACAATGATGCGATTGGTTTTAGCCCTTCTAATGGTGGTCAGAGCGGTAGCTCTGGTATGCCGGGCAGCAGTACAAGAACTAACCCTGTTTCGATAGATGCGATTCAGGATGTGCAAGTTTTGTTAGCACCTTACGATGTTAAGATAGGAAACTTTACAGGCGGTAGTGTGAATGCGGTAACACGTTCAGGAACAAATGATGTAACAGGATCAGTTTATGGATTTGGCCGTAACGCTTCTTTAATCGGAAAAAATAAAGCGGGTGACGGATCAAAAGAGCCTTCTGCCTTTCATGAATATCAGACTGGTTTCCGTGTAGGTTTGCCAATCATTAAAAACAAATTATTTTTCTTTACCAATGAAGAGATTACCCGTCGCCAGGATCCGGTGATCTTAGCTGCAGGTTCTCCTGATATGAAGGTGATCTCTCTTGCAGATGCACAAGCGATCTCGAATCTGATGCAAACCAAATATGGTATTGATGCAGGTTCATATGGTAATTACAACATTTATGCAAAATCAAACAAGTTCTTTAATCGTTTGGATTGGAACATTAATGATAAAAATCAGCTAACGATCCGTAATAACACCATTACTTCTGAGGCAACTAATTTAGAGCGTGACCAGTCTAACTTCAGGTTTGGTGGTATTGATTACAAACAAACCAATAACCAAAGTTCTACTGTCGCTGAATTGAAAAGCAGGATTTCTAATAACCTGTCAAATAGTTTGGTGGTAGGTTACTCAAATATCCACGATTACAGGACACCGACTTCTGACGCGGCATTGCCACAGATTGAAATCAAAGGGTCTGCTGGTGGAACAATCTTTTTAGGTACCGACCGTGAGGCAAGTATCTTTGATATGAAACAAAAGACTTTTGAATTCACAGATAATTTTACCTGGAGCAAAGGGAAACATACTTATACATTTGGTACACATAATGAAATGTATAACATTACTTATGGTTTTGTAAATGGATGGAACGGGCGTGTTGCTTATGACAGCGTTGATCAGTTTCTTGCCGGTAACCCAAGCCGTGTACGTACTAACTACAATTATGCAGATAACACAAGGGATAATATTATAGCTAATCCTCCTGCACAATTCAAAATGAATATGTACAGTGTATATGGTGAAGACCAGTACCAGATGACGGATCGTTTTAAACTGACTTACGGTCTCCGTTTCGATCTGGCTGATATGCCTAATAAACAACCTTTAAGTACTAAAACTACCGGTTCTCCGGTAGATCCTAACTATGGTACTACTTATACTTACACACAGCCTAGTCAGATTAAAAATGATTTCTTCGGACAAATTCAGATTTCTCCGCGTGTAGGTTTTAGTTATGATGTATTGGGCGACCAGCATTTGATTATGCGCGGTGGTAGTGGGTTATTCACCGGTAGGGTTCCTTTTGCATGGATAGGTTATGCATATTATAATAATGGCGTTACTTACGGTGCTTACGATAACCAGCCAAGTAAAAGCGGAACTCCTTTTGCCGCTGGTACTGATCCGATCAGAGATGCATTAACTGGTAAAGGCGAAGCTGGATTTGTGGCTAATCAAGGTGTTAATGTTAACAATGCGGCAGGTGCTACACAAGTCGATTTGATTGATAACAACTTCAAAATGCCTAAAACATGGAGAACGAGTTTAGCTTTCGATTATAAAACCGACAACCAGTGGAAATTTACTGCTGAAGGTATTTATACTAAAGTAATTAATGACCTGATGTTTCAGCAGATCAATATCGTAGATAATCCTACGTACAAGGTTTATGATACGGAACACCAGCAGCCAATTTATAGTTCTGCTAAAATCAATTCTTTATATACCAATGCTTATTTGTTATCTAACACAAGTAAAGGTTACCGTTACAGTTTAACCGGACAGGTGAGCAAATCATTTCCTATCGGTTTAGATGTAATGATGGCTTATACTTACGGACAATCTAAGGATGTGACCAATGGTATCCGTAACTCCATGGAGTCTAACTGGCAATTAAACCAGGCTTTAAGCCCGAACAGCCCGGGATTAGCAAATTCTAACTTTGATATCCGTAACCGTATTGTTTCTACCATTAATTATAGACACAGCTGGGATAAAGCAAGCAAATATGTAGCTAACTTCTCCCTGTTCTTCAGTGCGCAGTCTGGCACACCATATTCTTATGGTTTTGTGAACAGTACGATCAATGGAACAGGACAAACAGTGAGTTTAACTTATATTCCTAACGTTGGCGAAACTTCTAGATTCTTCGCAGCAACTACAACAGGTGCGGCACAGGCTGCAGCGTTTGATGCTTTTATTGATAGCGATAAATACCTTAAAACCAGAAGAGGACAGTTTACAGAACGTAATGGTGCAAGAACACCTTGGAACTATCAGGCTGATTTCCGTTTCTCACAGGACTTTAAAATTGTAGAAAAAGGTACGCATAAACACACGTTATCATTTACTTATGATATTGTGAACCTGACTAATCTATTGAACAAAAACTGGGGAGTACAATATTTCTCTCCTAATACTTTTAACTCAATGGCAAGTGTAGGATTGTCCAGTACTACAGGTGGTGCGGGTTCTGCAACAACTTATCCAACATATACGTTCGACAAGACAAATACAAGTAACTATTCTAAAGACTTCTTTGCATCACGTTTCCAGATGCAGTTTGGCTTGAGATACAGTTTCTAAACAATCAATTCAATAAAAAAGGCAGGTTATCTTAATTGATCTCCTGCCTTTTTTATTGAATTCATTTATTTAAACACATGTTTTTATAACGAATAGTTAATCATGAATTAACATCAGCCCCCTACATTTGTCGTGTAAATATTTGGTTAGTATTTATCAAGTTTAGGTTTAGTTGATAATAATAAGGCCCCGATGGATGTCAGGGCCTTTTATTTTTTCTAGAAGTTTTTACCAATTTTTTCCAGCATCTCTGGTGGTATACTCCTCATGTCTACCACAAGAAAACCATCCAGACAATCCGAAAACTTAGGGTCTATGTTAAAGCAGATGATTTTAGCATTTAAGTTCATGTACTGCCTCAGCATTACGGGGATCTTAATATGTGAATTCTCAATATCGGAAATCAGTCCGTCCAGATCTTTGAGCGACTCGCTGCTTTCAATCAATAAATCCTTATCAATGGCAGAAAGATCGGCTTTAAACTTGTTTCGTGGTTTCACGTAATGCGCAAGTTCGTAATCAAAATGGTTTTTGGTAATAAAATCAACAATCAGTGATTTTGAAAACTTAGAGAAATTGTTACTGATACTTACCGGTCCGAACATATATCGGTAATGCGGATTATCAAGCAGGTATTTTAATATCCCTTTCCAAAGCAAGAACAGGGGCAATGCTTTTTGCTGATACTCTTTGCGGATCCATGAACGTCCCAATTCAATGCCTTGTCGTAATACCGGGTAAAAGGGTTCTTTGATCTTAAAGAGTTCTGACAGATAAAATCCTCTTTTGCCCATCGTGTTCAGGATTTCGTCGCCCTTACCGATGCGGTAAGCACCAACAATGTTTAGCTTTTCAGTATCCCATATAAATAGGTGATGATAGTATATGTCGTAATTGTCAAGATCTATATTTTTATTGGTACCCTCGCCAACTTCGCGAAAAGTGATTTCTCTGAGCCGGCCGATTTCTCTTAGGATATTCGGGATGTTTGCGGTAGGGGATATATAGACCTCATAATTTTTCTCCGTCCATACCTTAAAAGCTTCCAGTTGTCCAATTTCTTCAACAATTTTTTCTCTTGGTGTTTCGTCAATGATAACTTCCGGCTTTTTTTTGATCTTGAAAAGATTGATCGGGTTAAACAGCTTTTTCTCCTCATCGATACTTGTACCTAATGCGTAAGTACGCGCCCGCAGGAAATCAAGCAGTTTATTGGTATTGTTGCGGTAAGAGATATCCTGTATATGAATTGGCTTACCAATCCTTACCTTGATCTTCAGTCCCTGTTTGTTTAAAAATTCGGAAGGCAATTTCGCTGTCCGGAGCGTAGGATGGATAAAACTAAGGATATTAAACAATACTCCATTGTTTCCATGAAAATAAATCGGTACCACCGGTAATTTTGCCCTGGCAATTAATTTGCCTACAACCGGATGCCATAACCTGTCGGTAATCTCCTGTTTATCCAGGCTAAAAGTCGATACCTCACCTGCCGGGAAAATACCTATCGGTGTACCGCTTTGCAATAAATCGAATGTGGCTTTCAACCCGCTGATACTGGAAGAGTGCTGAACATTCTCAAATGGGTTTACAGCAACGAAAAATTCATTCAGGTTAGGAATCTTCTGCAAGATAAAGTTAACCATTACCTTAGATTCGGGACGTACTGTACAAAGCAATTTAACCAAGGCAAGGCCTTCAACACCACCGTACGGGTGGTTTGCAATAGCAATAAAGCCGCCGGTTTTAGGGATATGCTTAAGATCGTCTTCGTCGAAATCAATTGATACCCCTATAGTTTCCAGTATTTTATCTACAAACTCTAAACCGTTAAAATGCTGGTTTTGGGAGAAAACTTTATTAATATCATTTAATTTCATTACCTCCATCAATAAAGCCGCTAGTCCGGGTACACCCAGTTTATCAATTTTAGTGGCTTTGGCAAATTCTTTGGTTGTGATGATCTTCATAGTTGAATTTAAAGAGAAGGGAATTAAAACAATCTCAAAAATAAGATTTATATTTTTAAATAACGGCAGTACATTGGCAGGCCATGAGAAAATGGCTAAATATAGACTTGAGTTTTTCGAAACGGGAGTTTAACGGGATCCTGATTTTGATCTTCATCATCGGGATAATCACAGCGGTACCGTCTGTTTATGACTATCTGGTTCCGGACAGGGATGATCTGCCGGCAGAGCGGGCAGCACTGAAAAAATTAGTGCTGATTGAGGCAAGGTTAAAAAAGACAAACTTGAGTAAATGGGGGAAAGTTAAGCCAAAAGAGATAAAGCTATTTAATTTCGATCCTAACAGGAATAGCCGGGCACAATGGGAATCGCTTGGTTTATCGCCTAAACAAGCACAGGTTCTCATCAATTATGTAAGTAAAGGCGGCAAATTCCGGAAAAAGGAAGACTTGCAGAAGATGTTTGTAATAAGTGCCGAGCGGTACAAAGCATTGCTACCTTATATATATATTACTGATCATGGAAAACAGGATACCGCTTATCAATCACGGTATCCTGTTAAAGCAGCTCCTGTGATGGTCGACCTTAATACGGCGGATACGACTGAACTGGATAAAATCAGGGGTATAGGTCCCGCTTTCGCCCGCAGGATCTTCAAATACCGCGAAAGGGTTGGCGGCTTTTATAAAAAGGAACAGTTGTTGGAAGTATACGGTGTGGACACCGTTAAATACAAAGAGATCAGCGGACAGATTAAACTCAGCAATCAGCCTTTAACCAGAATTTTTATCAACACCATCGACTTTGAAAAATTAAGCCGGAATCCCTATTTAAAATTTAAAGAAGTGAACGCGATCATTCAATTCAGAAAACAACACGGAAATTATGCTAATATTGCAGACTTAAAAAAGGTAGTGATCTTATCTGCGGAGACAGTAGAAAAACTAATGCCTTATATATCTTTTGAACAATGATTGAAATAAAAATTAAACAGATCGTACGTGATGTCAATGATTTCCCGAAGCCAGGTATCGTATTTAAAGATATTACACCTATTTTAAAAGATGCGGTTTTATGTGGTGAGATTACCGCTGCGCTTGCTGCCCAGCTTTCAGGAATGAAGATCGACGTAGTTGCCGGTATTGAGAGCAGGGGATTTCTGTTTGGTATGTCTTTAGCAAACCTGTTGGGCGTGCCATTTGTACCGATGCGCAAAGCAGGTAAACTTCCGTATAAAACAATCCGACAGGATTATGATCTGGAATATGGAAGCGCGGCGCTGGAATTGCATGAAGATGCCATATCACCTGGTCAGCATGTGCTCATCCACGACGATCTGCTGGCAACTGGCGGAACTGTTGTTGCCGCTTCACAGCTGATCCATAAACTGGGCGCAGTAGTGGCCGGATATTCGTTTATTATTGCACTCGACTTTCTGAATGGCAGGGAACGTTTAGCAACGTACTCTCCAAATAACTTTGCATTGGCTTCTTATTAAAAAGAAAAAATAATAAAAATAATTTCGGGAGTTTAAACGCATCTAAACCGATACGCTAAGGTAAATGAACTAAATACCATTTCGTTCTGTTTAAGGGCAAATATTACATTGTTGCTTTCGATTGTTAATTATCTATACTTGCCTCATCAAACAGTAAGTATGCACGACACATTAACGGAAAATACAGGTTACAGCTTTAATACTTCAGAAAATCAGGAGATGATCAGGAGTATGGTTAAAGACTTCGCTGAAAAAAATATCCTGCCTCATGTAATGGAGTGGGATGAAGCGCAGTACTTTCCGGTTGAGGTATTTAAACAGCTGGGCAGTCTGGGACTGATGGGCGTACTGGTCCCTGAAATTTATGGAGGTTCCGGATTTGGCTACCAGGAGTATGTTGATGTCATTGTTGAAGTGGCTAAAGTATGCGGCTCCATAGGTTTATCTGTAGCGGCACACAATTCACTATGTACCGGACATATCCTTGCTTTTGGTACAGAAGAACAGAAACATAAATGGCTGTCGAAACTAGCCACTGCCGAATGGATCGGGGCCTGGGGATTGACAGAAGCGAATACAGGATCTGATGCATTGCGCATGATGACCACCGCTACACTGGATGGTGATCATTATATATTAAACGGTGCTAAAAACTGGATTACTCATGGTAAATCAGGAGATATTGCTGTTGTAATGGTCCGCACAGGAGAAAAAGGAGATTCTAAAGGTATTTCTGCCATTGTTGTAGAACGCGGGACACCAGGTTTCTCTGCAGGTAAAAAAGAGAATAAGTTAGGGATGCGTGCATCTGAGACTACAGAAATGATATTTGATAATTGCCGTGTGCCTGTATCTAATTTATTGGGAAAAGAAGGCGAAGGATTTAAACAGGCAATGAAAGTTCTGGATGGCGGGAGGATTTCTATTGCGGCACTTTCACTGGGTATTGCAAAAGGTGCATATGAAGCTGCACTCGCTTATGCACAGGAGCGGCATCAGTTCGGACAGCCGATAGCCAGTTTCCAGGCGATCAGTTTTAAACTGGCGGATATGGCTACTGAAATTGAGGCGGCAGACCTCCTGATCAGACAGGCGGCCGATTTAAAGAACCGCGGCTTAAAGATGACCAAGGAATCGGCCATGGCTAAATACTTTGCTTCTGAAGTGGCCGTAAGGGTTTCTACCGAAGCTGTGCAGATCTTTGGCGGCTACGGATATACCAAAGACTTCCCGGTAGAGAAGTTTTACCGTGACAGCAAATTATGTACGATAGGAGAGGGTACTTCCGAGATACAGAAAATTGTAATTGCAAGAGAAATACTGAATAGCTAACGCTTTCAGCTCAATAACGAATATTCTAACCAAATATATTTTTTCAACCGATGTGTGCAAACGCATCGGTTTTCTTTTGTCCTGATAGTCATAATTCCCTAATCCGTAAATATTTAGGATTAGTATAATGATATTACATTTTATTGTACTACCTTTGCAGTCCTAAAAACAACGAGAGGAGGTATTTTAACGTTATGATCATAATTAATATTAAAGACGGCGAATCACTTGATAAAGCCTTAAAACGTTTCAAAAAGAAATTTGAAAAAACTGGTGTGTTAAGAGAATTACGTAGTCGTCAGGCATACGAGAAAAAATCTGTTGCTCGTCGTACACTAGTTAAACACGCGATTTACAAAGAAAATATGCACCTGGAAGGAAAGATTTAATTCTGACCCCAGTATATTTATTTTTTAAATATTTTAAAGCGCCGAAGGAAATTTTCTTCGGCGCTTTCGTTTTTAATATACTATTGTGTACATTCACCATACAGGATACAAATTGTGAAGAGATGTTAGTGGAATCCTTTTTAGATTATATACAAAACGAGAAGCGTTATTCTCCGCATACCGTACTGGCTTACAGAACGGACCTGATCCACTTTGTGGGCTTCCTGGAGAAAGTATATGAGATGCGGCCGGAAGAAGCCAAATACATCCATATCAGGGATTATATGGTGCAACTGATGGAAGAGCATATAGGGCCGAGTTCCATCAGCAGGAAACTCTCCACGCTGCGGAGTTTCTACAAACACCTTTACCGACGTAAAATTATTCTGGCCAGCCCTGTCACTATGGTCAAAGCACCTAAGTCGCCAGAGCGGCTGCCTGTCTTTGTTGATGCGGAAAAATTAGACCATTTACTGGATTCGGGTGAGTTTTTTAATGAGACCTTTCCTTCTGTAAGGGATAAGGTGGTCATCGAAGTGCTTTTTGGAACAGGAGTGCGCCTTTCGGAACTGCTGGGAATGAAAGAATCCGATATAGATTTTTATGAAGAAACAGTAAAGGTGCTGGGAAAAAGGAATAAGGAAAGAATTATTCCGATTACCAAACTTCTTGTTAATCAGCTGAAAACGTATATCGAATTAAAATCATTGCAAAAATTTAATAACAAAAGGGACGACTTAATCGTTACTGATAAAGGAGCGCCTGTTTACCCGCTTTTCATTTATAAGCTGGTAAAAAGTTATTTGACATTTATTTCGACGCAAGATAAAAGAAGCCCGCATGTATTAAGGCATTCCTATGCGACGAGCCTGCTGAACAGGGGGGCTGACCTCAATGCGATTAAAGAGTTACTTGGGCATGCCAGTTTAGCGGCTACACAGGTGTATACGCACAATTCTATTGAAAGATTAAAAACAATATATAAACAAGCCCATCCAAAGGCATAAACAAGGAGGAAACATGAAAATTACAGTTCAATCAATCCATTTCAATGCAGACCACAAATTATTAGATTTTATTCAGAAAAAAGTTGACAAGCTGGAGCAGTTCCATGACCAGATTATCAGTGGTGAAGTCTATTTGAAATTAGAGAATGTCGAAGATGAGGCAAATAAGATAAGTGAGATTAAACTGATCGTCCCGGGAGGAATATTGTTTGCTAAGGAACAATGTAAAAGCTTTGAAGAAGCAACTGATCTTTCAATTGAATCATTAAAAAAACAAATAACCAAACATAAAGATAAAACAAGAGCAAAACTTTCTGAACATAAAGCATTGCTTAAGGAAGATGAAGTAACTGATTATTAGGGTTCTATTTTAGGATCCTTTAAGATTAAAACCAGCAGCAATAAAACTGCTGGTTTTTTTTTGAAAATAGTTTTGCAAGTGTAAAATATTCTCGTAGATTTGCATTCCAATTCGGAACAAGGGTTAACCTTTAAAGAGCTGGTTTGTTCTGTGAATGTTTAATGAAAAAATAAAAGCCTCCTTAGCTCAGCTGGTAGAGCAACTGACTTGTAATCAGTAGGTCATTGGTTCGATCCCGATAGGAGGCTCTTTTAAACTTACATCTTAACCGGTGGGACAGTTTATTAGAAATGGGGGGATACCAGAGTGGCCAAATGGGACAGACTGTAACTCTGTTGTCGCAAGACTTCGAAGGTTCGAATCCTTCTCCCCCCACTTTATAAAAGCGAAAGTAGCTCAGTTGGTAGAGCGATAGCCTTCCAAGCTATAGGTCGCGAGTTCGAACCTCGTCTTTCGCTCATAATTCAACGGGCAGTCGGCGTTGGTCACAGTTAAATGTCTTAGACCGGCATGAGATTGTGAGGGGAATAAAAGCCGACGTAGCTCAGCGGTAGAGCACTTCCTTGGTAAGGAAGAGGTCATGGGTTCAAGTCCCATCGTTGGCTCAGGAATAAAAATAACGAAGCTTTGTTAAATCTGTTAATATTTGCAGAATCAACAAGGTTTTTTGTATTGAAATTGTATCAAAACAATAATTAAAAATAAAAAGTTAACCTACTAATAAGTATAAAAACATGGCAAAAGAAAAGTTTGACCGCAGCAAGCCGCACTTAAACATCGGCACTATCGGTCACGTTGACCACGGTAAAACAACCTTAACAGCAGCTATCACTAAAGTGTTATCTGATGCTGGTTTATCTGAGGCGCGTTCATTTGATTCAATTGACTCTGCTCCAGAGGAAAAAGAAAGAGGTATCACTATTAACACAGCACACGTTGAGTATTCAACAGCTAACCGTCACTATGCTCACGTTGACTGTCCAGGTCACGCGGATTACGTGAAAAACATGGTTACTGGTGCTGCGCAAATGGATGGTGCTATCATCGTTGTAGCTGCTACAGATGGTCCGATGCCACAAACTCGCGAGCACATTCTATTGGCTCGTCAGGTAGGTGTTCCTTCATTGGTAGTGTTCATGAATAAAGTGGATATGGTTGACGATCCTGAATTACTTGAATTAGTAGAGATGGAAGTTCGTGAATTATTATCTTTCTATGATTTCCCAGGTGATGACATTCCAGTTATCCAAGGATCTGCTTTAGGTGGATTGAACGGTGACGAGAAATGGGTTGGTAAAATCATGGAATTAATGGATGCAGTAGATAGCTATATTCCAATCCCTCCACGTTTAACTGAGCTTCCATTCTTGATGCCTGTTGAAGATGTATTCTCGATCACTGGTCGTGGTACTGTTGCAACTGGTCGTATTGAGCGTGGTGTAATCAACTCTGGAGATCCGGTTGAGATCTTAGGTATGGGTGCTGAAAATCTTAAATCAACTGTAACAGGTGTTGAGATGTTCCGTAAGATCCTTGATTATGGTGAAGCAGGAGATAACGTAGGTTTATTATTACGTGGTATTGAGAAAACTGATATCCGTCGTGGTATGGTTATCTGTAAACCAGGTTCTGTAACTCCTCACACTGATTTCAAAGCTGAGATCTATGTATTATCAAAAGCAGAAGGTGGACGTCACACTCCATTCTTTAACAAATACCGTCCGCAATTCTATTTCCGTACCACAGACGTAACAGGAGAAATCACGTTACAAGAAGGAACTGAAATGGTTATGCCAGGTGATAACGTTACAATCAATGTTAAATTGATCAACGCAATCGCAATGGAAAAAGGTCTTCGTTTCGCTATCCGTGAAGGTGGTAGAACTGTAGGAGCTGGTCAGGTAACTGAAATTGTAAAATAATTACTTGAATCCTTCGGGACGATAAGCAATTAAATAATACACAAAGTACTCGGGCTATACCGCCTGGGTACTTTGTTCTAATAAAATCTTTGCATTGACCTTCACAGGTTAATTTAAATACACGGGAATAGTTCAACGGTAGAATAGAGGTCTCCAAAACCTTTGATCAGGGTTCGAATCCTTGTTCCCGTGCAAAAACTTAGATATGGCTAGCATAGTTCAATTTTTTAAAGAATCGTATGAAGAAATGACCCAGAAGGTTACCTGGCCTACATGGGGAGAACTGCAAAGTTCTGCAGTGTTGGTTCTGGTAGCTTCATTTATCATTGCAGTTGTTATCTTTGCGATGGATAAGGGATCTACATTTGTTTTAGATACTTTTTATAAATCACTCTCTAATTAATAATAGCTAAATGAACGATCAGCTAAAATGGTATGTAGTTAGGGCGGTAAGCGGAAAAGAGAAGAAGGTAAAACAATACATCGATTCTGAAATAAGTCGTTTAGGTTTCTCTCATCTTGTTCCGCAGGTATTGATCCCTATGGAGAAATACTACCAGATGAAAGAGGGAAAAAAGATTGCAAAAGAGCGCAATTTTTATCCTGGTTATGTTTTAATTGAAGCTACACTTGATGGCGAATTAGAACACATTATTAAAAACGTGAACAGCGTTATTGGTTTCTTAGGGGATAAAGGTGGAAATCCGGTTCCAATGCGTCAGGCAGAGGTTAACCGTATTTTAGGTAAAGTAGATGAGATGAGCCAGCAGGGTGAGACCATGAACGTGGCTTATTATGTTGGTGAAAACGTTAAAGTAATGGACGGTCCATTCAACGGATTTACTGGTGTGATCGAAGAAGTGAACGAAGAGAAAAAGAAATTAAAAGTTATGGTTAAAATCTTTGGACGTAAAACTCCACTTGAACTTAACTATATGCAAGTAGACAAAGAATAATATAATTATTATAAAGATCTTAAATGTTACATGCTTCCAACATTTTAACATTGAGTATTACAATTAACAAAACAAAAAATGGCAAAAGAAGTCAGTGCGCTTGTTAAATTACAAATCAAGGGTGGAGCTGCAAATCCATCACCACCAGTAGGACCTGCATTAGGTGCTAAAGGGGTGAACATTATGGAATTTTGCAAGCAATTTAATGCTCGTACCCAAGATAAGCCTGGTAAAGTATTACCCGTTGTAATTACTGTTTATGCTGACAAGTCTTTCGAATTTATCATCAAAACCCCTCCTGTTGCTATCCAGTTAAAGGATGCGACTAAATTAGCGAGTGGTTCTGCTGAGCCCAACCGTAAGAAAGTTGGTTCGGTGACTTGGGATCAGGTTAAGTCAATTGCTGAAGATAAGATGACTGATTTAAATGCATTCACTATCGAGTCGGCAATGAGTATGGTTGCCGGTACAGCACGCAGTATGGGAATTACCGTTAGCGGTGATGCACCCTGGACAAATTAATTAACAAAAAACAGTTTACAACAGTGGCTAAATTAACAAAAAATCAAAAAAAGGCACATGCTAAACTAGAATCTGGTAAAACGTATTCTTTACAGGATGCGGCTGCTTTGGTAAAAGAAATCACAACTACTAAATTTGATGCTTCGGTTGATATCGACATCTCTTTAGGCGTTGATCCGCGTAAAGCGAATCAAATGGTTCGTGGAATCGCTACTTTACCACATGGTACAGGTAAAACTGTACGTGTATTAGTTCTCTGTAATCCTGATAAGGAAGAAGAAGCTAAAGCAGCAGGTGCAGATTTCGTGGGTTTAGACGAATATGTAGCCAAGATTGAAGGTGGATGGACTGATGTTGACATTATTATCACTACTCCTGCTTGTATGGCAAAAGTAGGTAAACTGGGCCGCGTTTTAGGTCCACGTAACCTTATGCCAAACCCTAAATCAGGAACTGTTACCAACGATGTTGGAAAAGCAGTTACTGACGTAAAAGGCGGTAAGATTGATTTTAAAGTTGACAAAAGTGGTATCATTCATGCTTCAGTAGGAAAAGTATCATTCCCAGCAGAAAAAATATATGAAAATGCATTAGAAGTACTTCAGGTAATTTCTAAGCTTAAACCATCATCTGCTAAAGGAACTTATTTTAAAAGCATTCACGTGTCTTCTACAATGAGTCCTGGAATTGCAATCGAAACTAAATCAGTAGCGGGTATCTAATTATGAACAGAGAAGAAAAAAACGAAGTAGTTTCGGCTCTTCAAGAGAAGATGCAGGAATTTGGCAATTTTTATATTGCTGACACATCAAGCTTATCTGTTGAGAAAGTTAACAACATCCGTCGCAAATGTTTCGAAAGCGGTATTGAAATGCAGGTTGCTAAAAATACTTTGATCAGAAAAGCGATCGAAGGATTGGAAGGCGATAATTCAGAAATTTTCGCAGCTTTAAAAGGCCAGTCGGCTATCTTGTTCTCGAAAGTAGGTAATGGTCCAGCTAAGCTGATCAAAGCTTTGAGAAAAGGTGGTGCAGAGAAGCCATTATTAAAAGCAGCATTTATCGACACAGCGATCTTTGTCGGAGATAATCATTTAGATGCATTAGTAAGCTTGAAATCAAGAGAAGAGCTTATTGGAGACATCATCGGCTTGCTTCAATCGCCAGCTAAAAATGTTATTTCTGCCCTTAAATCAAGTGGTGGTAAAATCGCAGGAATTGTTAAAACTCTTCAGGAAAGAGAAGGTTAAGGAACACCTTAAAAGTTCTATATTAATAAATTCATTTACGTAAAATATTTAAAACTCTATAAAAATGGCAGATTTAAAAGCGTTTGCTGAGCAATTGGTAAACTTAACAGTTAAAGAAGTTAACGAATTAGCTCAAATCCTTAAAGACGAGTATGGTATCGAACCAGCTGCTGCTGCAGTTGCTGTTGCAGGTCCTGCTGGTGATGCAGCTCCTGCTGCTGAAGAAAAATCTACTTTCGATGTAATCTTGAAAGAAGCTGGTGGTTCTAAATTAGCAGTTGTTAAGTTGGTAAAAGACTTAACTGGATTAGGTTTGAAAGAAGCTAAAGACTTAGTTGATGGTGCACCGAAAGAAGTTAAAACTGGTGTTTCTAAAGACGAAGCTAATGCTTTGAAAACTCAATTAGAAGAAGCTGGAGCTGTAGTTGAGGTTAAGTAATCACTTAATTTCAATATAACTTTAAACATAGACTCCGACTGTACAGTCGGAGTCTATACCTGTTTATATACATTTCATCTAAGTTTGGTTGATGAGATGTTCACGGCAAACCAAACAAATAGTTTATTCTTAAACTAAATTAACTTTAGTACCTTGGCAAATAAAGTCGACCAAAGAGTAAATTTTGCACGTAGTAAGCACATCATAGATTACCCCGATTTTCTAGATGTACAGTTGCAATCATTCAGAGAATTTTTCCAGATAGAAACTACTTCAGACAACCGTCATACAGAAGGTTTGTTTAAAGTTTTTGCTGAAAACTTTCCAATCACTGATTCCAGGAATATTTTCGTTTTGGAATTTCTTGATTATTTTATTGACCCGCCGCGTTATGATATACCTGAGTGTATCGACCGTGGGTTAACTTATAGTGTTCCCTTAAAGGCAAAGTTGAAATTGTCTTGTAATGATGCGGAACACGAAGATTTTGAAACCATCATTCAGGATGTATATCTGGGTACTATTCCATATATGACCCCTAAAGGTACATTCGTGATCAATGGTGCAGAGCGTGTAATTGTTTCTCAGTTACACAGGTCTCCAGGCGTGTTCTTCGGTCAAAGCCGTCACACGAATGGAACTAAGCTTTACTCTGCGCGTGTGATCCCTTTCAAAGGATCATGGATCGAGTTTGCAACTGACGTGAACAACGTCATGTATGCTTACATCGACCGTAAGAAAAAGTTCCCGGTTACCACCTTGTTACGTGCGATCGGTTACGACTCTGATAAAGACATCCTTGAGTTGTTCGACTTAGCCGATGAGGTTAAAGTTAGCAAGTCTGGTTTGAAAAAATATATCGGACGTAAACTTGCCGCAAGGGTATTAAGAAAATGGGTTGAAGATTTTGTTGATGAAGATACCGGTGAGGTAGTTTCTATAGATCGGAACGAAGTGATCTTAGACAGGGATACTGTTTTAGAAGACGAACACATTGATATGATCATTGACGCTGGTGTTAAAACTATCATCTTGTCAAAAGATGACGGTGCGAGCCAGGCTGATTATACAATTATATATAATACATTACAAAAAGATACTTCCAACTCTGAAAAAGAGGCGGTTGAAAACATCTATCGTGCTTTGCGTAACGCAGAACCACCTGATGAGGAAACTGCAAGAGGTATCATTGAGCGTTTGTTCTTCTCGGATAAACGTTATGACTTAGGAGATGTTGGTCGTTACCGCATCAACCGTAAGTTGAAAATGGACACCCCTGATCACGTTAAAGTATTAACAAAAGCAGATATTATTGCGATTGTGAAATACCTGATCAAACTGATCAACTCAAAAGAAGAGGTCGATGATATTGACCACTTGTCAAACCGTCGTGTACGTACAGTAGGTGAGCAGTTATATGCTCAGTTTGGTGTAGGTCTGGCGCGTATGGCACGTACTATCCGTGAGCGGATGAACATTCGTGACAATGAGGTTTTCACACCGACAGACTTAATTAACGCCCGTACTTTATCGTCGGTTATTAATTCGTTCTTTGGTACTAACCAGTTGTCTCAGTTCATGGACCAGACAAATCCTTTGGCAGAAATTACCCACAAGCGTCGTTTGTCAGCCTTAGGCCCAGGTGGTCTTTCCCGTGAAAGAGCAGGTTTTGAGGTGCGTGACGTTCACTATACCCACTACGGTAGGTTGTGTACAATTGAAACACCAGAGGGACCAAACATTGGTTTGATTTCTTCTCTTTGTGTGCATGCGAAGATCAATACATTAGGATTCATTGAAACGCCATACAAAATCGTAAGAGACGGTATCGTTGCAGTTGATGAAGATGTAATTTATCTTTCCGCTGAGGATGAAGATGGTAAAACCATTGCGCAGGCAAATGCGGCGTATGATGATAAAGGTAACTTCACTACTACACGTGTTAAAGCACGTTATGAGGGTGACTTCCCGATTATTGAGCCTGAGAAATTAGACTTAATGGACGTGGCTCCTAATCAGATTACTTCGATTGCAGCTTCATTGATTCCTTTCTTAGAGCATGATGATGCGAACAGGGCCCTGATGGGATCCAACATGCAACGCCAGGCCGTACCATTGTTACGTCCGGAAGCGCCGATTGTGGGTACTGGTTTAGAAGGTCGTGTTGCACGTGACTCAAGAACTTTGATCAATGCAGAAGGTGACGGAGTTGTTGAATATGTTGATGCAAATGAGATCACAATTAAATATGTACGTAACGATGCAGATCGTTTAGTATCATTTGAAGGTGATAGCAAAACTTATAAATTAATCAAATTCAAGAAAACCAATCAGAACACTTGTATCAACTTAAAACCAATCGTTAAGAAAGGACAGAAAGTTGTTAAAGGACAAGTATTATGTGAAGGTTATGCAACTGAAAATGGTGAGCTGGCATTAGGCCGTAACTTAAAAGTGGCGTTCATGCCTTGGCAGGGATACAACTTTGAGGATGCGATTGTAATCAGCGAGCGTATCGTTCGTGAAGACATCTTTACTTCATTGCATATTGAAGAGTTTGAATTAGAGGTTCGTGATACAAAACGTGGAGAAGAGGAATTAACACCAGATATCCCTAACGTTTCTGAAGAAGCGACTAAAGATTTAGATGAAAATGGTATCATCCGTGTTGGAGCCGAGGTAAAAGAAGGCGATATCCTTATCGGTAAAATTACCCCTAAAGGTGAGTCAGATCCTTCACCGGAAGAGAAATTATTACGTGCGATCTTTGGAGATAAAGCAGGTGATGTGAAAGATGCATCATTGAAAACACCTCCATCGATTAAAGGTGTGGTAATTGATACTAAACTATTCTCAAGAGCTAAGAAAACGACTAAGAACGAAGAGAAAGCGGCAATTGAGAAATTAGATAAAAGATACAATTTAGCAACAACAAACCTTAAAAATGAACTGGTAGAGAAATTGTTCCAGATCGTTAACGGTAAAACATCACAAGGTGTTTATAACGTTTACAAAGAATTGTTGTTCGCTAAAGGAGCTAAGTTTACACAGAAAAGTTTAGCTGATCTAGAATTTGCTCACATCAATCCATACAAATGGACTACTGATGAGGACAAGAATGATCAGATCAAATTATTGATCCATAACTATGGTATCCGTGTAAATGAAGAGCTTGGTGCTTATAAACGCGATAAGTTTGCAATCAGTGTAGGTGATGAGTTACCTTCAGGTATTGTTCAGATGGCAAAAGTTTATGTAGCCAAAAAACGTAAGTTAAAAGTAGGGGATAAGATGGCTGGTCGTCACGGTAATAAGGGTATTGTTGCCCGTATCGTTCGTGATGAAGATATGCCGTTCCTTGATGATGGAACTCCGGTTGATATCGTGTTGAACCCACTGGGTGTACCTTCACGTATGAACCTGGGCCAGATCTACGAAACTGTCCTTGCATGGGCCGGTAAAGAATTGGGTGTTAAATTTGCAACCCCGATCTTTGATGGTGCTAAACATGATGAGGTAGAAGAATGGATCGCCAAAGCAGGTGTACCTGCATCAGGAAGAACCTATTTGCATAATGGTTTAACGGGTGAGCGCTTTGACCAGCCAACTACAGTAGGTATTATCTACATGCTGAAATTGGGTCACATGGTTGATGACAAAATGCACGCTCGTTCAATCGGACCATACTCATTGATTACACAACAGCCATTGGGTGGTAAAGCCCAGTTCGGTGGTCAGCGTTTTGGTGAGATGGAGGTTTGGGCATTAGAGGCATTCGGTGCGGCTAATATTCTACAAGAAATCCTGACTGTGAAGTCTGATGATGTAATTGGTAGAGCCAAAACTTATGAAGCAATTGTAAAAGGCGAGAACCTGCCGACTCCAGGTGTACCGGAATCATTCAATGTACTGGTACATGAGCTGCGCGGATTAGGTTTAGATATTACGTTAGACTAATGTTGAATTTTTTAATGCAGGAGCAGACTTTGTCTGTTCCTGTTTTTTAAATTTTCAAATTCAAACAACAGAGCTATGTCTTACAAAAAGGATAATAAATTAAAAAGCAATTTCACCTCGATTACCATTAGTTTGGCATCGCCGGAGGCTATTTTAGAGCGCTCTAGTGGTGAGGTGTTAAAACCTGAGACTATCAATTACCGTACTTACAAACCAGAACGTGATGGTTTGTTCTGCGAGCGTATTTTTGGTCCGGTAAAAGATTACGAATGCCACTGTGGTAAATACAAACGTATCCGTTATAAAGGTATTGTTTGTGACCGTTGTGGTGTTGAAGTAACGGAGAAAAAAGTACGTAGAGAGCGTATGGGACACATTAACTTGGTAGTTCCTGTTGCGCATATCTGGTATTTCCGTTCATTGCCAAATAAAATCGGTTATTTATTAGGCCTTCCTACAAAAAGATTAGACTTGATTATTTACTACGAACGTTATGTAGTTATCCAATCTGGTTTAATGGAAGAGCAAGGTATCCAGTACATGGATTTCCTTACTGAGGAAGAGTACCTTGATATCTTAGATAAATTACCAAAAGAAAATCAATATTTAGACGACAAAGATCCTAATAAATTCATCGCCAAAATGGGTGCTGAAGCGTTAGAAGATTTGCTGAAACGTATTGACTTAGATACTTTATCTTACAACTTACGTCACCAGGCAGCTAACGAAACTTCTCAGCAGCGTAAAAACGAAGCTTTAAAACGTTTACAGGTTGTTGAAGCTTTCCGTGGTGCAAGAACAAGAATTGAGAACAATCCAGAATGGATGATTATCAAAATTGTTCCTGTTATTCCACCGGAATTACGTCCGTTAGTACCTCTTGAAGGTGGTCGTTTTGCTACATCAGATCTAAACGATCTGTACCGTCGTGTAATTATCCGTAACAACCGTTTAAAACGTTTGATCGAGATTAAAGCGCCGGAAGTTATTTTACGTAACGAGAAACGTATGTTACAGGAAGCTGTAGATTCGTTATTCGATAACTCACGTAAAGTAAATGCAGTAAAAACTGAAGGTAACCGTGCATTGAAATCTCTTTCAGATATCCTGAAAGGTAAACAAGGACGTTTCCGTCAGAATTTATTAGGTAAACGTGTGGATTATTCAGCACGTTCTGTAATTGTTGTAGGTCCGAACCTGAAGCTACACGAATGCGGTTTACCTAAAGATATGGCTGCTGAACTTTTCAAACCGTTTATCATTCGCAAGATGATCGAACGCGGAATCGTTAAGACGGTTAAATCTGCAAAGAAAATCGTAGACAGAAAAGACCCGTTAGTTTGGGATATCCTTGAAAACGTTTTAAAAGGACACCCTGTATTACTGAATCGTGCACCAACACTGCACAGGTTAGGTATCCAGTCGTTCCAGCCAAAATTAGTTGAAGGAAAAGCAATCCAGTTACACCCGTTAGTGTGTACTGCATTCAACGCCGATTTTGACGGTGACCAGATGGCTGTGCATTTACCGTTAGGTCATGCTGCTATTTTGGAAGCCCAGGTATTGATGTTAGCTGCCCACAACATTCTGAACCCTGCGAATGGTACGCCAATCACAGTTCCTTCACAGGATATGGTTTTGGGTCTTTATTATATTACTAAAGGCCGTAGAACTGACGAAGGACGTGTTGTTAACGGACAGGATTTCTCTTTCTATTCTCCTGAAGAAGTGATTATCGCTTACAATGAGAAAAGAATTGATCTTCACGCTTTCATTAAAGTAAAAGTAAATGTTAAGGATAATGATGGTAACATCGTTAACAAATTAACGGAAACTACTGTAGGCCGTGTATTGTTTAACCAAATGGTACCGGAAGAAGTAGGATATATTAATGAACTGCTAACCAAAAAATCTCTTAGAGATATCATTGGTGATGTTGTGAAAGTTACCGGTATGGCTCGTGCATCAAGATTCCTTGATGATATTAAAGAGTTAGGTTTCCAAATGGCATTCAGAGGTGGTTTATCATTTAACTTACAGGATGTTAATATCCCTGTAGAGAAACAAGCACTGTTAGAGCAGGCTTCTGCTGAGGTTGAAGAGGTAAGGAATAACTATAACATGGGATTCATTACCAACAACGAGCGTTACAATCAGATCATCGATATCTGGACCCGTATCAATAACCGTTTAACATCATTCGTGATGACGCAGTTATCGAGCGATAACCAGGGCTTTAACTCGGTGTATATGATGCTTGACTCAGGTGCACGTGGATCTAAAGAGCAGATTCGTCAGCTTTGCGGTATGCGTGGTCTGATGGCAAAACCTCAGAAATCAGGTTCAGGTGGTGAGATTATTGAGAATCCGATTCTTTCGAACTTTAAAGAAGGACTATCAGTATTAGAATACTTTATCTCTACCCACGGTGCGCGTAAAGGTTTGGCGGATACAGCGTTAAAAACTGCAGATGCTGGTTACCTGACTCGTCGTTTACATGACGTTGCACAGGATATGATCGTTAATGCTGCTGATTGTGGTACTTTAAGAGGTATGTACACTACTGCCCTGAAAGACAACGAAGATGTAGTTGAACCATTATATGACAGAATCTTAGGCCGTATTTCACTGCATGACGTGTTCAATCCGATTGATGGCGCATTGTTAGTTGGTGCTGGTGAAGATATTGATGAAGAAGTTGCTAAAGCAATTGAAGAATCTCCGTTAGAAGGTGTTGAAATTCGTTCTGTATTAACTTGTGAAAATAAAAGAGGTGTTTGTGCTTTATGCTACGGACGTAACCTTGCAACTGGTAAACGTGTTCAGAAAGGTGAAGCTGTCGGTGTAATTGCCGCACAGTCAATCGGTGAGCCGGGTACACAGTTAACATTACGTACGTTCCACGTCGGTGGTACTGCATCAAACATTGCTGCTGAATCTCAGATCAATGCTAAATTTGATGGTGTTATCGAATTTGAAAACGTTCGTACTGTAGCAAATGATACAGGTGAAGAAGGTGTTAAACAAATTGTATTAGGCCGTTCAGGTGAATTCAAGATTGTTGAAGAAGGCACTGGAAAGATCATTATGACCAACAATATCCCTTACGGTTCATTCTTGTACGTTGAAGAAGGAGCTAAAATTTCTAAAGGTGATAAGATCTGTTCATGGGATCCGTACAACGCAGTAATTATTTCGGAATTTGCCGGTAAAATCGAATTTGACGCAATCATCGAAGGTGTTACCTTCCGTGAAGAGTCTGATGAGCAAACTGGTCACCGTGAAAAAGTAATTATTGATACACGTGATAAAACTAAAAACCCTTCTGTAAGGGTTGTAGATAAAAAAGGCGAATTGATCAGACAATACAACATCCCGGTTGGAGCCCACGTTTCAATTGATGATGGAGAAGCAGTGAAAACTGGTCAGATCTTGGTTAAGATCCCTCGTTCTACAGGTAAAACACGAGATATTACGGGTGGTTTACCACGTGTAACTGAATTGTTCGAAGCACGTAACCCATCTAACCCGGCTGTAGTAACCGAGATTGATGGAGTAGTAACTTTAGGTGGTGTTAAACGCGGTAACCGTGAGATGACTATCGAATCGAAAGATGGTGAAGTTAAAAAATACCTTGTTCCATTGTCTAAACACATCCTGGTTCAGGATAATGACTTTGTGAAAGCTGGTATGCCATTATCAGACGGTTCAATTTCACCTGCGGATATCTTAGCAATTAAAGGCCCTGCAGCGGTACAGGAATATTTAGTTAATGGTATTCAGGAAGTTTACCGTTTACAAGGTGTAAAAATCAATGATAAACACTTTGAGGTAATCGTTCACCAGATGATGCAGAAAGTTCACATTGAAGATCCGGGAGATACAACATTCTTAGAGAACAACTCTGTAGACCGTTGGGATTTCATGATCGAAAATGATGAGATTTATGACAAAAAAGTTGTTGTTGATGCTGGAGATTCAAATACTGTTAAACCAGGTCAGATTCTTTCTCTGCGTAAATTAAGAGATGAAAATTCTCAGTTAAAACGTAAAGATTTGAAACAGATCGAAGTTCGTGACGCAAGATCGGCAACTGCCAGTTCTGTATTACAAGGTATTACCCGTGCTTCATTAGGTACTAAATCATTCATCTCTGCAGCTTCATTCCAGGAGACTACAAAAGTGTTAAACGAAGCAGCAATTGCTGGTAAACGTGATAACATGCTTGGACTGAAAGAAAATGTAATCGTTGGTCACTTAATTCCTTCAGGAACAGGTGTACGTGGATACGAGCGCATTATCGTTGGTTCGCAAGAAGAATACGACAAATTATTAGCTTCGAAACAAGAAGAAGAAGTAGAAGCGTAATTTATAGTTCATATCATTTAAAAGTCCTCCCGTTTTCGGGAGGACTTTTTTTTTGATTTGTTTTTTTAAAATTGATTACCAGCCTAAGGATTAAAAAAAGTAGTTTTGCTGTATGGAAGACCAAAACAATGACAATCAGATCAACATCGAACTTTCTGAAGAAATAGCCGAAGGGATATTTTCCAACCTTGCAATTATTACCCATTCGAATACTGAATTCGTGGTAGATTTTATCAGGGTAATGCCGGGTGTACCAAAGGCTAAAGTGAAGTCGAGGATCATCTTAACTCCCGAACATGCAAAGCGGTTAATGCTGGCAATGGTAGACAATATTGAGAAGTTTGAAGCAATTAACGGAAGGATTAAAACACAGGAAGAGGCTCCCGGATTTCCAATGAACTTTGGCGGGCCTACTGCACAGGCCTAGTTAATAAGCTTGTTTTCGAGGTATTCAATCACCGCTGCATCCTGTCCGGGTTCGAACCACTGGATTTCCTGATCTCTCCTGAACCAGGTTAACTGGCGTTTTGCGAAGCGACGGGTATTCTGCTTGATTTTATCTACAGCCTGTTCGTAAGAGAGGTTGCCATCCAGATAATCAAATAGCTCTGCGTAGCCGACTGTTTTGAGTGCATTGAGGTGTTTGTAGGAATCAAGTGATTTTACTTCTTCCAATAGCCCTTGTTGCAGCATCAGATCTACTCTATGGTTGATACGTTCATAAAGCAGGGCACGATCCGTGTTCAATCCTATTTTAATGATATTAAAGGGTCTCTCTTTTTTGCTGTTGGTTAAAAAAGAGGAGACTTTTTTTCCTGTAGACAGGAAAAATTCGAGTCCGCGGATCAGTCGCTGAGGATTGGATGTGTCGGCTTTTGCAAAATACTCCGGGTCTGCCTCGGCAAGTTTCTTCTGAATCGGTTCCAGCCCTTCGGTTTCGAATAATAAGTTCAGTTCGCTCCTGATGGCCATATCCGTATCAGGAAGTTCATCAAGACCTTTAGTAACCGCATCAAGATATAAACCAGATCCGCCAACCATAATTACCTGCTCGTCCTTGCTGAACAATTCTGCTAACAAGCCCAGTGCCTGCTTTTCAAAATCACCTGTACTGAAAAAGGTATTAATAGAGTGGGAGTCTATAAAATGGTGTTTGGCTGCTGCCAGTTCATGCGGATCAGGTTTTGCTGTACCAATAGACATTTCCTTAAAGAACTGTCTGGAATCTGCGGAGATAATCTCTGTAGAGAAATGCTGCGCCAACGTAATAGCTAAAGCTGTTTTACCTATTGCCGTTGGGCCAGCAATTACAATTAAAGTTTTATTTTTTGCCATTAGATGGCCCTAATAATCCTCTTTACTATCATATTCTTCGTCACCGAAGTCTTCATTTTCAGAAAAATCGTCTCCCTCTTCACTTTCTTCTTCAGTATCGTCATCGCTTTTGCCGGAAGTAGTGATCCCTCTGCCGTCCATTGCTTCCAGCTCTTCAGAATCTTCAGGAACAAAGTCCATCTCATTTAAAAAGTCGAAATCTGTAGATACAGGGGTAGAAGATATTGCAGTTGCCCCAGAATTTGTGGTATCAAAGATCTTAGGTGCTTCACCAGTACTTTTAAACAATACCGGGTATTCAATATTAGGATCGGTTTGCAGAATAATTTTGATCAGTTCCACATGAAAGTCAAACGGACGGTCAAAATTATAGATATAATAAAATTTCTGGTGCGGATCTTCGATGAAGCTGCTCAATTTGGCATTCTCCATTAGTACTACACCGCGGTCAGTTTTTCTTTGCGTAGGCAGGTAAGCGATCTCATCTCCTTTGATCCAGTGATCAGAACTTACATAAAAAGATGAAGATTTTTCAGCGCTGTAACCTGTTGAACGGTGTACCGCCTTATGCAAATCTTCAAATGTTTGTGTGGATTTGATATCGATCTCTCTGATCACCTCATCAAAATCTTCAAAACTAATTTTAAATCTATAAATTGCCATTTGAGCTTTATTTCTACTTATAAAATTATAAAATAAAATATATTATCATTCTAATATATTTGTTTTTTCGTAATGTGCTACTGTTATTTGTGTTGTACAGGTTTAACAGGTGTTAGCCCGAATTCCTTTCCTTTTGTCAGCATAAAAGCTACCGCTTCGTCGGCCGAGTTTGTTATTTCCCCTTCCAGGATTGCTTCCCGTATCGCATTTTTGATCAGTCCGACTTCCTTTCCTGCGGCTAAGCCGAACATCTCCATAATGTCTGTACCCGTTACAGGAGGCTGCCAGTTCCGTATTTTATCGCGTTCTTCCACATCCTTCAGCTTCTGTTTTACCAGTTCGAAGTTGTTACGGTATTTCTTTTGTTTGTATTCGTTTTTGGTAGTTACATCTGCATTGCAAAGAAGCATCAGGCTCTCGATATCTTCACCTGCGTCAAATAATAACCGTCGCACCGCAGAATCGGTAACCACTTCCTGCGCCAGTACTATAGGGCGTAAGTGCAGCTGAACCAGTTTCTGTACAAACTTCATTTTTTCGTTTAGCGGCAGTTTTAACTGGTTAAAAATCTGCGGAACCATTTTGGCCCCCCTGTCTTCATGGCCATGGAAAGTCCATCCGTGGTTTTCTTCAAAACGTTTGGTGGGCGGTTTAGCAATATCATGCAAAATCGCTGCCCATCTCAGCCAGAGGTCATCAGTTACTATACAAATGTTATCAAGAACTTGTAAAGTATGATAAAAGTTATCTTTATGCCCTTTTCCGTTGATAACTTCTACACCATACAAATTAGCCATTTGAGGAAATATGATATGCAGGAGCCCGGTATCAAACAAATATTTAAAACCTACAGATGGGAGGGGAGAAAGAATAATTTTATTTAATTCGTCAGTAATCCTTTCTTTAGAAACGATGCTGATCCGCTCCTTCTGTTTTGTTATCGCATGGATTGCCTGCTCATCAATATTAAAATTAAGCTGGGAAGCGAAACGGATTGCACGCATCATCCGCAGGGGATCATCAGAAAAAGTAATTTCTGCATCCAGCGGCGTGCGGATCAGTTTGGCCTCTAAATCTGCCACTCCCTTAAACGGATCTACCAGCTCACCGAAATTTGAAGCATTCAAAGAAATCGCCAGCGCATTGATCGTGAAATCCCTTCTCAGCTGATCATCTTCGATCGTGCCGTCTTCTACGATAGGCTTGCGGGAATCTGACCGGTATGATTCTTTTCTCGCACCAACAAATTCAATTTCCAGGTCTCTGTATTTAAGCATCGCTGTTCCAAAATTCTTGAAAACAGCAACTTTGCTTTTTAACCGCTTGCCCGCCAGTTCGGCGAACAGAATCCCGTTCCCCAAAACAACAATGTCTATGTCTTTCGATGTTCTGTTCAGGAAGATATCCCGGACGTATCCACCGATCACATAAGCTTCGATATTGTTTTCTGCGGCGATATCAGCAAGTACCTTAAAAACAGGATGGACTAAATTTTCTTTCAAAATGAGTTTATTGTTTGTCGTCGTATTAGTTATGTGTGAATCGATCAGCAGCGTTTAGGTGTTGATAATTATAAATTTAAGCTATTGAAGGATTCATTGAATTTGCAAAAGTACTAAAACTTACTTTCTAATGAAGGAAAATTGACCCGAAGGACTTAATTTCATTATTGTAGATGGCTTTTTAGTGATTTTGATTTCCTGTTCCCAGTCTACCACATAATCTACGGCCTCTTTGATCTGTTCATCAATCTCATCAAAAAATTGCGGCGTAGGCTGCCCTGAAATATTTGCTGAAGTAGAGGTTACCGGTTTACGGAAGCGTTGCAATAACTGCTGAACGAATTCATGTTTTGCAATCCGGATGCCCACACTTCCATCGGCACTGATCACATTTTTTGCCAGGTTTTTTGCACCGGAAAAAATGATCGTCAGCGGATGTTCTGCATACTCGATCAGGTCGTAAGCAACCTCTGGTACATCGGTAACATAACTCTGTATTTTTGAGTCGTTATCCAGCAAGACGATAAAACTTTTGTCAGACTGACGGCCTTTAATGGCATTGATTTTCTCTACCGCATCAGCATTGGTAGCATCACATCCCAGTCCCCATACCGTGTCGGTAGGATAAAGGATTACACCCCCGTTTTTGAGTGCAGTCAGCGCCTTTTCAATTTCCGTTCTTAACATGCCGTAAATTTATTAAATAATCTCTGTTTTTTAATTTTTTAAGGAGATGTTCAGATAAGCATTCATCAATTGCGCAGCGAGATGGCTGGTGTTAAATTTTTGGACATAGTCCAATCCATTATCTTTCATGCGTTTAGCCAGATCGGGATTCTGCAGAACTGAATTTATCGCAGATGATAATTCTGTAGCATTGTTTGGATTGATATACAAGCTATCCGGTCCGCCTGCTTCTTCGAGGCATGAACCTGTTGCTGCGATTACAGGGACCTGGCCATACATTGCTTCAATAATCGGAATACCGAAACCTTCATAAAAAGAAGGGTATACAAATACCGAGGCCAGCTGGTAAATTACGGGAAGATCCGCAAACGGAATATCTTTCAAAAAGATGACCCTGTCCTGCAGGTTCAATCGGTTGATCTCTGCAATTACCTGTTGCGCATAGGGTTGCTGTCTGCCAACTGCTACCAGCTTAATATGCGCGGGTACCGCAGGTAATGATTTGATCAGCAACAGTAAATTCTTTCGGGGCTCTATAGTGCCTACATTCAGGATATACTGCGGCGGCAGGTTATATTTTTCCCGTACCTGGTCCTTTTTATCCTGACCGGCCAGCTCTTTAAAAGAGTCGTCACAGCTTTGATATATGACTTCTATTTTTGCAGGATCAGTACCATAATAATGGATAATATCATTTTTGGTTTGCTCGCTGATCGCTACAATATGACCGGCGTGTTTACAGGCATACTTACTTTTGAAATTGTAAATCGTACGGTCGATCAGTTTATATTGTGCAGGGAACCGCAGATAAATGAGGTCATGAATAGTTACCACTGTTTTTACGGGGCTGTTATCCATACCAAAAGGTATTTCGCCGCTCAGACCGTGATAGATCGCAATTTTATCCTTTTCCAGTTGTTTTTTGATACCGAAGCTTCTCCATAAAGAAGAGAAGCTGGTGGCGCGGGGTAATTTCAGGTGGATATTTTCCCTTGCAAAAAAGGAATTGATTTGTGCCGAGACTTTTACCTTCGGCGTATAAACAAAGTAATGGTTTTGATGGAAAAATTCTGAAAGCTGGAGAATCAGCGACCGGCTGTAGTTACCTAAGCCGGTCAGGTTATTTGCAGCTCTTTTCCCATCAAAACCAATATTCATTAAACAGCTACATTGTTTTCTCTTAATGCGTCATTAAGGGAAGTCTTTTTATCTGTAGATTCTTTACGTTTTCCGATGATCAGTGCACATGGCACCTGGTATTCGCCAGCAGGAAATTTTTTAGTATAACTTCCGGGGATCACAACAGATCTTGCAGGAACGACACCTTTGTATTCCACAGGAGTAGGACCAGAAACATCGATGATTTTAGTAGAGGCAGTTAACACTACATTCGCACCTAAAACAGCTTCAGTTTCTACCCTTACGCCTTCTACAACGATTGCTCTTGAACCAATGAAACAGTTATCTTCGATAATTACCGGGGCACCCTGAACAGGCTCTAAAACACCGCCGATACCAACACCACCACTTAAGTGAACGTTTTTACCGATTTGCGCACATGAGCCTACAGTAGCCCAGGTGTCTACCATTGTACCTTCGTCGATAAATGCACCAATATTTACATAAGAAGGCATTAATATTACCCCTTTAGCGATATAGGCACCATAACGTGCTGAAGCACCCGGAACAACACGTACACCCAGTTCTTTATAATTGGTTTTTAATTTCATTTTATCATGATAAATGAAAGGACCATTTACAGTTTCTTTCATTTGTCTGATCGGGAAATAGAGAATAACTGCTTTTTTAACCCAGTCGTTTACTCCCCATGAATTTAAAATAGGTTCAGCAACGCGAAGCTCACCTTTATCCAGCTCCATGATTACGGTTTCAATTGCTTCACAATATTCAGTATATTCTAATAAGCTTCTGTCCTCCCAGGCAGCCTCTATTAACTTTTTCAGTTCTTTAATCATTATCAATTTTAATTTTTCACAAAATAAATCAATTTTATGTATTGAGCGATGTTTTACTTATGTATTTTTGATTTTTTATGGCAGAGCAGGAAAAATTACGGATAGATAAATACTTGTGGGCAATCAGATTGTTTAAGACAAGGACTTTAGCCACTGAAGCATGTAAGGCCGGAAGGGTAAAAATGAACGGTCAGAATATCAAGGCTTCGGTAGTAGTAAAACCAGGTGATGTTTACCAGGTTTCTAAAGGGATAGAGAAAAAAGTGATCGAGGTGGTAGAGCTTTTATATACCCGTGTGGAATCGAAAATCGCGGTGACCAAATACAAGGACATCACCCCGTTAGAAGAAACACATGCCTATAAATCTATGTTCCATTCGCCGGTATTAACGAGGGACAGGGGGGCAGGAAGGCCAACTAAGCGTGACAGAAGGGAAATTGACGACCTGACCGATAATCTTTTTGAGGAGGATAAAAAGGATTAATAACCGATTTTCATTGCAGAGCCGTCCCACAGTTTAAACGCGGCTAAAGCTTCATCACGAAGGAGCTGGTTAACAGGCATTTTTCGCAGGTGCATTGGCTTTTCAATTTCCTCGTAGATAAACTTATCATCAAACCCGATGGCTGCCGCATCTGTTTTGGTATTTGCATAGTAGATTACCCCGATCCGCGCCCAGTAAATTGCACTTAGACACATCGGGCAGGGCTCGCAGCTGGTATAGATCACACAGCCTGTCAAATCAAAAGTCTGCAGTTTTTTACAAGCCATCCTGATCGCAGAAACCTCTGCATGTGCGGTAGGATCGTTTGTGGTGGTTACTTTATTACCGCTTTTGGCCACGATCTTTCCATCCTTCACTACTACAGCACCAAAGGGGCCACCCAGACTTTCCAGTACGTTTTTCTCCGACATGGCTATAGCCAGGCGCATAAATTTCTCGTGTTGCTGCTCTTTCTTCATTTTATCTTTTAAAAATCAAAGCAAAAAAAATGCCCCGAATACGGAGCATCTTTTATAATCAATTGATAACTTATTTTTTGTCTGATTTGTAACCTTCGTTCAAACCAACGATTACTTCGCTTGTTACATCCAGAGAAGCATCAGCAAATAAAATTGCACTGTTACCTTTTTGGTAGGTCAGCACCATTTTAAATCCTTTTTCTTTCGCGTAGATCTTCAGGTAATCAGCAATTTTATTGTATAATTTCTCTTGCTCTACAGCCTGCTCATTTTGCAAAGCTGCACCTGCATTTTGCTGATAAGCCTGCAATTCCTGTTGTTTACGTGCCAATCTTTGTTCTGTAGAAGCTCTCTGATCTGCAGGCAAGGTATTTTGAGTCTGCTGATATTCTGCTACTTCACGTTGAAAAGCTTGTTGTTTAGCACCAAGATCTGTTTGTGCAGCTTTCGATTTAGCATCAAGTTTTACTTTAAGATCTTTGAAATATTCATATTTAGTTAACAATGAATCTGAGTTTACATAAACAATAGGCTCGTTATCTTTTACTTTAGCAGTTTCAGTTTTAGCTGAAGAATCGGTGCTTGTTGTTTTAGCGTCTTTATTCTGGCATGCAGCCAATACGGAAACTAATGCTACAGCTGTAGCCAGTGTGCTTAGTTTGAAGGATGTTCTGTTCATCTATGGTTTTATTTTTTTATAATTTTCAACTGTTTTTCTTTTCTGCTGCCTGTTGACCGGCAATATTGAAGACATATATTTCAGCAAATATAAAATTTCAAAATTAGTATCCTAAACAACTCCTTTTTTTTGGTCGATTAAAGGTACGTTTTAGCCAAATAGTTATCCACATTTGCCTTTAATTGGCCATAATTGGTTATTTTTGAATCTTATTTTTTATTAACATTTATGAGCGAAGAAAAAGATTCAAAGTCAAATTATTCGGCAGATAATATACAGGTATTAGAAGGTTTAGAAGCGGTGCGTAAGCGCCCTTCAATGTATATAGGAGATACAGGTGTTAAAGGGTTGCACCATTTGGTTTATGAAGTAGTAGATAACTCTATTGATGAGGCGCTAGCCGGACATGCAGATACTATCACAGTAAATATTCTGAAAGACAATTCTATCCGTGTTGAAGATAATGGACGTGGTATCCCTACGGGCATTATGCAGAAAGAACAGAAATCGGCATTGGAGATCGTAATGACGGTTCTGCATGCGGGTGGTAAATTCGATAAAGACACATATAAAGTTTCAGGTGGATTACACGGTGTTGGGGTAAGTTGCGTAAACGCATTATCAACACACTTAAAAGCTGAAGTTCACCGTGAAGGGAAAATCTGGGAGCAGGAATACGCAATGGGTAAACCCCAGTATGATGTCAAAGTTGTCGGGGAAACAGAAAAAAGAGGTACAGTAATCACTTTTACACCAGATCCTACAATTTTTACCCAGACTACAGAATATCGTTACGATACTTTAGCTTCCCGTTTAAGAGAGTTATCTTTCCTGAACAAAGGGATCAGCCTGACACTGACAGATGAGCGTGAAGAAGATGAAAACGGAAAATTCTTAACTGAACTTTTCCTTTCTGAAGGTGGATTAAAAGAATTTGTTCAGTTTTTAGATGGGGGTCGTCCTTCACTGATTTCTGAACCTATTTATGTAGAAGGTATCAAAAATGGTATTCCTGTTGAACTTGCTTTGCAATACAACGACAGCTATGCGGAAAATGTACACTCGTATGTAAATAATATCAATACACATGAAGGCGGTACGCACATTGCCGGTTTCAGAAGAGGGTTGACACGTACTTTAAAAGCTTATGCTGATAAATCCGGTTTGCTTAAAAATGTGAAATTCGAGATTACTGGTGATGATTTTCGTGAAGGCCTTACTGCTGTGATTTCTGTTAAAGTACAGGAGCCGCAGTTTGAGGGACAGACGAAAACTAAACTTGGTAACTCCGAAGTAATGGGTGCTGTGGATATCGCAGTTGGTGAAGCATTAGGTATCTATCTGGAAGAATATCCGAAAGAAGCCAGAATGATCGTTAACAAGGTTATCCTTGCGGCAACTGCACGTGCGGCAGCACGTAAGGCACGTGAAATGGTTCAGCGTAAGAGTGTAATGGGCGGTTCTGGTTTACCAGGTAAGCTTGCCGATTGCTCAGACAATGATCCGGTTAAATGTGAGCTTTACCTTGTCGAGGGAGACTCGGCGGGTGGAACTGCAAAACAGGGACGTGACCGTAATTTCCAGGCCATCCTTCCGTTAAAAGGTAAAATCCTGAACGTGGAGAAAGCAATGGAACATAAGATCTATGAGAATGACGAGATCAAAAATATGTTTACTGCGCTTGGGGTAAGTATAGGAACACCAGAAGATGATAAAGCTTTAAATATTACTAAACTCCGTTACCACAAGATTGTGATCATGACGGATGCGGATATCGACGGTTCTCACATTACCACATTAATCCTTACTTTCTTCTTCAGATATATGAAAGCATTGATCGAAGCGGGTTATGTTTATATCGCTGCGCCACCGCTGTACCTTGTTAAAAAGGGAAAAGAGCAGGAATACTGCTGGAATGATCAGCAACGTGATAAAGCAGTTCAAAGATTAAAAGGACAGGGTAAAGAAGAAAGTGTACATATCCAACGTTACAAAGGTCTTGGAGAGATGAACGCTGAACAGCTTTGGGATACTACTTTAAACCCGGCTAACCGTACATTAATGCAGGCTACGATTGAAAACGCTGCAGAGTGTGACCATACTTTCTCTATGTTAATGGGTGATGAGGTTGCACCAAGAAGAGAGTTTATCGAAAGAAACGCTAAGTACGCGAAAATCGACGCTTAGTATTTTATAACAACAATGTATAAACAGGCCCTCCAAAAGGGCCTGTTTTTTTTTGGAATTTTTTAAAGGATATAATAGGTTTTATCAGTATGGACCGGCTCTGTTGCGCGCTGATGTTCCTGGTATTGGTTGTCGTTCAGCATCTGGCAAAGATCACGCTCTATGGTTCTCGAAATTGTTGTAGTAGGCGTATCTGTAGGTTTATTCTCAAAAGGGTCCTGCAAATGAATAGCCATCTTTTCTATTAACAGGAAAGAAGCGGCAATAGCAATTACGAGCGGGATTTCTATATAACCAAAAAACTCGATCAGTCCGAAAGGCAGCATCAGGATGAACAGGTTAATGGTCATATTGATATACTTGCTGTAGGTTACCGGGAAAACGGTGTTTTTAATCCTTTCAGATCCACCCATACGGTCGCACAGGTTAGATAAAGTCCGGTCAATTTCTACTTGCTGATAAGTATTGATCCATCCTTCTTTGACTGCCGTCCTGATATCGCGGGCATGCAGTTCCAGAATAGACATGGGGACATTTTTGTAACGGCTGATAAATTTCAGTTCATCTTCTTTCATCAGGCGGTCCAATCCGGTCAGCGGGTCGTGGTTTCTCAGGGCCTGACTCAAGCCGTAGCACCAGGCGATCTGTCTTTTTACAAACCTTTCTTTAAATAACTGGATTTCTGCGGAATAATAAGGATCGTCTATAAAGTACAACAGCTGGCGGGTCAGCGATCTGGAGTCGTTCACGATAGCGCCCCACAAAATCCTGGCTTCCCACCATCGGTCATACGCCTGGTTAGAACGGAAGGCAAGTAATAGCGAAATTACGGTTCCTAATAAAGCGGGGACGGCAATAGGGATCGAGATCCTTGTAAAGTGAAAGTTCTCGTAGAGGATCACGATGGTAATGGCATATAAAGCCACCAAGATCAGTTCTTTGGTGATTTTGCCAAAAATATAGGTTAGGGGAACATTTTTCTTTAATAGCATAGGTCGGCTGTTAATACTTCCTGAACCATTGGCTCCGGAGTAACGTGAATAACTGGGATCCCTGATTTGTCAAGGAATAATACTGGGTCTATACTGTATTTGGAAATTTTGCGAAAGGTGTAGCTTTCAGGGTAATAAATTGCATCCACTTCATTTGCCTCGGCAAAATTGCGGAAAGATGCCATTGTACTGCCATAGAAATATTCTATACCTAATAGCTTTACTGTTTCACCATAAACTTCTCTTAGGGCATAACACTCGCGGTGAAATTCTTCCGGTATTTGTGCGTAATCGGTGCTTCTCCGGGAAAGCATCAGTAAATCGGATATACTATCTGTCAGTTTATAAGCATGGAAGAAAATGATCTTTACCTCTTCTTTTTTTAAGCTTTTTACCAAGTCGTGGGTTCTCCGTACCGAGGCCTCATCAAAATCTGTTGGAATAAGGATTGTTTTCATATCACAATAATACCATACAGACATTATAGCGGTATAAGCGCCAGATTAGAAAGAGATTAGAATTTGCAGTCGGTCAGTCTAACTTTTCAGTGGCAGCAAGATGCTGATGGTAGTTCCTGACTGTTCATTGGTCTGAATAGATATGGTTCCCTTATGAAGGCGGACAATGGTTAAAGATAAGGGGAGACCAACTCCGTATCCTTTATAACGGGTAGTATTGGAGGCGCGGAAAAATGGCTCAAACACATGTTGCAGATCTTTTTCTGGTATTCCGATGCCGCGATCTTTCACGGTGATCACAATATTGGCGGCAGTAACAGAAAGTGCAAGGTCTACAATACTATTGTCAGAATATTTGCAGGCATTACTTACTATATTGGAAACTGCCAGTTTAAGCAAATTAGAGTTGCCATAAAGATTGATGCTGTCAAAGTTCTCTGGCAGACCAGAGAAGTCCAGTTTGATCTGGTTTATAGGGTTAATCATGTCGATGCCCGCTTTTACCTCTAAAAGCAGTTCATCTAAACGGATCTCTTCCCATCGCTGTTTTTTTCCGTCGAAACCGGATTGCGCAAGCGTTAGCAGGCTGGTCAGTATATTTCCGAGGCGTTCTGCTTCAGACTGGATGGTAATCAGCGACTTTTGCAGCTCTGGTTCTGCAGAGCCAATTCTGGAAATAGCCAGTTCCGCTTCTCCACTGATAACCGTCAGGGGAGTTCTCAATTCATGGGAAGCATTCCCAATAAAATTATTCTGCGTCTCGAAAGCCGTTTCCAGCCGGTCGAGCATCGCATTAAAAGTCTGTGATATTTCTGCAATCTCATCCTTCCCCTTAACAGGATCCAGGCGCTGGTGTAAATTCTCTGCACTGATCCCTTTTGCCTTTTTGATCAGCGCCCGTATCGGTTTGAAGGTCAGCTCCGAAAAATTCCGTCCCACCGCATAAGAGAGTGCAACAGATAAAAAGAAACCTGCAAACAAAATTTTCTGTAATCTTTTTAACTCCTGGTAACCGTATGGATCCCTTGCAGAGATGATAACGATATACCCATTATTGTCTTTTCTGAAATATTTTCCGGCATAGAACTTATTATTGTTTCTATAACGTGCCATTTGCCCTCTTGAAATCTGATTAAAAAAACTCGCTGGCAAGTCGGTCTGTTTGTTGACAATGCGTTTCCCCGACTTATCGGCCACCACTAAATGTTCCTGTTCTGCGGGCAATCGTTCCAGATATCTGTTGCGCATTTCGGCGTAACCAGCAGTATGCTGTCCGCCCTGTACTTTTATTCCCGCCGCTATATTTACCCTTGCTTCCAGCCTTTTGTAGAAATCCTCGAACGCAAATTCATTCGCAAAATACCATACAAAGCCGCTCAGCAGCGAAATGATGACTGCCGAGAGGATAGCGAATAAAAAGGTAATACGGCTTTTTAAAGTCATCAGGCTGTTTTTTCTTTTAACATATACCCAAGGCCAACTATCGTATGGATCAGGTTATTATCAAAACCCTTATCTATTTTTTTTCTCAGGTAGTTTACATAAACATCGACCACATTTGTGCCCATATTAAAATCGATATCCCATACATTCTCCAGAATATCAATCCTTGAAAGTGTTTTATTTTTATTTTTCGCGAAAAACTGTAGTAACCGATATTCTGTAGCCGTCAGCGTAATTTCCTTTCCGCCCCTTTCTACAGTTTTGGCATCGAGATTCAGCTGCAGATTTCCGACCGTGATGATTTCATCAACAGGCTGGTTCCCAGCAAACCTTCTGAGCACCGTACGTATCCTGGCAGCAAGTTCTGCGATTTTAAATGGCTTTACCAGATAATCATCAGCACCATTGTCCAGCCCTGTAACGATGTTTTCGGTGCTGCCCAATGCCGTAAGCATAATCACAGGAATATGCGGGTATTTGGTTTTTACATGTTTACAGAGATCAATACCATTGATCCCGGGGAGCATAATATCCATGACAATCAGCTCAAAACTATGTGCTGAAATCATTTCCAGCGCAACAATCCCATCAGGGGCAACACTGGATTCCAATCCCCCGGCATTTAAACCCCGTGTCAGAACAGACACTACATTCGGTTCATCCTCTACAATCAGTATCTTCATAATAGCTCATATTTGACATAAACCGCCCTGCGATACCGCATCCTGTCCGATTATTTACGGGGACGCGAAAAGATGATCTTTAATCTTTTATAGTTGATTTTTGCCTGGTATTCATAAAAGATATCACTGCCCAGTATGGCATCGATTCTTGGATGACCCATCAGCGCATACGCCTCATTCACCGACTCCAGGTCCAGCGCCACGGCATGATAATTTTTAATGGTCAGTTTGCCGATTTTAAGCTTGGGAATCAGTGCCTGTACTGTGCTGGAAGTAGTAAAAAGAGTAGTCGTATTCGAATCTTCTACCGTAATTACTTCTTCAAGATTACGTTGGATAAAACCTTTATCAAATACGGATCTTGATGCACCGGTATCTATAACCGCCCAGCAGTTAGTATCAAAAACAACAATTTCCACCAATAGATGGAAACCGTCGTCATTTAAATTGATCAGTGTTATAGGAACAGCTATCGTACGCATTAAACGAGTTTCATTTCTTTAAGTACATTGTTCATACTCCTTACCGCATCAGCACTTTTATTAAAGCTGGCTTGTTCCGCTTCGTCAAGGTTATAATCGATAATTTTTTCCCAGCCATTACGGCCGATGATTACCGGTACGCCCATACAAATATCAGACTGACCATATTCGCCATTCAGTGATACGCTGCAGGTAAACAGTTTTTTCTCATCACGGATAATGCTTTCGGCTAATGCCGCAACGGCAGCACCGGGTGCATACCATGCAGAAGTCCCTAGCAGTCCTGTTAACGTAGCACCGCCCACCATGGTGTCGGCAGCAACTTTAGTCAGTGTTTCCGCATCCAGCAAATCTGTTACCGGTAAACTCTGATAAGTAGCATAACGGGTTAATGGAATCATTGTAGTATCACCGTGTCCACCGATTACGAAACCCTGAAGGTCGTTTGGATTACAATTTAAAGCCACACTTAAGTAGTATTTAAACCTTGCACTGTCCAGTGTGCCACCCATACCAATGATCTTGTTTTTCGGCAAGCCCAGTGATTTTAGCGAAAGGTAAGTCATGGTGTCCATTGGATTACTCACCACTACGATAATGGCGTCAGGAGAGAACTTAAGGATGTTTTCTGCCACACCTTTTACAATGCCGGCGTTGATGCCGATCAGCTCTTCCCTTGTCATTCCCGGCTTCCGGGGCAGGCCTGATGTGATCACAGCGATGGCAGAACCTGCGGTCCGGCTATAATCGTTAGTAACGCCAACAATTTTGGTATTAAAGCCCAGCAATGCGGCAGTTTGCATCATGTCAATTGCTTTACCTTCGGCAAAGCCTTCTTTGATATCTAACAAAACCAGTTCTTCGGCCAGTTCTTTTCTTGCTATATTATCTGCGCAGGTAGCACCAACAGCTCCTGCTCCAACAACCGTTATCTTCATAGGTTTATTTTTTATTTATGATAAAATAAGCTAAGGCCCAAGTTACCAAAATTACGGGAGTTATAAAAAATGCTTTTTAAAACTTTATTTGGTATTGTTGGTTTTATGATAAAGAATCTACTTTTGTTTTTCTTACAAACGGCACTATAATGGATAATACACCTGTTGAAAAAGTTGATATCATGTCTTACGCAGGAAAGTGGTATTCACTATATTCTTTTCCCACTTTTATGGATAAGAACTGGCGGGAAACTACCGAGACCTATGTGATACATCCTGATGGATATTATGCGGTTTTTACTACGTATAAGGTGTCGGGAGACGATGAGCAGAAATACATCAGGTCTAAACTTTTTGTAGTCCGCGGTACAAACAACGCAGAGTTAAAGGCCCAGTTTGTATGGCCTGTTAAGGTCGACTACTGGATTATAGAACTGGCAGAGGACTATTCTTACGTAGTTGTAGGGCATCCAAAACACAAATATCTTTTTATTATGTCGCGCAAACCTGATCTTCCTAAAGAGTTACTGGAAGAAATCATTGAACGCTGTCATGCCAAAGGTTATGAAACCTCAAAGCTTGTCTCACAGGGACATAAGAAACCCTTGTTAAAAGGGCATCCGCAGCACTAATTTATCTTCCTTCCGGCAGCGTGTTTTTTATTGATGCCAACGGCTTATAATTTCTATTTTCTATTAGTTCCGAATTTAAAAAAGCGTAATTTTGTCCCTTACTTTGTTTACAAGCAAGGATCCTTAATTGCCCATCTATGTATTTAATTTTTGATACCGAAACTACAGGTTTACCTGCCAATTATAATGCACCAGTAACCGATTCCGGCAATTGGCCAAGGTGTATTCAGATTGCCTGGCAGTTACATGATGAATTAGGAAATTTAATAGAGCACCAGGATTACCTGGTGAACCCTGATGGCTTTAATATCCCTTATGATGCAGAGCGCATACACGGTATTTCTACTGAGCTTGCTGCCGAACAGGGGATAGATATCCGCGAAGTTTTAGAGAAATTTAATATTGCCCTGTCTAAATCCAGGTTTATCGTTGGCCAGAATGTTGGATTTGACGTAAACATCATGGGGGCGGAGTTTTACCGTTACGGCGTAGAAAGCCCGATGGCACAAATGCCGGTATTGGATACCTGTACCGAAGTTACTGCTGATTTATTAAAGATACCCGGCGGACGGGGCGGCAGGTTTAAACTGCCAACGCTAACAGAACTGCACAGCTACCTGTTTGGAGTTCCTTTTTCAGAAGCGCACAACGCAACGGCGGATGTTGAAGCTACCACAAGGTGTTTCCTGCAGCTGGTAAAAATGGAGGTATTTACTCCTGATCAGCTCCAGGCAGATCCAAATTACCTGCGTATCTTCAAAGAAAATAATCCGGCAGTTATCCCGGGTGCCGGTATCAGACATATCAATCTGAAAGCCGCCTCTGATGATATCAGGAAAAGGCTGGAAAAGGCAGAGAACCCCGGAGTATCCAAACAAACATTAAAAGATAACCAGCAGGAATTAAAAGAAGCCGTATTTGCGCACCTGCATAACCATACACAATTCTCCGTATTACAGTCCACTATTAACATACCAGGCCTGATTGCTGCTGCGGCGGCAGACAAAATGCCTGCGGTAGCGATGACTGACCATGCCAATATGATGGGGGCCTTTCACTTCGTAAACCAGGTACTGAACCATAACAAAGGTGTAGAGGCGCGGAATAAGGCTGCGGAAGAAAAAGGGGAAATACCCGTTGAAATTCCGCTTACACCCATTGTAGGCTGTGAGTTTTATGTTTGTGAAAATCACCTCGACAAATCCAGGAAAGACAATGGCTACCAGATTGTTTTGCTGGCCAAGAATAAAAGGGGTTACCATAACCTCGCAAAAATGTCTTCTACAGCGTATACGAAAGGCTTTTACTATGTGCCCCGTATCGACCGTGCGGTGATTGAACAATATAAAGAAGACATCATTGTCCTTTCCGGAAACCTGTATGGCGAAGTGCCGAGCAAATTGCTGAATATGGGCGAGAAACAGGCAGAAGAGGCACTGATCTGGTGGAAAGAGCAATTCGGCCCAGATTTCTATATAGAAATCATGCGGCATACGCAGGATGACGAAAATGTCGTGAATAAGTCGCTGATCACACTGGCTAAAAAGCACGACGTGAAACTGGTGGCGACCAACAATACTTATTACATCAATAAAAAAGACGCAAACGCACATGATATTTTACTGTGTGTAAAAGATGCGGAAAAGCAGGCCACCCCGATTGGTAGGGGGCGTGGTTACCGGTATGGCCTGCCCAACCAGGAATACTACTTCAAATCCGGCGAGGAGATGAAGGCGCTGTTTGCTGATCTTCCCGAAGCGATCCTTACAATCGAGGAGATTGTCGGAAAAATTGAGTCTTACAAACTGGCGCGGGAGGTATTGTTACCTAAGTTTGATATTCCTGAAGAATTTATTGTTGCGGAAGATGATAGTGACGGTGGCAAAAGAGGAGAAAACAAATACCTGCGCCACCTTACCTATGAAGGGGCAAAGAAAAGATATGGAGTAATTACCCCCGAAATTGAAGAACGGCTGGATTTTGAATTGCAGACGATCGAGAAAACGGGATACCCGGGTTACTTCCTGATCGTACAGGACTTTATCAGGCAGGCAAGGGCACTCGACGTTTCTGTGGGGCCGGGCCGTGGTTCTGCTGCGGGTTCCGTGGCGGCATATTGTTTATGGATCACCAATATCGATCCGATCAAGTATGATCTGCTATTTGAGCGTTTCCTGAATCCCGACCGGGTATCGATGCCCGATATTGATATCGATTTTGACGATGAGGGCCGTGGCAGGGTAATGGACTACGTAATCACCAAGTACGGTGCAAACCAGGTGGCACAGATCATTACTTACGGTACCATGGCCGCTAAATCTTCCATCAAGGATACCGCAAGGGTGCTGGACCTTCCGCTTTTTGAAGCGGATAAGATTGCGAAGCTGATCCCGAATTTAAAGCTGGCAAAGATTTTTAACCTGGATGAAAAGGCACTGAAAGGTGTGCTCAGGGCTGATGAATATGAAAAGGTAGTTGAGTTAAAAGATCTTGCCGAGTCTAAAAGTCTGAGTGCCGAAACGATACAGCAGGCGAGAATTTTAGAAGGGTCGCTAAGAAATACAGGTATCCATGCCTGCGGGGTGATTATTACACCCGATGATATCACCAACTACGTTCCTGTAGCCATGGCAAAGGATTCAGATCTGTATGTTACCCAGTTTGATAACTCGGTGGTAGAAAGTGCAGGGCTGCTGAAAATGGATTTCCTGGGGTTAAAAACACTAACCCTGATCAAGGATACAGTTAAACTGGTACGTTTAAGAACGGGGATCCAGCTGGATCCTGATGAGTTCCCGATTGATGATGTGAAAACTTATGAGCTTTTTCAGCGTGGAGAGACCATCGGTATCTTCCAGTATGAGAGCTCGGGAATGCAGAAGTATATGAAGGAGCTGAAACCTACGGTATTTGGTGACTTAATTGCGATGAACGCCTTGTACCGTCCTGGACCGCTGGAGTATATCCCAAGTTTTGTACGCCGTAAAAATGGTGAAGAAGAGATCAAGTACGATTTAGATGCTTGTGAAGAATACCTGAAAGAGACCTACGGAATTACAGTTTACCAGGAGCAGGTGATGCTTTTATCGCAGAAGCTTGCTGGCTTTACCAAAGGTGAGGCCGACGTATTACGTAAGGCGATGGGTAAAAAACAAAAGGACGTACTGGATAAAATGAAACCCAAGTTTGTGGCGCAGGCCGCAGAAAAAGGCCATTCGCCAGCTACTTTAGAGAAAATATGGAAGGATTGGGAAGCGTTTGCATCTTATGCATTTAACAAGTCACACTCCACTTGTTATGCCTGGATTGCTTACCAGACTGCTTATTTAAAAGCGCATTACCCGGCAGAGTATATGGCTGCGGTACTGACTAATAATATGAGTGATATCAAACAGGTGGCTTTCTTCATGGAAGAATGTAAACAGATGGGCGTACAGGTATTAGGTCCTGATGTAAATGAGTCTATCCTGAAGTTCTCTGTAAATATCAACGGACAGGTTCGTTTTGGTTTGTCGGGGATTAAAGGGGTAGGAGAGAAAGCCGTAGAAAGTATTATTGAAGAAAGAACCAAAGCTGGCAAGTACCAGAGCATATATGATTTTGCAAAGCGTTCCAATACCAGGACGGTAAATAAAAAGGCTTACGAAAGTTTTGTGTACAGTGGTGCATTTGATAGTTTCGGGTATCACAGGGCACAGTACTTTTATATCGGGGTAAATGATAAGCTGAATGGGATTGAAAAGCTGATCAAGTTCTCCAATGATTTCCAAAATAGTGAATCGACCTCACAGTCATCGCTTTTTGGCGGTACAGTAGCCGATATGATCCAGGAGCCAACTTTATCCGTTGCGGCTACAGAATGGACATTGATCGACCGGTTAAAATATGAAAAGGATGCCATCGGGATCTTTTTAAGCGGGCACCCTCTGGATAACTATAAACTGGAACTGAAAGAATTCTGCCAGCACTCTGTCCGCCATCTTTCTTTAGTGAACAAGATCAGGATGGGCGATACCAATGAAGAGGTATTGGCTGAATTTGAAAGTGTAAAAAACAGGGAACTGGTTGTAGGCGGGTTAGTTGTGCTTTCGGAGCAACGGATGACTAAAACGGGTAAACCATTTGGCACCATAGTTTTCGAAGATTATAATGACAGTTGCCAGCTGGCACTTTTTGGGGAGGACTTTGTGAAGTTTAAGCAATTTATGACCGACGGTTATTTCCTGCGTATCCGCGGCCGTGTAGGGGAACGCTTCCGGAAAGAAGGGGATTGGGAGTTTAAAATTACTTCTATTGAGTTATTATCCGATTTGAGGGATAAACTGGCTAAATGTATTACGATACAGATCCCGATTCAGGGCATTAGTGATGCCGTTATCACACAGATTTATTCAATTATAGAAGAAAATACGACGAATACAGATCAGCAAAATTGTCAATTAAGTTTTACAGTTTATGATGGTGAAAAGAATGTATTTCTAGAATTGCCATCTAAGTCACTGAAGATCAACCCTAATAACCATTTCCTGGAACAGCTGACCTCATTAAACGCTGTAAACTATAAGTTGAACTAATGTCATTTTGACATTAGTAAAGTTGGTGGCACTACAATTGATTATATCTTTGTATAAATAAATATAACAATTATGGCTTTAGAAATCACAGATGCCAACTTCGAGGAAGTTGTGTTGAAATCAGATAAACCCGTTTTAGTAGACTTTTGGGCAGAATGGTGTGGTCCATGTCGCATGGTAGGTCCTGTAGTAGATGAAATATCAAAAGAATACGAAGGAAAAGCAGTGGTAGGAAAAGTAAACGTGGATAACAACCCGCAGATCTCTACTCAGTTTGGTATCCGTAATATTCCGGCTTTATTATACTTTAAAAATGGAGAAGTTGTAGACAAACAAGTTGGTGCAGTTCCAAAATCTGTATTAGCTGGTAAACTAGATAAACAATTATAATCTGATTATAAATATAACGAGCTAAGAGCATCCGTATTTTTACGGGTGCTTTTTTTTGCTTAAGTATTTTCAGTAGCGGATATTTCATCCGCTTTACCGGTGCTCCGATCGATTAACGCTGTATCAATATGTGATTGCAGTACACGATCGCTCCAAAAGCAGAATACAGCCAGTATTACCAGTACTGTGATTTGTAATGGTGTGATTACGATCTCGCTTTTATTGGTTAGATTAAACAATCCGAACCATGCGGTTATACAGAGTATCGCAGCAATCGAAAACAGCCATTTGAAATTACGGGTACTGACCGACAGCCGGTTCAGCTGCTCAGTTCGCAGCGGTAAAGCTTTCAGTGCGTTAAGCAGCAGGATGAGGAACAACACACATAATAAACTATACTTTAATAACCCGATCAGCGGTATTGGCTTTAATGACAGCGTATCATCAAGCAGGTATCCCGAAGAAAACAATCCTCCGGCAAATAACAGCAGGTAAACCAGCGTAATGAATACTAATGTATATTTATGAATCGGCCGCACCTTGTTCATCCCTTGTATGTTAATGACCGCAATGTATATTTCTTTTATTAAATTTACAATATGGAGTCGATCTCATCCCTTTCTGGTCCCCAGCTAAACAGCAACCTGGAACTACTGGCCAAACTGGTGGTGGAAGGGTTTATCACGGGGCTGCATAGAAGCCCTTTTCATGGTTTTTCTGTAGAATTTGCAGAACACACCGCCTACAATAACGGGGATAACGTGAGGAACATCGACTGGAAGCTATTTGCAAAGACTGATAAACTCTATACCAAACGTTACGAAGAAGAGACTAACCTGCGGTGTCAGTTTGTGATCGATACCTCTTCTTCCATGTACTTTCCAGAGGGTATAAAGAGTAAACTTACTTTTTCTGTGCAAGCGGTTGCCGCATTAATATACCTGCTTAAAAAGCAGCGCGATGCGTTTGGGCTCAGTCTGTTTACCGAGCAGCTCTGGTTAAATACACCTGCAAGGTCTACCACGGTTCATCAGAAGTATTTACTGAGCCAGTTGGAACAGGTTATCAAAGCCCCGAAATTAAACATTGAAACTAACCTGGAAAGATCATTGCACCAGGTCGCCGAATCCATACATAAACGGTCGCTTGTTATCATTTTTAGTGATTTGCTTACAACGGTACACAACGAAGTACAGCAGGAAGCATTATTTTCCGCTTTGCAGCACTTGAAATTTAATAAACATGAAGTAATTATTTTCAGCGTAAATGATAAAGCCCGGGAAGTGGATTTTATGTTTGAAAACCGGCCGTACGAATTTATAGATATGGAAACGGGCGAGGCACTTAAAACTAATGCATCTGCGGTTAAAGAGGTTTACCTGCAGGCCTATCAGCAATACCGGAAGGAGATCGCATTAAAATGCGCGCAGTATAAAATAGATTTAGTAGAGGCTGATACTGCGGAAGGGTTTGCTGCCGTACTATCAGCCTATCTGATTAAAAGGCAGAAAATGAATTAGTTATTTCTGCCTTCTCTGTAGCGGCTCAGCAATT
>Ga0247815_10000082_pt1 | contig 68671 bp, 65 predicted proteins | sample UWRJL194509B1_FD_181014 | JGI IMG/M metagenome (GOLD analysis project Ga0247815, IMG submission 181014) | Plant litter microbial communities from Arlington Agricultural Research Station in Wisconsin, United States - UWRJ-L194-509B-1 | ecosystem: Environmental > Terrestrial > Plant litter >... | reverse complement strand
GATTCTTAGATTCTTAGATTCTTAGATTCTTAGATTCTTAGATTCTTAGATTCTTAGATTCTTAGATTCTTAGATTCTTAGATTCTTAGATTCTTAGATTCTTAGATTCTTAGATTCTTAGATTCTTAGATTCTTTAATAAATTTACTTCGTAAATTTATTAATTACAAATTTTGAGTTTAGACAATAAAAAAAGCCTCTTCAAAAGAAGAGGCTTTAGTACTCAGAGCGGGACTTGAACCCGCACGAACATTGCTGTTCACTGGATTTTAAGTCCAGCGTGTCTACCAATTTCACCATCCGAGCATTATATGGTTTTGAGCGAAAAACGGGGCTCGAACCCGCGACCTCGACCTTGGCAAGGTCGCGCTCTACCAACTGAGCTATTTTCGCGTTTCAAATTCTAGTAAGAACTGCAATACTTGACTTGTTCTGTATTGCGAGTGCAAATTTAGGACATTTATTCAATTATACAAGCGTTTTTTGAAAAAAAATTCCACTTATTTTATAACTTTCTGATAACCTAAACTTTAAACACGAAAATTTTTTAAATTTTATTTCTTAACCAGCATTCTCTTGATTTCATTCAGCTTCATGAGTGCTTCAACCGGCGTGATCGCGTTTATATCAAGACTCATGATCTCTTCTTTTATTTCTTCTAATAAAGGATCATCTAAATTAAAGAAACTCATCTGCATTTCATCACTGGCTGCTTTTACTCCGTGTAAGGCATCGCTGGAATGATTCTTTTCTAATTTCTTTAAAAGCTTTTGTGCTTTCAAAATTACAATTTGGGGCATTCCCGCCATTTTTGCCACGTGAATTCCAAAACTATGCGCGCTTCCTCCTTTTACCAGTTTGCGGATAAAAAGAACGGTATCTTTTAATTCTTTTACCGCCACATTATAATTTTGAATTCTAGGAAGCGACTCTGTCATTTCATTTAACTCATGATAATGCGTCGCAAATAAAGTTTTTGGTTTTGATGGATGTTCGTGCAGAAACTCGGCAATTGCCCAGGCAATCGAGATTCCGTCATAGGTACTTGTCCCTCTTCCTATTTCATCTAAAAGCACCAGACTTCTATCTGATATATTATTCAAAATCGAAGCGGTTTCGTTCATTTCGACCATAAAAGTAGATTCTCCCATCGAAATATTATCTGATGCTCCGACTCTGGTAAAGATTTTATCTACTATTCCCATCCTTACGCTGTCTGCCGGAACAAAACTTCCCATTTGAGCCAACAATACAATTAAAGCCGTCTGCCTTAAAATAGCCGACTTACCAGACATATTAGGACCGGTAATCATAATAAGCTGCTGCGTTTCTCTATCCAAATAAACATCATTCGCGATGTAAGGCGTTCCAACCGGTAATTGTTTTTCGATTACAGGATGTCTTCCGTTTTTGATTTCAAGCTCAAAACTTTCGTCAATTTCAGGGCAGATGTATTTGTTTTCGATCGCGAGCTGTGTAAACGAACATAAACAGTCCAGCTGTGCCACCAAATTGGCATTCATCTGAACCGGTTTGATATAAGTCGCAATCCAGGCCACTAACTGCTCAAAAAGTTCCGATTCTATTTTATGGATTTTCTCTTCAGCACCTAAAATCTTGGTTTCGTATTCTTTTAATTCCTCGGTAATATAACGCTCGGCATTTACCAGGGTTTGTTTGCGGATCCATTCTGTCGGAACTTTATCCTTATGCGTATTTCGAACTTCAATATAATATCCAAAAACATTATTGAATGAGATTTTCAAAGAAGAAATTCCCGTTCTCTCTGATTCTCTTTTTTCAATTCCTTCTAAAAATTCTTTTCCGGAAGTAGAAATATCACGTAAATCATCTAATTCTTCGCTGATTCCTCTTGCAATTGCATTTCCTTTCGCAATTGCAACCGGCGCATCCTGATTTAAGGTTGTTTTGATTTTTTCGCGAAGCAAATCACAGGCATGTAAACTGTCTCCAATAATTTTTACAGCTTCCTGCGGACTTTGCAGTGCTAAAGTTTTAATTGGAATAATTGCATCCAGAGATTCCTTTAAATACACAATTTCACGAGGTGAAACTTTCCCCGCAGCGATCTTGGAAATCAAACGTTCTAAATCTGAAATTTGTTTGATTTGATATTGAATATTGTGTAAAACTTCAGAATTTGATTTTAAATACGCCACAACATCATGGCGGTTTTTTATTTTATTGCTGTCCTTTAAAGGCAGTGCCAGCCAGCGTTTCAGCAGACGCCCTCCCATTGGCGAAAGCGTTCGGTCAATTACATCTAAAAGCGTTACCGCATTTGGATTATAACTATGATATAATTCTAAATTTCTAATAGTAAAACGGTCCATCCAAACATATGCATCCTCGGCTATACGCTGAATTGCCGTAATATGCTGTACACGATTGTGCTGCGTTTCTGACAGGTAATATAAAATCGCACCTGAAGCGATAATTCCTTCTTTTAATTCTTCTACGCCAAATCCTTTTAAGGAAACGGTTTGAAAATGTTTGGTCAGAATTTCTAAAGCATAATCTTCTTTGTATATCCAGTCTTCCAGATAAAAACTATGAAAATCATCGCCAAAAGCAGCTTTGAAATCACCTTTATTATTCTTTGGAACCAGCACTTCACTCGGATTAAAATTCTGCAAAAGCTTATCTATATATTCTGCATTTCCCTGAGCGGTTAAAAACTCCCCTGTCGAAACATCTAAAAAAGAAATCCCGATATTTTTACCAGAGAAATAAACTGATGCTAAAAAATTGTTTGTTTTTGATTGTAAGACCTCATCATTTAAGGAAACTCCCGGAGTTACAAGTTCAGTTACACCGCGTTTCACGATCGTTTTAGTCATTTTTGGATCTTCAAGCTGATCACAAATTGCTACACGAAGTCCGGCTTTGACTAATTTGGGCAGATAAGTATTGATAGAATGATGCGGAAAACCTGCCAAAGCTGTTTCAGTTTCAGACCCCGCCCCTCTTTTGGTTAATGTAATTCCAAGGATTTTAGAAGCTCTAATAGCGTCTTCTCCAAAGGTTTCGTAAAAATCACCTACTCTGAAAAGCAGACATGCATCAGGATATTTTCTCTTGATTTCGTTGTACTGTTTCATTAAGGGCGTTTCTTTCACCACTTTATCTTTAGCTGCCAAATTAATATGTTTTAAATGAAAAATTCTGACAGCGAATTTATAATATTTTGACGGCATATCGAAGTGTTCAAAAATTAAAATATTTTAAGAAATTTTTAAGTTGACATTTAAGAATTTTACATAGATTTGTTCATAATTAAAATAAAGACTCCAAAAGATGAAAAAAATAATTTTATTAGCTATGATGGCTGTAGTAGGAATTACTGCTTCTAATGCTCAAACAACTAAAAAAGGAACTGCAAAAGCGGCTAAGGTTGCTAAAATTGAAGGAGCCGGAATGGCTTTTGAAACTGAAACTATTGACTACGGGACTATCGCTCACAATGCTGATGGAAAACGTGAATTTGTTTTTGTTAACAACGGAACAAAACCATTAATCATTACAAATGCTCAGGGATCTTGCGGATGTACTGTTCCAACTTCTCCAAAAGAGCCAATCGCTCCGGGTGCAAAAGGTATTATTGGTGTAAAATATGCTACTGACAGAGTAGGTGCTTTTACAAAAACAGTAACTGTTAGTTCTAATGCTGAAGGACAGCCAACAAAAGTACTTACTATTAAAGGTAATGTTTTACCAGATCCTGTTAAAAGCTAATCTGACAAACAAAATAAAATAATCGAAAAAGCTTCCTTATCTTTGGAAGCTTTTTTTATGACCTGAATTTATTCCAAATGAGAAAACTAGAAAATAGTGAACTAGACCGTAAATCGATTGAAGATTTTAAGAAATCAGAAAAAACTCCTCTTATTATAGTATTGGATGATATTCGCAGTTTACACAATATAGGTTCTGTGTTTAGGACTGCTGATGCTTTTTTAGTCGAAAAAATAATATTATGCGGTATTACGGCAACTCCTCCTAATAAAGAAATTCATAAAACAGCTCTTGGTGCCACCGAAACTGTTGCCTGGGAACATCACGAAAATGTGCTGGAGGTGATTGAAAATCTTAAAAGAGAAAATGTAATAACATTCGCCATTGAACAAGTTGAAAGTGCCGTTTTTCTTCAGGATTTTAAGGTTGAAAAAAATCAGAAATATGCTTTGGTTTTCGGAAATGAAGTGTATGGCGTAGCACAGGAAGCCGTTGCTATTTGTGACGGTTGTATTGAAATTCCGCAGTTAGGCACGAAACATTCGTTAAACATTGCAGTAAGTGCAGGAATTGCAGTATGGGATATATTCAAAAAAATGAATTGGAATTTATGATTTATGTAAAAAATTATCACTTTTTAAAACAAAAAAATCGATAAGCAACATTTATTTTACAATTCTCTTAACTACTTTTACCAAAAGAGAATTAAAATAAAATTTGCTATGAAAAAAACAGTATTGCTATTTTTACTTTTAAAAAGTTGTATTGGTTTTGCACAATATACTTTGATACCACATCTAAATTTTGAACAAATTTTGATTGATCAGGGAATAGACAGCGGCCCAATTGACGGCAAAGTATTAACAGCAAACATTAGCGGATTAAATACGTTGAATCTTAAAGGCAAGGACTGTAAGGATTTAACAGGGATACAAGATTTCACTTCTTTACGATTCCTTAATTGTGAATCTTGCAGCTTAATAAATTTAGATCTTTCAAAGAACATTTTCTTGGAAGAGCTAGATTGTTCTAATAATGCGTTAAGCAGTTTAGACCTTTCCAATAACATCTTACTAAAAAGAGTAGATGCTCATATTAATTCCTTAACAAATCTCGACCTTTCTAAAAATACTGCATTAACCCACTTGGGAATAGAAAGAAATTACCTGACTAATTTAGATGTTTCTAAAAACACAAAATTAACCGAGCTAAATTGCGGGGCGAATCGGCTGACTAGTTTAGATGTTTCTCTGAACACTGCTTTAAGTTTTCTGTCGTTTTACGAGAATCAACTAACTACTATAGATATTTCTAAAAATACTGCATTATCAATTTTCAGCTGCAGCAAGAATCAAATATCACATTTAGATGTTTCGAAAAATACTGCTTTAACAATTTTAAATAGTTCTGAAAACCCGCTTAACAGCATCGATGTAACGAAGAATACAGCTTTAACAGGTTTGTATTGTATTGCTAATCAATTATCAAATTTAGATGTTTCTAACAATACTGCGCTGGTTGATTTTTCGTGTGCTACAAATAACTTAATCAATTTAGATATTTCTAAAAATACGTCTTTGAAAAGTTTTTACGGGAACCATAATCAGTTCTCTGATTTGGATGTTTCTAACAACACCTCTTTAACAACGCTGGCTTTAAACAATAATAAATTAGCAACTTTAGACATTGCTGTTAACACGGCTTTGGTTAATTTAAATTGCAGCAACAATCAACTGACTAGTTTAGATGTTTCTAAAAGTCCTGATTTGCTTAATTTTCACGCAAACGACAATCAGCTGGCCAATTTGAATCTAAAAAACGGAAAAAACACAAAACTTATAATTTTAGATTTAAAATCAAATTCAAATCTTAGCTGTATACAAGTTGATAATGCATCTTATTCTAATACCACCTGGTCAGCTTTAAAAGATGCTTCGGCGGTCTTTTCGAGTAATTGCAATGCAGCTGCTATTGATCCGCCAAAACTAATCGCATCAGGAGATCAGTTATACTGCCCGCAGACTTCTATTCCTATTGTAACCAGTTTTTCGATAACGCATGATCTAAACGAAACCGGAACTCAGGCCGCGTATATTCAAATTTCTTCAGGTTACGCTAATAGTTTCGATAAACTAGAACTTGCAAACCCAACGGCACATCCATCCGTTAGATCAAGTTGGGATGTCACCGCCGGAAAACTAACACTATCAGGGTCGACAAGTGGAGTCGATATATTATATTCTGATTTAGAAGCCGCTATTAAAGATGTTGTATTTTCTAATTCCTCAGTTACTGCTTCGGGAACCAAAACTTTTTCTATAACAATTGGTCAGGCTAATTATTTACCTTCTACAGAGCATTATTATTTATATGTGCAAAATACCGGGGTTACCTGGACCACGGCAAGAGACTTAGCAGCGGCAAGCGTTTATTATGGCCTTAAGGGATACCTGGCCACTATTTTATCTGCCGATGAAGCCAAATTAATTGGAGAACAAGCGTCCGGGACAGGATGGATTGGCGGCAGCGATGCTGAAACCGAAGGCGTTTGGAAATGGGTTACAGGACCAGAAGCAGGAACGGTAATGTCGTACACATTCTGGAATAGCAGCGAACCCAACAATCAGGGAAATGAAGATTACGCCCACATAACACAGCCCGGCGTTGGAATTAGAGGTTCATGGAATGATTTGTCTAACACAGGATCATTAACTTCCGGCGATGCTTATCAGCCAAAAGGATACGTAGTTGAATATGGCGGATCAGCAGGAGAATCTCCTTTGCAAATAGCTGCGAGTACAAAAATAACAATTCCCACCGTAACGCTGACTTCTGCAATCCCAAGTCCGGTTTGTGATTCCGGAAGCTTTACATTTACTGCGGCCACAACAGCAGGAGCAACAATAAGCTGGTACGATGCTGCAACGGGCAGTACTCCGCTCGCAACAGGAAACTCTTATACAACTCCACCTATAAATACTACAACAACTTATTATTTTGGCATAGGCTGCCAATCTAACCGACAATCAGTTGTTGCCACTGTTAATAAAACACCCACAACGCCAGTCGCTGTTAATCCTAATGTTTCTCGATGCGGTGCAGGAACTGTAGTTCTTGAAGCAAGTTCAGACATTGGCACTATTAATTGGTTTACAGCTTCTACTGGAGGCACTAGTGTTTACACCGGAACTAGTTTTACAACTCCCTCTATTGCAGCAAATACAACTTATTATGCCGAAGCTTCAAACAATGGCTGTACCAATACAACCCGCATTCCTTTTACTATTGTAATTTACACACCGCCTGTTGTAACAGATGAAACAGTTGCTTTATGCCAATTTAAAAAAGTGAGACTTGATGCGGGAATTGCGGGAATGAATTACGTATGGTCTAACGGAGCCACGACCCAAACTACCGAAGTTGCTGCAGGAGGCACTTATACTGTAGTGGTTACCAATCCAGGGCCTGGAAATTGCAGCAGTACAAAAAAGATTATCGTAAATGAACACCTTATTCCTGAAATATCCCGAATTGATGTTAACGGAACCAGAGCTGTTATTTATGTTACAAAAGAGCAAGATTATTTTGAATATTCTGTCGATGGAACAAATTATCAGGATTCGAATGTGTTTTATGATGTTCCCGGAGGATTGCGAACCGCGTATGTACAGGAAAAAAGTGGATGTGGAAGAGATACTGAACCCTTTGTAGTATTGGTTTTCCCACCTTTCTTTACACCAAATAATGACACTTATAATGACTTATGGGAGGTAACAGGAATGGAAAATTACCCTCAGGCACAAGTTACCATTTTTGACCGCTACGGAAAACTTATTGCACAATTGACTTCCTCTAAAATGAATTGGGATGGTACTTTAGACAAAATACCACTTCCCGCTTCTGACTATTGGTATTCCTTAAAAATTGACGATACAAAACCTATTTTACAAGGACATTTTTCGCTTAAAAGGTAATCTTAACTGGTGAATGTGTCAATTATAAAATGAGACAATTAAAAATTATATTGTGGAGCATTTTCTAATTGACACATTTTCTAATTATATAATTTTCCTCTGAATTTCGCTTAGAATAAAAAGATAATCTTCGTGTTTTTTTACAAAGTCGCGGTCTGAAACATCAATGATTAAGACATTCAGATCGGTTTGGGATTTTATGTATTCCAAATAACCGTTATTGATTTTGTCCAAATAATCGGCTTCTATGTTTTGCTCGTAACTTCTGCCGCGTTTTTTAATATTTTGAAGCAGGCGCTCTGTATTCTGATACAAATAAATATACAAATCAGGTTTTGGCATTTCTTTATAAATAATATCGAATAAGTTGCGGTACAAACGATATTCATCTTCTGCCAGCGTGATTTTGGCAAAAATCAATGATTTAAAAATATGATAATCGGCTACGATGAAATCCTTGAATAAATCAAATTGTGCCAAATCATCTGATAACTGCTGATAACGATCGGCCAGAAAAGACATTTCGAGCGGAAATGCATAACGGTTTTGATCTTTATAAAATTTTGGCAAAAACGGATTATCTGCAAAACGTTCTAAAACTGTTTTGGCATTAAAATCTTCGGCAATTTTGTGCACCAAAGTTGTTTTTCCCGCACCAATATTTCCTTCTAAAGCAATATAATTAAAACGCTCCAGCGGAATTTCATGCAGCGGACACTTCAAATCCTGAACTATGGTACAAACGCTGTCATCTTTGGTAAGGGCAATTAATTCTGAAATAGATTTCTGTAAAACAGGATGTTTCCAGTCTAATTGTAAATCCTGCATGGGCAGCAACACAAAATTTCTATGCTGCATTTGCGGATGCGGTATCACAAGTTTTTCTGATGCCATAATTTCATCATCAAAAACAATTAAATCGACATCAATTATTCTGGATTGATAACCTTCCTGACTGGATCGGATTCTTCCTAATTGTTTCTCAATCTTTAAAACGTGACTGAGTATTTTTTGTGCCGATGAATTACTATGCAAAACCAGTGCACAATTATAAAAAGCATCACTTTCAAAGCCCCAGGCAGGAGTTTCGTATAGTTTTGAAACCCGGATTACGGTTCCCACTTCCTGATGTATCAGTCTGATACAGCTTTCGATGTTTTCTAACCTGTTTCCCTGATTGCTGCCTATAGACAAAACGACTTGATGCTGTGATTTCATAATTAATGCAAATTAACTAAAACTATTTTAGAATTAGCAATATATTTGTGAAACGGCTCCTGAATTCAATTGCGAATTTATGTGTCAAATTTTGTAACATATTGCCCGTTAACGCTACTTATTAAAAAAAAATATACTATGAAGTTTTTAGGAAATGTAATTGCCACAGTTATTGGAATTTTTGTGTTTTTTATGCTGTTCTTTTTTGGAGTTATTCTTATTGGAGCCATTTTTGGAGGAGAGGATACTGTTTCTGTAAAAAATGATTCTGTTATCGAATTAAATTTAAAACAAATTCAAAACGATTACGCCGGAAAATATAAAGATCCTTGGGTAACTGTATTTTCAGATCAAAAAGGAATTGGTTTAACCGATGTTATTAATGCAATCGAAGCTGCAAAAACAGATGATAACATCAAAGGAATTTCTATTTTAAATGATGAGTCTTCTTTAGGTCTGGCACAATACAAAGATTTGAGAAATGCGCTTGAAAGCTTCAAAAAATCAGGAAAATTTGTTTGGGCCTACGCCAATACTTATTCGCAAAAAGAATATTACCTGAATTCTGTTGCCAGCAAAATTTATATAAATCCTGCCGGCGATTTAGATTTCAAAGGACTTTCGTCTGAAGTAATGTTTTTCAAAGATTTTCAGGATAAATCAGGCATCCACATGGAAGTGATTCGTCACGGAAAGTACAAAAGTGCCGTTGAACCGTTTTTAGAAAACAAAATGAGCGATGCCAACAGAGAGCAGATAACTGCACTTTTAAACTCAATCTGGACCACTGTTACTGCCGATATTTCCAAAAGCAGAAATATTCCGGTTGAAAAATTAAATGAAGTTGCAAATGGTTTATTGGCCAGAACTCCTGAAATGGCAAAAGAGCAGCATCTGGTTGATATTATTGCCTATGAAGATGTTTATCATGATGCCATCAAAAAAGCATTAAAAGTAACCGGAGACGAAGATTACAATAAAATCTCGATCTTAGATTACACGCAAAATAATGTAACAACAGCTTTAACTAATACTGCTTCGGATCAAATTGCGATTATTTACGCTCAAGGCGAAATTCAAAGCGGTGAAGGAGACGTAACCGTAATTGGAGAAGGCGCAATGCGTCGATCGCTGCAGGAAGCCAGAAAAGATGACGATGTAAAAGCAATTGTTTTAAGAATTGACAGTCCAGGCGGCAATGCGCTGACATCTGATTTAATCTGGAGAGAAATTGAGATCACTAAAAAAGTAAAACCAGTTGTGGTTTCTATGGGAAATTATGCGGCATCCGGCGGTTATTATATTGCTTGTAATGCCAACAAAATTTTTGCAGAAAGCAATACTATCACCGGATCAATTGGGGTTTTTGGGGTTTTGCCAAATTTCAGTCCGTTAGCCAATAAATTAGGAATTAACACAGAGCAGGTAAAAACACATGAAAACTCGGCTAATTATAGTCCGTTTGTGCCAGTTGACGAAAAATTCAAAGCATTTACTTTAGAAGGAGTCGAGCATATTTACAACACTTTTGTAACGCATGTTGCAGCAGGCAGAAAAATGACTTTTGCACAGGTCGATGCCATTGCGCAAGGAAGAGTCTGGTCAGGATCGCAAGCCATAAAAATTGGTTTAGTAGACAAAATTGGAGGCTTAAATGATGCGATTGCGGAGGCTGCTAAAATTGCCAAAATAAAAACATACAGCACTCAGAATTATCCGGAATATGAGAAAAAATTTGGTGATCTTTTTTCTAATCTGCCTTTTGCACAATCTAAAGAAGCTTTTATAAAAGAAGAAATCGGAGAAGAAAATTACATGTTAATTGAGCAGGTAAAAAGACTTCAAAAACAAAAAGGAGTTCAGGCAATGCTTCCATTCGGATTAAACATTAAATAATTCATTTTAAATGAAAAAACAGGTCTTCTTTTTTATCCTATTAGTATCGGGTTTTATAAATGCCCAGGATAAAAAACAAACTTTTAAAGAGTCGAATGTCACTTTAAAAATAAATATTGATCAGCTTTACGGAACGCTGATCATGCCGGATGATGTCTCAAAGAAATGTCCGGTTGTTTTAATAATTGCCGGTTCCGGACCCACAGACCGAAATGGAAATAATCCGATGATGAAAAACAATTCGCTGAAAATGCTTGCCGAAGCGCTGGCATCTCACGGAATTGCCTCATTACGATACGACAAAAGAGGAATTGGAGAAAGCAAACCTGCTGCGGTAACCGAATCTAGTTTAGTTTTTGAAAATTATACAGAAGATGCCAAAAGCTGGATTAACTTTTTGAAACTCGACAAGCGTTTTTCTCAATTAATCATCATTGGCCATAGCGAAGGATCGCTTATAGGAATGGTTGCCGGAGCAAAAGCAGACAAATTTATTTCGATTGCCGGTGCCGGAGATGCTGCTGATAAAGTTTTGAAAGCGCAGATAAAATCTAAAGGAAATACAACATTAGAGGATTTAACTTTTCCTATTATTGACAGTTTGAAAAGCGGGAATGCAGTTAAAAAAGTCGACCCAATGCTCAACGCACTTTTTAGGCCGGGTATTCAGCCCTACTTAATTTCGTGGTTCAGGTACAATCCGCAAACAGAAATTAAAAAACTGACTGTTCCTATTTTGATTGTACAGGGAAATAAAGATCTGCAAGTCACTGTAAAAGATGCCGAAACTTTAGCCGCATCCAATAAAAATACTGAACTGCTTGTGGTTGACAAAATGAATCATATTATGAAAATTACAGAAGGCGATACGCAGGCCAATTTAGAAACCTATAATAATGAAACGCTGCCAATCTCTGAAATATTGATTAATAAGGTTGTTTCTTTTATTCAGAAAAAATAAAAATTTAAAAAATCCGTTTGAATAGTATCAGACGGATTTTTTTATTCCTACAAAAATAACACAATTCTTACACAATTAAGAAAACTTTATCTCAAACTCTGTTAAAAAAAACTATTTTTGCATGAGTCCATTTTCCACATTAATCCTCAAATCTAAATTAATATGTTAAAGAAAATTTTAAAAATAACAGCCATTGTGCTTGTGGTCATTGTCGCCGCATTATTTGCCATTCCGTATTTTTTCAAAGATCAAATCAAGGCTAAAATTGCAGAAGCGATCAACGAAAGCGTTGATGCTAAAGTAAGTTTTGCTGACGCAGATTTAAGTTTATTTAAAAATTTCCCGAATGCGACTGTCGGAATCGAAAAACTGGTCATCATTAACAAAGCCCCTTTTGAAGGTGATACTTTGGTTTCAGTAGGTGAGTTGAACTTAAAAATGAGTATCAAAGAAATTTTCAAAGGAAAAGATGAACCGCTAAACATTCAGGGAATTACTTCTGAAAATGGTTTAATCAACATTATCTTTAATAAAGACGGCGTTGGCAACTTCGATATTGCCCTAAAAGACAAAAAAGAAGACAAAACCGATGAAAAAAGCAAACCGCTTGCTTTGAAAATTCAAAACTATAAAATTGAGAATTTTACTTTTCGATATATTGATCAGGGTTCAAAAATCAAAATGGTGATCGACAGTTTAAATCACGAAGGAACGGGAGATTTTACCAATTCTAAATTGGATTTAACGACAAAATCGACAGCCAAAGTTTCTTTGGATATGGACAAAGTGAATTACATGAAAAATGTAAAACTGACTTTAGATGCTGTTTTAGGAATTGATTTAGAACAAAGCAAATATACTTTTAAGGAAAACAAAGCCTTAATCAACCAGCTGCCTTTAGAATTTGACGGGTTTATTCAGATGGTTGAAGCAGGACAGAATTACGATTTGAAATTTAAAACACCTACCTCATCGTTTACGAATTTTCTTGGCTTAATTCCGTCTGCTTATTCTTCAAGCCTGGACGGCGTAAAAACTACGGGAGATTTTACCGTTGTTGGTTTTGCAAAAGGGCAGTTAACAGATACTACTGTACCTAAATTTAATGTGGCAATTGCTTCTAATAACGCCTCTTTTCAATATCCGAATCTTCCAAAATCAGTTCAGAATATTGTAATTGATACCAAAATTATCAACGAAACAGGAATCTTAAATGACACTTACGTTAATCTGGATAAACTTTCGTTTAAAATTGACCAGGATGTTTTTAGCGCTAAAGCGAATATTAAAAACATTACGGTAAATCCGTTTGTAAGTGCAGCCTTAAAAGGAACCATCAATTTAGCGAACCTTTCAAAAGCATATCCAATCAAAATAGACAAACCTCTGGCAGGTATTTTAAAAGCCGATGTAACTACTCAATTTGACATGGCTTCTGTTGAAAAAAGTCAATACGAAAATATAAAAAATGCAGGTACAATGAGTTTGTCAGGATTTAAATATACTGATGAAAACAATAAATCGATGAACATCAGCACAGCTTTGGTTGAGTTCAATCCGAGTACCATCAACTTAAAACAATTTAATGCTACAACCGGAAAAAGTGATCTTGCGATTAACGGGGTCCTGGAAAATTTCTATGGCTTTATGTTTAAAAAACAAGAGCTGAAAGGAAATTTTAATATGAGCTCGAACCAGCTAGCCGTTGATGATTTTATGACAGCGGGAGAACCTGCGAAAACAGGAACAGCAGCCGGAAAAGAAACAGAAACAAAATCGGCGCCGGCAAAACCTGCTGAAGCAATGAAGATTCCTGCTTTCTTAAATTGTACAATAAATGCAAAAGCAACAACTGTTTTGTATGACAATTTAAAACTAAAAGACGTTTCAGGAAAACTGATCGTTAAAGATGAAAAAGCAACTTTAGAAAACTTTAAAACTTCTATTTTTGGAGGAACAATTGGTTTAACCGGAACAGTTTCTACAAAAGCGAAAGTGCCTACTTTTGATATGAATTTAGGTTTTAACCAAGTTGATATCGCGCAGACTTTTACGCAGTTAGACATGATGAAGAAAATTGCACCTATCGCAGGAATCATCAATGGAAAACTAAACTCTACCATTAAATTAAATGGAAACTTAGATGCAAAAGAATTAACTCCGGACTTGAAATCAATTTCAGGAGATTTGTTAGGTCAGTTACTTTCTACCACCATCAATTCTAAAAATTCAACTTTACTAAATGCTCTAGGTTCTAATATTAAATTCATTGATATGAATAAAGTGAATTTAAACGACATAAAAGCTGCGTTAACTTTTGATAATGGAAAGGTAAATGTAAAGCCATTTGATATTAAATATCAAGATATTAAAATTACGGTTGGAGGAACACACGGTTTTGATCAAACGATGAATTATAATTTAAAATTAGATGTTCCTGCCAAATATTTAGGCACTGAAGCCAATAATTTTATAGCGAAAATGTCTCCGGCGGATGCTGCGAAACTGCAAAACATTCCGATCAATGCATTGATTTCAGGTAATTTCTCAAGCCCGAAAGTAACGACTGATATGAAAAGTGCGATTACTAGTTTGACCACACAGTTAGTGAATCAGCAAAAAGAAAAATTAACTCAAAAAGGTACTTCGGCACTTACTGATTTAATTAATAAAAACACAAAAGCGAAAGACACAACACAAGCTGCAAAAACAGAAAAAGAACAGAAAACTCAGGAAGTGACTAAAAAAGCAAGTGACTTATTGAATGGCTTATTCAAGAAGAAAAACTAAACTTTATTACTTAATAGAAAATCCTGCTTTGAATTTATTTTCAGAGCAGGATTTTTATTTAAAATGATTTTGTTTGTGATATTCCCTATTTATTCAGAATCGAATTGATGGCTTTTATAAAATCAGGAATTTCATTTTTTGTTGTATCGATACCGATGCTATTATTTCCGTAAGGTTCGTATTTATTCAATTTAGAAATAGAAAACAACCCTACAGTTGGTACTTTCGAAGCGCTGGCTAAATGCATGATCCCGCTGTCGGCGCCAACAAAAACAGCTGCATTTGCTAATACAGAACCAATTTCACGGACATCTTTGCTGTAGAATGATGGTGCCTGAAAATTAATCTGCGAGACATTTTCTACAGGAAGCACTTCAAAAATATTATGGTTTGGATATTCTTTTTTCAAAGCGGCATAAAAATCTTCCCACCAAGAAACACAATAACATTTATCTCCGGTAGCAAAAGTAAAAATTGCAATTGTCTTTTTATTTTGGTCAATTATCTTGTCCAGTGTTTTTTTGCCTTCGGCAATTTCGCTTGGAGATAATTTTAAATCGATAAGTGCGACTGGTTCTTCTTTATTTTCTATGCCAAACTGAGTTAAGGCGTATCTAAAATTGTAAACCGGATATTTTGCGATATGAGCATAATCCTGATAAGGCAAATTGACATTTTCGGGCACATCTCCAAAGAATTTATATTTCGCAGTCGAAAACTGCACGGCCAATCGTCCTGAAGAAGAGTTTTGATCTACATTGATTACAAGATCATAATTCTGTTTTCTGATTAAAGTCCAAACCTTTAAATATTTTATCAATTCTTTAAAAGGCTTTTTTGGAAGATCGATTATTTTGTCAATGTTTTCATAGTTCTGAAAAACAATGGGAGCCAAAGTTCCTTTTACAAACAAATCGATTTTGCAATCAGGAAATGTTGAAGTAACTTCCTGAATAAGCGGCGTAATTAAAAGTAAATTTCCTAGTCTGCCATTTGGCCTGCAGATGAGTACTTTTTTGATTTGTTTTTTATCAATAGGTCCGCTTTTACTGCTGCCTGCATTACCAATATTCTTGGTTAAACCGCGCATAATAATACGCCTGAGTACATTCACTTTTTTCAAGTTACTCATTCAATAAATAATTTTAGGATTAAATAAAGCTTTTGTTTTAATGGAATAGTTTGGTATGGAACTATTTCAAATTTAAGCTAAATAATTTTTTAAAATTAATTTTTTCTGAATAACGTAACATTATAAAATTGTAAAATAATGTATCAAAATTCACATTGGCTAATCTTAAAGGAAATAAAGTAAATGATTTTTTTTTCTTCCTGAAAAAATAGTATACTGTTTACAATAAAAAAAAGACGAACTGCTGCTAAACCTAAACGTTTATAGTAACAACATATCCTTCTGAGCCTCGAATATTAAAAACGGTTCCGTTTTCAAAAATCAAATACTGCCCTTTTATTCCAGTCAATTTTCCTTGAAAAGAAGGACTTTTGTCCAGATTTAAACTGGCCACTTTTGCAGGATAACTTAAAACAGGATAATTTAATTCGTATAAATCATCTTTTTGAGCATAAAAGTACTCTCTGGCTTCGTGCGGAATTAGACTTTCTACTTTTGCTTTTTCTGCAATTAAATCAAAGATAGCCGTACTGCTCTGAAGCATTTTTCGCCAATTGGTTTTATCTGTATAATGATCTTTTAGTGCGACCTCTGTAATTCCGGCCAAATAACGGTTCGGAACCTCAACAATGGCAATGGCCTGAGTGGCGCCTTGATCAATCCATCGTGTTGGTACCTGTGTTTTGCGGGTTACCCCTACTTTTATTTCGCTTGAAACGGCCAGATATACAATATGAGGCTGTAACTGCACTTTTTGTTCATACGCTAAATCACGATCTGCAATTCCTAAATGCGCCGTGCTTAATTCTGGCCTCATAATCCAGTCACCTACCGCAGGACTCGAATAAAAGCAGTCATAACAAAATCCTTGCCTGTATATTTTTTTCTTTTTCAGACAATTTAAACATTGATAACCTACAAAATTAATCTCAATTTCTTTATTTAATAATTGATTCACACTTAGAAAACTGTCTTCGAAAACCAAATAATATTGAATTGGATTTCCTAGTTCAGTCTGCATTTTTGTAAGTACTCCCTGGTATGTCATTAGATTTTAGATTGCTGTCCCGAAGCTTCGAGATTGATATTCGGTTTTTAGATTTACTTTTTTAGCGTATTGAATTTATTGTTAGAAATTCATTTTCTAATTAAATCTTTTAGTACAAATAGAATGGTTTTTTTTACAAAAAACACTATTTTTGATATAACGACAAAGTTAGTATTTTGTCTATCGATATTCAAATTTTAAATTTCCTGATTTTATGCCAGGCGTAAAATCTAGAATATAAAATCAGCAATCTAAAATATAAAATCATCCATGCCTTTACCTATAATCAATTCGTTTGCCTCTTGGGTCCTGAAACAAAGGATACATCAAATAGAACTTTTTTTAAAATATCCAAATGAAGTTCAGGAGGAACTGCTGCATAATTTATTAACGGCATCAGAAAATACGGTAGTAGGAAAACAATATGATTTTGCGTCTATAAGTTCGTATCAGACTTTTGCAGAACGAGTTCCGATTGCAACTTATGAAGAATTGCAACCTTTAATTGAGCGTACGCGCCAAGGTGAGCAAGGCGTTTTTTGGGAATCACCCATAAAATGGTTTGCCAAATCGAGCGGCACAACGAATGCCAAAAGTAAATTTATTCCTGTAAGTACCGAAGCTTTAGAGGACTGCCATTATAAAGGAAGCAAAGATTTGCTGTGTTTGTATTTGAATAATAATGAAGATTCTGAATTGTTTTTAGGGAAGAGTCTGCGCTTAGGCGGCAGCTCCCAAATTTACGAAAACAACAATACTTTTTTTGGAGATTTATCGGCTATATTGATTGAAAACATGCCGATTTGGGCCGAATTCAGCAGTACGCCAAGCAGTAAAACTTCGTTAATGAGCGAATGGGAAACCAAAATTGCTGCGATTATAAACGAAACCAAACATGAAAATGTAACGAGTTTTGCAGGAGTTCCGTCCTGGATGCTGGTTTTAATGAATAGAGTATTGGAAGACACTGGCAAAGGAAATTTATTGGAAGTTTGGCCAAATTTGGAAGTTTACTTTCATGGAGGCGTGAGTTTTTCGCCGTACAAAGAACAATATAAAAATATTCTGCCCAGCAAGGATTTTAAATATTATGAAATATACAATGCTTCTGAAGGCTTTTTTGCAATTCAGGATTTAAACAATTCCAGCGATTTACTGCTTATGCTGGATTACGGTATTTTCTACGAATTTATTCCGATGGATACTTTTGATTTACCAAACCAAAAAGTAATCCGTCTGGCTGATGTTGAACTGAATAAAAATTACGCTATTGTTATTACGACGAATTCCGGTTTATGGCGTTATTTGATTGGTGATACGGTTCGTTTTACATCTTTGAATCCTTACAGAATCAGGGTTACAGGAAGAACCAAACACCATATTAATGTTTTTGGCGAAGAATTAATGGTCGAAAACACGGATCAGGCGATTGCCAAAGCCTGTCAGATTACCCAAACAGAAGTTATCGATTATACGGTTGCTCCTATTTTTATGCAGGATAAAGAAAAAGGTGCGCACGAATGGATGATTGAATTCAAGAAGAAACCTGCTGATGTAGGTCTTTTCCAGAAAGTTTTGGATGAAACGTTACAGACTTTAAACTCAGATTACGAAGCGAAACGCTACAATAATATGACGCTAAATCCTCTGGTAATTAATGTGGCGCGCGAGAATTTATTTTATGACTGGCTGAAGGAACGTGATAAACTAGGCGGACAGCATAAAATTCCGAGACTTTCGAATCAGAGGGATTATTTGGAGCAGCTGAAGGAGATGCAATCTATTAAAGTATAATTTATATCAAACCAAAATGAAAAGGAATTTTGACGAGATGACTACTGAGGAATTAATAAAGACTCAAAAATCATTAAAAACAGTAACTTATCTGTTTGGAGTTATATTACTTCTTTTATTTGGCCTTAATGTATTTCTTGTCGCTAATAAAGGCTTCAGCGCCTCGAATGTCATTCCGATTGCATTGCTTCCTATTTTTATTTTGAATATGAATACATTGAGGGAAATGAAAAAGGAATTGGAATCTCGCAAGTAATTATAACATTCCTGTTTTTAAACACTAACCATTCAGAAAAGATTACAAAAAATTATAACCAAATAGCTTCTTAAACTCGTAAAACTTTAATTCCACTAAATCGCATGAGGGATAGAAGTGGAAATCCTTTTTGTTTTTTCTTTAAAAACAAAAAGATTGAAACGGATAGCCCGACCCGCCTTTTTCGGCGGGACATGCCCATAAAAAAACCTTAATTCATACTGTGAACTAAGATTTTTTTTATTTTGATTGTCGAGTTTCTAGTGTGATTCTTCGTTCCTCAGAATGACAAACTGTTTTAAAATTACTTTGTATTAAACGAGAATTACATCATATCTATATATCGGTCGTGATATCCTAAAAGGTACAAAACTCCATCAAGACCTAAACTTGATATTGAGGTTGAGGCACTTTCTTTTACTTTTGGTTTTGCGTGAAAAGCGATTCCCAGACCGGCTAGATTTAGCATTGGTAGATCGTTTGCGCCGTCGCCTACGGCAATGGTCTGGTTAATGTGAATTCCTTCTTTTTCGGCAATTGCCTTTAGGTATTCGGCTTTCTTTTGTCCGTCTACGATTTCGCCCAAATATTTACCGGTTAATTTACCGTCTATAATTTCTAACTGATTGGCATGAACGTAATCGATGCCCAGCTCTTTTTGCAGATAATCACCAAAATAAGTAAAACCTCCGGAAAGAATTGCAGTTTTATATCCGTAATATTTCAGGGCTTTCATTAAACGGTGCGCACCTTGGGTTATGGGTAAATTTTTGGCAACATTTTGCAGGACATCTTCGCTCAAACCTTCTAAAAGTGCCATGCGCTGTTTGAAACTTTCGTTGAAATCTATTTCGCCGTTCATGGCTGATTCTGTAATGGCACGAACCTGCGCTCCTACTCCGTTTAATTCTGCCAATTCATCTATAACTTCTGTTTGGATTAAAGTAGAATCCATATCGAAGCACACCAAACGACGGTTTCTTCTGTAAATATTATCTTCCTGAAATGAGATATCGACGTTTAAGGTTCTTGAAATTTCCATAAAACTAGCCGTCATGATAATCTTATTGACGATTTCTCCGGTTACTGATAATTGTATGCAGGAACGCGGATATTCTTCTTTTTCGACAATAGAAGTTCTTCCTGTTAAACGAATTATGGAGTCAATATTCAGGTTTTGATCTGACATTATTTTAGTTACTGCTGCCAATTGAGAAGCTGCTAGTTTTTCGCCTAAAATATTGATGATATAGCGTTGTTTTGATTGTGATTTTACCCACTTTTCGTAATCTTCGATAGAAATAGGAATGAATTTTACTTTAATTTCTAATTCGTAAGCTTTGAACAATAAATCTTTTAAGACAGGTGCAGAAGAAGATCCGGCTTCGATTTCGAATAAAATTCCTAAAGAAAGTGTGTCGTGAATATCAGCTTGGCCAATATCTAAAATATTAGCATCATAAGCAGCTAATACAGCTGTTAGACCTGCCGTAACTCCAATTTTATCGTGTCCCGAAACTTTTAATAAAATTATTTCTTTATCTTCTATTGCCATTTTATCTTTATTGATTTAGAAGCGACAAAAATCGGCAATCTCTTGGTGATAAAAAAGAATAATCTTTGTTTTTTTGAAAAGAAAAAGCACATATGAATGTGCTTTTTAAAGTAATTTAACAATAATGTGCTGCTATTAGAATAACGTAACTTTATTCGTTATTTATTTGGTTCTTTTTCATCAAAGTTTACCATCCAGTTTACACCGAATTTATCTTTGAACATTCCGAAGTAAGCGCCCCAAAAAGTTTTATTTAAAGGCATTTCTATTTTACCTCCAGCTGAAAGCCCATTGAAAATTCTATCTGCTTCATCTGTACTTTCTGCATTAATAGAAATTGAAAAATTATCGCCAAAACCAACGTCTCCGTATCTGGGATGGCTGTCACTTGCCATTAAGATGGTGTTTCCAATTGGTAATGAAACATGCATAATTCTGTTTTGCTGTTCTTCAGAAAGTTTCTCGCCCTCTTCTGCCGGTGCATCTTTATATCTTCCAATGTATGGAAATTCTCCGCCAAATACCGATTTATAAAATAGAAATGCTTCTTCACAATTTCCGTTAAACATTAAATAAGGGTTTACTGCTGCCATAATATTTTGTTTTTTTGTTGTTTATAATTTCTATTCTTTATCCTCTGCTAATTCTTTCACGGTTTCTAATCCTTTAGGAAAAGCTTCCTTAAAATAATCAATGTATTTTTCTACTACATCTACCTGAGCTGTCAAATCTATAAATTCATCATCAACAGCCAGCCTGTAGGTTTCCATAGCGCCGCTCCATTTTTTTGTTTCATCAGTAATGGGCAGTTCTTTAAAATCTTTTATTTCGCCGATATGCTTAAAAGCCATATATTCATTTGGAATTTTCTTTTCGATAATGCTGTTCATTCCTTCTCCGTTTGGAGACATGAAATGTATTTTATCCCCTTCATTCCAAGTGCTTTCTACGTAAGATCCTTCGCAAAAAGCGGCCGTCCATTTTTTGTACGTTTCGTCGTTCCACAAAACCGACCATACTTTTGCTGCCGAAGCTTTGATTCTGATTTTAAATTCTAATGTTTCAATTGTTTCCATAACTAATTTTCTTTTGATAATTTACTAAAATCCATATATAAAACATTCCAGCGATGACCGTCTAAATCAGCAAAACCGCAGCCGTACATCCAGCCCTGACTTTCGGCAGGAGGAGCAAAAACAGTACCTCCGGCTTCTTCTACTTTCCGGGCTAATGCATCGACTTCCTCTTTATTTGCCGCATCAATCGAAATTAAAATCTCTGAACTTGTTTTGGTATCCGTCAATTCATTTTGAGAAAAAGTCGCAAATAATGATTCTTCAAACAGCATTATGACAAAATTTCCTTCGCCCACCAAAAGGCAGGTCGAACTTGGCGTATCATGTTCTTCATTAAAAGAAAAACCAATTTTCTTAAAAAATTCTTTTGATGCTGCTACTGCTTTTACCGGCAGATTCAGCCATATTTGTTGTGCCATCTTTTTTGTTTTAATATTTTAAACGCTATAAGTTATAAAAGATAATGTAAGCAGAACTTGCTCTGTTTATACTCTCGCAAGTTGCTGCATAGCAAAGTTTTTAATGCCGCGCTTTCGAACTCTGAACGTTTGATACTTTGAACTTTTGAATCTAATTTTGCTCGACATAATGCTTAAAATTATCTAAAATTGCCTGCCAGCCCCCACGCTGCATTTCTTCAGGATTTACTGTTTCAGGATCAAAGCTTTCTATTATTTCTACTCCCTCTGAAGTTTCTTTAAAAGTAATTGCAGCCTTTCTTCCGTCAGCCATAACATATTCCAGCGCTTCATTTGGTTTTACCAAAGTATATTCTCCTTCAAAATCAAAACTCATGCTGCCATCTTTTGCAGCCATTGTCGATTTGAATTTTCCACCTTCTCTCAAATCATTTTCTGCGTAAGGCGTATGCCAGTCGGGCGAGGCAAAACTCCATTTTGTAATATGTTCCGGTAGTGTCCAAAAATCCCAAACTTTGTTTATGGGTGCGTTAATTGTCGTTTTTATAGTAATCATTTCTGTTATATTTATAGGGTAAGTTAAGCAGCCGTCTTTATCCATTCGTTTACAATTTCTATCAGTTCCGCTTTTGCAGTTTCAATTTCCTGCATGTTTTTAAAAGTTATAACTGCCCGGTCATTTTCTTTCCATGTTAATAATTTACTTGTATTGGCAATCAATTTATCTTTTGGCTGTTCCTGTTTCTTTGCTCCTCTATGAAAAATCAACTGTACTTTTGTCGTCAATGGCTGTATTCTCATTGTAATTCTGTCTTCGTTTTGAATGCAGTAATTGGGCCCGTTCCATTTTATATTTTCAGTTAAATTTTTATGAGACAATAAAATGCTTCTCAATACGTCTATTTCTTTTCGAAACGGATGTTTCAGCTCGTCAAGAAAGGCCGTTACTTCGCTGTTTTTATTTCGTTCTTCTGCCATTTGTTCGACTTTAGATCCTTACCATTAATTAAAAATTATTCCATTTTCGGGATTTGACTTTCATCCATATGGAAAACTTCCCAATGATGCCCGTCCAGATCAAAAAACACCCTTTGGTACATCCAACCATAATCTTTAGGTTCCTCATGTTCTTTACCACCGGCTTTAACAACCGCTGTCATAATTTCGTCAACCTTTTCCCTGCTTTCAAAAGAAATAGCAGCAATCATTTCTGAGCTTGTTGTTGTATTGCAAATTTGTTTTGGAGTAAATGTTTTAAAAAATTCTTCTGCCAAAAGCATTACATTTATGTTTTTACCAATAATCAGGCAGGTTCCTTTATCATTGGTAAATTTGGGATCGAATGAAAAGCCCAGCTCTGTAAAAAATAATATTGATTTATTTAAATCCTTAACAGCAAGATTTAAGAATATTTTAGTTTCCATAGTTTTAAAATTACAATTGTCTAAAAACAAAATTATAACAATAAAATTCTTAAAAAGATACATTAAAAGTCATCTTTAGGGTCATTTAAGACAAAATTTATATTTTTGTACAGAAGTTAACTTTCTGAAAACCACGAAATCATGACAAAAAAAATAGGCTTAATTGCACCTCACGACTATAAATTACTAAGTATCGCAGCCATTTTAGAAGTTTTTGAAACGGCCAATAAACTAAGTAAAGGCACTGAAAAGCCTTTTGAAATTATGCTTTTTCAATCTTCGGAACAAATCAATCAGGAGCATTTGTTTGAATATAAAGTGAATGCTATCGAAAATTCTACTGAAATTTTAGACCTCATTTTGATTCCCGCTTTCACGACTGACAATATGGGTGAAATGATTGCGAAGAACAAAAAATTTATTCCGTGGCTTCAAAAACACCATAAGGCGGGCGCTGAATTGGCCAGTTTTTGTACCGGCGCCTTTTTGTTTGCTGCTTCAGGTTTACTCAACGAAAAACTGGCCACTACCCATGTCGACGCGTGCAGTGCTTTTACAAAAGCTTTTCCGATGGTCAAATTAAAACCAGAAGAAACTTTAACCGCCGATGGCAGTTTGTACACCAGCGGAGGCTCTACGTCATCTTTTCATTTACTCATTCTTTTGGTGCAGCAATATTGCGGCAACGAAATCGCAGTTCAGATTGCCAAAATTTTCTCAATCGATTTAAACCGATACAAACAAAGTTATTTCAGCACTTTCAGGCCCAATCATCTGCACAACGACACTCTGGTGGCAATGTTGCAGCAAAAAATTGAAAGTCAGTATCATAGTATCGAAAAATTGGAAGAAATCACCAAAGACATTCCAACAAGTGCCAGAAATATGACGCGCAGATTCAAACAAGTAACCGGAATTCCGCCAATTGAATATTTGCAAAATATAAGAGTAGAAAGTTCCAAGAAATATCTGGAACAAACCCAGCTTTCGATTTCTGAAATTATCGAAAAAACAGGCTATAACGACCCCAAAGCATTCCGAAAAGTATTTTATAAAATGGTTGGCATGAAACCAATTGAATACAGAGAGAAATTTAGAGTGCAATAATTTTTTTCAGGAGCAGAAGTTTCGTTCCGAAAGACATTTTGTCCTGCTCTCCACTATATCTTTTGTTGCCGCTGCCGCGGACACAAAAGGATGCCGTTTCGATCAGGGCTATACGAGATATTTTTATTCTTATAAGAAAATCAGGTTGGGAAGTTGAAACTAGACTTGAGATTTAATAATCCACATCAGGACTTTTTTATTTTCCTTCAGCAGTTTATCAATTTCTTTCATGTCTACATTAGAAACTGCCGGACATCCCCAGCCTTCCGGCGTTCCTTTGGGATACACTTCTTCGCTTGAAATGGCTTCCCAGGAATGCAAAACTATAGCACGGCTCCTGGCGTGCGAATTTGTTTTTTCTTTTCCCTGCAAAACATAATTCACTTTGATTCCCCACTGACTTACGCCCCGATCCAAAATAATAAATTTCCCTACCGAGGAACAATGCGAATCGAACTCATTGCTTATTGGCGCATTTTCTTTAGACATCGTTGCCCCCCAGCTGTTATCGCCGCAACCATGACTCACCATATATGATTTTACTACTTTATCTTTTTTAAAATCATACACAAAAAATCTTTTTAAACCGGAATGTATCCCTAAATCGATTAGGAAAAATGTACTCTGATTTAGATTATTGCGTTTGCAATATTCCTGCGCTTCTTTATAATAAGTACTATAATCAATGTCTTTGATTTCGCTTCCAGGTATGTTTCTAGAAATAATTTCTTTTGCTTTTTCAGCATTAGAGATCCTTGCTGCCCAAACTTCTTTCTTGTCTTTACAGGATAACATCAACAACAAACTTATGATGAGGAATATTTTTTTCATAATGCCAATTTACATAAAAACTGAAACGCAAAGAGTGTAAAAAAAGTATAAAAAAAACCTGCTCAAATAAAGGAGCAGGTTTTGAGTAAAATTTGTCAGAGTTTTGAACTTAGACAAAGTAATATCAAGATTTAAGAAGCAATTTCCATACGCTTCAATAAATTTTTACTTAAAGTATGTTCAGCATAATCTCTGTCAATTGTCAGCACTTTATCGTCTGAACTTGGCAGTTCGTACATCGCATCTGTTAAAATTGCTTCGCATAACGAACGCAGTCCACGAGCTCCTAATTTGTATTCTAATGCTTTATCAACAATAAAATCTAATGCTTCGTTTGTAATACTAAATTCAACATCATCCATCAGAAATAATTTCTGATATTGTTTGATTAATGCATTTTTAGGCTGTGTTAAAATAGCACGAAGTGTTTCTCTGTCTAGAGGATCCATGTGTGTTAAAACTGGCAGACGACCAATAATTTCAGGAATCAATCCAAAATCTTTAATATCTTTTGGAATAATATATTGCAGCAAGTTGTCTTTGTCGATATTATCAACATTTTTAGAAGTTGAATATCCAACTGCCTGACGGTTCAAACGTTTAGAAATAATACGTTCTACGCCATCAAAAGCTCCACCTGCAATAAACAGGATGTTCTGCGTATTTACCTCAACAAATTTCTGGTCCGGGTGTTTACGTCCTCCTTTTGGCGGTACGTTTACAACAGTTCCTTCTAATAATTTCAATAAAGCTTGTTGTACACCTTCTCCGGAAACGTCACGAGTTATTGACGGATTATCGCTCTTACGGGCAATCTTGTCAATTTCGTCAATGAATACGATTCCTCTCTCGGCTTTGGTTACATCATAATCAGCAGCTTGCAGTAAACGTGTCAAAATACTTTCAACATCTTCACCCACATACCCTGCTTCTGTCAATACGGTAGCATCAACAATAGCCAAAGGAACGTCTAACATTTTTGCAATAGTTTTTGCTACCAATGTTTTTCCGGTTCCGGTTTGACCCACCATAATGATGTTACTTTTTTCAATCTCAACTTCGTCATCTAATTGCTGTTGCATTAAACGTTTGTAGTGATTGTAAACAGCAACCGACATTACTTTTTTTGTCTGGTCCTGACCAATAACATATTGATCCAGGAAAGCTCTGATTTCTTTTGGTTTCTTTAAAATTAAATCCCCAACAAGTTTTGCGCTTCCACTTGATTTTAGTTCTTCTAATACAATTCCATGTGCCTGCTCAATACACTTATCACAGATATGTGCATTGATACCAGCTATCAATAAATTAGTTTCTGGCTTCTTTCTTCCACAAAATGAACATTCTAATACTACTTTCGCCATTCTTTTTTAGTTACTAAGCGGCAAAGTTACTAAGTTTTTGAGATTTATCACTAAAACCTCAAAAACTTAGTAACTTATTAACTTATTTATTTTCGTTCCAAGTTTTTAAAAAAGGTTTCAAGTTTCACGTTTCAAGTTAACAAAGCAAACTTGAAACGTGAAACCTGAAACAAATTTTTAACTAGAAATTATCCTCTTCTTAATACTTCATCAATCATTCCGTATTCTTTTGCTTCGTCTGCTTTCATCCAGTAGTCACGTTCACTGTCTTTGTGTACCCTTTCGAAAGATTGACCTGAATGCTGCGAGATAATGTTGTACAACTCATCTTTAAGTTTCAGCATTTCGCGTAAGTTGATTTCCATATCAGTTGCAACTCCTTGTGCTCCTCCTGACGGCTGGTGAATCATTACTCTTGAATGTGGCAGAGCCGAACGTTTTCCTGCTGCACCGGCACATAATAAAACTGCTCCCATAGAAGCTGCCATGCCTGTACAAATTGTAGCAACGTCTGGTTTGATGTACTGCATTGTATCGTAAATTCCTAATCCTGCGTAAACACTTCCTCCAGGAGAATTTAGATAAATCTGAATGTCTTTTGAGGCATCAGCACTTTCTAAAAATAATAATTGCGCCTGAACGATATTAGCGATCTGATCGTCGATACCTGTTCCTAAAAAGATAATTCTGTCCATCATTAATCTTGAAAACACATCTAATTGAGAAATATTCAACTGACGCTCTTCGATAATATATGGAGTCATATTAGTTGGATTCATCGCTGCTACGATTTTATCGTAGTACATTGCGTTTACTCCTTGGTGCTTTGTAGCAAATTTTTTGAATTCTTTACCGTAGTTCATATTTTTAGTTTAAAGTTTGAAAGTCTTAAGTCAGAAAGTGACTTAAACGGATAAAACAAAGTTCATACCTTTTTATAAAGGATGCCAATTTGTCTTATTTTTTGGTTTTAGGTTTATTCTGTTTCATGTTTCCTGCATAACATATAGCAGCTTGAAACTCGAAACAAAGATAAAACCTGAAACAAAAAAAAGCGTCAAAAATTTCTTTTTGACGCTCAAATATAACTTTTTTTATCTTTCAGTTTCTGTAATAAAATCTTAAATTTTAAAATAGAGCTTACCCCTATGATAATCAGCTTTTGACTTTATCACTTTAGACCTTCAGACTTAATTTATTCTCCGTAAGAAGCAGCAATAAATTCTTCGTAAGTCACTTCTTTAGTTGTTGGGTTTGCTTTTTCTTTAAAAACCTCCAATAACTTTTCAGCAACAACCTGCTCAGAAAGTCTTTTTACTTCTTCCTGGTTAGATAAAACTCTGGCTACGATTCCCTGTACTTCTTCGTCAGTTGGATTTGTTTGTCCAAATTGAGCCATTTGTTGTTTGATTGCTTTTGTTGTAAAAGCTTTCAAATCTTCAAAAGTGATTTGGATATTGCTTTGAGCCATTGCTTTTCCTTCGATCAATTGAAAACGTAAACCTTTTTCAGATCTTGCGTATTCAACTTCAGCTTCTTCTGCAGAAAGTTTTTTCTCTCCAACAGTTTGCAGCCATTTTTTAAGAAATTCAGCTGGTAAATCAAATTTAGTGCTTTCAATAAGGAAATCCTGAACGTCTAACAATAATTTTTGATCTGCTTGCTGTGCGAATTGCGCTTCAGCATCTTCTTTAATTTTAGCTTTCAAATCTTCAAGAGAAGCTACTTTTCCTTCTCCAAAAAGTTTATCAAATAAATCCTGGTTTAATTCTGCCAATTCTGATCCGTTGATGGCTTCGATAGTAAAGTTTACTTCAACATCTAAACCGTGAACATCATCATGAGCTACTTTTAAGTAATCCATTAATTGGTGATCGTCTTCGAATAAACCTTTAGTACTTACTGTTACAACATCACCTACTTTTTTACCGATGAATTTGTCTCCGGCAGCTTTGTTGAATATACCAACAGAAATTGTAGTGGTATTGTTGATCCCTTTTTCTTCGTTTGAGAAAGTTCCGGTTAAATCAGAATCTGCAGCAACTACTTCTTGTGGAATTGCTTTTCCGAATTGTTTTTGGATACGTTCTACTTGTCCGTCGATTAATTTATCATCGGCAGTAACGATATATTTTACAATATTATTTTTTGCTTCTAAATCAATTTCGAAGTTTGGAACTAAACCAATTTCGTATTCGAAAGTTAATTCTTCAGCATCCCAATCAAAGTTTTCATTTTCTTTAGCAAGAGGAGTTCCTAAAAGATTTAATCTTTCAGATTGAACAAAACGCTCTAAAGCCAAATCAACTACTTTTTTAACTTCTTCCTGCTTAATTGCTTTTCCGTATTGTTTTTCAACAAGGTCTTTTGGCACTTGTCCTTTTCTAAAACCTTTAACGGTAGCCAAAGGCATTTTTTCGTTTATTCTTTTTGCTACTTGACCTTTATAATCCATGTGAACAACGTTTAATACAATCGTTTCATTCACAGCGTCTATTGCTACTCTTTTAATATCCATCGTCTTCTTTAATTTACATAATAAAATTGGGTTGCAAAATTATAAAATTTTTGCAACCCAGCCAAGTTTTTAATCTATTGTATTTGAAGGTGTTTTTAAGTCTCTTTTATTTCGATTTAATTATCGTCTCCCAGAATTTTATAAGTAATAGACTGAAGAATCGATAATATAATACTGAATATTAACGCCGTCCAGAACGAATCTACCGCAAAACCGCCGACAATATGAGTACAAAGCAAAATAATTATGGCGTTGATTACCAACAAAAACAAGCCTAAAGTAATAACTGTTACCGGCAATGTTAAAATAACTAATATTGGTTTTATAAAAAGATTCAGCAATCCTAAAACCACTGCAACAATTACAGCTGTTGCAAAACTCGCTACATGTACGCCTGACAAAAGATTGGCAATTAATAAAACCAGGACTGCGGTAACAAGAAGTCTGAGTAATAATTTCATAGTTTTTATTTTTAAGTTGATTTAAAAGTAATAAATTTTTAATCAAAAAACATTATGCTTTCAGGAACGATGTTGTCAATTCGAAAAACATTTTTGGATTTTCGGCGTGAAGCCAATGTCCCGCATCTGGAATGGTTTCGAACGTAACATCAGGAAAATGCTGGCGTATTGCATCAAAATCTGAATCTTGAATATATCCTGATTCTCCGCCTCTTATAAATAAGGAAGGTTTATTAAAAACCAAACCGTCTTCAAGCGCTTTTCCTATGGCATCAAGATTATTATTGAAAACTTTCAGATTGAATCTAAAAGCCAGTTGTCCCGGTTCTTTCCAATACAAATTTTTCAGCAAAAATTGGCGCGTTCCAATATCAGGAACATATTGCGCTACAATTGCTTCAACATCATTTCTGCTTGGTTTTACAGCAAAATCAACGGCATTTAAGCCTGCCAGAATATCCTGATGATGTTGTTTGTAAGCTTTTGGGCCAATATCAGCCACGATTAATTTATCTACAAGAGCAGCATGTGTAGCCGCAAAAAGCATTGCCACTTTCCCGCCCATCGAATGTCCTAAAATATCAATTTTTGTTAATTGATTGGCCTGACAATATTCGAATACATCCTGCACCATGGCTTCGTAACTCCATTCGTCTGAATGAAAACTGCGCCCGTGATTGCGTAAATCTAAAATATGAACCTGAAATCCGGCTTCTACATATTGCCCGGCAAGTGTTTTCCAGTTATCAGACATCCCCAGAAACCCGTGCATGATGATGAAAGGTTTTCCTTCGCCTTCTATTTTTGAGTATAACATTTTATATTATTTTTTATTGAAAATACATTCCGAAAAGATTCACAAACGTTTTGCACAGAAGCACATTTTTTTTGCGTATCTATGAAATAGCTCTTTACAAAATCTTACTTCAGTTTATTCAAATACATATTTACTACATTATCCAAACCAAGATACAGCGCTTCTGAAATTAGCGCATGCCCAATTGAAACTTCTAACAAACCGGGAATATTTTGCTTAAAAAAAGCAATATTATCCAAACTTAAATCATGGCCGGCATTGATTCCTAAATCTAGCTGAATAGCAAGTTCTGCAGCTTTTACGTAAGGATTAATTCCGTCTTTATTCCCTAAGTCGTATTGATGTGCAAAAGCTTCGGTATACAACTCAATCCTATCAGTTCCTGTTTTTTTAGCGCCTTCAATAATATCTAAAACGGGATCTACAAAAATCGAAGTCCTGATTCCGTTACGCTGAAATTCCTGGATAACTTCTGTTAAATAAGCCTGGTTTTTAATGGTATCCCAGCCTGCAGACGAGGTAATAGCCCCAATTGCATCGGGAACCAAAGTTACCTGAGCCGGCTTGCACTCTAAAACTAAATCGATAAAATTGTGCTGTGGATTTCCTTCAATATTATACTCAGTGTGTACAATGGCTTTTAAATCCCGGGCATCCTGATAACGAATATGCCTCTCGTCCGGACGCGGATGAATAGTGATTCCCTGCGCTCCAAATTTCTGAATATCAGCTGCCACTTTTAGTAAATCAGGCACATTTCCGCCTCGAGCATTTCTCAAGGTTGCAATTTTATTGATATTTACACTTAACTTTGTCATATAAATAGATAATTAATTCTAGTAACACTATATTTGTTACGACAAAAATACAAAGTAAAACGCAGCAGTTTTTGCTATTTTTTGATTATTTTGCATCAAATATCTTCAATTGAAATATGACAGAAATTACCAACTATATCACCAATGATTTCAGAGCGATTGACAGCCAGGAAACGATAGCATCGGTTCAGGACTTTTTTGCCGATTTGAATTTCTCGCATTTCCCTGTTTTGGAAAACGGTATTTTCATAGGAAGCATTGCTTCTGACGATGTTGAAACTTTCGACACAGACAAAAAAGCAATTGATTACAAATATACGTTAGAACGCTTTTTTGCCAGAAAATCGATGATGTGGCTTGATGTTTTAGAAGTTTTTGCTAAAAATCATACCAATACTGTTCCTGTTATAGACGAAAATAATATCTATGTAGGATATTATGAAATGGAAGACATCATGAAATTTTTTCAGGAAACTCCATTTTTAAAAGAGCAAGGCGGTATTATTATCGTTCAAAAAGGCCTTTTAGATTATTCTATGGGACAAGTAACGCAGATTGTAGAAAGCAATAATGGTAAAATTTTGGGTTGTTTTGTATCTGAAGCTGATTTAGAAAATGTTCAGATTACCATAAAAATTGGCGTTGGTCCTATGAATGAAATTATTCAGACCTATAGAAGATATGGATATGAAATTATTTCAGAACATCAGGAAGATGCTTATATCAACAGCCTAAAAGAACGTTCTGATTATTTAGACAAATACCTGAACATATAAAATTAGAAAATTTAGATATGTGTCAATTAGAAAATTCTTTCACAGCTGACATGATATCTATTTTTTAATTGACACATTATCTAATTGACACATTATCTAATTAAAAAAAATGAAAGTAGCCATTTACGGACAGTATTATCAAAACAGTACAGAGCCCATTATCAAAGACATTTTTATTTTTTTCAATACCAATAATGTCGAAATGGTAATTGAGGAGGACTTTCTGAAAATGCTATTCGAAAAACAGCTTATTACAAAAGAATACAAAACGTTTTCATCGAACACTTCTTTAGACAGCAGTTACGAAATGCTGGTGAGCATTGGCGGTGACGGAACGATTTTGAGAGCCGCAACTTTTGTGCGTAATTCAGGTGTACCTATATTAGGTATCAATGCCGGAAGATTAGGATTTCTGGCCGCTGTACCAAAAGAAAGCATTGATAACTTTTTGCAGTTTGTTATAGATAAAAATTACACGATCTCTGAAAGAACATTGTTGAGTTTAACCTGCGATCCAAAAAATGATGCAATCGAAGACGATCTTAATTTCGCCATGAACGAAGTTACGGTCAGCCGAAAAGATACTACATCGATGATTACGGTCGAAACTTACCTTAATAATGAATACTTAAATTCGTATTGGGCTGATGGCTTAATCATCTCTACGCCTACAGGTTCTACAGGGTATTCATTAAGCTGTGGCGGCCCTATTTTAACGCCTAATGTAGAAAGCTTAGTTATTACCCCTATTGCGCCACATAACTTAAATGCCAGGCCGCTTGTTATTCCTGATAATACAGAAATCAAACTTCGTGTTACAGGAAGAGAAGATCAATATTTGGTTTCATTAGACTCCAGAATTGCTTCTGTAAAAAACGAATCTGTTTTGAGTATTAAAAAAACAGACTTTAAAATAAAAATGGTCGAAATTCCAGGCGAAACTTTCTTAAAAACATTAAGAAACAAATTGCTTTGGGGAGAAGACAAGAGAAATTAAACGCATTTCAACTTCTTCTCTATACGATTATAGTAGTTTTCTCGTTCTGCATGTAGCGAATCATCACTAAATGTCTCAAAATCATATTGCAAATTGAAAAAAAAGCACATTTATGTAAAGGAACGTTGATTCGTATCGATAATTATTATATTTGCACGCAATTTTGAATTAAATGAAGAAAATTTTTAATTTATTGTTATGTTTTTTTCCCTTTATCACACTAAATGCTCAAATCAATGAGATTGGTGTTTTTCTTGGTGGAAGTAACTTTGTAGGAGACATTGGAAGAACAACTTATATTAATCCAGAAAAACCAGCATTTGGAGTTTTGTATAAGTGGAATAAAAGTCCACGCCATTCCTACCGTTTCTCGTACACACAATCTACTGTCATTGGAAATGATTCAAAATCAGAAGAAACAGGAAGAAGTAATAGGGGATATCGTTTTGAAAATAATGTAAAAGAACTTTCAGCCGGTTTAGAATTTAATTTTTTCGACTTTAATCTTCATGATTATCATCCAAAAATTACACCTTATATATATTCAGGTATAAGTTATTTTCTTTATGACGGTTTATATCGCTACGAAAGCAATCCGGGCATTACCTATTCAGGAAATTCCAGTTCGATTGCCATACCAATAACAGTTGGAATAAAATCGAATATATCACCGCATTTTGTTTTAGGTGCTGAAGTTGGAGCCCGCTATACTTTTACAGATAATATTGACGGAAGTAATCCAAAAACCGACAATCCAAACATATTGAAATTCGGGAATTTAAATAATAATGACTGGTATGTGTTTTCAGGTATTACTTTAACGTATACCTTTGGACAAAAACCTTGCTATTGCGCAGAATAATAAAATGAACTTACTAGACTCTATAGATCACACAAATTTACCCAAACATCTGGCCATTATCATGGACGGTAACGGGCGTTGGGCCAAACAACAAGGTTTTTTAAGAGCCTTTGGTCATGAAAACGGAACAAAATCTGTAAAAAAAACCATTACAACTTGTGCTAAACTTGGCATCGAGTATTTGACATTATATGCTTTTTCGACAGAAAACTGGAATCGTCCCAAATTAGAAGTCGAAGCATTGATGAGAATATTAATCAATTCTTTAAAAAAAGAGCTTGTTACCCTGCAGGAAAATAATATCAAACTTAACGCTATTGGAAATCTTGATAAATTACCAAAATCAGCTCAAAAAGAGCTTTTAGATGTAATTGAAAAAACCAAAAACAATACGCGTCTTACGCTCACACTGGCGTTAAGCTACGGATCGCGAGAAGAATTGGTAAATGCCGTCAGAATCATCAGCGATAAAGTTAAAAATAATATAATTTCAATAGACACTATTGACGATTCAATTATAAATGAGCATCTTTACACGCAAAATTTACCAGACGTAGATTTATTAATACGAACAAGTGGAGAACATAGAATAAGTAATTTTCTGTTGTGGCAGATAGCCTATGCAGAACTATATTTTACTAATGTCTTGTGGCCAGACTTTAAAGACCAGGATTTATATGAGGCTATTATTAGTTATCAAAAAAGAGAACGTAGATTTGGAAAAACCAGTGAACAAATTAAATAATATTTTAGTGTTACAAAAAAGAGTACAAATAGTCCTTACCCTACTTCTTTTGGGTAGTTTTTCACAAATAAAAGCACAAGATAGAGTTCCTTTCGACCAGGGAAAAAAATACATTCTTGCTAAAGTTTCTGTTGTTGGTAAAATAAGCTTCAATGAACAAACTGTTGTTACGTTTTCAGGCCTTCAAAAGGGACAGGAAATAACAGTTCCGGGTGAAGAAATCAGTGGTGCAATTAAAAAATTAGGCAAACTTGGCCTTTTTGACGAAATTTCATTTTATGTAAATAAAATAGATAACGACAGTATCTATTTAGACTTAAATATTGTTGAACTTCCTAAACTAAACGAAGTAAAATTTGTTGGTATAAAGAAAAGCAAAGTTGAAGGTCTGATCAAGGATAACAACCTGACAAAAAACAAAATAGTAAACGAAAACTTAATTACTACGACAAAAAACTACATAGAAAATAAATATAAAAAAGAAGGTTTTTACAACACTAAAGTAACCATTACAAACACACCAGATACTACTGCCGGCAATCAGGTAAATATGCTGGTACGTATTGATAAAGGTGATAAGGTAAAAATTAGCAGTATTGACTTCATTGGCAACAAACAACTTACTGACACACAGTTAAGAAGCGCCATGAAAGACACAAAACAAAAAAACTTTTTTCGGGTTCTGAAATCTTCAAAATTTATTCCTGAAAAATACAAAACCGACTTAGAAAAAGTGGTTGCTGCTTATAAAGAAAAAGGATATCGAGATGCACGTATTATTTACGACTCTGTTGTGTATAATAAAGACAAAAATGCACTTGCGATTAAAATTAATATGGAAGAAGGTAACAAATACTACTTTGGAAATATTAAGTTTTTAGGAAATACAGTATACTCTGACCAATTATTAAATCGTTATTTAGGTATCAAAAAAGGAGAAACTTATAACGGTGTTTTACTTGAAAAAAGGATTGCAGACAAGTCAAAACCAGACGCTGAAGATATTACAAACTTATACCAAAACAATGGTTATTTGTTTTCTAACATCAACGCGGTAGAGGTAAAAACAGTAAACGACACGATCGATTTTGAGATTAGAGTTACAGAAGGTCCGATTGCTTACTTCAACAAAATATCGGTAGTAGGAAACGACAAGACAAATGACCATGTTATTTATCGTGAGTTAAGAACAAAACCAGGAGAAAAATACAGCAAAGAGCAATTAGTCAGAACAATTCGTGAGATTGGGCAATTAGGATTTTTTGATCCTGAAACAATTGATCCAAAGTTTAAAAACGTAGATGCCGGAGCAGGAACTGTAGATATTGAATACCATGTTGTAGAAAAAGGATCAAGTCAGGTCGAACTTCAGGGAGGTTATGGCGGAGGCGGTTTCATTGGTACGTTAGGTTTGTCTTTTAACAACTTCTCTGCCAGAAAGTTATTCGATAAAGAAGCCTATAAGCCATTACCTATGGGAGATGGTCAAAAAGTTTCACTTCGTTTACAGGGAAGTACTTATTTCCAGACGTATAGTGTATCGTTTTCAGAACCTTGGTTTGGCGGAAAAAAACCTGTACAATTCAGTTCTTCAATCTCTTACAGTAAACAATTCTTAAACAATTATATTACAAGAGATGTAGATAAAAGCAAAAGTTTTAATATTTTTACTGTACAAGTTGGTTTAGCGAAAAGATTAACTGTGCCGGATGATTATTTTGTTTTATCCCAGTCTGTGAGTTATCAGCATTATGATTTGAATAATTACAACACAGGTTTATTTACATTTGGTAACGGAGCTTCAAGAAACTTAGCTTATACAATTGGACTTTCAAGAAGTAATAAAGGGGTTAACCCAATATTCCCAACTTATGGTTCTGAATTTAGTATTACAGCAAAAGTAACTCCTCCTTACTCATTATTTAATGGTGTTGATTATGCTGATTTAAAAAATCAAAAAGAATACAAAACACAATATACAGGAACATCTACATCAGGTATTGACGGAAAACCACTTGCAAATGGAGATTACGTAAAAACAGAAACCGTAAATGGACAGTCTGGTTATGTAAGTGTAGGATCTGATTATGGAAGTGCCGATACGGATATTGCAAAAGTCGATCAAAAAAAATACAACTGGTTAGAATATTATAAAGTTAAATTTAAAGCAGACTGGTACACTAAACTGTATGGTAAATTAGTCTTAAGAACCTTAACCGAGTTTGGTTTCTTGGGCGCTTATGATCAATCAAGAGGAGTTGTGCCTTTCGAACGTTTTTATTTAGGAGGAGACGGAATGGCTAACTATTCTATGGATGGTAGAGAAACGATACAATTAAGAGGATATCCTAACAACTCTTTAACGCCGGTAAATAGTGCCGGAGACCCGATTGGAGCAACTATTTATAATAAATTCTCTATGGAATTACGTTATCCAATTACACTAAAAGCATCTGCATCGATTTATGCGTTAGCTTTTTTAGAGGCAGGATCCTCATATCCAACGTTTAAAGATTACAATCCGTTTGATTTAAATCGTTCTGCTGGTGTTGGTCTGCGTGTATTTATGCCTGCATTTGGATTATTAGGTATTGACTGGGGTTACGGATTTGATTCGTTACCAGGAGAAACGAAAGCACATGGTAAAGAAATTCACTTTATCATTGGACAACAATTCTAGAGAATTGCCGTTTGGTTAAAAATCATCAATAAAGTAATGTTATGAAAAAACAGTTTTTATTTATATTTTTAGCCTTGATTGTAGCAAATACAAGTCAGGGTCAAGGTAAAACGACCCGAATTGGCTACATCGATATGGAGTACATTCTGGAAAATGTGTCTGATTATAAGGAAGCAAAATCACAATTAGAGTTAAAAGCTCAAAAGTGGAAACAGGATATCGAAGCCAAAAAGCTTGATATCAACACTCTGAAAGAAAGTCTTAAAGCGGAAAAAGCTTTACTTACTAAGGAATTAATTGATGAGAGAGAAACAGAGATTAAGTTTCTGGAGAATGAAATGCTGGATTACCAGCAAAAACAATTTGGTGCTGATGGAAATTTAATCAGACAAAAAGCAGCTTTAGCAAAGCCCATTCAGGATCAGGTTTTTACAGCAGTTCAGGATATTGCTGAAACTAAAAATTATGATTTTATTTTTGATAAGTCATCAGATCTAACAATGCTTTTCAGCAACAAGAGATTTGACATCAGCGATCAGGTGCTTCGTGTTTTAAATAGAACTGATAAACGTGAACAATTGACTAAAAAACAATTGAAAGATCAGGAAGCTAAAGAAAATCTTGAAAACGCTATTGACGAGAACCCAGCAATGGCAGACAGACAAAAAGCGCTCGATGAGAAAAAAGCGGCCAGAGAAAAATTAATTGCCGACAGAAAACTGGAGCAGGAAGCTAAGAAAAAAGAATACGAAGACCGAAGAAATGCAATTGCTGCTGAAAGAGAAGCGAAAAAAAATGGCACGGTTTCTGAATCAGCTAAAACAGAAGCAGTAAAAACTGATGCAACAGGAAAACCCGCTGCGACAACCGAAACAACAACTGCTGCACCGGCAGTAGATAAGGCTGCGGAAAGGCAAAAACTTTACGAAGAGCGTAGAAAAGAATTAGAAGAAAGAAGAAAGAAAATCTTAGAAGAGAGAGAAGCGGCTAAAAAAGCAAAAGAAGCCGAAACACAAAAAACAAATACGACCAATAATTAATTAATATTTTTAAAAATGATGAAACAAATCAAAACTTTACTAATTGCTGCGATACTAATTTTAGGAGCAAGTAACACAATGAACGCACAAGCTAAGGTAGCTCATGTTGATGTCAGCGAGATTATGTCGAAAATGCCTGCGATGCTGGATGCACAAAACCAATTACAAAAATTAAGTGGTACATATGATGCAGAATACAAAAAAATGATTGAAGAATATCAAACTAAAATCAAAAAGTATGAAGCAGAAGCTGCAACAGTAACTGAAGCTGTTAACGGAGAACGTTCTAAAGAAGTTCAGGACATGCAAACCAGAATTACGACTTACAGAGATAACGCTCAAAAAGAGTTACAACAAAAAGAATCTGATATCGTAAAACCATTAATGGAAAAAGTAAGAGCTTCTATCCAAAAAGTTGGAAAAGCTAAAGGTTTCCAATATGTGTTAGATGGTTCTACTCTTTTATTAGCGGATGGTACAAACATCACTGCTGATGTAAAAAAAGATTTAGGATTCTAAGAAACGAATTTCTTTCCAAAAAAACTGCTCACTCTTTAAAGGATTGAGCAGTTTTTTTTTTACAATAAATTAAAATAAAAAAATCAAAGTATTCGCGGTTTTCCATTAACTTGGAATGTAAATTTATTTAAATTTGTACCATGACGAACAACAATCCTATAGGCGTTTTTGATTCTGGTATTGGAGGAACTTCCATCTGGAGCGCCATCCACGATCTGCTTCCAAACGAAAAAACTATATATTTAGCCGACAGCAAAAATGCTCCTTATGGTCAAAGGACAAAGGAAGAAATTGTTGCTCTGAGCAAAAAGAATGTTGATTTTTTAATTGCGAACAATTGCAAACTGATTGTTGTTGCCTGCAATACTGCCACAACAAATGCCATTAGGGAATTACGTGCAGATTATGATATTCCGTTTATAGGAATTGAGCCGGCTATTAAACCTGCAGCAAATAATTCGAAAACACAGGTAATTGGAATTCTGGCCACCAAAGGAACCTTAAACAGCGAGCTATTCAATAAAACTGCTGAAATGTTTCAGAATACTACAATAATTGAACAAGTTGGCCACGGTCTTGTACAGCTCATTGAAGACGGAAATTTGAATTCGCCTGAAATGACCCAATTATTGCAATCTTACTTACAGCCAATGATTGATGCTAACATTGATTATCTGGTTCTTGGCTGCAGTCATTATCCGTATTTGATTCCTCAGATTAAGAAAATACTTCCTGAATATATTCAAATTATTGATTCTGGAGAAGCAGTAGCGCGCCAGACTCAAAATATTCTTCGTGAACAAGTGGGTTTTACAGACACACCAAATGGTGAGCCTGTATTTTATACGAATTCAAAACCCGAAGTTTTAGAATCAATTTTAGAATATAAATATCCTGTTATCGAAAAAGATTTTTAACCCCTACTCTATTTTACGTTTGATAAACCAAATTCCGTCCAGCGATAAATTGATGGATATTTTATGATAATTTTCTTTTATCAGATTTTCAGACACCATTCCTTTCTGTCCGTAAGAATAAGAGATATTGATGGCCGAGAAAGTATTTTCAATTGGCAGTGTAACTCCAAAAGAAATTGCTGCGTTATTGACTCTTTTTCCGTCAATTTCAAGATAACCTGTATCAAAATTTAAACCGGCCGCATATTGAATACGATCAGAATATTTTCGAATATTTTTTTTCGCGCCATAATAGGTAAAACCCAGCGCGTATCTGTCCTGATTCACAAAGTTTCCATACAATTCAGCCTGATTTGTTTCGTTCCACAGGCTCTTTTCATAATCTAAGGTCATGTTTAAATTATTTTTAAATCGTTTGCTGATTCCTATTCCAAATTCCGAAGGCAGATAGTAATCATCAACATCTGATGGCGTATCAGATTCGACTACGCTTACTACGCCATTTGCAATAGCCTGGACAGATTGTACTTTTGAAGCTTTAATTTGAGAAGGCACTTTAAAGGTTGCCGCAATAGTAAGTGTAGAATCTATTCTATACTGCGCGCCTAATGTTGCACGAACGCCGTTATAATCTGTTTTTTTATGAATGGTCGTTATAGAATTCATCACCGTAAAAGTTCTATCGTCCACAGTATTTCCAAATAATAACGATGCTGTTGCGCCAACGGTTAATTTCTTTCCAAATCGGTAGCCGTATGACACATCTAAATTATTGAGTCCGCCAGAACCTTGCGCTGTTAAATAATACGATTCCTGGCTGTCTATTATTGGCAGTTCTAAATTTGAAATTTTAAATGTCGAACTAGAATAAGGGCGAAGCGAAAAACTTAATCCTGAATTTTTAGTTACCGGAAAAGCAAAAGCAAGATGAGAAAACTGAAAGTTATTACGGCTTTCTTCTCTGGAACCGCTTTGGTATATGGTTGTAATTGCTTTTCCTCCAATATCAAACATAAAGTGATTTTGAGGCATATAACCTAATGATGCCGGATTCAGGTTGTTGATAAAACTGGTCGACGGCAAAGCAATTCCGGATGACCCAATCGACGGAAGCGAACCAAAATCTGAATCATATAAATTTCCTAAACCATATAATGAATATGGGGAACTTGAAATACTTTGAGCAAATGAAGACAGCGACATTAAAATGAAGCAGCTTAAATACACTATTTTATTTTTCATTTAGTAAGAGATGTAATAAATTTTCAACTGAATTTTATTGTTCAAATGTTTTTGATCTCCCAAAACAATTCGGTTTACTGTTTTAGAAATTCCCGGCAGGGTTAAAATCAAAGAAGATTTGGAATCAGACTGCCTGAGCATTTCCTTTTGCAAAAAAGCACCCAGCGGAATGGAATATGCGACATTTTCATTGAACTCATCCGTCTTTTTATTCAAAAGTCCGTACACCACCGCGCCGGCAGAATTCAATAAAGAACCGCTGATTCTGTTTAAATTATCGCCTGTATAAATCCGTAAGGAATCGGCAAGCGGATATTTCTCAGAATAAGAATTATTGACAGGTTTTAAAATTAATTCGGCGTCGACAATGGCTCCATTATCCGAAATACGCTTGAGCTGCTTAATATTTGGAAAATCAATCCTGCACGCAACTCCGGTTCCGGATTGAATAAAGCCTTGATTGCCCGTCACGCTGCTGGATAATTTACTGCTTGAAATGGGGAGATTTTGAATTAAGGTTCCGGTTTTATCTAAGGTAATGGAGTTAAACTGTTTTGCGGCATCTCCTATAGTAAAATCCATGATATAGGAAGTTTCATCAGTATCTGCCTGATATTTTGAGTAGTACATACGTACTTTGCTATTGGTAACATTAAAACCAATTACACTCGAAGAATTAGAGCCGGAGGGCACCAAAACAAGCCCTTTTAAGTATTCTGTAAAACTATCAAAATCTGTAATTTCTCTTTTCTTTAATTTTTGAAAAAGTGCGGCTCCAAAAGTACCGTCCATTTTTATGTTGATGGAATCCTTTTCAGTAGGTCTTGGTTTGTATGAAATTGTTCCGAGACTTTCGTCGCTGTAAGTCAAAGTCGAATTGTTATAAAAGCTGTCATCATCTGTATTGGGCTTTACTTTTTGGGTCAGTCGATGAATGTCGAATGTCTGCACTTTTGTCGTATCTCCATAATAGTAATTATCGTATTTTAAAATCATCGATATCGAATCAAAAACATAATTTACTGCTTCTGTATCAGAACCCGTATTATTTAAGACGTAAGAAGTAGTAGAAAGCTGAAAATAGCTGTTTGATTTTACCTTTCCGAAAATAGGATCATCATAATTTCCGATCAAAATCCGGGTTTGACTGGAGGTTGCAAGTGAATCAAAATTAATGGTAGACATATCGACCGTTACGGTATCAATCAAAACAACTTTATTGCTTACCGCTAAATAATCAGATCCGACAACAAATTCGCCGGCATCTGAATCTGTACCGCAGGAAACTATGGAAAGGCCGAGAAACAACATCAATATAAACTTGTGCATAATCAATTTTTTCAACAAATATAAAATGCACCCTTATGCACTGCACTATAACATATACGAGCATGTGTTTTTAAGCTATAAACAGCAAAATTTCATCTATAAAAGATCTACTGCAGCAATTACTTCATTCGACCTTAAAAACGGCTGTTTAGTCTATCAAAAAGCAGCATACATATATCTTCTTTTTTTTAAAATCATTAGCAGCCTACTTTTGAGCCAATAAATAAGTAATGAAAAGAAGGTTTTTAATTTGTACGATTGTTTCAATTTCATTTTTGAGTATGAAAGCGCAGGAAAATTTTTTAGTTTATATGCATCTCAAAACAGAACCTACTGAAAAAATCAATTTCAATGAAAACAATATTGGCTTTTCATTCAACAAAAAAACAGGGAGCAAAAATAAAATTTCAAACACATTAGAATATTCGAATTTGAAAGTGAATTATGACTCAGGGAATTTTGACTCATTTGAGAATCTGGATCGACTGCATCAGATTCAGAATAATTTTGAGGTTTCGCATGATATTTCAAATACAACAAAACTGAATCTTTCTATTACGCCAACGGCCAATTTTCAAGGGAATTTAGACGGTTCTGATATTTCACTTCTGGGAAGTTTTATCCTGAAGCAGCAATTCAATTCAAACACAACATTTAACCTTGGTGCTGCCCGGACAACTGTTTTTGGAAATCCTAAGTTCATGCCCGTTTTTTCTTTGCATTATAAAGTAAACGAGCAAAGTGATGTACTGATTGGATTTCCGGATTCTAAAATTTCATACGCTAACAATATTCGAAACAAATTTAGCTTAAGCAATAGCTTCAATGGTAATTTTTATCATTTAGATGCTCAAAACAATTTCAATACTACTGCGTCAAAAGTGGTGTTATCTCAAATGACAACTGCTTTTGAATATGAAAGAAATGTAGATAAAAACTGGTTTCTCAATTTTAAGGCGGGATATGATTTTGACAAAAAATACAATCTGATCGATAGCGATAATCATAAAATATATGATTTTAATCCCGGTAACGGATATGTTTTAGGAATTGGCATCAAATACAAACAATAAATAAATTTAATACACTATGAATAATTTAAAAAAAGGAATTTTATTCGCAGCGCTTTTTTCGAGCCTCTTTTTTATAAGCTGCAGCAACGACGATGACGACGATGATTTAATAGGAAACTGGATTAAAAAATCAGCGTTTGACGGACCTGCAAGATCTAGTGCTACCAGTTTTGTTATTGGAGATTATGCTTATATCGCAGCGGGTTATACCGGAGATGTATATTTGAAAGATTTGTGGGCCTATAATTCTAATGGAGATTATTGGGAACAAAAAGCAGATTTTACAGGAGTGGGCAGAAGCTCCGCTTCAAGTTTTACACTTAACAATAAAGGCTATGTTGGCCTTGGTTACGACGGGACTAATAAATTGAAAGATTTTTACCAATATGATCCGTCAAGCAACAGCTGGACCCAAAAAACTGATTTTGCAGGAACTGCGCGTTATGCTGCCGTGGGATTTCAGGTGGGTGGAAAAGCCTATTTTGGAACTGGCTATGACGGAAATTATCTGAAAGATTTTTATCAATATGACGATCAGGCAAATAACTGGACTTTGGTAAACGGTTTTAGCGGTAACAAACGACGTAATGCTACTGTTTTTATCATTGCTGACAAAGCATATTTAGGAACTGGAGTTAACAATGGCGTTTATCAGGAAGATTTCTGGGAATTTGATCCCGCAGCAGATGTCTGGACCAGAAAACGTGACATTGACAAAGATACAGATGATGATTATACCTATAATGATGAATATGCCATTACACGTTCTAATGCTTCAAGTTTTACCATGAGCGGCTTGGGATATGTTGTAGGCGGTGAAAATATAAAAACTGTTTGGGAATATAACCCAACAACGGATCTTTGGGTAGAAAGAACGCCTCTTGAAGGAGCAACGAGAACAGATGCTGTAGGCTTTGCCATCAACAATCGTGGTTTTTTAATGTTAGGAAGAATAGGTTCTACTTATTTTGATGATGCCTGGGAATTTAAACCGACGGAAGAACAAAATGACGACGATAATTAATATAAATAAACAATTCTTCCTGAGTAAAATCCGGAAGAATTTATGGTTTCTTTTTTTGATTTTGCAGCTCACAGCCTGCTCAAAAAAAGAACTATTCAAAGCAGCATCTTTTAAAACAACTACAGGCTGGGGTTATTCTATTGCTTATCAAAACAAAACTATTATTAAGCAGTCGATCATTCCGGTAATAAGCGAAAACAAAAGTTTTGCATCAGAAGAGGACGCTTTAAAAACAGCGGATCTGGTAGTTGGGAAACTGAATCAGAAGATATCACCAGCGGTAACAAAAAATGAATTAATTTTATTAAAAATAAAATTATAAATGAACATAGGAGCCATTAAAAACACAAATTCAAACAAAATTTTATTCCATAGCATTATCTGGACTTTTTTTATATTGACTTCTTTAATTCAATTTTACGAAAGCCCTTTTAATCTCAACAACGATTTCTATGTACAATGGATCACGGGAATTGTTTTGTTTTATCTGAATTATTTTTATCTGGTTCCTGTGCTGCTTTTAGAAAAAAAATACTGGCTGTACTTCAGCTTTGTATTTGCGCTTATTTTGCTTTTCATGATTATAAGAATTAATTATTTTTTTCCTGATTTTAAACAAGCCAGACCGCACCACATGATGCGTCCGCCGGAAGATCTTAAATTGATGTTTAAAGGAAGAAGAGTGCACGCAATAATGGCAACGAGAGAACCAATTTTTTTTAAAATTGGCCCTTCATTATTCTACATTTTAATTATCACGATAAGCGCTATTATCAGAACATTGTCTGAGTTTTACAACAACCAGCAAAACAAATTAATTGCCGAAACACACCGAACAAATACTGAATTGATTTACCTGCGCAAACAGACCAATCCGCATTTTTTATTCAATTCATTAAACAGTATTTATTCGCTGGCACACAAGAAATCTGATTTGGTCCCTGATGCCATCGTGACATTATCTGAACTCATGCGCTATATGCTGTATGAGACTGACAATAAAACGGTGGCTTTAGAAAAAGAAGTCAATTATATTCAGAATTATATCGAATTACAAAAACTGAGGCTCAACAATATCGAAGACATTTTCGTGAATGTTCATGGTGACACACGAAATAAATTCATCGAGCCTTTGCTCCTGATCTCGTTTGTAGAAAATGCTTTTAAATATGGAACGGATTATAAAGGTGCGGCACATGTTAAAATCAAGATTTTTATTTCAGAAAATAACCTTGATTTTTGGATAGAAAATACCATTGAGAGTTATGTAAAAGATCCTGAAAATTCAGGAATTGGCTTAGCTAATATTCAAAACCGACTTGATCTGCTTTATCCGGATGCCCACGAATTAACAATTACACAGGACAACGAACTTTATCGCGTGCACCTGAATTTAAAATTAGATAAAATTCAGACTCCGATAGATTAAAAAATAATTTTATGGACAGAAAAAAAATCATACGAAACGCCATTTTAATTTTGCCTTTCACGGTCAAGCCGATACTCCGAACACCGAGATAATGTTTTCTCAGACAGTTTATCAGATGAACTTGCAGTAATGACTGGAAATTTGATGGATGATTATACTTTAAGCAAAACAATTATCGTAAACGCATAAAGTGAAAAAGCTTATTTTATGATAATTTTAAAACTTAATTCGTTGGTTTCAAACTACTTTTGAAAACCAAAAACAAATTTTAAAAATAAATACCACAACAGATGAAATGTGTAATTATAGACGACGAACCTCTGGCGGTTGAATTATTAGAAGATTTCGTTCGAAAGGTAGATTCGCTCGAGCTCGTAAGTACTTTTAACAATGCTATTGATGCCGTTTCATTTATCAATCAAACCAATATTGATTTGATTTTTCTAGACATTCAGATGCCTCATTTCTCTGGTATTGATTTTTTAAACACCATTGAGAAAAAGCCTTTAATTATTTTTACAACTGCTTATTCTGACTATGCTGTTGAGGGATTTAATCTGGGAGCTGTCGATTATTTGGTAAAACCAATTCCGTTTCATCGCTTTTTAAAAGCAGTTGTAAGAGCACAACAAATCTTAAATCCTGCTGCGGCTGTCACAGCAGTTTCTGAAAATACTGCAGGACCAGAAATAGAACAGGATTTTATGTTCGTGAGAGCAGAATATGAAAACGTAAAAATGAATTTTTCGGATATTTTATTTATCGAAGGACTAAAAGATTATGTGAAAATTTACACTACAGATAATAAGTATACTTTAACCTTAATCAGTTTGATAAAATTAGAGAATCTGCTTTCGAGCAAAGGATTTTCAAGAATTCACCGGTCGTATATCATCAATATTAAACATGTAAAATCGATACAAAAAAATAAAGTATTGATCAGCGATAAACGAATCCCGATTAGTGAAAGTTATAAAAGTACTTTCTTCGAAAAAATCAATTTATAATTGGAAATTCCAAAAAAAAATCCAAATTCCAATCGCTGTCAGCATCATCGGAATCTGGATTTTTTTTTATTGGAATTTAATTTTTAGTCTTCCTTTTTAAACCAGCCTGAATACATTACGTAATTGTTCGAAATACGTTCGATTTCTCCGGCAAAGTCAGATTGATCTATATCTTTAACTTTTTTTGCAGGGACACCTGCATATATAGTTCCTGAAGCCACAACAGTATTTTGTGTTACAACAGCTCCTGCTGCAATAATTGAATTGCTTTCGATCACGCAGTTGTCCATAACGATGGCGCCCATTCCTATTAAAACATTATCCTGAATTGTACATCCGTGAACAATGGCATTGTGACCAATTGAAACATTATTACCAATAATTGTCGGGTGTTTTTTATACGTACAATGGATAATAGCTCCATCCTGAATATTGACTTTATTACCAATTTTAATAAAGTGAACATCACCTCGAATAACAGCATTAAACCAAACACTGCATGAATCTCCAAAAGTAACATCGCCTACAATAGTGGCATTTTCGGCAACATAACAATCCTCTGGAATCAAAGGCGATTTTCCGTTTACAGCTTTAATCAGCATAATAAAAATTTAATTAATTGCGGGACAATTACAGTCGTAACGTTCCTTTTTACAAAACAAATTAATTCCTAACGTAATCTGGTGGTATCCGCCAGTATCAAATTTAACATCGCCCATGACTTGTGAGTACGTGTAGGCGAACATAAAGTTCTTAAAATTAACACCAACTATTGGAGTAAAATATTGAAGTTTTTGAGACGACACACCGTTTCCTGCGCTGTATTGCGCTCCATCAAAACTTCTTCGATAAGATAAAGCTGCCCACAAGCTTCCAAAATCCATGTTTTTGTACGCTTTCAGGTTAAAATCTATCGATTTTTCTTTGGTTTGGTCAAATAATTGAAATAAAACAGAAGGCTCCCAGGTAATATTATTTCTTTTACCAAAAACGTAACCAACACTAAGGAGATATTTTCTCAAATTATCACTTTCATAATCAGAATATAACTCTCTTCTGGTTTCAATTAAACCCTGCACTGTTGCATGTGCATAAAAATCAAGGTAATTATAGGAGGCTCCAACATCAAGGTTGAAGTAAGAATCTTTTTGAATTTGTCCGGAAACAAGCGGGTCAAAAGTAGTTCCGAATGTTGTTTCATCTAACTGATTTTGAATCAATCCGCCGCTGATACCAAAAGAAAGCTGATTTAAATCGACCTCATCTCTTGAGAACATAATATGATGTGCGTAAGTAAGCTTTACACCTTTTTGAGAATGATATCCGTTTTTGTCATTAAAAACAATAATTCCGGCTCCTGAACGCTCTCCTACTCTTCCGTTAAAACTTAATGTTTGAAGCGATGGAGCATCCTCCTGCCCAAACCATTGTTTTCTGGCTGTTAATCTTATTTTGGCACAATTTGCCGCACCCGCCATCGACGGATGAATTAAGTAGTAATTATCTGATAAGTAATCTGAATAAACGGGTATCCCTTCTTGCGAGTAAGAATAAAACGAAAGAAGCAAAAAAATAAATAGGACCCTGATTCTAAATTTCATAAAGGCAATTTTGTTTAAATATAATTTACACTCTTGTAATTTAGTACGATTTATTTGAAAAGAGTCTTAATTATTTTATTAAAAAATCAAATATAGGTATTAGTAGAAAATAACTTTACTAAATTTGTGAAAAATTACAGATCATGACACAAATCACTATAAAGGAAACTCAAAATCCAACTATAATAAAGTTTGAATTTGAAGATTTCATTACTCAAAATCAAAATTTTGAATTCAAAAATATCGATGAAGCCCAGGCATCACCTTTAGCACAGCAGTTATTCTATCTTCCGTTTGTAAAAACAGTTTATATTTCAGGTAACTTTATTGCGATCGAAAGATACAGTATTGTAGAATGGGAAGATGTACAGGATGCTGTTGCAGAACAAATTGCTTCCTTTGTAGACCAAGGCGGTGTCATTATTAAAGTTGATGAAAACAAAGCCAAAAAACAGCCTATTACTGTTTATGGCGAAACAACTCCTAATCCGTCTGCATTAAAATTTGTAGTGAGCAGAATGCTGACTAAAAATGCGGTTGAATACAAAAATATCGATCAGACTGCGTCTTCTCCATTAGCAAAAGAATTATTTAAATTTCCATACGTAAAAGAAGTTTTTATTGATGAAAATTATATTTCAGTAACCAAATACGATATTAACGACTGGGATGAAATTACTTTGGAAGTAAGAACTTTTATCAAACAATATATCGAAAACGGTGGTACAGTTTTAGACGAAAGTTTAATTGAAGTTGCCACTAAAAACGACATTACGAAAGATGAGGCATTTGACAAATTAGATGTGACTTCACAGCAAATTATCAATATCCTGGAAGAATATGTAAAACCTGCTGTTGCAGCTGACGGTGGCAATATTGCTTTTGAGTCTTATAATGAAGAAGACAAAACAGTAAAAGTGATTTTGCAAGGTGCGTGCAGCGGTTGTCCGTCATCTACTTTTACTTTAAAAAGCGGTATCGAAAACATGTTGAAAAGTATGTTGAATGACGAAGCGATTACAGTTGAAGCAATAAACGCATAAATTATTACAATTTTATAAATAGAAAGCGCCTGCCTTAAGCAGGTGCTTTTTTTTGAATTATATGTTCCTAATTCTCAGTAAATTATTTTAACATTTACATTGTAGTTCTTTAAAAATGGTTAATATTGTATTCTAAACTAATTAATAAAAACTATGGGATTATCTTCATTTTTTAAGAATTTATTTGGCACTGCCAAAGATTCTGCAGCAGATTTAGCTGTAAAAGCCGAAACTACTTTTGACCAGGCTAAAGAGACTGCTGCTCCTTATCTTGAAAAAGCAGAAACTTATGCAGAAGAGACTTTCACTAAAGCCAAGGAAGCTTCAGAACCAATATTAGAAAGTGCCGTAGAATATGCTCATCAGGCCAAAGATATTGTAAGCGAATATGTTGAAAAAGCATCAGATTCGATAAGTGATATAATCGATTCTGTAAAAGAAAAAACAAGCGATACTGCTGTTGAAACGAAAGAAGTTGTGGCAGAAACCAAAGAAACTACTGCTGGAGCTGTTGCTGCAACTCAGGAAACCGTTGCTGACGCTGTTACAGAAACTAAAGAAACGGTAGTTGATGCCAGTGAAAAAACAGTTGTAGCTGCGGATGAAACTGCAGAAGCCCCTGCTGATAAAGAATAAACTCTTTTGTATAAAAAATAAATATTTTATATTTGCACCACAAAACACCACCTTCTCATTGAGAAGGTTTTTTTATTCTACAACATGAACATGAGTACAGATCAAATAAGCAGTTACGCTGCTAAATATATTGACATATTGGTTAATTATTCAACAAAATTAATCTCTGCTTTTATTATTTTATTTGTTGGTATATATGCCATCAAATTAATAAACAGAATCATTAAAAAAGTAATGGTTCAAAGAAATTTAGATCCTACTTTAACCAAATTTCTTTCGGATATTTTAATATGGGCGCTTCGAATTTTATTGTTTGTAACCTTTATCTCTAATCTCGGAATTGAAACTTCTTCATTTGTTGCTATTTTAGGTGCAATGGGACTTGCTGTTGGTTTGTCATTACAAGGTTCGCTTTCTAATTTTGCCGGAGGAATGCTGATTATTGTTTTCAAACCTTTTAAAGTGGGAGATACAATTGAAGCACAAGGGGTTATCGCAACTGTTGTAGAGATACAAATTTTTGTTACCAAACTGCTTACCGCAAACAATCAAACGGTTTTTGTGCCAAACGGTGCTTTATCAAACGGAACAATAATTAATTATTCAATGCAGGGAGAAAGAAGAGCCGATTTAACATTTGCAGTTTCTTATGATTCTGATATTAAAAGAGCAAAAGATATTCTATTAGATGTTTTAAATAAAAATCCTAAAGTGCTTCAAAAACCTGCAGCTGAAGTTTTTGTAAAAAACTTAACAGCAAGTTCAGTAGAATTCGCAGTTCGTCCGTGGGCAAAAAATCTTAATTACGGAGCTGTTTTTTCTGAGACTTTAGAGAATTGCAAAACTGCCTTAGACGAAGCAGGAATTAAAGTACAGCCTTTTACACTTCAAAAATAAAAGCAGCTTTATTGTTTTTTGGGAGTTGTCATCATAAAATCTTTTAAATAATAAGGTTCAAAATAAGCGACATCAACAGTGTCGCTTTTTTGATATTTATCATAACTGATTTTACTCATTGCTGCTGCTGACGGGTATTTTATTTCTTCTAAAAAAACAAAATTTTCTTTCGTTAAAACTGCCTTGCACTTGTCTGCACAATCACCTACAAAATAAACTGCTTCGGTATATGCCGCAAAAGAGTTTTCATCAATCACTTCAGCCAGAATTGGTCTTTCAGTTTCTAATGCAGTATTAAAAACAGCGCTGTAAACTTCCATGCGACGCGCATCAAGCATCGGAATAATTTTTCCTTCAGAAACTTTTGCCTGAGAAGCTAAAGTCTGTAAAGTATCTACTGCGATTAATGGAATGTTCAATGCAAAACACAATCCTTTTGCTGCTGAAACTCCTATTCGCAGACCGGTGTAAGAACCAGGTCCCTGACTTACGGCAATTGCTGTTAAATCCTGAACTGTAATTTTGGCTTCGGCTATTACTTCTTCAATAAAAACATGGAGTTTTTCGGCATGCGAATACCCTTCTTCTGCAATTTCTTTACATACTATTGTTTCGCCATTTTTAGCGATGGAAACTGAACAATTTTTCGTAGCCGTTTCGATATTGAGAATAAAAGACAAAGTATTAAATTTTAATTGTTAAAAGTTTTTAATGAAATAACTGGAAATCCTAGTAAGTATGAGTGTTCCGCCAAAGAATATTGCCCAGGTTGCAAAAAGATTAACCAAAAGAAAACCAAGGTAAAGCCATGTTTTTTTTCCTGAGGAAAAGTAGACATATTCTTCATTATAATATTCACTTTTATAAACTCTATAATGAATAAATATAAAGAAAAATACTGCGATTACGAAACCGCTGGCTAAACCATAAATCATTTCTTTAAATAAACCGCCGTGTAACGCAATACTCATATATCTCTGATGAAATTATTTTTTAGGTGTCTCTGCTTTTTTAAGCTTTACTTTATCACCAGAATTCAATTCTTTAGAGACAGTAGTATAAGGTCCGGTAATTACGACATCTCCAGGCTGTAAGCCGGACATTACTTCAATATTAGTATCGTCCTGAATACCGGTTTTGATGATTCTGATTTTAGCTTTGTCGCCTACTTTTACAAAAACGCATTCGAATTTTTTATCACTTTTCGGAGCTGCTTTTTTGTCGTCGTTTGGAGCTTCTTCTACTTTAATTTCGGTAACGGCAGTAGTATCTGATTTTACTACAACAGCACTAATTGGCACTGCTAAAACATTTGCTTTTGTTTTGGTAATGATGTCAACTGTAGCGGTCATTCCAGGTCTGAAAGGCGAATACGTATCTGGCTTGCCTTCTAACAAATCCTGATAAGACTCTTTTAGAATACGCACTTTCACTTTAAAATTCGTTACCTGATCCGATGTTAAAGTACTGCTGGCAGAGTTCGAAATGCTGGTTACAGTACCTTTAAATTTCTTTTTCAGATAAGCGTCAACTTCTACATTTGCTTCGTCGCCAATTTTAATTTTAACGATGTCATTTTCATTTACATCCACTTCAACCTCCATATTATTCAGGTTGGCAACTCTTAAAAGCTCTGTTCCGGCCATTTGCTGCGTTCCTAAAACACGCTCGCCTAATTCAACATTTAATACGGAAATAGTTCCGTCTGCAGGAGCATAAATAGTTGTACGGCCTAAGTTATCCTTTGCCTCATTTACCGTTGCAGATGCACTCTGAACCGTATAGTACGCATTTTGTTTGGTTGCTTTTGCTACTTCAAAAGATGCAATGGCTTTATCCCAGTCTGATTTTGAAATTACCCCTTTGTCATACAAGGTCTTATTACGGTCATAATTTGCTTTTGCTTCTTTATAACTCGCCTCAGACTGTGTTAGACCTGCTCTTGTTCCGGATAAATTAGAAACGGAACGATTATAACTTGAAGTGTATAAATCGGGATTTATTTTAACTAATAAATCTCCTTTTTTAACTACCTGTCCTTCTTTAACATTCAATAAAATAATCTCACCGGAAACTTCCGGAGAAATTTTCACCTCAATTTCAGGCTGGATCTTCCCTGTTGCGGAAACAGTCTCAACAATTGTCGAAGCCACTACTTTTGAGATTTCTACTTCTTTTCCCTCGTCCTTATTTCCTATTACTCCCGATTTCGAAAGACCTACTAAAACAGCAATAATAACTACTGCGCCACCTACTAAGAAATAAATTGTTTTTTTTGACATAATAAATTATTTTGTAATAATTGGAACAATTGGAATTCCAAAGTAAAATTCAAGTATTTTTATTTTAAACATGTAATCGTATTTTGTTCTGATTACATCTGACTGCGCATTGGTCAATAATGTTTGTGCCTGTGTAAAATCAAATGAATTCATCAAACCAACATCATACTTTTCTTTAGCATAATTGTAAGCCTGTTGTCTTGCTTCTAAAGTTACCACTGATGATTCGTAAGCGTTTAAAGCTCCATTTGCATCTGTAAAGGCGGTATAAACGTTACGCTGCAAATCTAAACTTTTTTGCTCTAAATCTATTTTAGATTTTTCTAAATTTACCTTACTTCTTTCTACGTTGTTTCTAACTGAAAAACCATTAAAAATTGGCACTGAAAGCTGTAAACCAAATGACTGTCCTTTATTATCATTAAACTGATCAAAAATGGGTTGCGGCCCTCCCAAAACCGGAGAATAATTAGGCTCTAACACTGTTTGATTTGTGCCCTCAACAAAACCAATTGGTCGTGTTGGGTTGGCAGTATTTAAGGTAGATCCCGTTACAATATCAGAATAACTTGCCCTTGTATTAAAGTTATAAAAAGCACTCAAAGTAGGCTGATAAGCTCCTCTGGCAATTACAACATTTTTCTCAGCAATTTCAAGATTGGTCTGAGCCAGTTTTAGTTCTGTTCTTGTTTCTCTGGCTTTATTGTAAATATCAATTGGACTCTGCGCCATGATATTGTTTTCATCTTTTACATTTGTGTCATCGATTACGTCAAAATCAGCAAATTCTTTTAATTGTAAAAGCTGTGCCAGACTTAATTTAGAAATCAGCAGACTATTCTCGGCAACAATGATATTTTGCTTATCAGTGGCCACTGTTGCTTTCAGATCAAATAAATCGCCACGCGGAATTGTTCCTGCATTTACCATTTCTTCTGAACGATTGTAACGTTTTTCATCAATAGAAAGCTGCTCTTTTTTTACTTTTAAATTTTCTTTGTTGAAAAGAATTTCCAAAAAGGCATTTGCCACATTCAGCGAAATATCTTCCTGCATTTTTACCAGTTGATATTGCGAAGCTATAATAGCAAGCTTTGTTCTGCGGTATGTATTTTGATTTTGAAGTCCTTTGTAAACATCAACACCAACAGAAGCTCCGACAGAAGAATATTGAGTGGTCGAATTCTGCAATAAACCTGTTGTAATATTTTGATTCAGACCAATATTCCAGGAATGCGATGCATTTGCATTTACGGCAGGCAGAAAGTTGCCTAAAGCACCTTTTTTATCAATAACTGCATTTTTTACATCTAACTCCGTGAGTTTGATTGTAATATTATTTTCTAGTGCATATCGCACACATTCTTCTAATGTCCATTGTTTTGACTGTGCCTGACCTGACAATCCGAAGCCAAATAACATGGCAAAAACAAGACTATTATATTTATTTATTTTCATATATTTTGAATGAAAGCGCAGTAAAGATACTACGCAAATTTAACATTTTTAAAACCAAAAGATCTTTGTACTTTCAAATTATTTTTTCGCCTGATCCCCTTCACTAATTAAGCCCTGATTCCAGATTTTAATTTTATCAGAAGCTGTAATACCGCTTTTTATCTGAACGTAAATTCCGTCGCTCACTCCTAAAACCAAATCTTTTCTTTTGAATTTTTGAGGAGCAGTTTCGATCTCAACATATGGTTTTTGTGTTTTTTTATCAAATTGAACCAAAGATTCCTTGATGGCCAAAACCTTGTCTGCTTTTTCTAAAATGATAGAGGCATTGGCACTTAATCCGGCTCTGATAAAAGTTGCATCTCTATTTTCTAAAGAAGCTTTAATTTCAAACTGAATGGCGCCATTCTCTACAACACCTTTTGGTGCAATATCTGTCAAATAAGCATCAAATTTTTTATTTTCAATAGCTCCAACTGTAATTTCAATGGGCATTCTTTCTTTTATCTTACCTACTTCAGATTCGTCAATTTTTCCAATAAAAATCATTCTTCCAACATCTGCAACGCTGGCAATTGTAGTTCCTTCATTAAAGTTATTACTTTCAATAACCTGATTTCCTACTTTTACCGGAACTGCAAGCACCATTCCGTTTACCGTAGAGCGAATTAAGGTATTGGCATAATTTCCTAATGACGATGTAGTTCCTGTTTTAACGATATCCAGATTTTGTCTGGCAGCATTATAATTTTGTTTTGCCTGTGTGTACGCCAATTGGGCTGCATCAAAATCGTTTGCCGAAATCACATCTTTATCAAACAATGTTTTTTGTCTTTTGTATATTTTTTCCTGATTGTCTAACGCAATTTTGGCTGTCTGCACTTGATTTTGAGTACTGCTTACATTAGAAACGTTGGCCACCACTCTAATTTTAGCAATCATATCTCCTGCTTTGATTTTCTCTCCCGCTTTAATATAGACCTGCTCGATAATACCTGAAATGTTCGGTTTGATTAATACTTCTTCATCAGGCTGAATGTTACCGGTGGCAATTGTATTTTTTACGATTGTTTTAATTTCTGCTTTTTCAGTTTTAAAGACAATTGGCGACTCTTGATTCTTAGCATACAAATAGTAAAGTGCGCCAAAAAAAACTATCGCAATTACAATTAAAATGGTTACGGTTACTCCTTTTTTCATTTTGTTTTTGGTTTAATCGATTATTTTTTGATTGATAATTTTATTCTGTTCGTAAAGCATCTACCGGCTTCACGTTGATTGCGGTCTGCGCCGGAATAAATCCTGCCAGCAAACCTGATCCTACTAATATTAATAAGGCAACAAATACAACTCCTAAATCTACGCTTGGGTTGGCAAACATGGTATCGCTTCCAGGCGGCATCGAATCTAACGCCATATTTAAAAGTGCTATAATTCCTGTTGCCACTGCAATTCCTAACATTCCTGAAATAATGGTTAAAAATATAGATTCAGATAAAATCTGCCCGCGAATTGCTGCCGGAGTTGCTCCCAAAGCTCTTCGGATTCCTATTTCTTTGGTACGCTCCTTCACTACAATCAGCATAATATTCGAAATACCAATTACACCTGAAATCAAAACCAAAGTTCCTACAAAATAAGCAATCACATTTAAGATATTAAACAAACTCTGTACTTTATTAAACTGTTCGTATAAATCGAAATTCCCGACTGCTCTGTCATCTGCAGGATTTACAGAATGAAGGGCTTTAATTAATTCTAAAATTTTCGGCTTTAAATCGGTTATAGAGGTTTCATCTTTTGCGGTAAGTGCCATCCATCCCACTTTATCTCCATAATTAAAAGCCTGCTGAAAAGAGGTAAACGGAACAAAAATATTTTTCTGCTCTTGCTCTGCATTTCCTCCCTGCTGTTTAGAATTATAAACGCCTACGACCATAAAATTAATGCCGTTGATTTTTACATAAGTTCCAATTGCGTCCTCTTCTTTTCCATACAATTCAGAAATAACGCCTTTTCCAATTACCGCAATTTTTCTTCTCTCGTTGATATCCTGCTGATTTATAAAACGCCCTTTAATGATATCCATCGGCTGCTGCTTGATCAGTTCGGGATAATCACCATAAATAGTAAAAGAAGAAGTTTTAGTACCGCGGACCACATTATTTGTTCCGTTAAAATCTCCTAACTGATTGCGCGGCGAAACATATAATAAATCCGGCAATGCTGCTTTTAATGCTGCCACATCGCTGTTTCTAAAATCATAACGGCGTGTTTTAGGCAGTCCTTTATATGCTTTAGAGGTGGTTTGACTCCACATAAACATCGTGTTTGTCGCTATTCCGTCAAAACCTTTTTTTACTCCGTTTTCTAAACCTTTGCCCGCTGCGAGTAAGATTACCAAAATAAATATTCCCCAAAACACTCCAAATGCAGTCAGCACTGTCCTGAAAACATTGGCTGTTAAGGCCTGTAAAATCTCATCCCAATTATCTTTACTAAACATAATTATTCGTCTCTAAGTGCTACAATAGGTTTTATTTTGGCTGCTCTGTATGCTGGAAAAAATCCCGCCAATGCGCCTGCAAATACAAGCAAAACGAGCGTTGTTAAAGCCACACTAAAATCGACTTCCGGATTTTGAAAATATTCGCTCTGCACCATTGGCCCGACAAATTCTAATAATAATAAACTGGCCAGTAAACCAACGAAACCTGCGATAGTGGTAATAAAAATAGATTCATGAAGTATCATTGAGATAATCGAAAAAGGCGACGCTCCCAAAGCTTTTCTGATTCCAATTTCTTTCGTCCTTTCTTTCACAATAATCAACATAATATTACTTACACCTACAACACCGGCAATAATAGTACAAATACCAACCCACCAAAAGAACAATCTGATATAAAGATTTAAATCATAAAATTGTTTGGCATCCTTAACCGAGTTATAAACACCTACACCGCCATCATCATCCGGAGCCACTGTATTTCTGCTTTTTAACAGGTCTTTTAAATCTTGTGTGAATTTTTCAGATTGCGCTAAGGCTTCATCATAATTATCTGTTTTTTTCATAGTAAAAAACAGATTACTAATTTTATCTCCAGCTCCAAAAGCCCTTTGCACGGTACTCAATGGCAGATAAGCCCTTGCTTCTTCTCTTTCTCCTCCCGGATCTGTAAAAACACCAACTACTTTAAAATTAATACCATTGATTATAAGTTCTTTACCAATAGCATCTTTATCTTTAAAGAGGTCCGTCTTAATTTTCATCCCGATACAGGCTACTTTTTCATTGTTGGCTAAATCATTACTATTTACGTATCGGCCCTGAACTATCGTTAAATTTTCAACTTTGCCGTAATCAGGAGTAACACCTCTATATTGATAACTTCCTGATTCTTTCCCGTACGAAAATGGAGCTCCCCAAAAGTTATAAGTCGATGATCTTAAATCTAGCTTGTCATCAAATTTCTGTACAGATTGATTATAGTCAGCATCTCTGTACTGAATTTGTCTCCCCGGATTTAATCCTTTATATTCCTTAGTCGTTGTTCCTGACCAAACTTCGATGATTCCGGCCGCGTCGCGCTCAAATTGCTTCTCAATTCCGTTCTGAAGGCCTTTACCCGCACCCAGCAGAATCACTAAAATAAAAATACCTGAAGCTACAGAAATTCCGGTAAGAAATGTTCTCAACCGGTTTTTCGCGATCGCCTCAAATATCTCCTGCCAGCGTTCTATATTAAACATAAGATGAAGCTCTAACTTGTTCTACCATTTTATCATCTATAATTAATCCGTCTTTCAGGACCACATTTCTTTTGCACATTGCAGCAATATCAGGCTCGTGTGTAACGATCAAAATGGTTTTACCTTCGTCGTTAATACCTTGAATAAGTTCCATTACTTCATAAGAAGTTTTAGTATCTAAAGCTCCTGTCGGCTCATCGGCGAGTAAAACTTTAGGATTTGATGCCAATGCTCTTGCAATGGCAACACGCTGTTTCTGACCTCCGGAAAGCTCACTGGGCAAGTGATGCGAATGCGTGCCCAAACCAACCTTTTCCAGATATCTCATGGCAATTTCGTAACGTTCTTTTCTTTTGATACCTTGATAATATAAAGGCATTGCAACGTTGTCAAGAGCTGTTTTATAATTGATTAGATTGAATGATTGAAATACAAATCCTAAAAATTTATTTCGATATTTTGAAGCTATCGTTTCATTCAGTTTTTTAATCGGAGTATTGTCTAAAATATAACTACCAGAATCTGCTTCATCCAGAATTCCTAAAATATTCAGGAGTGTAGATTTTCCTGATCCTGAAGATCCCATGATCGCTACTAACTCTCCTTCAGCAATATTAAAATTAATTCCCTTTAACACATGTAACTCTGAACTTCCCATTTTGTAGGACTTGTGCAAATCTTTGATTTCGATCATGGTATTGTTAAATTTTAAAACAATAATAACATATTTATTAAGTAATTTATGATAAGAAAACGTTAATAATTACGTTTTCTTATTTGAATAAGACTCCATTAGTTGCTAATTGTTACACTTTTTCATAATAATATAATTGTTTTATTAATTTTGCATCACTCAAAAAATCATAACTAATGAAGTTTTTTAAAATTCTTTCTTTATTTACAGTACTTACAACGATTATTAGTTGTTCTACATCTCAAAAACTTGAAACTTTAAAACCCGAACCAGACGATGCAAGTCCGCTGGTTTATGATGCAAATCCGTCTTTTATCAATCTGCCTATAACAGTAAAACTGCACGATATCGAAACTCAGACTAACGCTCTTTTAAACGGGCTTATTTATGAGGACAACAATATTGAAGATGATGATATCGAAATGAAAATCTGGAAACTCGCTCCAATCAAAATTCAAAATGATCCGGCCAGTCGTGATAAAAAAATACAAACGATCCTGCCCTTAAAAGTGAATATTAAATACCGAATTGGTACGAAAAAATTAGGTGTTGAACTTTTTGACACACGCGAGTTTAACCTAAACGGTGTTATAACCTTATCAAGCCAAGTGGCATTAACTAATTGGAAATTAAATACGAAAACCGAGTTCAAATCCTTAGATTGGAATGAAAGCCCGACAATGATTGTTTTTGGAAAAAATATGCCAATTACCTATTTGATAAATCCGGCAATTTCTATTTTTAAATCGAAACTGGAGAAGAAGATCGACGAATCGATTGAAAAATCTATGGATTTTAAATCCAACGTTCTATCGGCTTTAGAGAAAATATGTACCCCTTTTCAAATGAGTGATACTTATGAAAGCTGGTTGAGAATTGTGCCTGTTGAAATTTATTCGACTAATGCAAAACTCAAAAACGATTCATTTATATTGGATATGGGAATGAAATGCAATATGGAAACTATTGTAGGAAAACAACCTGAATCGAAGTTTAGCGCTTCTAAAATTGTTTTGAAACCGGTTGCCAAAATTCCGAATCAAATTTCTGCTAATATTGCCGCTATTTCCACTTACATAGACGCTTCTAAAATTATGACCAAAAATTTTGCAGGTCAGGAATTTGGTTCGGGAAGCAAAAAAGTAACAGTGAAAAATGTTTCGATCTGGCATAAAAACGGAAAAATGATTATTGCTCTTGATGTTTTGGGAACTGTTAACGGAACAATTTACTTGAACGGAATTCCACAATACAATCCACAAACTAAAGAAATTTATTTTGATAAGCTGGACTACGTTCTAGATACCAAAGGCAAATTAACCAGAACGGCAAATTGGCTTTTGCAGGGTTTCATCTTAAAAAAAATGGAGCAGAGCTGTCGTTATTCCATCCAGCCTAATTTAGAAGACGGTAAAAAAAACATGGCCGCTTATCTTAAAAACTATTCTCCAATGCCCGGCGTTTTTGTCAATGGAAAGATGGACGATATTCAGTTTGATAAAATTCAGCTCACGAATCAGGCAATTATTGCTTTCATAAAAATAAACGGTACTGTAAATGTTTCCGTCGACGGATTAAAGTAAAAAAAAAGCAGTATAAAATTTATACTGCTTTTTTCTTTTTAGACTGATACATTCTGTAAATCAAATACCCAATTACTGCTACCAGCAAATAAGGAATAACCATTAAATAAACGATGCCGTTATTCACTGCTTCTGCTTTTTTTATATTTGAATCTCCAGCAAGTGCCGCGCGGCACATAGCACATTGGGCGTTCGCTGCCAGAGAAAAGAAAACAGAGAAAAGAATATAGAAATACTTAGCAAAAGAAGATTTTTCTGCGTTATTTCCATTTTCCGATCTATTTTCTATATTCTTTGTTCTATATTCTTTTTTATACATAATAAGGAGAAATCATTAAGTAAACTACAACACCGGTAACCGCAACATATAACCAAAGCGGAAAAGTAATTCTGGCTATTTTTCTATGTCTGTCAAAACGCTGCGCCAAAGCTCTGACGTAAGTAATTAAAACCAAAGGAATAATGGCAATAGACAATAAAATATGCGTTATTAAAATAAAGAAATATACATAACGAATAACACCTTCACCTCCAAATTTAGTAGAATCAGATGTCATGTGATATGCCACATACATTACTAAAAAAGCCACTGACAATGCAATTGCCGATGTCATCAATCGCTCGTGTAATTTTAGTTTTCCGTTTTTAACTGCCATTACAGCACAAACTAAAACAATTGCCGTGATACCATTTGTAGTTGCATAAATTGGAGGCAGAAAAGAAAGAGGCTCTACATTGAAACCAAAATCTTTTAATTTAACACCAAATAAAATTGCCACAACAACCGGAATAATGATTGAAACAGCAATAATAAATTTGCTGAATTTTTTTTCTAAAGAGTGATCTTCCATTTTATTCTTCTAATAATATTTTAATATCTTCCTGAATTTCTCTCACTCCTTTTTTATCCAATCCGTCATAGTAGATGTTTGGATTTCCAAATTCGTCTTTTCTGCAGCGAATATTACCATCTTTGTCAATTAAGGCAAATAAACCAGAATGTTCAAAGCCGCCGCTTACTTTAGAGTTTTCGCCTGCGTATAAATTAAATCCTTTGTTAGACAAATCCATAATTATGGCTTTGTCTCCGGTAAGGAAATTCCAGCTAGAAGATTTTACACCAAGTAATTTTGCATGCTCTTTTAAAACCTGCGGTGTATCGTGTGTGGGATCAATTGTTATTGAAACAATGCCGAAGTTAGGGTTGCCAAAAAAAGTTTTCTCAATCTCCAACATGCTTAAATTCATTTTTGGACATATTGACGGACATGTGGTAAAGAAAAATTCTAAAACGTAAACTTTGCCTTTATACGTTTCATTCGAAATTTTTGCATTATTTTGGTTTGTTAATTCAAATTTCGGAGCCTTTCCAATTGTAATCAGTTTAGCATCTGATTTCGAAGTTTTTAAACCTACGTTATCCAAACGGTTTCCCTTTACTACTTCTCCATTTTTTATCCTGTCTACGATTTTAGGCACAGCATAAATCCCGAAGATTAAAACAATAAATGAAATTCCGATATATGATTTATTTTTAAACATAAAGTGGTATTTTTAAAGTTGCTTAGTGGCATTATGATTCTTTTTAAGAGCAGCTCGGTACTCGTACAAGATAATTTTAAAATCATCCAGCATTTCATTACTCAATTCAGATGGATGAAAAGTATCGTATCCTTCTTTGTATTCCTCTTTTTTATCTTTATTACCTCCTTTTCGACCTCTTAAGTTACGCTCCTTGTCTACGATATAAACATTTGAGGTTCCTAAATCCTGATCTAGTTTTCCTTTCAAATGCAGCTGCCTATAAAAGGTGTTGATTTCTTCTGGTGAAGCAAAAATAAAATTCCATCCAGAGACATCTGTAAAAGGCGTTAAGGCATCTACAACCTTCTTAGCTTCAATTTCTGTTCCTAACGGACAAACTATTACAAACTGAAGATCTTCAAAGCCATGGTAACGTTTATAGATTTTTTCATTTAAATTAAAATAGTTCCCTCTATTCTTTAAAATATCAGAACCTGCAAAACCTAAAACAGTTATTTTTTTATTAAGAGATATTTTTTTTCCATCTAAGGATTTCCAATCGCCAAAGTCAGCAATTTTAGGAGTTATTACGGGAAGTTTAGTAAAGCTGTTTACACCAGAAGCAAAAAATAAATAAGCTACAATTGGCAGAACAAAAAGTACAAAAAGAACTATATTTTTTTTCATTTTATTACCGAAGTTATTGAGGTACAAAAATAAAAAAATCCCGATGTTATCGGGACTCTTTTTGAATTAATATCATGTTAAAAATTCCATTTAATAGTAGAATCTTTAAAAACCCCATAAATATAATGTCCTTCTGTAAGCAGAATAAACAATAAATATAAAACTAGGAAAATAACTGGCGATACAACAGACCATCTAAGGCTGCTTTTTTCACCTTCCATGTGCATAAATGCCCATACAATATAATATGCTTTGAAAATTGTCAGGATATAAAATATCCAGTTCAATAAATTCAAACCGATAAAATGATTAAATTCTAATGATGCAGGTTTTAAAATACCAAGGATAACTTCTACTGTAGTAACTACTGATAGTAATCCAAAAACAAACCAGATTCTTTTTGTATTTGATACGTGTTCGTGTGACATAATAATTAAAATCTAAAATTAAACTAAGTAGAAAACTGTAAATACAAATACCCAAACTAAATCGACAAAGTGCCAGTATAAACCAACTTTCTCCACCATTTCGTAACTTTTTCTTTTTTCATAAGTTCCTATTAACACATTAAAGAAAATAATGATATTAATGATAACTCCAGAAAATACGTGGAATCCGTGGAATCCTGTAATGAAGAAAAAGAAATCAGCAAACAATTTACTTCCGTATTCGTTTCTAGTTAGGTTTGCTCCTTCTACTACATATTTTGCCTGACTTAAACGAGCTTCAGATTCTGCTCTGGTCAATACTGTTTTTTTCTTTTTCTCAGTAAGCTGTTCTGTTCTTACTAATAATTCCGGATGCGCTTTAAAACCAGCCTGAATTTCAGCAACTGAATAAGTTGGCAGTGTTTCTGCATCTTGCATGAACCAGGTTGTTCTGCTTCTTGTCAAAGCTTCTCTTTGTTCTGGCAATTTTACAGCAAACTCTTCAAGAGCTACTCTTTTACCATCTTTATCAACAAACTGCAATAAACTTCCTCCTATTGTTTCAACTGCACCATATTCACCTTTAATGAAGTTTTTCCATTCCCATGCTTGAGAACCAACGAAAATTAAACCTCCAATAATAGTTAAAAACATGTAGATTGCTACTTTTGTTTTTTTCAGGTGATGACCTGCGTCAACAGCCAAAACCATTGTTACAGATGAGAAAATTAAAATAAAAGTCATTAAGGCTACATAATACATTGGAGCCGAAACGCCATGCATAAATGGGAAGTGAGTAAACACTTCATCTGCCAGAGGCCAGGTTTCGATAAATTTAAATCTGGAAAAACCATAAGCAGCCAGGAATCCAGAGAATGTCAAGGCATCTGATACGATAAAAAACCACATCATCATTTTACCATAACTTGCTCCTAATGGCTCATTGCCGCCTCCCCAAGTTTTTTCTTCGTTATTTGCAGTAGTAACTGTCGCTTCCATAAAAGATATTCGTTAAAAAGTTCCCAAATTTACGTTTTTTTCTTATTTAAAGAAATATAAAAATAAAAATAAATATACCCACAATAAATCTAAAAAATGCCAATACATCGCACCTAGTTCTATACCAAGAGTTTGAGTCGAATTGTATTTTTGTTTAAAATGATTATAAATTATAATTAAAAGTGAAATTAACCCTCCAGCCAGGTGTAATAAGTGTGTAACCGTTACAACATAAAGAAAAGTTGTAGTAATAGAGCTACCTTCTCCTGTAAAATAATAACCGCTTTTTACAATTTGTCCAAAACCCTGAAACTGCAAAACCACAAATAAAACTCCTAAAACTAATGTTCCTAAAAGGAACGATGTCGCAGCGCTTCTATTATCTTTTTGAATGGCTTTTTTTGCCAGATAAAAAGTCACACTGCAGCCAATAATTACGGCTGTACTATAATAAAAAGCCGATGGTAATTCGAAATTCTTCAACCAGTCTGCCCTTGATTTACTTACTACAAATGCGCTTGTAAGTCCGGCAAACATCATAGTCATACTTACCATCGCGAATAACAAAATCAGTTTTGCCGATTTTGATTTTCTAACCTGTTCTTCACCTGTTGTCATTGTCATTTCCATAACTATCTTAAAAATTTATCTACTATAAATACTATCTGCAGTAAAGAGATATACGAAACGCTTACCAGCATTAATGTTCTGGCTGCTTTTGCGGTTCGCAACTGGTACAGTCGCACTGCGTAAAACAACATCCACAAACCTAACAAAAATACTAAAACGGCCGCTATTGGCGAAATAAACAATTGCCCTGTATATCCTAAAACCGGCAATAATGAGGCTATTATAAGCCAAACGGTGTATAATATAACCTGCAAAGCTGTTCCTTTGTCTTTCTTTCCTGTTGGAAGCATAAAGATTCCCGCTTTTTCATAATCTTCATAAAGAAACCATCCTATTGCCCAAAAATGAGGAAACTGCCAGAAAAATTGAATCAGAAATAATGTACCTGCTTCTATACCAAATTCTCCCGTTGCCGCTACCCAGCCTAACATGAATGGAATTGCCCCCGGAAAAGCACCCACAAATACTGATAACGAAGTTACCGTTTTTAATGGTGTATAAATGCTTGTATATAAAAATATTGAAATTGCTGCAAACATTGCCGACTTTGCATTGATGGTATACAACAAAGCGATACCAATAATTGTAAGCAGACTTGCTACAAACAAAGCCATTGCAGGAGACATACGTCCTGAAGGAACCGGACGATTTTTAGTACGATCCATTAAAGAATCAATATCTTTTTCGATAACCTGATTAAAGGCATTCGAAGCTCCAACCATGCAATACCCTCCAACTGCTAAAATCGCTAAAACACTCCACTTAAAAGGATGTTCATCATTAACTCCTAACAAATATCCGGCTATTGAAGAGAACAATACACTAATAGCCAAACCAGCTTTAGTTATCTCTTTGAAATCCTGAAATATTGATTTTATTGAAAATGTATTTTTAGCAGCGTTCAATACGGTAGTTGTTTGTATGTTTTTTTGAGTGCTGCAAATGTACAAATTAGATTGTAGAATTCAGACCTATACAATTAGATTTTTCCAATAAAACCTTTACAAAACAACCGCCTGCAAAATCTTTAACACAATTGTTTCGAAAAATCTTATTAAATAAGACTAGTAATCAAAATACCAATTAAAAATATCTGAACGAAGCCCGATAGTAAACCAGGTCGTACTTTGCTTAAATGTAGCAGCAGTTTCTTGCGCAGGATCGAAATTTCTATAAATAAAACTTCCAAAAAGCTTTAGGTTGGTAATAGGATTTATTAAATAGCCGCCTTGAACATCAGCAATAATTATATTCGTTTTGTTCCCCTGCCCTACTTTTACGCCCGAGTCATACGGACGTTTTTCATCATAACTTTTATAAATATTCCCCCCGTAGTTAAAGCTGTCCTGAGCAGTATCAAAATCCAAACCTCTCGTACCAATTGTAAATTTAGCATCACCAAAAATACGTCCTTTATGATAACGGCCAATTGCCACAAATTCTTCAAAATTTCCACCCCATTGATGGCCAATGCTTTGATTGTTATGCCCATAATTCGTAATTACAGCACTATGCGAGTATACATACGGGCGAACATGATTGTATTCTAACTGTAATAACAAATCTTTGACCTTAAAAGCATTATAATATTTTGCACCCAGCTGATAACCAAATTTATTTTTCCAGCTGTTATCGCCTTCTTTTATATCTCCTAATGAAAATTCATCAAGCAAAAACTGAGCATATAAATTGATATTATTATCCCACTTATACTTGCCGGTAATTCCCAAAAGTGCGTTACCACTTTTTGACGATGATGCAAATTCCACAGAACGATAGAATATAATCGGATTTACAAAATTAACATCAAAACCTCTATTGTTTGAATCCGTCCAGACAACCGATTCAAAAAAACCTAAATTCAACTTATTCGAAACATTCCAGCTCAAATAATGATTCGCCATAAATTTTGTAGCATACGTTTTATCGACCGTAACATCAGGACGAACATCTTTAAGCCACATATACGTGTTTGTGTATTTTATTTTCCAAAAAGTGGTGTTGATTTTAAAATACGGGTACGGACTCGCCCCGTCACTTTCTAACAAAGAACGATAACCATCACCTATAAAATTTCTTCCATAGCCTAACTGCAGGTCAAAAATTTTACTTGGCGCATACGTAATATTGGCTTCCGCCAAAGGAAAATCGTAGGCATCTGTTTTAAATCGTTTTGCAATTCCAATTCCGGGAATAATCGCCGGGTTTCCTCCTGAGGGTTTCAGCGTTTCGGCATAATCATTAAAATAACCTGCAAATCTTCCCTGGCTTTCAAAAATTGTGGTCGTAAAATTGATTTGTTTTCCTAACCCTCCTCTAAAATTTAATGCGCGGGTGTTTACATACGTATAAGAAGCATCAATATCCGAAGCTTTTCCCATCTGTAAATCAAGAATAGGATTTAACGCGAGCCAATAATCTTCGCCCTGAATCTGCACTAAGTTTTCATTCCAAAATTTTCTTCCCAGCCAGGTCGAAGTCTTTTTTTGAAGCGATTCATTTACAGCTTTTAAATTGTAATATTTTGCAACCTCAGCATAAGTATACGGCTTTGAAGCGGTATGGTTATTGGTTCCTACCTGATTCATGGCACCGTCAAACTGTGCGTAGTAACTATGAGAAAAGGGAATATTCAAATGACTTTCGAATTCAGGATTATTGTATTTTTTATATACAATACTATCCAGTTCTGTCATCGGTTTTTCTATTGGTTTTAAGATTTCTGCCGCTGCCAAATTTTCTTTTGCAATTTGATCGGCGCTTTTCAGCGGAATATTAATCGTAATGGTATATTTCGAATAAGTCGGTTTTCCGTTATAAGTTGACGGTTTAATTTTGGGGAATTTTCCAAAAACACGTTTTGCTTCTTCTCCTAAAGCATCATTTGCAGCATTTACATAAATTACTTTAAACTCTCCATTGGCGTCTACTTCAAAAAGCACTTTTACTTCATCCTTATAATTATTCTGTTTTAAATTTTCAGGAACTTCAAAATTCTGAAATACAAAATCCTGAACTTCTTTATAAAAGCAATTTTCTAAGTTTTTAGATTGTAAATTTTCACAATTCTGAAATACAGGAAACTGTTCTACCGTAAAACCCGGCTGAACAGAAGAATTACTTTTTTCTTGTGAAAAAGCAAATAAGGCAGATAATAAGGCAAAAGATAAAAAAAACTTATTCACGTAAATTTGGGTTTTATTTAATATTGATTTGTGGTATTTTCTCCGTCAGCAATTGTTTTTGCTGCCGAAGTTCCGATGCGTTTAACACCCAGACGAATCATTTCGACCGCATCCTGATACGATCGAACTCCTCCAGCTGCTTTTATTGGCAGAGGCGATGCGTTTTCCAGCATCATAATAATAGTCGGAATTGTTGCGCCGTTTGGTAAATCATTTTCAGTTTGATAAAAGCCAGTTGACGATTTCACAAAAACCGATGCGTAATTTTCTTCTTTAAAATTCGATATTACTACATTTTTTATCAAAACCGAAAGCTGTATAATTTCTTTCTCTGTGAGGGCAGCAACTTCAATAATCCATTTTACAGTTTTATTGCCTGCCAGCCCAATTTGGGTTCCAATTAAAATTTCTTGTTTT
>Ga0247815_10000081_pt1 | contig 69426 bp, 103 predicted proteins | sample UWRJL194509B1_FD_181014 | JGI IMG/M metagenome (GOLD analysis project Ga0247815, IMG submission 181014) | Plant litter microbial communities from Arlington Agricultural Research Station in Wisconsin, United States - UWRJ-L194-509B-1 | ecosystem: Environmental > Terrestrial > Plant litter >... | reverse complement strand
GACCAGTGATCTTATTGCGCAATTTACCATCCTGCCATTCAAACGTATCCATCGTTTCACCAATCATCGTCTGGAACATGGAGCATTCCGAATCGAGACCCATCTTTAATTCATGAGGGGCGCATTGGCCGAATAGGAACTTGTGCTGGACGTTAAGCTGGTCATTGCTGTGGCTCCAGATGCCGTTCACTTGGAAGTCATCAGCAATATCATCCACCTTCATCTCGGTGAGAACTTGAAGGTAATCCTGAGTCTTGCCAATTGAGAGCCCGCTATTTAGGAACTTCCACGGATAGGGGGTCTCGGGGTGGAACTGAGCCAACGATTCATCGGGGAAGCAGTACCGCTCCGCATTCCACATGATGCGATATTGCGACTCCCAGTTGTCTTTGAATGTCTGCAATGCGGTGTATGGCGAGCGAGCAAACACCACATCAAACGCATCCGCAAAGATGATGTAATCAGCATTCACCACGCCTTCCTCAATGGCTTTCTTGATGAGCTTAGGTTTGCAGCCAAGACCAGTCCACGGCTGATCCCAACCAAGGATCGTTGGCGCTATCCCATGGCGCACGCATGAGGCAACGAATGCTTCATAACCACGAATGAGGTAGTCATGCTTTGGCGGACCATCCGCAACGGCGACGATTTGTAGGTTCATGGTGTGAAGAGGATGCGGCAATCTTGCTTGTTCCAAACTTGAGTATCCCAATCAAGTTCTTGACCCGTAGCTGTGTCTGTGGGCGTGTAGCCTTCTTCGTAGAGTTGCTCTAACATGATGCCGACATGCTCCTCGCAGGAGGCCAAACGAAGAGGATGGATCTCAAGCAGGATTGCTGGGCGAAAATTTGCGATAGTCTCAGACAGCCCGCGTAAGACATGGGCCTCGTGGCCCTCAACGTCGATCTTAATTAGGTCGGCACCTAACATGCGAACATATGAGTCGCCAGTAACACATGGGATTTTATATATCTCGCCTTCTTTATTAGCGGTGGAATAATGGCAATCCCACTCTTGTCCCATTTCTATCATGCCATAATGATCTGATACAGCTTGATCTATGCAGTGCATATCATGCGCCAATTCAGAATTAGAACATAAAACCCTGTACGAACCTGGATGAGGCTCAAACGCATATACAAACCCTTTGGGATTTAAGGACTTGAATGCTAAAGAGAAAACTCCATGCAGCGCACCTATATCAAAAAACCGCCTCTTCCCCCTCGCAACTTGCAGAAACGCCTTCATCTCCGCAACCATCTCAGGTGAGCGCCAGCAAAAGAACTCGAAACCGAATCGCGATTCTTCAACGGTAGGGATTTCAACGCCACCAGGGAGACGAATAAACCCAGGCGCTACACCTTCGTTCAAAAGGTCATGCTCAATCTTCAGTTCTTCGATAGTCATGCGCGGAGAAATAGAACGTCTTTTTGAATGATCTCTCTGGAAATTGGATGGCAAATCTCACCCAAGTCTGCCGAAACAAAGAAGCCATGCGAGGCCATGAACTGAATCTGCTCATCAGCCAACGGTGCTCCTTGGTTGTAGGGAATTATTGATAATTCCATCACGACCGCTTTAGCAGATGCCAACGTATTCGGAGCGCCACGGAAGATGTCTAGTTCGCTACCCTGCGTATCAATCTTGATGAGGTCGAAGGGATGGCCCTCAACTAGATCATCAAGTCGCTGCGTCATCATCGGCACGCCAACGGCATTGTCGCCCTCGTAGAACGGAGTTCCAACCTCTCGCTTGTAGCTGACTCCTGTGCAAGCTGGAGCTCCCTTGCGCTGCCACAAAGTAACCTCCTTCTCAGAGTCACTGAGAAGCGCGATGCGGAAGTTCTCGCCACTGGCGTCAAGTTCCTCACGGCACTCGGGGTTTCCTTCGACTAGGAGGTAAATGGCATCCGGCCAGTGCTTGCGGGCTTCCTTGGTCCACGCCGAACGATTTGCCCCAATATCTAAACAGGAGCGAGGGGTGATGTGCTGTTTAAGGATGTCGAAATTCATCGGCTGGAAGGGATCATGCTGAACGACACTGAGTCTAATTTTTCACCATTGGCTTTGCCCCAATGCGATACGTGCATGTCACCATAAACACGCATTTTCGTATCATCTTCAAATGATTGAAGAATGCGTGTTATCTGAGATACCGATTCTCTATATTTAGAGATGATGTCCACTGGTGTACTTTCTTCACTCATAGTCTTTTAGCAATCTCAGGAATCACATACTCGTTGGCAAAGCGAGACGAGCGGTACCTATCAATGTTTTCTTGGGCCGAAACGTAGATGTCGTGGAGATTTGGTAAATCACGAAGGAGGTAAATCTGTTCCGCCATCGTTTGCAGGTGAGGCGAGTAGATGCGGATGCAGTTCTCCATATCCACCCAAGGGAAGGCGTGTGCCATGCCGTCTGCAAGGAATACAGGGACTGTGTGAACTGGTGCCTCTGTGGATCTAAAACAGACGTTGCCTGACCCTGGCAAACTCACGCTCATCTTGCTTTGCGCCTGCCTGCGCATGATCTCACCAATTGGAACCCGATGTGTATGCAGCGAATGGATACTGATAAACTTGGTATGCGGCTCCAAGGCTTTCGCATCGATGTGCTCAAAAGAAGCGATGACATCGACCTTGTGATCTGCCATCAGAGCGTAAATCTCGGAGGCTAGGCGTGGTCGGATAGGGTTGCTAAACCCCCAATTAAAAAACAGGGTGAACGGCCTGCGATCAAACTCCGACTTTGGCTCAATCTCCCAAGCATCATTCACGCACGGCCACTCAATCGGTAGGACATTGGCGCTGCGGTCTTTCTCGAAAAGCTCACGCTTGAAGTAGAGCGCGGGCGGATTCTCTTTGAGCCATTGGTGGAAAGGTTGCCATTCCTCGCCTTGTTTCAGCACCTCATCCTTGCCGAAGATAAGAGTATCCTTCAATCCCGGCTCGTCGCCATACAGTTCCAGCAGGTCGATAACCACAACGGGCTTATTCACATGTCTGAGAGCCGTGTTGAACTGGTAGTTTGCGACGTTTGAAATTACGACCACGACCACATCTGCGTGAACTGTGGTCGTTACTCGACCCCTCAGATGGTTCAGCAGGTTTTGCGAGAACGTGGGGTCGATGCTGCCACACGAAGAGGCTGAGAGAATTTGGAGGTGTGGGGTCATGCTTTCTTTATGGTCAAATACCACGAATAGCGACCATCATCAGGCATTTCATACACCGTTTCCCACGGTCCAGTGTGCGCCAAGACTCGCTCCTTAAATGTTTGCAGTGAATAATCTTGCTCAAAATGCCCAAGGTTATTGCCCTGGTTGTGCTCCGCGATGTACTTCAAGAATCGCTGTTGGTCCGGGCAATTGGTGACGATAAGGCCACCCGGTTTCAAAACTCTGCGCCATTCTGCGATGATTCTCACTAGATGATCGTATGAGAAATCTTCTAGCAAATGCGCGCTGTGAATAAATGAAAGTGACTCGTCGCAAAACATCCCGAGATCATCACATGATCCGCGCATGATCTGCTTATCCCCACCCACGTTCGTGTAAGGTTGGGCCATATCAAACGTGATGGCATGAGGAACAATGGCATCCCCACCAAATCCGATGTCCAATCCGAGCCCTTCGCAGAACTTCGCCAAGTGTGGTCTCGCTAACGCTGTTTCACTCATTCCAAGTATCCTAGATGCGCTATGCGGACACGGCAAGTTTTAATGATGCCCGTAAAACCTAATCGCCCCAACCGCCGCCCATCATCACCGGCTCCTCATCTTTGACCATTGGCTTCTTCTTTTTAGCCCAGTCGAACATGTCTGAGAACTCACCGCCGAATGGGTTCACCGGTTTAACCTTCGCCGCTGAACGGGCGCTACTGCTCAACCCGTGACGCCTGCGAGCAATCTCAATAACGCCCATCCAAGAGTCCGCTTTGTCGGGGGAGCGGCCATTCGTGCGCTCCTTCATCTTCTTTTTCTCTTCGACACGAACCTTGCCGCCTTGCTCCTCGTAGGTCCGAGCGCACATCTCCATCATGGTGGCGGCGTCCAGGCCCTTTAGCTGCCCGTCCTTGTTTAACTCCTTCCCCACGTACCAAAGCTCGGAGACGCGGTTAACGAACCTCTCTTTGCCTGTGCGCCTGTCAGTGCTTGATACCGGCTTGTCCGATGGCGCTCCGCCGAATCCGATCATCTGGAATCCTTGCCCCATCTTCATAGCTAGGATGGTGCTGAATGGATCTCCGCCGCCCGTGGAGTCGATGCCTCGGTCTGGAATGGCTACTCCGCGCTTTTCGCACTCCTCAATGAACAAATCGGCTAATTGCTCGTTGCGATCCTTGGTCTTGTGCTTGGCATCCACCCGCAACAGGAGGTTCATGACATCAGTGGATTCGACCACCTTCTTGATTTTGCCGTTGTCATTGACTGTTCCAACCTTAGCAAAGCGGGCGCTGGCTTCATCGCCTCCATGAGAGAATGCAGGATCAAGGAAGGCAATGGGTGTTGGCGCTTCCAGCCAGTTGTTAACGGGCCGCGCAGCCATGGAGGCGGTAAGCTCTGCCGCTTCGTAGATGCTCCCAACAAGGCCGGTAGGGCTCGGGAAGCTTTTGACCATGCGGTAGTACTCGGCGCTCTTTTCGCCAAGCATCTCGCGGTAGGCCATCACTTTTTCGAGTGTGAGCAGGCCAGGGTAAAGCTCCTTGCCAGCAAGCACGTTGGGCGACTTCTCGCCATCGAATCTCAGGCAGTAGCCTAGCTTCGTTTCCCATCCTGGCATTTCCTCGGTGATGGAATCCCACCCGTCCTTTGGCTCTGTGAAGATTCCGAACGGATCGAAGATGGAGGTCAAGTTGCCAATCCCGATGAACTGGAAGTCAGGGTTGGAAAACAAATTTCCTTTAGCGGCCTCATACAGCTTGTGTGTGAGCAGCGGAAGCTCATCGCCAATCAGGATGACCTTCTTAGCCTTAAAGCCGATCTTGGTTGAAGCTTCCGAGTCCTGCCCCTTGCCGCCAGCGATGAGAGCCAAGCCTGACAGTTCGCTCTTTTCGTCGGCGGTGTTGTAGCGAATCTTGCCGCGAGAGGAAACCATCTTGCCTGGGACTCCAAACGGCCCCATAAACTTAACCAGTTCCTCCCAGTACTTCTCGATAACACCCCAGATACGCATCCGAGATTCTTCAAGAGTGGTGGATGTGATGAAGACTTTAGTGTGTTCAGGATCAAGTAAGAAGTGAACGATTGCCCATATGGCACCCACCTGCGACTTGCCCGATGAGGCGTGGCCCGCTAATCCAAGGAACTTCCATTGCCTAGCAGCTTTTACACACTTGTCTGCAATAGGGTTCCAAGTGAACTTGTACGTGCACTCAGGTCTCCCCCAAATGATTGTCACAAGGCGCTTAAAATGCTCCTCCCATGGCATCATGCCAGCGGCCCCTTGAGCCTTTAAGGAATCGTAAAGTCGCAGGACTTCGATCTCAATCTGCCAGTCTGGCTTAGGTCCAACTGGGTTGCCTTTGACGTCGCGCAAAGGCCCGAACTCCATTCCATACCTGCGTACAAGGAATTGAGCTGGGACTTTTTGAGTGGACGCCATTATGGGCGCACAGTATCAGACTGAGCCGTAACCGTCAACGCCCCTGATGCACAGGGTTCTTGCAGCCCGCGTGATGGATGAGCGGGGAAGCTCTCGAAGAGTTATTCTGGATATAATCACATCCATCAATTTCGATGATTGTCCATAGCTCAAACTTCGTTTCAGTTTTCTTGGCATCTGGCGCATCACACCCAGTCAAGAGCGCGGCGAGGATGAGCAGGCGTTTCATGGTGTGTGACTGTATGGTTGAGGGGCGGCATTGCATGTGACTTCATACGGTGACGGTGTGTGATATGGCATATAAGGCCACACATAGATTGGCGGAGAAGGAAATGTCATTGGTGGAGGTTGCGGCGTTGACCTCCTCATTTCATCAAAAGCCCTCTGGTATGATTCCCGTTCCTTGCGTGAGGTTTCGATTATCCCACGCATGGCATCCTCATTGTGAGACTGCGACTTTTGTCTAGCATCTTCAGCTCTCTCCATCCAATACCGGATGACCTGCCGCAGTTCATCTTTCGTGCCGCTGGCAATATCCTCAGAAACGTCATTGCTGAGTTGGTCAATGCGCTTTTGGGAGAGCTTCTTATTCATCGCCTTGGTTAGGCGTTTAGCATGAGCCTTTTCATCTGCCTTATCCTTGCGTTGAGTAGCTCTAACGTGCTTAACGAAGCTGCCTTTTGGTAGTCCGAACTCTTCCGATAATGTCTTGGGTTGTTTCTTTTTCATAAATCAACTTTCCTCCTGCCGTGCATATCTGTGAGCGATGATGGCGTTAATGGCAAGGTTCGCCATTGTTATAATGTCACCAAAATGGAATGGTTGCCCATGGTAGAGTGACGATATGTCAAGCACCACAAAGGCGATTAATAGAATGATAGATAGGTAGAAAAGGCGTTTCATAACTCAACTTTCTTCATATCGCCGCAATGCTCGCAGCGAAGGTGGTACTTGGTTCCAACGGCCACGTTATTTTCAATCACAATGCGCGTGGTATCATGAATCTCCCACTTGTGCTGGCAAGATGAGAAGCGCCCGATGATGAGGCGGTAGAGGAGTCCGATCATGGGGTGATAAAGTTCTCCGCTTTGCAGCCATCTTGAGGGCAGTGTATCGCTAGAAAATCACCATCCCTAAAGTCGCTCACATATCTAGCCTCATGCGCCTTGAACGTAAAAACGCATCCGCATGATGTGCATGTGCACTCCCTTTCAATCTCCCTTTTTGGAATTCCGGGTTTGATTATTTTCACAACCCCTCCTTTCCAGCCTTCTTCGCGGCGGTCCAGACTTCGAATGCGAACTGGATTGTTGGGTTGGAGTAGCCATTACCCTTGCGCTCAAGATTTGCTTGCGCAGAAGTCTTGACTACAGCCCACTCAAACTCCGCACGATCATCTTCAACGGGGAGGAGGATGTCGGTGTAGCAAGTATCGAAATTCCCCTTGATATGGCATAGGGAATCCATCCTTCCCTCGCTCATAACGCCAAACACCCTCACACACCCCTCACTCACGGGCGGCATAGGATCTACAATTGGAAGTAGCATGGGGCGCGATGGCTTTTGCGGCGGGTCTGGGAGCAGTCGAATGAAATTGAGGTTCACTTCCATTCTGTTGCCCCCGTCAGCCCAACGCCAAGCTTCTGTAATATCTTCGGGTGTTAAGTGATCTGTGTTCATATTCTCTAGTGGTTCACTCTGAATTTTCCAACGGTCTTTGGCGCGTACTTGCTTCGCCTTTTTGAAACGTAAGACTTAGTGATCCCAAGCTGCTTAGCTATTACGGGTGATGGCTGATTCCAATCAGCGGAGTGCCAATTGTGCTTGCATGGTTTTTGATATTTATTGCATTCAATCCCCATCCTTTTAACGAAGGCGTTAACAGTAGAAGCATCGACATTTAGCGTCCTTGCATTCTCCGAAATAGTCTTCTTCGGATCAATCTTTGATTTCCACTCAGGCTCCTCATGAAGAGTTGAGCTTGAGGGCAATCCCGCCGCTAAACGTAGCTGGCGAATGCGCTCATGCGAGACCTTGTGAATTACTGAAAGTTGCTGATTAGTCTTAGTGAAATCCAGCTTCTTAAATTTCACCTTCACGCGAGGATCTTTAGGCCCGACTGGCTTGCGGCCTTGTTTCCCTAATGGCAGACCCAGTGAAATTCGCTTCTTCCTGACATGATGGAGAGGGATGCCATGTTTAGCCACGATGGCAAACTCGGTTAGAGTCCAATCAACACCAGACCAGTCAAATTGATCCATCTTTGGTGGCCTCTTGTGTCCAACAAATCCCCTAGCGAGCGAAACCTTTTGGGTTGTAACCCTGTATTTCCTGGCAAGTTTCTTGTTCGACAAGTTCCAATCCACAGCATTCCAGTCAATTTGTTTCTTCATAGGCTGCTATTTAGATTACACTTTAGTTGTTGGCAAGATCATATTTCATTCAAACGTGGATTTTACTGGGCGTCTCTAACGACGAAAGTTTAATATCGCCCTTCCAGCCTCGTTGCCAGTGCATTGCCCCGAGTTGAAATCCGCTCTGCGGAAACTCTTTCGGCATGTCGCACAGCAGGATCTCTTTGAGTCCAAAGCCAGCTTCCTTTACATCGCGCACACGGGCCTTCGTCCAGCAGTGGTTGACTGTCATAAGGAAGACGATGTTGTCGGCAATCTGCATGGAGCGTTGCAGGAACTCGCGAACTTTTGACCAGGGCGGGTTCGTAATGAGCCAGTCTGCCTTGATGACATAGTAGTGAGGATTTAAGAAATCACGACCTTCTTTAATTTCGCTCCACTCAGTACGTTGCACGGGCGAGGATTCGCCCTCTTTGGTGGCGCTTGCCTGCCAACGACCAAGGGCTTTAATGAAAGCCCCATCCCCCTTGCATGGCTCAAAAAATATACCAGATGGCTTGAAGTGACGCATGATTCCAAGCGCAAGCTCGGGCGGCGTCTGCACATCATCATTGCTGACGTAATTGGCGTTGGGGTGGCTTTTCATTCCTCGCGTTTGAAGGGGTTGAACATGGGGTTATGGAGAAGTAAGCCCAGTTGCCCCTCCCACAACGCCACGATGGCATAATGCCGGGTCTTTTGCTGGCACGGGGATTCTGCCCTCGCAATGAAGTGGACAAAGCGCCACCGGCTCGCTCTCCCATCCATCTTCTTCGTCTTCAGGGAGTGGAAGGAAGTCGATAACTTCCTCTGATGCACCGCAGTTTGGATGCTCGCATTGTAGGCCAATTGGATTATTCATATCGTTAGGTTGCTGTGGGGGTTGGTTCTTGGTACTCAACGCTTACTAGGGTGTTGATAGACATAATACACCATCCTTCAGCGAGTCCGTAAATTGGCCCATTGAGAATATAAATCACAATCGCATGGATGGGCTCTTGAGGTAGATACTCCAATGGCTCCCCATTCGCCATCTCTGCGCCAGTGTGCCTTGTTGGGCGTAATACAAGCACATCATCTACTTGAAAGTTGCGGTCGTTTTTACGGATCTCAAAAGTCTTCTCCAGGTTAAAGACTGCGAGCCATACATCTTTGTCTGTTTTAAGGTAGTGTGTCATAAAATCAATCAACAAGGGTTCTCGGCATCACTGCTGGGGGTTGGCGATGGAACCCAATCCCACTCACCACGCTTAACTTCCGTGAACTCTTCAACGGTCTGACTTTCTAAGTTAAAGCGATCAAATGTTATGCCTATCATTTTACATAAATTCACTCCAATCGGGCCGTCGAAGGGGCCACTAAACTCAGGGATAAAGTCTTTCTCGCACTTGGGACACCAAAGATGCTTCTCGTATTCCGACCAATCAATATCAGTGTTGCCGCATGGACATGGAGACATCTCGTAATCCATTGGCTGCATTAAGTACACCCATTTGCGCTTTGGTAATTCTTTGTCGTCCATATGGATGTTAGTTAAACTTTCCCCGCCCTCTTCTTCGCCTGACTCGCCTTCCCGGCTTTGCTTGCGATCTCCTTGCGCTGTGACTTGGTGAGCTTCTTGGCCCGCGCTTTACCGCCGCCGCTTTGAATGCCGCCATCCTGCTTGCCGGTTGCTGGACTCCACGGGATTTCAGCATCCTTAAAGATGAACTCAGGAGTGCAGCCGCTTTCGACAAGAGAGGAGTCCACGACTGAGCAGGGAATGCCGTTAACTTTAATTTCCGATCCGCGAGGGAGGTAGAATTTATGGGTAGCCATGGGCGGAGTATGCAGCATTGCTACTTGCTTGCAAGCTAAAATGCAGAAATAGGTTGGGGTTGTTTTCCCTAGCGCACGGATGCTGCCTGTGCTACATGACAACGCCGCCAATGGAATCTGAAGTTCCAAGGCGGCGTCTAACCCCCACATGATCTCACCATGCAGAAGCTCCCAGAAGTTGTACCATGTCCACGCCTAGTTGACAAGTCCAGTTACGTTCTTTCGCTGCCACACAGGCCATATTGCACGAATCGAATAGGGTCCAACCCGATTCAGATGTCTGCCGAGAAGGCGATTGGGTATGCTCACCTCACTCCTAATCGGAAGGAGAACTACACTTGGCTGACATTCGACATTGACTCGCCTCAGTCGTTTACAGCCCATGAGACGGGCGATTGTCCTCCGCCAACGTACATTGCGCTGAATCCTGCTAACGGCCACGGTCATGCGGCTTACCTACTTGATACGCCAGTCCTTTCCTATTCCACATCCAGCCAGAAGGCGCTCAGGTTCCTTTACGATGTAAAGCGTGGCATGACTCGCCGGTTGGGTGCCGATATGAGCTACTGTGGGTGGCTGACTAAAAACCCACTCGCTCCATGTTGGGAGACGGCCTGGATGGCGACACGGCCACACAGGCTCGATTCGCTAAATGATTGTCTGACCAAAAATGACAAGCGTTGGATGCCCCGGTTTGAGGAATCCTCAATGGGGCGCAACTGCACAATGTTTGACTCTGTTCGGTCCTACGCTTATCGAGAGGTTCTAAAAGCTAAAAAAGCTGGAATATCGTTACAGCAATTCCAATCTTCCTTGGAAGGTGTTGCCAGTGGAGTGAATGCCACGTTTTCCGCCCAGCTTACCTATCCAGAGGTCCGCAGTATTTGCCGGTCAGTCGCGAGTTGGGTCTGGGACGAGTTCACGCTGACAAAGTTCTCCGCCTTACAGAAGCGAAGGGCTCAACTGCGATGGATGGGCCACGTTCCTGACGCCTCCCCTAAACCTTGGGTGCTGGCTGGGGTGTCCAAAGCTACTTGGTATCGCAATCTGGCAAAGGGGCAGTAATCCTGATATGGCATCAGTCTCACATATCAAAACTATACACATCCCTCCCCACATGTATCAGAAATGGCGTTTTCTGGACAGAGCCACGACCTGCGCCCCGAAGCTCAAGTGACCGAGCTAAGCTCGAAGGATGGACGCAAGCCGGAGGAATTGGAGCGGCTCCTTGGAGTTTCACCAAGCCTTTCCCCTTGTCGGAGATGTGCGATAAGTACACCAGAACCGCGTTTGAATGTGAGGTTTGCATATCGTCAAGCAAACCGCAACCAGAAAAACAAAGGGCCGCGCAACCCTCTGGTCAACGCGGCCCTTGCTAGCCGTTGTGGCTAACAGTTTACGCCATGCCATACAATCCACAGGAGGCCCGCGCTGACGAGCACTGAGGCGGCATTAAGGAGTTCGTGGAGGGTCATGGGGTTTCAATTGGTGTCCAATGGCCGTTTGGCTGCATTTTAGCGTATAGCTGAACAGGATAGTCGTTTTGATCAATGCCTAAAATCCTGACGGTCTTTGATGCCATTTCAGGTGCAGAGACCACATCCTCATTCCCGAGGGGAACGAGCGTGGTTGGAATTGGCCGAGTTGTGCGGAGTGAGGTGGAGTCATCATTCGGTGTGATAGTGTGAGTAAAGCAGGAGTCCACCCAATACCCCTCACTCTCTTGGAATGGGGACTGCCAAGCCTCCGTGTCATTTGAGGCTGTAGTCTCCCCAACCAACAGCGCCCGCTTGCCGTCCACAAAGCACTCCCTGATGGGTTTATGCCATTCACGGCCTGGGGGTGGCGGTGGAGGGGTCCAGGGCGTCTCAACCGTAGGCGCTGAGACTTTGCGACGGCCTCTTGCTACCAGTGCCAGCTTTAGCCCTACACGTCCTTCATATACAGGATGCCAATCGCCTTTGTCATACTCACACTCATCACCCTCCTGCCAAGTATCAACCCCAGGGATGAGATCGCGGTAGGCTTGGGTGTGGTTTGTCACATCAGAATTGGAGTCATGCTCCAAATCTCCTTGGTACTCATGGTAATTCGCAAGGCACTCAGGCCGCTCAATAATATCAGGATTGAGCTTGAGAATTTCTTGACGGAACCCATTCCATCCGCGAGCAAATACTGATGCACGACCTAACCTTGTTCCGTCACCAATAGCTTGCGCTGGAAATTTAATGGTGACTTTGGCGTCATTCACAACTGGGGATTCTATCGCCTTACTGGCTTCGTGGTTGACGATGATCTCTTGAGAGACTGACTCACAAAGTTGCGTTGCTCGGTAATCAGCCTCCGTGTAATCCAGCTTGTGTGGACCAGACATTAGAACATCAACGATAGCGGCATGAATACTGCAATCGACACCATCGCACTCCTTGATTTCAAAGTCGGCTAAAACCTGCCCCGCTGACTTTACAGGCTCGGGCTCTTGTGGCGCATCTGGATCGGTATCTGAAATCATGTAGTCTTTCGGGTCTCCATCCCACTTGTATTCTCCAAAGTTCTTAAAACGTCCGTCACCGTCCCTCTTGAGGACGAACTTCTTGTTTGCGAGTGCCTCCACGAAGGGAAGCCAGTCTGGGGCTGTAATCTGGTTCATACGAATTTGAGTTTCTCCATCTTTGCGAGTGATTTGTTAAGGCTCTTGATCTTTAAGAGGCGCATTTTCTCAGCCTGAGCCACAGCTTCTTCTCGGTCTAGGTGCCAATTACTTCCATGGAAGTATACGGTGTAACCATTGATTTTACCTTCCACCATTGCTGGACCGCCAGTCTCCTTAACTTCCATCTCAAGAATACCTTGAGATAGGGCGTATTTGGTAATGTATGCTGTCATGTGTTTGTTCTATTTGTTCGTGGTTTCAAGACTCACAGAAAGCCCTTAACGATTGCGCCAATCAAAAGAGTACATCCACCCTTAACGAGCGTTATGACAACGGCTCTAATGAGAGGGTATTCATGTTCCTTCTGATCAATTTCTTGATGGGAGAGATACCCCACTATAAGAGCCAAGCCAATTGACTGTGGGATATTCAAAGGTGAAAGATTGAAGGTTGTCACCATAAACCACCGCCAGATAATTGAGATAACGTAGCCATTCCAAATGGCTGACAAGGGAGCGATAATTAGTCCGCTTAAGATTGTTGTAAATGCTTTCATGATACTGATTTATTTTCTACTTTTGCTTGTTCTATTTGTTTCTTCTGAATCTCCATCAAATCCTCCTCCATCATCCTAGCATATCGCTCGGTTAGCCTGTGCGTCGGATGCTCTGTAGGCTCATCCTCGTCTGCTTCGATGCCGGGGAAGAGGATCACGGCTCGAAATAAACCTCCTCCAAGATGTCTGCGATTTGGGGGAATGTGAGGTGGAGGGTGTCGTTGAGGTATGTTAATTGCCTGTAATGGTGTCCACCACTAATGGATACCGTAATTACATACGGTAAAGATCCACATCCAGACAGGGTGGCATATAGCGGGTTTTTAACATGCAATCTAGTCCGTGTTTCTCCGCCGTCCGAACCGCCAACCAACCTCCCCTGAGTCTCGCAAAGCACTCCGAGGCAGCAATACTGCCCGTTCTCATGCAGCGAGCCTGTGCCTTGCTGATAGTTCCCTGAGCGCAATGCCTGAACCCATTTCGTGAGTCCTGGCAGCGCGACTTTCTGGTAGCCTTCCGGCTTGTGGAGTGTGTACTTCACTTCTTCTTTCTCAGTGGTTTCCATGTCAGTTTGTTTTCTGGGGTTGCGATTGTGCGATTGAAATAAAGGAGACTGCAATCAAGCGCGGTTAGGATGCGAGCGAAGTTGTCTGGACGTAGCCTTGATTCGTTGCGCTCTGCGTGGCTGATAGCGTTTTGATTGACTCCTGACTTGATTGCTAGGTCTCCTTGAGAGAGGCCGCATTGAATGCGGAGTTCACGGAGGCGAGGGCCGATGTGGCTAGTCATGAATCATTTCCCTTCCGTCTTTTTTGATGCGAAATGAGCCTCCACGATCACGGAAGTTTCCGCTGTAATAGATCGCTGATTCTTCTTGGCTTGAGCCTTGAGTTTGTTGTGAGTTGAGGGCGTGACTCTGAATACGATTTGTGGCTTTATAGGAGCGGACATAGGCGCATTAAAACACAGACCGTTAAAGAGTCTAGCAAAATAACACAAAAAATAACAGATTGTTGTAGACAGCCTCCGATTTGTTGGCATAATCACACCGCCAGCAAGACGCTGGAGAGAAATAAAACATTATGAGACTCACATCCAAATCACCCGTCACTTTGTCAAAAAACAAACGCGCTGGATATTTCGCACTAAGCGGAAGCAGCCGCCCAATCTTGGGCCGACGTAAAGCCACCCGAGCTTTGCATGATGCCCGCATGAAAGTTGACCAAGCGTACGTCAATCATCTCCTCGCTAATGCGGAAGATCAAAAGAATCGCCGTCTCGCTAAAGCCTAACCAAACACCACCATGCAAATCGAAATCACACCCGCCGAAGAACAATCGCCCGAGTTGAAGTATCCTGTGCTGATGGCAACCAAAGATCCATCATCTACAATGGTTGTTTTGTTTATCTCTCAATTTCAAGGGCTTGCCATCAAGCATCCTATGGGGTCTCATTTTGATACTGAATGGACTTCGGCAACAAACGCGGAAGTATGGAAACCCTTCACCGGCAAGATCACCCTGAGCAACTAGTAAACCCCTAACCTGCAAACATTTTTATGAGTCGATCAGCTGCCCAAGTACGCGTTAGAAGAGATTTAACAGGTCAATGATTTGGCCGATTATTGATTCAAAATCGCGCTTCTAATGAAATGCGCAGCGGCAAGACTCAAGTACGATGGAATTGCAAATGCGATTGCGGCAAAGACTTTGTTGCCTTCCGTGCTGACATCATGGATAAAACGCAATCTTGCGGATGTCTTCGTAAAGAAATGGTAAGTAAGCGGCGAACCACTCACGGCCTTAGCCAAACGAGAACATTCACAATTTGGGTTGATATGCGCCAGCGTTGCAACAATCCAAACGTCCCTCATTTCTCACGCTACGGAGGACGCGGAATCATCGTTTGCGAGCGATGGAACTCATTTGAGAACTTCCTGGCGGATATGGGTGAGTGTCCGTCCTCAAATCTATCTATCGACCGCATAAACAACGACGGACCATACAGCAAAGAAAACTGTCGCTGGGCAACCAGTAAAGAACAAGCGGCTAACAAACGCCCAAGGAAAATAAAGGTAAAAAAATAATTATTATGAGCCAATTAGCCACCATCACCGCGCAAAAAGCATCCCCCCTCGCCGTCATGGCCGCCCGCTTCAATGCGGACCCAGCCAAGCTACTTGAAACACTCAAAGCCACCGTCTTTGCGGCAGCGCGAAATAATGAAGAGTTGCAGGCACTTGTTATTGTTGCCAACTCCTACAATCTCAACCCACTAACAAAAGAGATTTACGCATTCCCAGCAAAGGGTGGCGGCATCGTTCCTGTAGTATCCGTTGACGGATGGGCAAACCTTGCAAACTCGCATCCGCAGATGGATGGCGTAGATTTTGAGTGGGAACACGCAGGAACTAAGCTCATTGCTTGCACTTGCATTGTCCATCGCAAGGACCGATCTCACCCTATCCGCATCACAGAATATCTGGAGGAGTGCAAGCGCAATACCGATCCATGGAAAATGGAGCATCGCATGCTTCGTCACAAGGCATTTTGCCAAGCGGTGCGTATCGCCTTTGGCTTCTCAGGTATTTACGATGAAGATGAGGCGGAACGTGTGGCAAAGGCTCAGGATGTGACGCCACCGAGTGCTTCACAGTCCAGCTTATTTACCGCGATTGAAGCGCCATTATTTGATGTCTCTGAGGCCAGAGAAGTTACTTTGAGTACGCTACATCAGCTTCTTGAGCGTGATCGTGTGGAAGAAAGCGCGATTCTTCGTGTTGCTCAAAATAATGGCATTATGGAGTCACCTCAAGAAACTCTTGGCAATACCAACCAGCGCGACCGTGAAGAAATTTTCGCAAGTTGGGATGCTATTGTGAAACTTATCCGCAAGGAGGCCAACCAATGATCGACGAGCGAAGAGGGGTTCCTAGCGCAAGCTCGCTATATCGTGTTGTGGCTTGCCCAGCGTCTCCAGCAATGGAAGCTCAATGCCATGAGCCGCCAGAGAGCCCAGAGGCATCTAGCGGCACTAGGATTCACAATGTCTTGGCTGGCATTGACGATGAATACACGCTAACGGCTGACGAGATGACTACGGCAGAAATGTGCGCAGCCCAAGAAATCGAACTGCGCAAAGAGTGGATGGGCGAAGAACCAGTAACAGGTCTTTACAAAGAGAAGCGACTTGGCCTTACCGCTCTTGGTAAGGTGATGGATGTTACGCCCGAGTCTAAGGCTGCTTTTATTTTTACTGGACAGGCCGACTGGGTAATTGTGGAGGGTAAACGAGCTTTTTGCGCTGACTGGAAAACTGGACGAGGCGAGGTTGCGGATGCTTTGAATAACCCTCAATTGGCATCGCTTGCTGTTTTGGTGGCTGGCCGTCATGGGGTTACGTCCGTTCGTGTTGCTATTGTTCAGCCGTGGGCTGGTAAGCCGACTGTATGCGATTATGACGAGGCCGCCTTGGCGGGAGCTAAACGCTGGCTTTTAGAGACTCTGAGGACAGCAGAAGAGGCTACGCCAGCAAGTCTACGTGCTGGCGATCACTGCAAGTACTGCAAAGCCCAATCTGTATGCCCGGCTTTCCGCGACATAACCCTTCAATCCATTGAGCTTGTGGAGCCAATGTCAATTGCTGGCATGGATGGCAAGACACAACGAGCCGCTATGTTTGCCCGCTGCATGGAAGTTACTCCAGCATCACTTGCCGCATCCGTGCGTGGTTTGGCTATGGTGGAACGGTATGTTGACGCTGTTAAAGGTGCAGCAAAAGCCAGAGCAGAAAATGATCCTGAGTTCCAACGATTTTTTGTGCTCAAACAAAAAGCAGGGAGGCGATCAATCTCAGATGTAAAAGCCGTGTTTCAGCGCGCCGCAGCACAAGGAGTCACGGCAGACGCATTCACGGAGGAATGCAGCATTGGTATTAGCGCAGTAACGGACCTTGTAAAGGCTTCCACCAAGAAGAAAGGTAAAGACCTAGAGTCAACCGTCGCCACAATCCTTGATGGCGCTGTGACTCTTAGCAACCCATCAATGGAACTTGTCGCGGCGGATAGCATCACAGATAAAGAAGTCTAGTATAACTAATTATGGATACCATCAAGATAGATTGCACAAAAATCGAAAAGAAATGGCTTTTTGCCGGTAAGAATGGCGCAAAGTATTTAGACATCATTCTCATTGAAAAGCCTAGCCAGTGGGGTGACACCCATATGGTAGTTCAGAGCGTTCCGAAAGAGGCGCGTGAAGCTGGAGAGCGTGGCCCCATCCTTGGTAATGCAAAAATTGGCCCTCCGCAAAAGCAGCAACAGTCACCTTCTAGGCAATCACCACCACAAGGCGGAGGTGGTCACAATCACGGCATGGAGAAAGATGATATTCCCTTTGCTTCTCACACCTGCCACTTCTCATAACCGCACCATCACCACTTATGACACTCAACTGGACCGAATTACAACGCCTTCAAACTATCGACGACATCGCAGATGCCGCGCATGCTAATGCAATCTCTAAAGGATTCCATGACGCCAAAGAGCGAGGTGAAACCGATGAGCAATTCGTCATCATGCACTCTAACCTTCTGCATGAGGAGGTGAGTGAGCTTTTCTCTGCGGTCCGCACTGGATCGCTCAATGAACCATGCGACAAAGCGGAAAAGATGGAGGCGCTTGGATTGCCGCCGCTCACATGTGCCGAGGAGGAGTATGCGGATATTGTGATTCGCTCCTTCGATCAATGTCGTCGTCTTGGGATTGATATTCTGAAAGCGATTCAAGCCAAGCATGGCTACAACACCACTCGGCCACACCTACATGGCAAAAAGTTCTGACATGACCCTATTCACAGAATACCCAATCTCCCTCGCCTTGGCATGCTCTGCCTTAACCGCGCTGGCTTGTGGCATCTACCACAACAGCGTTGTACGCCGCAATTCATTAATCTCCATTGAGGCTCTGCAAGCGGCAGAAAAGAAAGCCTACCTACGAGGACAACAAGAAGGCTGGCATCAGAAAGAGAAGAAGAACGAAACCTTAGCTAGATATTGAAATATGAGAACAGGACATTGCACAGAGGATCAAATTAGAGATGCGCGATCACTTTACCAAAAAGGCAAGAGCGATAGCTGGAATGATGACTTCCGGGCTGCTATAGCAACTCTCCCAGAGCCTCCAATTACTAACGAACCACTCCCAATCACTGACCCGATGCCGCCAATTACGGAGGGCTGTACACGATTCTATTTCGGCACCTCAACAGATGGCGATATTTGGACTTCAGGGTATGCGAAGGAGCCACAATCAACGCATTACCTGGACGTTAAAAATCCAGTGAATGAGGAGCGGCAAAAGTTTGACGCTCTTTGCGATACACACAGCATTTCTCCATACGTCCGCGACATTATGTGGACTTGGCATCAAGAACAGAAAGGACCAACTCAATGACCACCCCCGAATCACTAGCAAAGATCCTCGAAACCTCGCAATGGGGAACTGACCCAAAGTTGCGAAACACTGACACCTTCAACGACTGGGTTGAGATTGCTAAGTTGGCGATTGCGGAGTGTGAGCGTTGGGAGCCTATTGAAAGTGCACCGAAGGATGGCAGATTTATTGAGCTTTGCGGTGACAGCGGATACTCAAGCACGCCTATCCGGGTTGCAATATGCCGATACGTTGAGGGTTATCATCTGCCATGGAGAAACCACAGTAATGATGCCTTTGAGGATGGGGGCCCTTCAGCTACGCATTGGCGTAAAGCCCCAAAGCCACCATCACCATGACCACCTCCCTATATTTAGGCTTTGACAACGGTCTCGGCGGCGGCATCTGCGCCCTCTCCGCAACTCCTGGCGCTGGAATCATTGCTATGCGTGCAATGCCAGTCCAGAAGGCTAGAAAGGGCATGGAGGTAGATGTGAAGGCTCTCTGGGCTTGGATTCAAGAAAACAACCTTGAGCTACACTCAACAGCCATCATCGAAACCCCAAGCGGCAGCAAATCTGCGAACGCCGCTAAATCAATGGCGGCTTCATTCGCGGCCCTACGCTGCCTCTGCGAACTCAAGGGCATCCCATACAAGGCGATCACCGCTCACACATGGCAGAAGCCGATGCTGGCCCCAAAGAAGGGCGATGATACGAAGGTGCTGGCACTCGCTAAAGCCAAGGAGCTATGGCCTAACGAGTCGTGGCTTGCGACCAAGAGAAGCAGCAAAGCGCACTCGGGTTTGTTTGACGCTGCCCTCATCGCTCAATGGGCTATGAATGAAAATCTCTAAAATGTAGTTGTGTAATCTCACACTCATGCGATAATGCCGCTCATGAATAAAACAGTAAACATTGACGAGAAACTCCATCTGGCGGTAAAAAAGAGGGCGCTGGAAACCGGCGAGACTTTGCAGCAATTCGTGGAGGCTGCGGTTAAGACGCGACTTGCTATGATGCCGGTTGGGAAGCCCGCGAGGAGAAAGGGGGCGAAGTAATGAACCAAATAACCGAGGAAGAACTGGCGTGGACTTTAAGAGATTTAGTGCCTCTATCAAATGAAGATGTTAAGAAAGCTGCCGCAATCGCTATCCGTGAACTCTGCGGGTGGAGGCCGATAGGGGAGGCTCCGAAGGATGGTTCTACCGTCCTGATTGCTTGGTTTGACAAGACTAACAACAAATGGCAACAACGATCCTCTTATTGGGATGCCACGTTTGATTTCACTTATGACGATATTAGAGGCTCAACTCAAATTGGCGCATGGACTGATAATGCAGTCGCTTCTTTTGCTTATGAAGAAACGCATAGTTATCCAGCAACCCATTTCCGCCCGCTCCCGCCTCCACCACAAAACGAAACAGCTAACGGAGATTGAAGTATGAACAACAAGCCAGCACCAGGAGACCTTAAAATAGGCACGTTTGAAAAGATCAAGCGTGGAGCATCGAAAACTAGTAGGCCAAAGGGTCTGATAGAAATCCCAGATGTGGCACAGCGTCGAATCGTTAGTGTGAGTCAGTTAATGTGGGCTAACACTGCCAAGGCGAATGAGAAGGCTAATTGGGAATGGGAACCGTTCGGAGAAGTGTACGCGACCTTTGAAGGCCCAACCGCCAACGAGTCTGCTACGGAGTACATCGAACTAATGAAGACTCGAACCGTGGACAATGGCGAAGAGTGCGTTGCTGATGGCGTTCCGCTGTCTAAGGTCACGAAGTCCAAGTGCGGCGACATGGAACAAATCTCAATACCATTATGAATGTTGGCGACACAGTGTACGTGCTATTTGCCGCCACCAAGAAGGATAAACCCAAGTGGTGCCGAGCGCAGATCCAAGAGATTGCTGGTCCGGTCTGCCGTCTTAGCGTTTGGGACTCTAAGCGATACCACAACAAGAACGCCATGGTCTCAGAACTAAAAACAAAGAACCCGAATGAACCCACCTAGCGAATTTTTCGAACGATGCTCATCAACCGATCCTGGCGCACAGCTAGTAGGTTGCGACTACTGGCGATTTAAGCACCAAGACTGCCTGTCTATGTGGCTGGCGGATTTGGAAGACAACGATTCAGGTTCATTTTTCTCACCATGATAACACCCATCGCGCCAACTGGCTCAATGCAGCCGAAGCCGCCCACTCCATCAGGCATCGAAGCCATGGTTTGCCAAGACGTTGCAAAGCGTCAGGCATTCGGACTGTCTAAGTATGGTGTAACAGTGGCAGACAATCCGCTCACGCATTTACAATGGCTCCAGCACGCCTACGAGGAATGTCTGGACCAAGCGGTTTACTTAAAGAGAGCAATAACAGAACTGGAGAAACAAGGATGAGCGACAATTATGAATGAGCTACCAACCGACGCTGAGTTATCTGAGGTCTATTACAAGACCCTGAATGACTGGAATCAAAATAAGATAGAGCTTCCTGAGGGATATTCTGCCCAGTTAGCAGCATTTGGAAATGTGAAGGAAGCAGTGATAGAGGTTTATGGAGGGATTAAGCCATCCTCTGTGAGACTAATGGTAAAGGCGTGCCAAGACCTGCTGGCCGCATACGAGCGCCAAGGAGTGTGGCATTATCCTGGCTCAATTCTGATTGATCTCCGTACAATTCAATCAGCCCTGAGCGCATCCAGCGAGGACGCGGAGAAAGCTAAGGTTTTGGAGGAACGAGTATGAATGCGAAAGATATATGAAACGAGAATTATCAATGCACCCGCTAGCTGTTGCTGCCCGTGAATACCGCAAGACTGAGGCGGGTAAAAAAGCTGTCAAGAAGTGGAACAGTAGCGAAGAGGCTAAAAAAGCGACAGCCAAGTACGTTAAGAAGCCGGAAGCTCAAGTTAAGCGACGAGCACAAGACTCTAGGCAGTGGAAGGAAGTTCCTGGAGGTACGCTTACCTGCCTGAAATGTAAAAACAAGGTCAGCAAGATCGAGGCAACGCTGAATAAATGGCCGAAGATTGGCTACTACGCGTGCATATGCGACCTGTGCCAATAACCAATGTGCCACCGAGAGAAACGATAATTCCCTCTTGCGCGGATGAGGTTGGAGTGTAGGGTTTGAGGGTTAGACAAATCGAGGAGTAGTGCCCTCGGTCAGTTTCAAATAATGCAGCATTGGCCGTTCCGATCTGTCTCCTGCCCGTAGTACGGGGCGCACTCAGGAGATAGATCAGAGCGGCAAATTTTTGTATTTATGCTTACTGACGATTTTATCGAACATACGCATCGAGATTACGGTGGTGGATACTTTTGCACGCCGGATCTTTTTGAGGCATTGCAGAAAAAGGAGGAAGAAGCTGACAGGGTTAGGGTAGCTCTTTCAGAATGCTTCAAGGCGATGGTTCTTGAGGGGATGCACGGCGCAGTTGGGCGTATTTCTTCGGAACTCAAAATTGACATATGAGCAACATCTTCCGAAATGAACTGCGCCCTGCGACCGAGCAGGAATGCAAAGCGAGATGGTCGTGCGCCAAGCCGGGCGAGAATTTCCGCTGTGGATTCTGCGGTCACAAATTCCAAATCGGTGATCTGTGGCGCGGCTTGTACACGAATGATATGGCGCATGCTGGAGGCAACCCTTTGGTTTGCGAGTGCTGCAATGCAGACAATGAATCCCTACGCAAAGACTGGCTGGACAAGTGCGTCACTTGGAAAGCGTTCATCAACGAGCCGACTAACTGGTTTCTTAAAACTCAAATAGTGAGGGCTGCGCAATGAGAACAAAACGAGTTTTACGATACTACTGCGATCACTGCCGCAAGGGTAGTTGCGGAAAAGCTGCGATGATAAAGCATGAGGCGCACTGCACGCTCAATCCAGATCGGTCATGCAATATGTGCCGCCTTGGCAAGTTGGAGCCTCTGAGCGCCTCCCTGTTGGGTGATTTGTTTGATGAGGGAGGACTCTCTTCATTGGAGTTCTACGCCGAAGGATGCCCTGCTTGCATGCTGGCCGGGATCAGGCAATCGAAAGCATGGGCGGCGCGATGCGCTTGGATGCCGGATGAAGATGAAGGAAGGCCGGATTCTCCACCTTGGGCTGAGTTCGACTTTAAAAAGCGGGCCAAAGAGTGGCTGGATAACTGTGCCGATGCCATTGAACAAGACATGGCTAGGGAGCATATGAGTCCTCACTTTTAATTCCCGTTGAATTGGTGTTGCTTTAACATGTAACGCATTGTAACGTTACAGTAATTACTCCCGACATGTTTGTTAAGCTATTCCAGCAAATCCTCGACTCGTCTATCGCAGACGACCGAAAGTTGAGGCACTTCTTTACCGATCTTCTTCTCTGCGCTGACGGCGAAGGATACGTGATTATGACCGAAATGGCGATTGCTCGCCGCATCGGGGCCTCTTTAGAGGAGGTTGAATGGGGGCTTGCTGAGCTTCAAAAGCCTGACCCGAGATCCAAGACAAAGGACAAGCGTGGATGCCGAATCGAGCCGGTTCAACGTGCTGGCTACGGATGGCGGATTATCAATTATGAGACATACCGGGCTATGAGGGACGCTGACCAACTTCGAGAAACTGTTCGCCTCCGAGTTAGGAAGCATAGGGCGGCGAAAAAGGCTCAGACTCAAGGATTTACGGATAGTGGTAACGGTGATGTAACGGACGGTAACGCATGTAACGCCATGCAGAGGCAGAATGCAGATTCAGAAGAAGAGTCCAATACTGGCGAAACTGACTCCAAAAAATCAAATTGGAATCCAACGCCACAACAGATTGAGGTCGCTTCATGGTTCAACCGCAGAGCCTCGACCCGATGGGACGAAAAGGAAATTAAGGCTTGGCGCAAACTCCAACCGCTCAACGGTGAGGATTTTGATGTCGTCCGCTGGCTTCACGCTACATCGGGCTGTGATTACAAACGCAGGAAACTCGCCACCCTCCTGAACAACTGGACTGAAGAAGTTGATCTTGGCCGAACCTACGATCCTGACCGCTCCCGCAAATGATCCCCATCCCTCCAACAACCGAGGCAATCCTTGCCAGCCTGAACCAACCGCTCCCGTTCTCCAATGAAGCGGAAGAGGGGATTCTCGCCTGCTTGATCCAGATTCCAGACCGCTTGGACGCTGAACTCGTTTCCTCCCGACTTTTCCATGTCGACGCCAACCGCCGCATCTTCCTTCTCCTGACCGAGATGCACAAGGAGCACCTGCCGATTGACGCGCCATCCCTGACTGTATTTGCCCGCAAGAAAGGCGACCTGGACGCCATCGGAGGCGCTTACAAGCTGACCGAACTCGGGATGCAATGCCCGATTCCTACGCACTTCAACTTCTACCTCAACACCCTCATGGAGGCCGCTACCTTGCGGCTCAAAATCGGTGCGCTAGCCGCCAGCCTATCCCTCGTTCAGTCCTACAGCTCAGTTCCAGGCGAAAGCACGCTGGCGAGCATCTGCCAAGAAGTCGAAACGGTTCTATCCCAAGTCACGCAAGAAGACCTTGCAGACGAGATTCCGCACCGACCGATAGCTGAGATCCTAGACGCAGTGATAGACGACGCTCAGGCGCAAGCAGAGAGCGCCGGGAAGCTGCCAGGGGTATCAACCGGCATTGGATGGCTGGACGAAAAGACCGGAGGCCTTGAGCAAGGACGGCTCTGGGTGATAGCCGCTGCATCCAGTGACGGCAAGTCATCCCTGGCGCGGCAGATGCTTGAGCACGCTTGTTCCCAGGGTCACGCCTGCGACATCTACACCTATGAGATGATGGATAAGGAGGAAGGTGGCCGCATGGTTTGCTCGCAAGGAAACCTAGCCCGCGATGTGGTGAAGTTTGGGAAGTACACCCGAGCCCAAGGCGAAGCTTTTCAGAAGGCAGTCAGGCAGATTAAAGACTGGGATATTCGCGTAATCGACTGTGCAGGCGTCCGAGTGGAGCGCATCGTCTCCAGCCTGAAACGCCGCAGGAAGAAGCTCAAGGAAGGGCAGAAGCTCATTGCCCTCATCGACTACGTTCAGCTTGCCTTGACCAGTCAGAAGGCCAGCAGCCGCCAGCGCGAGATAGCCCACATCACAAGCCTACTCAAGCAGACCTGCAAGACGTTGGGTATCACGATCATCATTCCCAGCCAAGTGAACACCGATGGCGAGGCCCGCGAGGCAATGGACATTGAGAACGACGCTGATGTGATGCTCAAGATCAAGCGGATCGAAGAAAAGAAGGCGACCAGAGGCGGATATGAGAAGCAAAAAGAGAAGGAGGGCGAAGGCTCCGAGGAGAGCAACGTCCGAGAGATCGCCATTCACAAGAACCGCGATGGACCAAAGAACGTCAGTATCAAGATGCGCTTACTTGGGCAGTTCTTCCGATTTGAACCTGTATTTTAACCAACATGAAACCATACGAGTTCCAACCAATAGTCATCCCCGACCCACTCACCCCCGAGCAATTCGAAGCGAAACTAGCGAAACTCATTTTCACAATGAGGATGAAATCCATGGAACTAGAATGCACCTCCAATGACTGATTACGATCTATTCACCCGCCCTCGCCGCCGCCTTGTGTGGTTCTCCTGTGGCGCTCCTAGCGCAGTAGCTGCAAAGCTTGCCGTGGATACTTATGGCGACTCTGTTGAGGTGCTATACTGCAATACGTTTGCCAGCGAGCATTCCGACAACCCAAGGTTTTTACGAGACGTTGAACAATGGATCGGGAAGGAGATTAAAATACTCAGCAGCACGAAGTATGCGGACATTAACGAAGTATTCGAGAAAAACCGCTATATGAGCGGAGTTCAGGGCGCTAAATGTACTGTTGAGATGAAAAAGGTTCCGAGATTCCGCTATCAAAAGCCAGATGATATTCATATATTCGGAATGTCTATTGAGGAGCGTAAGAGGGTTCGTAATTTCGAGAATAACAATCATGAACTATGCCTTGAGTGGATTCTTCTAGATTGGAATCTAAGCAAGAAGGCGTGTAAAGATATGGTATCGGCGGCTGGCATCGAGATCCCCATGATGTATCGCCTTGGATACCAGAATAATAACTGCCCTGGATGCGTTAAATCTAGCTCACCTGCCTATTGGAATAGGACACGCAGAGACTTTCCAGATGTTTTTAAGCTTCGATGTGAACAATCCCGAGCTATTGGATGTAAGCTTGTGAAAGTTACTCGCTATACTCCAGGGGTGAGGAAAGGGAAATCAGTCCGCATCTTCCTAGACGAACTGGACCCACTTTGCATGGAGGCACCCAAAGAGAATTTGTCATGCGGACCTCAATGCCGAGGAGAAAGAAACTAGCGAAACTGATAGAAACGATGGAGAAACAAGGATTATGAAAGAACCTAAAAACGCAATGGAACAAGAAATAGCAAGCCTGCGAGACCAGCTTTTAACGGCTATCTCTGAAAAGAACAAAGCTCACCAAGCTTTAATGGCGGCTTTATGTGAAGGCATAGCTGTATCGCCAGCAACAGCCCTCAAAATAAGGATGGCTCTCAAGTCCTCTACTCAACCTGGGAAGGTGAATATTTGAAATGAAAACACTCACACTCGCAGAGATTGAGCACATTGAGGATACGGCCTCTTTAGGTAAAATGAACCTAACTGAATTCCAGCAACTCCTCGCCACCGCTAAGCGCGGGCTGGAGATGGAGAAGGTTGCTCAAGACCTCTATGATGCTCTAATTGGCTGTGTCCAGCGCCTTCGCGTAGTGTGCGCGGAGCAAGTCGGAGATCCTTATCCAGACTTCGAATCAGCACCACCAAGCGCATTGAATAATATTCGCAATGTATCAGAGGCCCTCACATCCTACAACACCCTAACCAAGAAAACCGATGAATAGTAATACTGAAACAATGAAAGTAACACGGGCTATTTATATCTGCAAAAGCTGTGCTGGCGCTTATGCCGATGAGCCCGTTAGTCAGTGTGACTGTATGCCAGACAAGAGGGGTTTTATCAAAAGCTCATTCACCTACGAAATTCCAAAATCAGAAAGAATTAAACATGAGCACGATAATGAATAGTAATACTGACACGCCAAGAGATGCAAAGCTTGCCACTTTATGCCCTACCTGCGGACTCACCCTTGGCGATAGCGTCCACATCGCAGAATATGCCTCACTCCAAAAGCAACTGGAGGAAATGAAGGATGAGTACAAGCGCCAGATGGATTACGGTATTAGGCAGCATGAGATAGCTCAGGAGTGTATGCGAGGGCAGCGCGAATCCCAGGCGCGGGAGGCTGTGCTTAGAGGGGTGGTGGAACTTTGGCTGGATGGTGCCGATTGTTCTGACTGGGGCGAAGAGGGGATTGATCATCCACGGCCAATCTCTCACAAAGCGGGGAATGTGTGTCTTGTTTGCATCAGTAAAGCCGCCCTCTCCCAGCTTGCGCCCGCTATGGTACCTCTGGAGGATGTGCAGCCTGTCACACCGCTGAGAAGTGGAGTTCTCTTGAGCGAGTTTTAACCACCTTCCGCGCCAAGTATAAGGAGGGTGAGGGATGAGTATACCGCCAGATGACCGTCACGACTCCATTCTTGAGGGGCAAAGCAAGCCAACCGGCCAGCAACTCGCATTCATTATGCAACATCTTGCAGATATGTTTGACGGCGAAGGTAAAAGCTATGGACGCTTCGTTCAAGACATCTACGGCTACCCATCAGAGGTGAAATCCATTGCATGTGGAGCCGGTCAATACGTTACCAACATCATCAATTGCGCCAGAGACGATCAGGAAATTAAAAACGAATTTGGAAAATTATATTTATGAAACAATTTGAAGCAACTAAAAATAATCCAATGACATGGGAGAGCCATGAGCCTGGGAGTGATAAATCATTTCCGCCAGTCAGGACATTTGAAGCTCACGGCAAAGTTTGGATCGAGCACGTTCCTGGAAATCCGGGGCCTGTTGATGGGGAGAGCCTAATTTTTGTTATCTCAAAAGATGAAAAACCTTCTCTCTATACGATGGCCGCCAATGTGTTTAGGTGGAGTAGAATAAATTCACATACTGACCTCATCGGCTGGAGATACGCAGACGATGCCGCAATGCCGACTGCGGAGGTGAGCGGGCCTACCGACACGGAACTTTTGGACTGGCTGGAACTTAAAGGTCTGTCGCTGAGTTGCGAAGAAAACGAGGGTGGTTTATTCGAGTGGGAGACTTATGCCGAATTGATCGTGAGAAAGATTTCATCTGGCAAGACGGCCCGAGAAGCCATAGCCGCCGCGATGAAACTTGACTCCACGCCCTCACCCGGCCAAACTAGCGAAGTATGAAAATCCTTACCATTCCCGTTATCACCGCGTTGCTTATCGTTGCGTCTGTTTGCTTGCCTTCGTGCTCAAATCTCACCCCGGCTCAACAGGCCCAGGCGAGTGCGATTGCGAATCTTGCGATCTCGTACGCACAGAGCAAAGGCAAAATCAGTGCAGAGGATGCCAACCTTGTTCGCGAAGTTGGCTCGGTAGTGCTTGCGCCTGCGCCGACAACGATTGAGGTCAGCGGGAAGTAGAACAAATGGAGCGGGTTGCGGGAAACTGCGGCCCAATCCGCCTTTTCAGTCCAAATGAAAACACAAGAATCACTCCAAAAGTCCGCTGATGCGTCATTGAGAATCGCAATCAGAGAATGCACCCAGCTTCTCAACAACCTGCGCTTGCTTCAAAAAGGCTCAACGGCTCGGTTTATGCCTTCAATACGAGAGCAATTGAACGAAGTTTCTCAGCATGTTCATGCTCATAACGCCTACCGCAATGTGCTCGAAACTGAATAACGATGAGGATCTACCATCCGATATTCGCCTCTGGTCGAAATACGACTACGCCCGCGCCCAGAATCACAAGGCGCTGGCTGAAATGAGCGAGGATAACAGATGGAGGCTCATGTTCGGCCTGCCAAAGCTCCAGGAGAGACCCGTAGAGGTCGAATACAAGCCCGTGGAGGCGTCTTAACCCACCCGTTGACCGATTTTATAGCTGCGGGCCTCCGAGTCGTCTGCGAGCCCTTGTAGCAGGTTTTGCACGCCGTCCGAGGGGTTAGCCTTCATCTGGACGGCAATCTCCTTGCGGGTCATCACTTCCAATCGGTCAATGATCGTTAAATCAGCCTTGGCATCCCCTGTGATTTTGGACTGGCCGAAGATCCTACACGCCTCGGTGGTGATCTGCTGGATGTTGATTGGCATCTTGAGCCCGATACTGCGCTCAATCAGGGAGTCGTACGCTTCCTCGTAGGCTGGATAAAGCTCGCCCAGGTATTCGTGATCGGAAAAGAATGTCGGGCCTTTGACGAGGTTGTGAGCAGCGTGGGCGACAAGCTGCATGGCGCGAAACAGGGTGGCGAGAGTGGAGAGGGTCATTCTTGATTGTGGCACAAGGGCGGCACTAGGGCAAAAAGAAACCCGCCAGGGTTAGTGGCAGGTGTTTGGGGGTGGGGTTACTCCACCCACTTTCCAATGGTGCGAAGGAAGGCTTCTGATAACTGATCAGCTTTAGCTGTAGCATTTGTCCAACAAACAGTCGCCATTCGCGAGCGTTGAGTAACCTGGGATAAATATCGAATGAACGTATCTCTTTGCGTTAACGGCAGTTTCTTAACTGCTTTTTGAATGGCGTTGAGGTCGTTCAGGTAGTCGGGAATGATGTCAGAAACTGTCACCTTCGACCTATCTCCCGTAAAATCCTTAGCGGACAATTTTTGTTCTGCGTGCTCATAGTCTTCAGTTGTGAGCCATCCCTCACCCCCTTCGTAGATGAGGTAATGCGCTCCACACGCTTCAGCGATGGCGATGCGTTGTTTTTCGGGTGTCATAATTGGCTCTCCATTTTGAGATTTTCGGGAGTAAACTCACCATTCAGCATTTGCTTTTTAAGCGCCTCGGCCAAGGCGCTTTTGATGCGCGCCTCCGATAGCGTGATGGCAGTGGGATTATCCCCGAATGAGATGTCAAACAACTCCTCCGCTGGAGTTGCTTCAATGAGGGCATTAGCCAAATCATTCATCTCCTTTTGCAAAGACTTCCAATATTCAGGATCAACATTCATAATTCGTTCTCCATCCTATTCAGATTCCTAGCGGCCCGCGCTCTATTCCTTCGGCGGTGCTCATCAATGTTAAAGTGTTCTGCGAGGCACAGGTAGCCAGCGCAGACGAGTAGGGCGGCGATTAGGAGGGGTGCTAGCATTGGTCGTACTTGTTGAGTGTTTTAGTGATCCATTCCACTGTTCCATTATTACCTAGAGCTATTGCATTTCTCCGTAAATCCTCCAGCGTCTCCCGATATTTGTCGCACTCCAATTCAAGTTGGCGGGCGAAGTCTGCTGAGCAACTTCCAGAAATTCCGCCCTTCCCTGGACCATATTCGGCAGCATCTGTTCGTGGTGTGTTTGAGTTCATGTTAGGGCTTGTGTTTGTTGATGGCTGATTGAGCTTTTGCGATTGGTGAATGAAGGATCGTTGGAATTGGCAGTCCATTGGAAGCTTTAAGAATCAATTCCAGCACCTTCCTATAATCCTCCAGCTCACCCTCCAGCCGCCGAGAAAACTCCTTGGCGGAAAATGGGTTGTCGAAGTGTCTGATGGCTTCGGCGGCTTGTGTGCGTGGATAGTTCATGAGAGTAAAATTGCCGCCCCAAGGATCAGGACGATCCCAAGGGCGAGTGTGAAGCAGGCGTTGATTGCGTGGATCATTGGGCTGATTCCTTATTCTGTTTGCAAGCTGTGCAGTTTTCTGGCTGTTTCCCGTGGGGGCATGCCGTGCGAGCAAATATCATTGCGTCTGCCAAATGGTAAGCATATCCAGCCACTCATTGGATTGGGCGCGTGGACAGATGGATTAGCACAAATACCAGCTAAAGCTTGACTGGCGAGATGGTCGCGCAAACTCATGCCATTTTGAGGCTCAAGTTCCCAGCCATACCCAGAGCTAGCAGCAAGAGGCAGTCCTGACGCATCCTTGTACTGCATTCCGACCCTTGGATAAGCTGGTCCTCCGTCTTGTATTGGTGTATTCATTGGGCTTTTGCTTTCTTGAGTGCGGCACTGCACATTTTGAGGAGTTTCCCGATAGTAAGACCCGCAAGGGCTTCACTGTTACAACTCACATTGACTGGTGAATCCAGATCAACGCCAACCTCATCACACAGCAGGCGCGTGACGTTCATTAGGATTTCTAACCCGCCATGGAGGGCTGGCACCGCCTCTGGATTGATCCCGGCGCATGCGTTTACGCAGGAGACGATGCGGGCTGCATTAGCTCGATCAACCGGCGTGACATACTTCTCGGGAGAGATTGGCGCAATGATATTGCCATCGAATCCCGGCTGTCCATTCCCGCCATGGATACAGAGTTGCTTGGTCTTCAACTCAGGCTCTCCATGAGGCCAAGTATTTGAGACCGCAACAGTCCAAGGCTCAGGCGTGTGTTTTTGTGTATTCATTTCGATTGGTATTGAGAGATTGCTTTAGCGATGAAGGGCGGCGCGAATGGGAGGGCGGTTGTTAGGAGGATGAAGAGGAGGAGTTTCATGGGGGTTAGATTCCGCACGCATCCTTGATTTCATTAGCTCTGCGCTCGTTGTGAGGTGATCCGAAGTTTTCGATCTCAAACCATCCTTGGTAGCGTCCGTTATTGATTCCAGGCGCAGATCCAGTTTTGAGGTTCACTTCAACAAAGTGGCCTCCATTTTTTTGTGCTTGTGCATTCCATGCTTGCGCATCTTTGCGCGATGGCTTGTCTTTTGTAATTCCGAAGAAGTGAGGTGAGTTCATAATTTGTTTCGTTGTTATTTTCTCTTTCGTTTCCATTTTCACATCGCACTCGACTATTGCAAGTGTAAAAGTGTAATATTGTATTAGGGCGCATCTGTTTTGTCCTCATGCTCGCTCATAAGCTGGGCGAAGAACCGGCCTGCACTTTGCTCACCGCGCAGGGAATTGAGTTTTTCGATCTCCCAGGGGTAGAGTTTGCAGTTGAAACCTTTTGCTTTTGTGGCTGCGTCCTTGTGGGGGCGTCCTGCGTGTTTTTTGGGTGGTGTGGGTGTTGGCATGGTGGTTTGGTGTTGAGGCGCAACCATTTTCTCTTACCGGAAATAGAAAGCGCGGAGGTGGTGAGTTTCCGCGCTTTGGGGTGCATTACGCTAGCTGTTTCTTTGCTTTTGGGAGTGGCACGATTTTGCAAGGGTGTCCGATGATTTTCATGGCAAACTTGCGAGCGTTTGGACGCAAGGCGTAAAGCTTACCGTTAATTTCGCGCACCTTGAAAACCTCTTGGGCCGGATTCCCAAGCATACTTTCGCCTATTATCATAATGCCCCGCTTTGTGTTGAATGCTTCGCGCAGCATTTCCTCCGTGCCGACCCTCCAGCCATCACGCACAAGCTGGTCATGACGGCGGTATCCTTGGCAGTTATAGACGAGTGTGGCGAGCGGGCGGTATCCCGGTTCGCCATCGAGAGGAGAAGGGTAAAGGCTGTGAACTTTCTCAAACTCCACTTGAGCGCGAGCATTGTAAACGTACCCGGTTTCTTCTAGCTCATCCATGAACGCGCAAAGCATCGGGGATTTGATACAGTACCTATCGGGTCCAGTGAAAAGAGCCACCATCTCGGGAGAGGATAGGTGCAGTGTTTGTGCATCGGTCAGTGTGTGTTTCGGCTGTGGTTTGAATGTCATATTGTTTTTAGTTCTAATTCATCTTCAGTTCGCCCTTATTTTACAATAAGCTCTGGCAACTCAAAGGGCGCTCCCGATTAAAGGAGCGCCCGATTGTTTTGGTGAGTGCCACACAGGCCGCTAGGAGTAGCCGGATAGCCGTTAGGAGGGTCAGGGGTTTATTCGGTGGCGTATTGTAACCCCTCCGCATATTTAGCCGCAGCGTTTGGGCTGTGGAAGTGACGCCGCGATGATGCGCCGTGTGGATGCCTCCATCGTCCGTCTTTATCTAAATAAAGCTGATCTCGTATAGTGAATATTGATGGAGCGTCTATGCGATGTTGGAAGCATAGCCAAAAACGCCAGTTCTTACCTTCTCCGTCCGTGTGCTCCGAATAGATAACAACTCGCCCACCTGGAACGATTCTCTGATAGCTTTCCACGCCGTTTAAGGCAGCTCTTTCTTGTAGTGTTGTCGCGTATTTCATATTCTGTATTTGTTCTTTCTCAGTACCGCCAAAACCCGTTGCCGCATGAGCAGCAACGGGCGATTGGGTGAGGGTTAATTACTTTTCATCTAGCACCTTTTGAGCTTCGGAAATCAGGCGCTTGGTGGCACCCTCCCAAAAGGTGACGTTGTATTTTGCGCCTTCGATAAGGGAATCTAAGGTGTCCTTTACGAGTGCCATTTCTGACAGCTCCAGCGTCACCCAGGGGCGCTTGGTACTGTCATTATCCACTTCATCATCGTCTCTAGCAACTCCACGCCTTACAGCGAATGAAACCCCGCTAGCAGGGTCCATGTCTTTCAGTATCCTTTGAAGCCCTGCCAATTTAGCGCGTGCTTCTCTCAAGTGATCGTGTGCATTCATAATGTGTTCTCTGTTTCCGTTCATCGGGCAGGTTTGCCCTTGTACTGCCGCAACCCCGCTCCCTTGCAGGAAACGGGGTTGGGCGCTTTCAGCGGGGTTAGGCGTGTGACTTCACTAGACCCCAGTTCTCAAGTCCAAGGCTGTCAGCGATAGCGCAAAGGGCTTCCGTGATAGCGCTGTCACCGACTCCGCCGATGTCTTGTGACAAGGTAAAGCCCGCGTTCTCGATTGCTTCCTTTGCTGCCTGACTTGGGCGGTGGTAGCCGTAGCCGCCGGCGCGACCACTTCCTTGTGTGTTTACCTTCTCGGCCCAGACCCAAAGGCAGGCCGTGTTAACGTTGCCTGTCCCGTAGAGCCGAAGCTCCACAGAGACCTTTGCTCGCCATTCAGGGCGCGCTGCCTTAGGGTCAATCGTAACGATCTGGTACGACTCAAAATAGCACTTACCTTCCTTGCGGTGGCTGCGTGTCCATTTTGTCTTTGCGTCTGCGTTGTATGTTGCGTTCATGTTCGTTTTTGGGCGTTGTAGAGTGCCTTCCTCTCTTTGTTTAGTCTCTTCAGTGACGGCTTTACCGTCAGACGCTCGGGGGAGCGTTTCGACCTTTATTTCGCGGGATGGTCAGCATTCTCTTTTGCAGTCATATCAAGGAATGCACCCTTGTCGCTGCAAGGAAACCATTCGCCGGTATCTGCCTCTTGCCTCTGGATGTAGCTGCCGCCGTTAGCGTTACGGTGAGTGATGGCGTCATTGATGCGATGGAATCGTTGGGACACTTGACCCTGGTTATAGTTGACTCGGAATTTCATAATGGTTCTCTATTCTGGTTCGTCCAGACTGCGACGCTTGAGTTGCCCCAAGCGTCGAGTGTCTAGGCGTTATTCCATACTTAGGCAATAGCGATACGGATGCGGAACTCATCCCCGTTTTCAATCGTGCCCCATACGTCCTCATCGCCATTATTTTCAGTGACGTTATCGCAGTCTTCAGCAATGATTTGGACCTCAGTCAGGGCGGCAATAATATCGCCGCCCGTGAAGGTCACTCGGACAATTTCATTGTGGCTGATAGAGCGGGCGATGGCGTCTTTGATAGTGGATTCGGTTGTCATATTTTGATCTTTGTTCGGTTTCTCTAACCCTTGTGGGTTGTGCCGCCTTAGCCCGCGCCTAAACAGCGCGGGCTAAGGGGGTTAAGATTCAACGGAAGGCAAAGACTCATATAAGGCGTGGATACGGGCGAAAGCTTCATTCTTTGCTGCCCCTTCCGGCATGGCGCTTGCGTGCTGATTAAGATTAGGTAGGCATGCTTTGATGGCAGAAATAAGTGCGTTATTGTGATACGCTTCAGTTCCGTGCTTCCACGCGGCAGCATGCTCTTGAAAGCTGTATCCTTCCAGGATTTGTGCTATCCGCATTCTGTCGATTTTTCCGCCTTTATCTTTGATGTAACGCTGACAACCTTCGTCATCAGTGAGGTAATCGCCTTTGAGTACCCAATTTGCCGGGAGTGCTGGCAATCTTGGAATGGAAGTTTTACGCATTATTTTTGGTTGATTCATGGTGCTCATATCTGTTTGGTGTTCGTTGTTCTCTAACGCAATCAATCTACCACACCTCAAATAAAAGTAAACACCTTTATTGTATGTTGAGTGATATAGCAGGATTATTAATTCAGATAGCAGGATATGACATAACGGAAGGCGGTGAGAGGGAGCTGTACGGTTTTTAGCTTGGCAAGGATGGGGAGTGGTGGGATTGTGCGCATATGGAAACACAAGACCAGGGATTCGACGCGGTTGGAACATTGATTGCACAAGTCACCGAGCAGCTAGAGCAAGCGGGCAGAGTCGAGTTTAAGCTTCCCGTAGTGATGGCGCGAAGGTTTGCAGCTCAACGGAAGATTGCGCGGATGCTGGCAAAGGAGCTGGATGCGAGCGTGAAGGAGGTCGGACACTGGGATGGTTTGACGGTGTTTAGGGTGGAGCGTAAAGGGGCTACAGATGATGGACGTTGTGGCCCATGATGCCGCTATTGACTTGAGCCGTGGGGTTGTGGTAGTGTCCGCACAGAATAAGAGCCTCTGTCGCATCCTTGTCGTATGTCTGTCGCATTACCTATTGATTGGTCAGTCGTTCAAACCCACCTTATTGCGACTGGAGGCGACTTTACTGCGACTGCCCAGGCGTTTGACATCAAAGAGAAGACTCTACGCAAGAGATCTGAGCGTGGTCAATGGATGTCGCAATTCCGCGCATACGACAAGAAAAGGGCTGAAATTGCGTCGCAAAGTGTCGCAAAGCTTACCGAGTCACTGGCTGAACTTGGCGAAAGTGTGAAGTTTACGGGCATGAAGCTTGCAAAACAGGGGCTGGAACGCTTCTACGAGCAAGCGCCGACACCCGAAAACTGGCAGGAAGCCAAGCTGGCAATCGACATTGCGGGCAAGATTGGCAACTGGTCAGCCCCCCAAACAGCTGTTCAAGTGAACGTCTGGGGTGGTGGTGTGACAACTGGTGAATCCCCCCGAGTCATCGACCTGGAGAGCGAGGAGGCTGTAAATACATCGTCATAACTACGTACAACTACCGGAATGTAAAGTACAGACCGTGTGTAGTTCGTTGAGTATCAATGTGTCGCATTAGTGGTGCCTGTAATTGCCCCTACTAGCCCACGTTTCGGGGCATGTTGAGACGCAATAGAGGCTAGTGTGCATGGTGGTGAAGGTCGAGCTACCTGTGTACGTGTAGAGAGAGGAAGCTTTCGTTTGAGGCAGACACCACGCCCGGCGGTGGGGCACCATGGGCTCGCCACCATTGCTAGACGTATCACTCTCTGAAACAATTAATTCCCAAAAACTCAAATTCTAATAATTATAGGCGCACCTTCCAAAAAAATAATCTCTCAAAATCAAGTCTGTAAACTTCAGTAAAACTTTACAAAGACATTCCTCTTGGTATATTTATGGCTCAATGGGCTTTACAAAATTATTCAAGGAGTTGCCATCCTCTTCAATTTGGCAAGAGCCGCTTCATATACGGGCGGTCTGGATTACGTTACTCGCCATTTGCGATGGAGACGGCGTAGCGCGGGTTTCTCCTGGTTCTATACCAAGGACAGCTAACGTAACGCCTGAGCAAGCGCGTGAGGCTGTGGCGTGCCTGGAATCGCCTGATCCTGACTCACGCTCACCTGAGTTCGATGGACGAAGGATTGAGCGGTGCGATGGAGGCTTTCGAGTCCTAAATTATTTCAAGTATCGGGAGGTGCGTACACCAGAGTCTAAAGCTGCTTACATGAGGGAATACATGCAGAGGTATCGTGAGAAAAACGGTACAAAATCGTGTAAAGCTAACAGTAAGACAAGAAGAGAAAAGCTAACAGAAAAAGCGGGAGAGGAGGAGTGGAGGGATTCTTACCGGCTCCAGGCAGAGGTTGCTTGCGCCACATTGCCACCCGCAGACTTCCCGGAAGTGGTCCGAAGCGCACTCATGACGTTTGCAGCTTACCGAGAGGAGATGGCAACGGCTGGCAGAACTAAGCGTGAATGCACTCCTTGGAGTCAGCAAATGGCAAAGGCCCTTCATGAGCAGACTCGCAATGAGATTGGAGAGCACCCCGCAGAAAAAATTGCAGGCCGGATTCTTGAGGCTGCAACATCCGGTTATAGGTCCGTCCGCTTTACCAATTTCTTCTCATGAGATTTCAATCCCAATACTCCGCAGAGGACCGTGCGCGTGAGGCTGAGCGCATCGACCTCACAGGAATGGACCCAAAGACGGAGGCGCTTGTCCGAGCCCAGTGGCGGCAGCTTAAACGTGCCGACAACCTCAACTTCACAACGGCCTTCGAAGTCATCAATAAATACGAGGCGACTCCCTTGATGCGCGAGTGGTCCAAGAAGCGAGCCGAATGGAAGAACTTTCTCACCAAACACAGGCCAGCGCCATCGCATGCCCGAGAGTTTCTCGATCTACCTAAACGCCCATGAATACTGACACCTCATATATTTTTACCCCAGAATCTAAAGATGGACGCAGACAGAACGCTCTTGCTCGTTTTCGAGAATGTATCTCCAGAGATCCTGCAAACATGTATGATCCAGATACCGGGAAGCCATGTTTTGCGATAGCCTTCCATCCCGAGGCATGGCTTCAAAAGGCTTATGAGAAGTGGAAGCCGGAGTTGGCGACAATGCCTTATCCGAAATTCCTCACCACAACCTACTGGAAAGCGATGCGAAATCACATCCTAGCTAAAGAGGTTTTGTGCCAGTCATGCGATGGTGTCGGCAAGTTTATGCACGTTCACCACAAAACATACGAGTTCCGTGGTAATGAGCACCTTCATCCGGAATGCTTAAAGCTCCTTTGTTTCCGATGCCATAAAAAGCTCAGTCACAAGGATGTGGATTGGAAGTGGCTGAATGATAAACAAGGTCCAAGGCCACCGTCACCCGTATACCTAGCCTACCAAGAATTGAACGCGAACAAGAAGCGTAGATAAACCCAAAGGCAGATACACACCGCTATGAAAACAACCCCAGATCACCCCAATTGCCAACCATGAACCCCTCCATTGAATCCCAACAATTCCAATCCATGCCCCGTCGATATGCCCTCACGGAGATTGACCAGATGCGCGTGCTTGTGACCAAGATCATTGCAAATGAGGAGTACGGTCAAGGCTACTTCGATGAAAAACGAGCCCAACAAGCAGAGATGAAGTTGCGAACCTACTTACTATCTGGAATCAGCGTGGATGAGTTGGCTGAACGACTTTTGACAAGCGAGGTTGAGGCAGCGGATAAACGCAGGCGGCTAAGGATGCCATGAAAAGGAACATGGGAAATAATACCCCTCGACACCACTCAAATCCTCCTCATAATCCCCTCATGCCAAAGAACCGAGTCCAGATCGACCTAACGGATGCCGCCAAAACCGCCCTCCTCATCCTGCAAACCAAAGCCAAGAAAGCGTCCATGCGCGAGACCATCGTTTCCGCAATCGCCCTTTACGAGCTTGTGTTGGATCAGCAGGCATCTGGTGGCGAGATACTTCTGAGAAAGGGCGGGAAGACGGAGGTGCTGAGAATTTTATGAACCCCGACAAAGCTAAAGAGAATCTAATCATCTACCGAAAAATTCAAAATCTGACTACTCAGAGGAATGAGCTAAATGCACAGATAGCGGCACTTCACAAAGAGTTTATTGCAGCAAATCCAGAGCCGCCAAGAATGGAAGATTGGGCATCTGACGAACCAACACCCCCGAAACCCTGAGAATCCTATGAGCACAAGACACCCCTGCATTGAGTGGGCATCATCAACTACAGTGGAACAAATCCACACAAAGGATTTTCAAGATCAAGCCGCGTCCTATTGGAAGGAATTGTCAAAAACTCCAAAGTCGCATGAAGTTTTAGCCCAAGCTTGTCAGATCATTCTTGATCAAACAGGAGTTCAAATTGGCTTCTCTTTTTCTGGATCATGAAACCCCGCCACCACCCGCCACTCCAACGCAAGCCCCTACGCTTGGGCGCTAAGTCCATTCCAAAAGCTGCGTTCACTCCAATCAAAGATCCTTTTTCGCTAGATCAAGCCCACCTCGACGCACTCTACAAAAAGATGGTCGATCCAGATAAAGGAGGATGCCGCACACAACCACTCATCGGCACCTTCGACGGCCTTAAGTCCCTTGGCTTCACTGAGGAGATGATGACCTACAACTCAGAAGGCGACTTCTGGCAGACGAACGATTGAATGCTGAGAATCCTATGAACATCCTAACTGAGCGCATGATGATCCAAAGTGTCGCGCAGAGATGGCGCGATCAGTACTCGGGATACAAAGCTAATTGGCCCGTATTTACTAGACCTGGGCTAACGATGGCGGATGTCGGCAATGAGCTTGAAGCTTTAGACAAAGATACATGCTCACGCGAAGAGGTTCTCGCTGTCACTAATAATGATAGCTGGCTACGCATGCAGTGCGAGGAGTGTAAGCAGGTGGTTGAACTTCTTCTCTTACTCAAAGTTGGCAAACTATGTACATCCTGCATAACTAAAGCTGAAAAGATGTTAGCCGATCACAACGCCAACCTCTCAAACTTCGGCGTGCCTTGCGAACCTAAAGACGGATGGGATACAATTGCGCCATGAGCACACACTACCAACTCCTTTCCGAAGGCGACACGATTCAAGAGGGCGATGAATACTGGGATGGCGAGGGCTGCGATTGGATGGCAATTGAAAGTAATGATGTGGGCCGTAAAAATGACTGGCTGATACCAATCCGCCGCCCACTCGGAAGCGACACCTGCGATCATATCGTTGGATTTGAGCTTGATTGGGATTACACAAGACTGTGGAGCCGTAGTAATGGCCGCATGATCGCTGGCCCAAACAATACCATATTCAACTTCTGCTCACTCTGCGGCAAACCACTAACGAAGGAGGATCGAGGATGAAGCTAAGAATTGTAATTCCGTGCGGAATGCTTTGCGGGCTACTGTATGGGATGGCTGGAAGCTTAATCAAGTTCCGAGATATTATCAAGGATCTACAACAGCGGGTAGAAGCGCTAGAGAAACGACCATGACAAAAAGAAACATCTTCAAACTCCTAGCGGGCGTAGCCTGTGCTGCCGCCATCGAGATAACGGGGTTGTGCCTAGGGTTGCGGAATTAGATGCACCTGAATGGATTCTTATGCCCTCTCCAAGCATGTTAAAGCAACTCCGGTGCATACGCGCAATTGAGGATGCTATTGCACTAGAAAGATATGTATGAACTACCACGAAGCCGCAATAGCCGAGGATATGTATGAGCAAGCTTGGCAAGAAACCAACCACCATTGGTACGTATTTTGGGCTGATCTTGAGATAGTTTATATCCAAAGGCTAAGTAAGGTGCAGCAAATGATTTTTGGCGATTCTGGAGTTCATCTCTGTGGCATCGCTATTCAAAACCTAAAAGGCCGTCCGACTACTCAAAAGGATTCCTGTCGCTTCCTACTCCAAGAAATCAACCGCCTACTCGCATGAAGCACTCACTATCACCACTCCGCCTCACTCACAAACCCAAGCGCAGCCCTGAGTTTATTCACGGCGTTCTGCAAACGCATCATCGAGACGGAGAGTTTCGGTCACTTGCTGACTTGCGTGGGAAAGTTATGCTCTCTGATATTAAAGCGGTGTCGGGGTGGTATCATTCTTGTCACTTGGGCTTTATATTGCCCACAGTCGTTACCTCAAAAGGAACTTTTAACTTAACGAAGTTTGATGATTATGCTAAGGCATGTCGGCACATGAGCCTTCCAAGGCCAAGTAAACTGAGACAGTTCTATGCAAATGAATGGTCATCTCAATCGTGGGAGCAATTTGGCGGTGAGGTCGAAATAATACCTGAGCCTGAACGGAAATTCAAAGAGCCCGAGCAAAGGAAGCTGCCAGACCCTCCTATGCCTTGGTGGAAATGGTGGGTGCCAGCTTAATTTTACCAGTATGAAACCGCCACTCTACATACCATACTTCAATATTCCCCATCAAGGAACCTCTCAGGATTTCGCCAGATTCACGCAACAGGAAGAAGCGAGGAAACGCCAAGAGAAATTGAAGCGGGCTCTAGCATCAGTCATTCCACTCGGCGGCAAAGTCACCATCGAGCACAAGAGCGGAGCGCGGGAGGAGTTTGAGGTATGAATGAAGCTGAAGCCAAAGTTAAGCGTGCACAGATCGACTGTGATATTCAGCGTACTCGCGTAGAGGAAGCTAAGAAGTCCTTGCGTGAGGGAAAGATGAAGCTGCTAGCGGAATACAACGCTGCTCTCGACAAGCTTGAGCAAGAGGTTGTGCGCGCTGAGATGGTGCTGAAATTCAACGAGACCTATGTGACTCAGTTTCAGCACGAGCTTGAGCACCCGTTTGAAAAGGGAGACTAGCTTAGCAGGAGGCTAGTCGCTAAACCCACAGGCAGCCCTAAGCGCCTTCATATCGAAGGCGGGACCAGGATCAATTTTTCTAGTTGGAGCGATGTCGTCATGCCCAACTAGGTCATCCAAATTATACCTCTTCACCAACGCTTTCGAAACTTCCTCGCAGGATTTCATTTGGGCGGGTGGGTAATCCTCCCATTTCTTGATGGGGCCGCCGTTCTTGTGGCGAGCAGTGATAAGTGGCAGTTTGGTCCACCGTTTCGCCAGGGCCTCATCATCGCCAGCATTCGCTAGTTCAATACCAATGGAGCAGGAGTTCAAGCCCGAGTACTCCTTTCCCGTCTTGGGATCTTTCCACTTAGAAACGCCTGCATGCCCGCAGGTGATGTTGAATGGGCGGCACTGGTAAATGGTGCCGTCACGATCAATGACGATGTGAGCACAAGCGCCTCGCGCTTCTGGTTCTCGCCAGAAGTTGATAGAGGACATGGCAGATGCTCCCGCCGTATGGTGAATTACCAAGAAGCGCCTCACTGGCATTGGCGATCCACCAGGGAGCAGTTCACGCTTAACGCCTTCCAGCCAATGATCGGGGGTGATTTTCATTTATCGCAGAATCAGAGTGATGAGGTAAAGGGCGAGCGCCATCCAGCCGAGGTGGAAGCGAGGAGCGCCGACGCCGACTGAGGCTAGGAGGGCACAAACGATAGCGAAGGCGAGTAGGATAAGAGTCATACTCTTACTTCGTGGCGTCAGGTGAGTTTGCGTCCTTCTTACCGATGTTGATAAGGCCAATGAGGAACATGCCAACGGCGATGATTTTCTCGGCCATGTCAGGGGAGATGGCGACTCCAGCGGCAGTGAGAAGGCCAATCAGACCTCTGTAGGTTGACGGTTCAGCTAAACGATGGGCGATGTAGGTGGCGATGTTTCTCATGTGCTGAAACCTACCAAAACATGCCCATATGTGCAACCTCGCATCTTTGTGGTTGCATTGCCTACTGTCCGCATAGACAATGGGCGCATACGAAATGCCACCCGAAAAACGCACCAGACGCAAAGTAAACTTGACCGCTTCGGCGGATATAGTGCGTCGGATTCGGACTCATGCGGGTGCTCGCGGCTTATCCTATCTGACTGAGGCGCTGTGGTTGAACTACTGCAACGCCGCTGAAATGGAAAAGTCTTGTAATCCGGTAGAGAATGGGGAAATTAAGAAACCATGAGCGCATCCCCCACGCCTCCGCAGTACAATAATATCCCGACCATCACCGGCGAGGATGGCGAACTCATCAAGAGAGGCCGCATTAAAGATCCGCAGGCACTCATCAGCACCTACTGGACTTTGCACACAGCGGATTGGCAGGCTTCCCGCCAGCGAGCTTTGTATCAGTCCATGATCGACGGCGCTCCACCTTATGCGCCTGGGAAAGATCGGTCTGAGGGGATTTCGGGTCGAGTCAACGTCAACTGGGGCTTGGCGGCTCAAGCACAAGAGGAGGCTGAGATGCCTTACAACGACATCTTGGATGCGTTGGATGTGTTTGGCGACATCCCAACTTCCTTTGGTGACGAGAAGAGTCAGGACACTTGGGGCACGGTGATTTCTGAGGAGATCACTCGCATGCTCAAGAACTGGGATGACTTTCACCCGCTCTGGCAGCAGAACGCGCACTTGTTTGTGGCTGAAGGCGTTAGCTTCGCTTTCCATGAGGATGAACAGGATTGGCGCTACCGCATCTACGGCCAGCAGTTTCTCAAGTTTCCACGGCGCATTCCGGCCAACGTCAACAAGATCGACATTGTGACCTGTAAAGTGGACATGCTGCCGCATGAACTCTACCGAAAAGTGGAGAATGCCAAAGTTGCAGAGGATTCTTACTGGAATCGCAATGCAGTCATTGAGGCCATCAAGGATACTTGCGCCCAGCACACGCTTCCCACTAATGATCCGCAAGAGTGGGAGAAGGCATGGAAGGACAACGACATCAATCTCGGAACTACGGTCTCCTGTGTTGAGACGGTTCACGGTTGGGTACGTGAAGTGGATGGAACGGTTTCGCAGTACATCTCCCGCATGGATGGTAATGGCGAGTTTCTCTACAAATGCGAAGGCAAGCATCGCGCCATGTCGAGCGTCATGTTCGCCTACCTCTATGGCGTTGGGTCGAATGGGGACTTCCAATCTATTCGCGGCCTTGGGCAAAAACTATTCTCGTCCTCAACGGGGCTTAACCGATTGATCTGCAAGGAGTTGGATATGGCAATTCATGCCGCTACTCCTTACCTTCAGTGTGACAACGAAGACGCGGGCCAAGAAAATGCCGTGCGCCCAATGGGGCCTTACATGGTAGTCCAGTCAGGCTTTCAGTTCGTGGAGAAGATGATGCCGCCATTTGCGCAGAATCTTGTTCCCGCCATTGAGCAGATCAAGGAAATCTACCGGGCACGGGCCATGCCATACTCTCCGGTATCTGCCAATGGCACGGACAACACTCAGCGCACCAAGTACGAGTGGCAGATGAAGACCGAGCAACAGGGCAAACTCTCCTCGGCTGGTATGAACTTGTTCTTTGCTGCGTGGAGGCGTCACTTCAAGGAAATCGTTCGCCGCATTTGCCGCAAGGATTACTCTGCCGCCGAGCCTGGGGGTGCTGAAGTGTGGGAGTTTCGTCGCCGCTGTCTTGAGCGTGGCGTTCCTGGTGAAGCGATTGATGCGGTAGATATTGACCGGATCGAAATCAATACTGGCATCGGTAAAGGTTCCGCCTCCGAGCGCAAATCTGTTTTAGGAGTCCTCAATGAACAGCTTTACTACCGCCTGGACCAAGAAGGCCAGCAAATGCTCACCCGTGATACAGCCGCCGCCTATGCAGGCACTCGGTATGCGTCTCGTCTCGTTCCTCCTGTGGCTGGCTTGCGTCCGCCTGTTGACCTACAGATTGCTGGTCTGGAGAATGATCTGATGGCACTCGGACAACCTGCCAACGTGATTCCGAATCAGGATCACATGGTTCATGTGCAGACACATTTGCAGCGGTTGACCGAAATCAACGGTAAACTCACTGAAATGCAGATTGAGATGGAGCCTGCCATTAATCAGATGTTCCCAATCTGGGATCACGCGAATCAACACATGCCTTATCTCGACCCCGAGAACCCAAGTGTACGCGAGTACAAGGAAGCGTTGGAGCAGTTGGGTGAAGTCATCATCAACGGCAAGAAGCATATCGACGCCGAGGCGCAACGTGGCCAGGAAGAAGGAGCGCAACAGAGTGGAGGGGATGCAATATCTCCAGGGATGCTTGTTCAGGCTGTGGAGTCTCAAGCTAAACTTGAGTCTGTTGGGCTCGACCTCGCCAAGAAGAAGATGGAGCTTAACCATATGCGCCAGAAGAACGCCCAAGAGCTTGCTTTTAACGATGCTCGCACCGCAGCGGATCTCCGTAATCAGAAACTCAAGAACAGAAAATCAGCATGAAAAAACGAAGCTTCATTCAGACAATAGTAGCCTTCTTTAGTGGTTTATTTGCCACCAAATCACCAGCGTTAGTACCGCAGGCGGAACCAACTCCCGTAGCGGCTAGTGAGCCCATAAAGTCCTCTCGGGAATTAATTGGATGGGGGTCACAGGCGACTCCGCTGGACCGATTCTTTTGCGGGGAAGCAAAAAGAATGGAGGATGCGTTAAATCATTGGTTTAGATGCAGCGAAATTGGTTCTACTTTTGTGGTAGAGGAGCCAATTTTTTCCGAAAAGTTGTGCTTTGAGGATGCTAGACGCGATAGCGAAGCTTTTCAGAAGCACGCGGAAAATATAGCTAAAACATTAATGGATTCAGTTAAATCCAAAAAGCTTCTTGGTCCTTATATTGTGCAATGGAATAATGCCCCAAGTGAACGCCTCAATCCATTGAGCAATATCGGAAGATTTAGTGCTCGAACAGATTGGCGGGTGGATTACGTGGAAACGGCAAGACGCCTTAAAGAGTCGAATGAGATTCCAGTCAACCCATTAGCCTAATGCTCTCTTCATCACAAATCACTCAGTTCCGCAAGTCGAGCATTCGTCGTGATGCCTTGGCTGAATTGCAAAAAAGCTCAACATTTCAGTCTGCGCTACTAGCTATCGAAATGGCGGCTATTCCGCGCTCTGACCCCGATCAACGACCAGGGCTGCCGTATGACTCGACTTTGGCGCATGACCGGCAGTTCCGTAAAGGCGTTGCTGAAGCTATCGCAACTCTGCGCGGCATGATGTACCCACCCAACTTGGCCCCCGATGAGATGGTGGATGTAGAAGTCCCTGAGTTTGAGGATTCAATATCGAAAGAGTACCAGCTTGCTAACCAACCCAAATAATTATGTCAGAAGCCGCCGCCCCATCAGTTCCAGGATTCTCTTCAAGCGCACTCGGTCAAGCCGCTGCCGCAACCGTTGCTCAGATGGCTGGCAATGGTACGCCTGCCGCACCAGCAGCGCCAACCCCGCCAGCGCAACAAACCCCTAAGTCTGAAGCGCCAGCGCCTAAGCTGGACGCCAAGACCGCCAAGCCTAGCGCGTGGGATAAAGTTCCTGAGGTGAAAGCTGAAGAGGTGGAGGCTACTGTAGATAGTACGCAAAAGCCTGCGGAAACTGAGGTTCAGGGCGATGCCACGCCAAAAGAATCCCGCTGGAAAGAGCTTCGCGCCATTGAGGCAGAGCACAAGGTTCTTAAACCTGAGTTGGAGCATCTTCGTGCCAAGCTTCAAGAGTACGAGACTAAGCCGCCTGTGCCTGAGGATGTTTCCAAGGAGCTTGAAGATCATCGCAAGTGGCGTGCAGGCTTCGATTTGCAGAATCAACCGCACTTCATTGAGAGCGTAGTGACTCCGTGGAACGAGAAAATGGAGTACTTTCAGCAGGTATCGGAGTTCTCCGGCATCGCGCTAGACAAGATCCTTGCGGCCACTCAAGAGACAAATCCCCTCAAGCGGGCGAAGGATGTTGCTGCCGTACTGGCTGAATCTACTGAGGATGTGTCTGCTATTCTGCCCGAGGTAAACATTGCCGCTAAAGCCTTGCATGACATTGGAGCCAAGGAAAAGCAGTTGAAAGCTAAAGCTTTGGAGATTCAAACCTCGCTCAAGGGCGAGAAGGAGAAGATGACGGCTGCTGAAACGCAGAAATCGGAAGCTGAGTACTCCAATGCCTACAAGGAAGTGGCGAGTAGCATTGGTCCGAAGTTTGCCGAAATCTTCAAGAATGACCCTGAGTTGCGTAAGGAGTTTGATGCCGCGCCTAAGCCTGAAACGGTGATGGATCGTGCGTATCACGCTCAAGCTGCGGTCTTGCTGCCAGCTATTACCAAACAGTTCTTGGAGATGCGGGCCGAACTGCAAGCTCTCAAGAAGGCTGAGAAAGCCAGGATCGCAGCCCGTCCTTCTATGGATGGTCAGTCGCCAGCACAACAGCAAGATAGCGGGCCTAAGCTGACTCTTATGGGCGCTGCTGCACAGACCCTAAAGGGAGTTGGCTGAAAATAGCATTTGACCTTTATCGTCTAACTCACTATAAATGCCACAGAGCTTAAATCCGTTGTCTAACGGGCTAAGGTGGCTCCCTTGGTGATTTAGACAGAAAGAGCTAAACGCCCTTCGATGAGGAGGAGTTCAGGGTTGCTCCCCTGATGCACGCAACGAGGCAGATCATCTGCCAACCGTCTTTGCTGCGTCAGGCTTTGTGGCCCGACGAAGAAGCAAGGCGGAGTCTCAAACTTCCTTTACTTCATCGCCAATATGGCAACTCCTCTCGACAACTATTTTGAACAAGATGCTTCGCGTCTTCAGGGTAAAATTTATGAAATCATGCGTAATGAGGGCCGTGTATCGGCTCTTATGGAAAAGGGCGAACTGCCCGATGGCATGGGCTTCAACTTCAACTCCGTCGTTTACCAGCGTTCTACTGGCATTGGCGGCAATGGCTGGACGGCTGTAGTCCAAGAAGACGGCAGCGTTAATAACTGCGTTCCTTCCGCCTCCGTTGTTTCTCCTGCTTCGACTCTTCTGAGCTACACGGCAGAAGCGAACATGATCAAGTCTGCGCCTATCTGCTTTGAAGATGCTCGGCGTGGTTACATGTTTGAGGATCAGGTGAAGGCCATCCAAGACAACCTTGTTGCCGAAGTTACCGACACCTGGGAAGACAAGGACAAGGAAAAGTATTTCCTCAACTCTGGTCACAAGATTGTGTACAATCAGTCTCTCACCGAGACGACCAACGGCACCACGATGCCAGCAACTCCTGCGACGAGTATTCTCACGCAGAGCTTGCTGGACATGCTTTATGTTCGCATCATCCAAGATGGTGGCGGCAAGGAAGCTTACGCTAAACGCAACGGCGCTCCTCTCATTACGGCCATCATGTCGATGGAACGTAGCCGTGACGTTATCAAGGGCGATCCTTCCGTTCGTGATGACTTCCGTTGGGCTGACTCCGGCAAGAGCGATGGTGCTGTTCTGATGCAAAGTTGGGGTGTTGACCGTGTGTACGGTGGCTTCATGCACTGTATCGACAACCGCATGCCTCGTTACGACTTTGTGAACGGCGCTTGGGTGCCTCGTCCATACTACACATCGAGTGCAACAACCATCGGCCTTGAGGCTAATGTGAGCGCCGCTTACACGAACGCTGAGTTTGAAGATGTGTATCTGTGGCACCCTGAGGTTGTGATTCGCCAGATGCCGAAGCCACTTGGGTCGGTTGGCGGCATGACTTCCGGCCAAGCAGTCAATTGGAGTGGTCAATTGCTCTGGAAGAACATTCCGAGCGAGACTGAAAATCCGCTAAGCAACATTGGCAAGTACTACGCTCCTCTCCAAGCCGCGTGGAAGCCTGCTAAGATCCGTTATGGCTATGTACTGCGTGTCCGTAGGTGCCCACAGGTAGGAATCCTAGGTTGCTCATACTAGAGCAACCTATAGCCCCTCAAGAGGTACTTGAGGGGAATTGGAGGGGCAGGCAAAGTCTCCGTGAAAAGCATTGCATGCGTCTTCATAAGCTTTGCTAGCCTCCTCTATTGAATGAAAATATCCAAGTCCAGTATATTTTCCATTCGTCCTGATTTTAGACATTAAACATCCCTTATCCCAAAAAACACCTTTAGGTAGACCTGACTTTTTCTTGCGATGACCCCTTCTGTTCCAAGTGTTATTTTGAGGCGTACACACGCGAAGGTTTTCCCATCGGTTATCTTGGGGATCTCTATTCTTGTGGTCAATCTCGTGGCCAACTGGAATATCAACTCCCTGCATTTTGAAAATAATCAAATGGACCGAGTAGAGGCACGCCTTCTTTCCGAAGGAGCCGAGCCCAACGTCCATATACCGCTTGGAACCATCCGGCCTACAGCATTTGCTGCCAGCCTCTTTGCCAGCAAGCTTAGCATTCCAAGCATTCGCTTTCCCCTGACCCACAAAATGATGGACCGGCCTCTTGTTCCATCTCAAAATTCCGCTTTCCGGCTCGTACGTGAAGCACTCACGCAAAAATTCAATGCTCGGCAATTCCTTGCGCGGATGACCACGCAGACGTATGCTGGGTTCAGCTTGATGACTCATGTTGTTGATGGGTTACAGGTTAGAGGCTCTAGCTGGCTGTTACCGGCTGGAGCCTTGTTTATTTAGACCGTATTTCAAAAGTTAGCAACCTCAATTATGGCGAACCCACTTGAATCCATGATGGCCCTTGAGGCCCCCGAAGCCGAAGAGGTGGCTGAATCGACAACTGTCTCGTTCGCTCCTCCTCCTGGCTTTAAGCAGCCCGACGATGTGCGCGATGGCGAAACCTTCGATGTGGTCGCTAAATGCAAGATGGAAGGCGGTCAGGTTGTGATCGAATCCATTAACGGCATCGCTCTTGGCGATAATCCTGAAGAGGAAGAAATGGAAGTTGAGGAAGAGGTAATGCCTGAAGAGGAAATTGCCGCTGTCGAATCAACCGCCCCAACCTTGCGCGAAGCTGCCAAAGCGACTGGCTACTAATCCCACACCTTTATGATTGTTGGTAATCTTTACTCAAACGCGGCGGCGGCTCAGGCCATCACTGGTATTGGTGCGTCATTCGTTGGCGATCAAGAAGTTGATTTGCTGCGCCAAATCTTCGTCACCCTTGGGGGCGGGGGCGCTGGCGGTGGCGGTATTGTTGTTACTGTCTCCAATGGCAGCAGCTTCAGTATCCCGACATTCAACTCACAAGCCTTCACTTACTACGGCGGCACCAACAACATTCAGACTCAGACATTCAAAATGAATGGGGCAACGGTTGCTACGTTAACATTCGTTTACGTCAACGGCGCGGCTTCTGATGATGACCTTATTCTGACCATCACTCAATCCTAGTCGATGTCGTATAAGCGCATCATATCCCCAGGATTTGCTCAAACCCCTTCGCTGAAGCGGGTGCTGGATGGTGGATTTACGCAGCTTGGTAAGTTTCGCCCCGTGATGCCTGGGGGATGGGCTGATGCGGGTAATGCAACGCCTCAGCCTCCAAGTGTTGCACCTATCCTCATGGTGGACGCTGAGATAGCGAGCTTTGTGGCAAATTTGGCATGGACAGCCAGCAATCGCACGGGATCGCCTGGGTTTACTTATGAAGTTTGGATGAAGGTTGATGCGGGCAGCTTTGCTTTTCTTGCCAGTACAACTAACCTTTTCCTCAATACAGACCAAACTCCTACAATTGGAGTTTACGCATTTGAGATCAGACCCCGAAACGATGCGGGCTACGGCCCCTCAAGCAACATAGGAAGCACCCAACTTCCGGGGGGAGTTTAGCGACTTACTTCAGACCCGATGGGGTAAGTCGCTATATAAGGCCAGACGGGACATCGACATACTACAGACCTTAATTCATGGACCTCGTAACATCACCCGCCGTAGATACCTTCATGCAGGCCGCAGACCAAGCGGCTATGCAGACGGCTATTGGCGTGCCATTTGGCCCAACTGGCGCTCCTGGTCCTCCGGGTAGTCCAGGCGCTCCCGGCTCACCTGGATCTACAGGTCCAACGGGCGCGAGTGGTCCCACGGGGGCTACAGGTTCCCCTGGTGGCCCCGGCCCTGCGGGGTCCCCAGGTCCAGCAGGAAGCCCTGGACCAACGGGGCCGACTGGTCCTAACGGCGCACCTGGAACTCCAGGCTCTCCTGGTCCAGCCGGGCCAACAGGCAGCACTGGTTCACCAGGAACTCCTGGCGGAACAGGGCCTCCTGGTCCCGCTGGTGGCACAGGGCCAACGGGTCCAACCGGCCCAGCAGGCGGAACTGGACCTCCAGGTCCAGCGGGTCCAACTGGCGCTCCTTATGCTCCAGTAGGCACTGTTACTGGCACAACCTACAGCCTCGCCCTAGCTGATGCTGGCAAGTACCTTCGCCTCACTAATGGGTCGCCATGCACAATCACCCTTCCGCTTGAGGTAACTCAGGCATGGGTGGCAAATACTGAAATCGACTTCCGCATTGCAGCGGCAGGCATTCCAACTTTCAGTACCAGCGCCACGATCAACAATGTCGCGGCGGTTGCTAGCATGGTTCAGAATAACACCTTCGCCCTAAAGAAAGTGGGGACGAACATCTGGGATCTTGTTTAATGAGCCGAATCCTATCAGTCATTGCCAGCAGCCGAAGGAGGGGTCAGGCCCTTCTTGTAAACCAGACGTTTGAAACTCCTACAACGGGTTACGATAACGGTGAAACATGGACTGGCGCTGGGACTGGTACGGTGTCTCCAGCGCAAAGTGCTGTGGTTATTCAAGGCACACAGACTCTTGAAATCAACTTGGTATCTCAAACAGGATCGACATTCACCGCCTTCACATCGCAAAGCTCGCTCTTTGTAAAGTTCCAGTTTCAGGTTGCTGCAACGCCAACATCCAACGCTGTTATCGCTTCAATCCGTAACGGTACCACACTATTAGCTACGTTAACCAGTCGCGGCACTCGCCTCCTAACTGTCACCGCTTCAGGGGGCACGCTCAACCAATCCTCCGACACGATGCCAACAGGCACGACTATTTGGATTTGGTTTGAATACGTCAAGGGTACTGGCTCTAACGCGATTGCTAGGGCAGGCTGGGCCACTTCTGATGTGAAGCCAACTTTTGTCGCAAGCTCAAATAAAACCTGCGTGTCATCTGATGGCACAAGCACATCCAATGCTGATAGGCTGTATCTTGGAACCACTACATCTATCGCAGCCCTTCGTACTTACTACGATGTGGTTCAGGCTTCATCATCCGCATTTTAATCCACTATGACACAATTTTACGATCTGGAGGGTGAAAGCCTATGTGGGCCATTGTGGCCTAATGGCTACATTGTTGATGGCGTTCCTGGCATTCCTCCAACGGGCAAGATTGAGGTGATAATTGTTCATGACCCTGCGCCAACATTAACAAGCACTCAAAAAGCGATTCCTCGCAATGGGATCAATGCGGGCAAAACGGCGTACATCTACGGCTGGGATATTGCAGATAAAACTCCTTCCGAGCTTCGCGCTGAAGTGCCTGACATTTGCAACGCGCAACTCAAGCTATGGCTTCATAATGCAGGCAAGCGTATGGATGCCATAGGTTTTGTGAATAGCGAGCCCAACACCGACACTCGATTGGTGATGCAAACCGAATGGCAGTCGCGTGGAACATTTACACGCACAAACCAACTGGTCCTTTTCCTGCAAGAGAAAATGGCATGGACCGATTCTCAAGTAGATGCACTTTTCAAGGAGGCGAGCCAACTGTAATGCCGCATCGTTTGATACACATGTCAGAGTTTATGACAGGCATTTTCCTAGCGGTTAATGCAGGAGCTACATATTTACTCATGGCGGCTACCAGCCAAACGCAAGAGGAAGCTTTGCGTTGGTCACTACTTCCTTTAATGGGTGCTTTAATTGCCGCCGCCGTCTGCTACCTATTCAATAAAGATCGTGAGGCAGCTAGAATTGTAGTTGGGCGCACAACCTTTGCTCTAGTGGGCGGCGTGCTTTTGCCCCGCCTCGCATCTTTCAGTTCCTACTTTAGCGAGATCGTAACAGACCCTATCATTGTTATCGCCCTTGGCTTCATGGCATCAGGCGCATGCTACTTTGTTTCAAAACCTGCGGTTGATCGGTGGTCTAAGCGTTCTCAGTCAATTGCTGATGACATCATTGATGGCGCGATGGATGCCGCCAAGAATAAACTCAAGAGCATGGGATTAACTACCCCTCAAAGCATCTTAGATAGATGGCCTGTTCCTCCACTGCCAGGAAGCCCTGACCACGAACTTTATCAAAGCAGCTTAGCGGCAGAGATTGCTAGAATGCAAGAACTGGCTAAACTGAGTCAATCAAATTTACCGTAACGACATGGCTTATCCAACACCGGAAAGATGGGGTAGAACTACCGACCGAGAAACAGGCCGGGAGCGTCGTCGTATCCAAGGAGCTAAGCCTATCTCGACTCAGCCCACAGGTCTTGATGGCTGGTATATCTTGCAGAACAGGGCTGTGCCTGCGTTTCCAGGTGGACGTTCCAAGATGCCCAGCGTTGAGGAGCAAGCCGCATGGGCGCATGATCAAGGGATGCAAGTTGGTCGCAATGGCCTTCAACCCTACGGTCTTCGTCAGCAACCCCAAGCTCAACCTGCCGCGCCGTTGCCGGGATACTTGGACCCGAATAACAATCCATTTGCTGTTACAAGCGCACCGCCTGCTCCCGCCCCCATGCAATCACAAGGGCCAATCAGGGGTGATATGATGCGTAACTTTGGTCTTGAGCCTAATGTTGGGACTATCAGCGGCATGCCGAAAGTGCCAACTTCTGCATTCCCGTTTGGCACAGGTCCAGCCGCTACTGCATCCACACCTGCCGCCATGCCTAGTGGCGCTGATTTGATTGCGCAACGTCGAACCGCATTGCAAAGTCGTGCTGATGAGATCGGAATGCAGCGTCAATTGGACAATCCATCGCCCGTCCAAGTGGGGGCTGATGGCAATGGCTACTTGCGCTCGAAATACGGCACAGGTCGTACGGGTGGCCCTGCTGGCATGATGGTTGGCAATCAGACTGGCAAAGACTTCTTTCAAGATGCCGCTAACCGTCAGGGTGAGGCCAATAAATACGCCAAGCCGCAGAATACCGCTGAAGACATGGAACTTTGGCGCAAGGCATTCTCACGAACCGGGCCTGCTAGAGTCTAACTTTTATGCCGCAAGATTACTACATCATCCTGACCACAGGCATAGTCTCGAAAGTGGCTAACGTCACATCCACTCCAATAGTCGTCACTAAAACGATGGCCCAAGGAGTGTATCGCGACACGCTGCAAAACTTCCCGCAAGCTGCTGGCACGGTTCTGATTCAAGGTCCAGGCTGGACTAACATCCCAGAGTACACCGTTACTGCTGGTCAGCCTGAGTTCACTGGATTCCAAACTGAGCTTGATGACAATGCCGCTCACATTGCGCCACGATCATTGACTTGGCCTGAGTCACACTGGGAGTTTCAAACAGCAGGTGGCAACTACTATACGCCAACGCGACTTCTTGCCTCCATGAGCACATCTCAGCCCACTATCTAATGCCAGCCAACCTATTCCAGACTGTTACCACGCCAAATCCTACCGAGTTGGCGTTTTATCAGTTGGTGGCTGACACAAGCATGAGGCCAGATAAGATCCCGGCAGTAGAAACGACTTATGCGCAGTGGGTTGCTACTTTTGGCCCCGGTATCCGCAAAGCCGAAGGTTGGGACACTTATGTTTACACCTTCACTGAGGACGGACCAAATATCGAGGGCACTCAATACCGAGCCTTTTACTTTGGGAAAGCTAGAACCCAAGAGGAGCGTGACACACCATTTCAAGAGTTCGTGACGAACCGTAATTACGCATGGCCTCCAGTGCTTGAAGAGATTGGGTTCTTCCGTGACTATGATGTCCCGATTAATTCGCCAAGCTATCTTCCAAGCGTTATGGCCCAAGCTCCGCGCATCTATGTTCGCAAGAAGCTGGTGCCTGCGGTGGTTTGCGATAGCCGATGCAAGGTTCAGCGATTTCTATCTGAAACTCCATGGCCTGCCGCTGCATTCCAGCATATGCAGCCAATCCCAACGGATGTCAGTTGGCAGTTTTTATCCAATTCTGATGGCGTGCCGCGTTGCTTACACCCTGATGTAACAATCACTAGCGATCTTAACGGCGGCAACATCGTGCAAGGCAGCGGTTCACCTGGGGCCACTGTAGCCCAAAGCGCCAACCAATTCTTCCCTGCTACTAACATGTCTGATTGGGCTCCTTTCGTTCTGGAAGATACACAACAGCCAGTAAAAGGGCTTTGGCTTCGTGAGAAAGTGACTATCTTTCCGCCTATTCGACCCTTGGCTAGCACCTTCTAGCCGCCCTCGTATGGCGATCCAAACTCCAGCAGGAATTTTCCAGAGCGATTCTCCTTGGCAAAATAAGCCGTGGAACGTAGCTGGTGGTGGATTGTTGATGACGACAACTCCAGGCGCTAACACAATGCGCGTTGACCCTGTGGGCGTTAATACAACCCTAGGCCCAGGTGGTGGTCAGGCATTTGATGCCGCCCCAGGTCCAACTGGAGGCTCTGGCGCTCCTGGTCCTCCAGGGCCGACTGGTACGGCTGGCCCCACTGGCGGAAGAGGACCAACTGGAAGCACAGGCCCCGCTGGTCCGACTGGTCCTTTTGGTGGACCTCCTGGGCCAGTAGGCGCTCCCGGTCCTCCTGGTCCCGCTACCCCTGGTCCTCCCGGTCCTGCTGGCCCTACAGGTGTGGCTGGACCACCTGGAACCCCAGGCGGAACTGGTGGCCCTGGCCCTCCTGGTCCATCTGGCAATAATGGTACTCCTGGCAGTCCAGGATCTCCTGGTGGCACTGGCCCCGCTGGACCTACAGGCCCCATCGGTCCGAGTGGCGGTCCTCCAGGACCTCCTGGTCCTACAGGCATGACTGGCCCGCTTGGTCCAAATGGCCCTCCCGGTGGGCCTGGACCTGTTGGTCCCGTTGGCCCACCTGGAACTACCGGCCCTACTGGACCCCGTGGACCTACAGGTATTGGCTCGCCTGGACCCGTAGGACCAACCGGACCTTTCGGTGGCCCCCCAGGCCCAACCGGAGCTATTGGACCAACGGGCGGCGTCGGGCCTCCAGGCCCTAACGGTCCCAATGGAGCGCCCGGACCTCCTGGCGGTCCAGGACCGAACGGCCCTCAAGGACCGCCCGGAAACCCTGGCCCCACAGGTGTAGCTGGGCCTCCTGGCAGCATTGGGCCTATCGGACCAACCGGACCCGTTGGCCCTTCAGGTGGACCGCCCGGACCTCCGGGGCCACCCGGACCTACAGGAACCAAGCTCGCTATCGTCCCAACATCCCAAGGTTTTCGCGCTCTTTACTGCGCCGAGGCTCCTGACGCATGGTTCTTCGACACCTACACTCTGATTGTGGGCTCGTCTCGTCGCGCCTCAATGCCAGTCGATTCGCTCTTTCTCGAAACCATCGAGCCTCAAACTCTTAAAGTCTGGTCAACCTCCTGCACACACCCTGTTCCAGTTGGCGCAACGGTCGAAAATGGCACGCTTACCGTTCTCGCAGGCGCTTCAATCGTCGCCAATGAGGTGACTGTTGTGGTGGCTGGCATAAGAAAAGGTTGTGCGCATATCCGTTTTGCTCCAAAGTCTGAGGAGCAGATGAAGAGAAACCTTGAACGTTGGAGAGATTAACGAATGAAATCTTGGAGAGAAATCTGGAAGGGCTGCTTCACGCCCGAGGAGTGCCAGCGCATTATTGACTTTGGCATGTCGATTCCACCTGTTGAGGGCGGCATCGGCCACGGCGGTCAGTTCGTCGTGAACAAGGATATGCGATCATCAACGATTCGCTGGTTGCCACGGTGGCATAAAGACCTGCTTTGGATGTTTGATCGGATTAGCGCCCGTGCTGAGTGGTCGAACAATAAGTCATTTGGCCTCGATATTCGCGACTTTACAGAGGTTCAATTCACCGAGTACGACGCCCAAAGCGCAGGCCATTACTCTTGGCATGAGGATAACACTTGGGTTTACGATCCTTTCGATAAATGGTGGAAGGATTTCGGTTGCCTTCAGGTTGCTCACAATGCCAGCGATGGTGAGAAGGCCTTTGCCAAAGAGAATGCTCGCAAGTGCTTCAACGAAAAAGCGCAAGACTACGCTCCGCTTGAACGCAAGATGAGTATGGTGATTCAGCTTTCAGATCCCACTACCTACACAGGCGGAAAGCTTGAGTTGCAAGGTGGGCCGCTGGCTGAAGGCGAGTTTGGCGGTCAAGGTGACATGATTTTCTTCCCTGCTTTCAACCGCCATCAGGTGACTCAGGTTGAGAGCGGCAAGCGGTACTCGCTGGTGACTTGGTTCAAAGGCCCCCCATTCCGATGAGTGATTATTCTGACAGGCTCGACAAAGCTTGGTCTGAGGTTGAGTCGATCTATAATGAGATTTGTATTCCGTTAGGTTCTGGTCCTTTAGGGAAGAGTGGCCCATGTGGGCCTGGGATGCCTGCTGATTATGTTGAGCCTTCCAGCGACCAGAAAAGAGCTGATGATATTATCACCTGCTTAAACATGATTCGATTCCATCTGAAATGAGCACATCCACCGACGACAACCGCGCTCCTTACACGGTGGCAATCGTGGCAATGGGGCCAAGTCACGTTGATTACCTGAACGAGTGCATCGGTGCTAAGGGTCGCAAGGGCGTAGCTGACGAAACGTGGGCGATCAACGCGATGGCTGGCATCATTGAGCATGATCGAGCTATCATGATGGATGAGTTGCCGTACTTTGAGAAGGCAGCAAGGGAGCTTAACCCCGGCCTCGCTGGATATGCCACTTGGCTCAAGACTCACCCAGGCCCCATCTATACGCCCAAGTTTTACCCTGAGTTTCCCGGATCAGTGGAGTATCCGCTTGAGGCCGTGCTAAACGTCATCAACTACCCTTACCTCAACAACACTAGTAGTTACGCCTTGGCGTTGGCAATCTACATGGGGGTAAAGCACATCAAGCTCTACGGCTTCGACTTCACGTATCCTGACAACCGCGGCTTCGCGGAGGCTGGACGCGGCTGTATGGAGTATTGGATTCGTGATGCCAACTGGCGCGGAATCAACGTCACGGTCTGCCAATCGTCTTCATTGTGCGATCAAAGCCTAGGGCGTAAACTTTACGGCTATTCGGTCCAGCCGAAACTTGAGCAGGTGGACGGCAAGTGGAAGGTGACTCTGGGTTAAACAATACTCCTTGAGTTTATAGATTCATCCCTGCATACTAGGGGCCATTATGGCCCTTACCGTAGCGGAATGCAGAACAGCCTTTGGCATCCTGGTTGATTCGAATAACTTCCTGTCGTTCCTTAACCAAGGATCTGAACGGTTGATGCAAAGTGGACTATGGGGTGGTCTGACTGCTATCGTGGATTTTGATGGTGCTATTGGCTATATCACCCTTCCTTGGCAGTATGAATCTTTGATGGGTTGCGCTATCCGTCGTGTGCCAGTACCGATCTATGGCGGATACCATGAGTTTATCGAATCTGGCCCTGGCTTTTTTAATGACCGAGAAGATGCGGCGGCATACAGCAATATTGTGGATGAAGGTCAATGGCCGACTCTGGTAAAACAAGAGACGCCGCTGCCTATTCGAATCACGCTCAGCAATGCGGCAGATGCGGGCAAGAAGGTTCGCTTGTTCGGCTACAATGCAACCGGCGAAGTATTTGATTCAGCGGGCATTCCTGGGGTTGAACTGACCCTAGCAAATCCAACTGTCACATCCACGGAATCATTCATTCTAACAGCGGTGAACAAAGACATCACGCTTGGCAGTATCGTTATTTCCTCAGTCGATGGCGCAACGGTTCTACCGCTATCCACCTATAAGCCGCCAGAAACGAATCCTCAATATCGACGGTACAAGACTGGAACTATTCAGCCATCGTCTGACGGATTCCCAGCTATCCGAACGAAGTGCAAGCGCCGGTTCATTCCCTACATCAACGAGAGCGATCAAGTGTATCCCTCGAATCTTGGGGCTCTCAAGATGGCCGTTCTAGCCATGAACTTTGAGCAATCATCTGCCGCCTCTGAAATCGCTACCGCTGAAACATTCTGGCAGAAGGCTGAGAATCTGCTTAATCAGCAACTCCGCCACCAACGCGGAGGCGCACGTTTCCCAATCAACTTGCCACAGTCTAGTGGTGTCGGCGCTTTCAACTCCTGGTAAATATGCCACCTCCATCTGCACTCCCTCGCGCTAATCAATATTTTGGGATTGGTCGCCATCCGCTCATGCAGTACTTCCGGCCAGAAGGTGGCGATGAAGCGTTAGATCCATCCTTTGCGCCCGTGTCGCAGGCTGCGTTTCGTGAGGATGACGCGATCCTGCAAGCTCAGGCGGAACAGCAACGCGCTCAATTGCGACAAGGTCGCGAATGGGAAGCGCAAGATGCCGCCTACGATTTCAGCAAGACTGCGCCCGGAAGCAGCTACGAGAAGATGCTGCAAACCATCAGCCCTGAAGTCCTCTCGGACCCAAAGAATGCAGCGTACGTTGGATTTCGTCAGCGTGAGCAACGTCCATCACGCCTCTCGACTCAGGTTCTAGGCCCTCAACTGGCACTCAAGATTAAAGATCCTCGTCACGTTCAGGAGTATAACGCACTCCTTGAAGGTGGAGCGGACCCGCATACAGCCTTTGAGCAAGTTCGTCTGCTTGAGTTTAAGGACAATCAGGCCAAGGAGTTGGCGGCGGCAGGCGTGCCAGAAGAAACTTGGGGAACCCTCCAAGGGCAAGATGGCATGTACGACCCCGTGAAGGTGGCCCGTGCCGTTGAGTCAGTGAAAAGTGACCCTCGGCGTGAGCGGGCTGTTACTTCCGAGATGCTTGGTAAGTATTTGGAGTTGAAGCAAATGGACCCCGAGCTAGCTAAAGAGTACGCGCAGACTGCCCGCGATAATGGTTATTTGTGGGCTGGCCTCGAAAAGACCAAGCCTGCCGTTGTTCCTGCGGTTGTGGAGCCAAAAGTCGCGCCCGTGCCGGAGGCTCAAAGCCTAGTTCCAGCCGTCACATTCAAACCTTTAAGTGAGCGTATTCCTAAAGGGGTCACGCCGGAACAATTCATCGCCCAAAAAGGAGCAATGGATAAGGCCGCTCAAGAGGAGCAAGAGGCGGCTAAGGCATGGACATCAGCCAAGTCGAAATTGATTAATCCTTTCCTAAAAGCCTATCCATCGCCTGATTTACAGTTGATTGCTGCCCGTGCTATTTTGGACGAATTGCCATCGGAAGATCCAGATACCCCAAGTTATGTCGATGATAATGTTGGTGTTGTTGGACAAGTGCCTTATGGGGTGCTGGTAGCTAAGAAGCTTGGCCTTGACCCAAATGGGGCTGCATTTGATGAGCCAGGGAATTTGCGATTTGGAACGCAAACAGTCACCAACAATGAATTGCTCAAAGCCTTTGCGGAAGATGTGATTAAGGCCCACTCGGAGCAAGAGAAAGCAGCCGCACCCCCTGCCGCCGCGAAGGTCTTATCAGATAAGACTATTGAGGATCTCGTTAACAAGTATCCACCAAAGAAATAATGGTAACGCTCGACCAAATCGCAGAGGCCTTAAAGAGCGCGGACGCAGCGGGCGATACCGAGGCGGCAACCACTCTTGCGGAAGCTTATAGGCAGGCATCATCAAGTCAGCCCAAAGACTCAGGTCAAGGCTATGTATCCAGCCTAGCCTCATCCGCTGGCCGAGGATTTGCTGGCGTTGTGCCTGGGGCTATTGGTGGCGTTGGCTACCTTACTGGCTCTGAGGGACTGAAATCAACAGCGAACGAGATCGAGCAAGGCATCGAATCTTACCTGCCCGTGAATCCTATTTACGAGCAGAGCTTTCCGATGAAAGCAGCCAATGCTGGCGGGCAAGCCATCTCCATGCTGGCGACTGGAGGCATTGGCGGTGGTATCGGTAAAGCTTTGGGCGGCGTTCGTGCTGGCGCTGAACTATCTATGTTAGGCTCTGGATTCTTGCAGGGCGCAAGAGGTGGGGGTCAAGACGCTGAACGATATGGCATGACGGGCGGAACTGCCTATGCCCGCGCATTGCTTGGGGGGGCGGTGGAAGTAGCCACGGAAAAACTACTTTTTGGCATGGGCAGCGAAACCGCTATGGCTCGCAGGATGTTGGGAGAATCGCTTGAAGCTGGAGTTGGCGGGGCCGCTAAAGCTATTGGAACTGAAGGGGCGGAGGAGTTTGCGGCCCAGGTTGCTGGTAACTCTCTAAACAAAACGATGTCCCCAGAGGGAACTGAAACACCAGGAATTCTTTCTGGGGCTGGCGAAGCAACAGCTCTTGGAATGGTGGGTGGCTCTGTGTTTGCTGGTGTAAATTCTTTAGCTGGCGTTAATCGTAAAGCGCAGACTATTGAATCTGGAGTCGGGGAAGTATTTGAGGACGAGATTGGCGAGGCAGATATTCCGGGCATCGGCAAGGTGCAATATAATGCTACCAAGATTTCAGACCCTAAACTTCTCGCGGGCATGAGTGCACAGGATCTCAAGATCCTGACTGACAGTGGTCTGGTTAAGTTACCAGTTGCCGAATCGCCAGAAATCAAAGCCTCTGAGCCTGAATCCGTCGTGGATAAGGAAGTCGCGGAGTTGACGCAGAATGTTGAGGCGAATGCTGCTGTTGCGCCCCAGACAGCGGAAGTACTTAAGGAGATTGTCGAATCACCCACTGAAACAGCGCCAGTTGTAGAAACCCAACTGCAAGAAACTTATGTACCCCCAGAGGATATTGCCCAAGAAACCATTCTGGAAGGAGACGGGAGCGTGCAAGATGCCACTTCCGACGCAGAGGGAGTTGCAATCCCTGAAGAACTGGAAGTTCCAAATCAAGATCAACCGTCTAATCGGGATAAAGTCGAACAAGAATTAAAGGAAGATCCAACGCTACATATCTCAAGCGGGCCAGTCGATCTTTTCCATGGAGGCTTGCCGCACGACGCAACGCTAGATCAAGTGGATTTGGAGCGCGCTGGCTCGCAGCAAAACAAACGCAATCGCTCATATGGTGGATTTTATCTCACCGATGGTAGTAGCCGTGACTGGTCAGAAAAGTATGCTAAAGAACGCGGGGCGGCGGTGCATCGCATTCGCCTAAAGACAGGTTCTCGCGTGCGCTACACGCAGGAAAATATAGACCGTCTTAATGCTTCGCAACGTGCAGAGTTGGCAAAGAAATATGATGCAGTCCGAGGTTTGGATGCGTTAGGCAGATCGCAATGGGTTTTGCTGAATAAAGACGCTGTTGAGTCATTTACTCCCGAATCGAAATCTGATGTCACGCCGCAAACCGAAGTCGAGCAACCGCTACCAGAAACTACAGCGTCTCAAACGCCTAAAACTGCGCAAGAGGTAGCAACGCCCAATGACCGCGTTTCCTTCAAGCAGGAAGGTGTGATGCAACAAGGGAAGCTTGTGAGCGTGTCAAATGGCGTTGCTCGAATTGAGATGGACGACGGCAGTATTCGCCAAGCTCCAGTTCAACGTGTCTCGGTTGCGCCTGAGTTCCAAGCAGCTTTGTCAGATGACATTGTTCAGAGTCTTCGCGCTCGCAATGAGTCCGAGCTTTCGCCTGAAGCTTTATCGAAGTGGACTCCAGCAGTTTATGATGCGGCTGAACAGTATGCACGCACGGGCGACATTTCCATCCTTGACGATCTAACCTCAGTACAACGAAAGCGAGTGCGGGATACCTACTTGGACTCGTTGCCCGAGTTGAAGGAGATGCTTACTCGCAACGAAGCGAAAACTGAACGCCGAATTGCGGATGCAGAGAGCAAGGATGAGATTCGAGTTCGTGAGACCACGGGTAAGGTTGATGCCGTTGAGCATAATGATGAAGACGGCACTAGCTGGACTACATCACCACCTCCAGTCAAGGGTGTGAAGCCTGCCGCTGTTTTGCAGGTCATTACAGACATGCGAAAAATTTTGCCTGGAATGCCAAAAGTTGAGGTCGTGTCTCTTGCGGATTTTGAGCAAAGCGACCGGCTGAAGGGTGGCCGTGATTTCTTCACGGCCAAAGGCATCCCCCTTGAATACGTGAAAGCATGGGTTGGTCATCGTGAAGGCACTGTTTACATCGTCACTGATAGTATCGCTAACAGCGCCGAAGCTCGCGAGAACTTGCTGCATGAGATCATCGGCCACATGGGGGTGAATGCAGTTGCGACTGCGCCTGAGCGAGCCCGTATCTCCCGTATCATCGAGAATGTTGACCCTGAGTTGGGCAAAATGATCGAGAAAACTTACAGCACTAAGCGCGGCTCACAGTTGTACGCAGATGAGTTGCTGGCAAAGTTCTCTGAACGATACCAGAGCGCCGATCCTGCCAACTTCAAGGAGATGGGCAAATGGCAGAAAGCTTGGGATGAAATCAAGCGCATTGTCCGTGCCATCATCAAGCGTCTAGGCGGTGATCCAAATGCCTTCAACGATGCTGCTCTGCACAAGTTCTACACGGCTGCTGTCAGGGCTGTGGCAGAGGGTCGCATTCCGATGAAGAGCGGCTACAACACGAAGCAAGCCAGCCTCTCCAACTCCCAGAAGGTCTTGGCCGATGCTGCCGCTGTAGCCCGAGGCGAGAAGCCGCCTGATGAATCCGTTGGCAAGATCATCGAGGGGCTGCAAAACGGCGGCGAACGGAAGTCTCTGTTCGGCGGCAAGCTCAAGAGTGGCGAGGCTGTAGGCTCTATGGCTGAACGCCTCAAGATTTCCTCGGAGCGCGTGAAAGCGCAACGTGAGTCTCAAGCAGACGAAGCTGAGCCTGAGATACAAGCTTCATTGAACCCTGAGAATCCCGAGTCTCGGTTCTCGGACTTTGGCGAACGCCTCCAAGCTGATGAGCGGTTCACGCAAGAGTTCCAAGATGCGCCCGCAACAGAGTTTGAAGTTAAGCACCAGCAAGACACGCACGATAAAGCAGCGGCAATCATTAAGGCTGATGGCTTGGAGTTGGCCTATGTGAAGTTTAAGGATCTGGATAACAGCATCCCGCCCGAGGTTCGCCTTGCTGGCCTGATGCAAGTGGCCCAGCAGTACGACCTGCTCGCCAATGCGCGTGAAGCGATGGGCAACCTTCCAGGCAGCGAGGCATACGATTCCCTGATGGATCGTGCAATTGAGGCGAAGGTGGACGTTGAGACGCGCCTAAACAATGCCGCCCGCGAAGTTAATCTGGCGAATACCTGGGCACGCATGTCTCCGCAAGGCAAGCTACGTCGTTTTGAGCGCATGCTATCAGGCATTCGCGACAAAGCATCGAAGCAAGAGTTTGGTAACGACTTGGGTAATGTGCGAAAAAAGGTAAAGCGCATTGTTGATGAGTCTAAGAAAGCAGCGGGCGAAGGTGGCAAGCTAACTGATGAGCAGATGGAAGAGGCTGTTCAGAAAGCGATTGCCGATCTTAACCCGAAGACGCGCAAGGCTCGCAGTGCAGTTCCAAAGATTATTCGCGCCATCTTGAAGTCTGATGGCAGCGGCGTCTTTTCGGATCAAAGTTTCAGTGACGCTTTCAGCGATGCCTTCGACCTTCCAAAGCTTACCAGCCAAGACCGCTCACAAATCAGCAAGCTCTCGCGGGAGATTAACAAGCTGCCCGAGGGTTCTCTGCGTGATCTAAAAACCAACGAGTTGCTTAACAAACTGGCGCTCATCAAAGGCGTATCCGCAACAGATGCCATCATGGGCATGTGGTATGCGAACGTGCTGGCGGGCCTTTCCACTCAAGCGGTCAATGTCTGGGGCAATGGCGCTCTAGGCTTCATGAACACTTTGGCTCTGATGGTTGGCAACGGCAGCGTGAGTGATGCACTGGCAATGATTAAAGGCATGGCTGGCCCCGGCGGCTTCCGTCGTGGCGTGGAAGAGGCGAAGAATACTCTACGTACCGGATCGGTCCATAAGAACAAGATGGACGAGTATAATGCTCAAGGCGCTCTTGAGGTCTTGAAGCAGCAAGGAAGGCCAAAAGATATTGCGGAATGGCTGACATGGATCGGAAGCCTTGGCTACTCGACTCGCTATGTCTTCCGCGCTATGGCTGCGGCAGATGCGATTTTCTGGTACATGGCCGATGAGGGGTATGCTCACTTGGCAGTCAATAAGGCGGTTCGTGAAACTGGACTTACACCCGGAACTCCTGAATTCAACGCCGCTGTCATTGAGCGCATGGGCAGCTTGGAATCCATGGAGGCATCGCGTGAACAAGCTCGCGCTGAACTCAAGGCGGCTGGTCAAGAAGCGCCTGAGTGGCTAGTGAATCGCCGTGCATGGGAGTTGCGCCGTGGTTTGCGTGGCGACGATGTGAATAAGCGCAGTGCTTTCTTTGCGGATCGCCAGACGCTTCAACAGCAACCGGAAGGTATTGGCGGCACGATCTCGAAACTCATCACTCTCCTGCAAAGCGTGCAGGTTGGTGGCGTGCCTGTGTTTCGCGCCATGATCCCATTCAACCGAGTGGTGGCGAACCTGTTTGAATCTGGCCTTGATTGGGCTGGGGTGGGTATCCTGCGTGGCGCTCTTGGGCACCACCTTACATCCGGCAAGGAAGGTCGTCAGTTCGACAACATTGAGCGCCGTCAAAGGTTTGTGGCTGGCATGCTCGGCATGACAGTGGCAGGTCTCGCCTACGCTCTGGCAAAGAAGTTTGAGGATGACGATGATCCCCCGTTTGCTATTACAGCATTCGGTCCGCGTGATCCGGCTAAGCGAGCGCAATGGCTCGCGGAAGGTAATCGCCCTTTCACAATGAAGGTTGGCAACAAGCGCATCAGTTATGCGGAGACTCCGATGGGCATGCTCCTCGCTGGAGTTGGATCTTGGATGGACGCTGATAAGTATCAGAAGCTCGACAAGAAAAGCACGGCAGATCGCTTCATGTACACTGCACTCGCTGGCCTGAGTGGATTTAGCAGCCAAGGTGTACTTTCCTCGGTTAATGACCTGTTCGAAATCATGACGGGTAACGCTAATCAGAAGAAGCTTTCTGGCGTGCCTATTCGCACATTGTCAGGGGCGATCCCAGCGCAAGGATTGCTTCGTGACGCCGCCTCTTTGTTTGATGATCGCAAGATAGATGACAACACTCTGTATGCGGCTCTCTTTAAGGATGTGCCAGTGCTGAAAAGCTACGGCACTCGACCATCGCTAAACATCTTTGGTGAGCCTGTGAAGATCGAAGGCTTGCCAGTGGTGCGCCGATTTGTGACTGGTGAAAATGTTGGGCCCGAGGCTGAGTTCTTGGGTAAGCATCGGTTGCTCATTCCTGCGCTTCCTGCCGCTATTGAGATTGGTCAATATCTACCCAAGTCTTACAAGGAATCCGCCAAGAAGAATGCGCTGCAAATGCTCGCGCTTGAGAATGGCATGATAACGCCAGATCAACGCTATCAGTTTGTGAAGCGCAGCGGTGAGCTTACCAAAGCAGCGGTTAATCAGTTGCGCAAGAACGCTCCCAAGGAGATGACAAAACCGCAGAAGGTCTATTATCAAAAGCTCTTGAGTAAACGAGTTGGAGATGCCCGCGAGAAGGCAATGCTGGAGATTGTGAGGTCATTCAAATGAAGCGAATCCTAGACACAATGCAGGTGCCTCCTGGTGGCTGGAGGTACCGCGAGCCTGAGACTGGCGTGGAGCTAACCAGCAACAACTTCCTGGCGCTCATGCAGGATGTGCGCAAACACCGAGATGCGAATGGCTTGCCTACTTTTGGCGATTGGTCACAACAGGTGCATGACTGCATTTGTCAGCAGAACCCGCAAACTCCATGTGAAGAGGTTGGCTCTATCCCTTCCGTCGTGACCGCTGATGACATTTGGCGCTTCATCGAAACGATGTGGGAACTGAAGGGCAGCGAGCTTGTCAGCGAACAGGAGCAAGCGAGGCGAATTGATATTTGCCTGCAATGCCCGAAGCGTGGAGTTGTCGCCTGCCGTTGGTGCGGAAGGCTGGCGGGAAAGATTACCGAGCTACTTGGAGGTCGAACTATCCACAAGGTTGACCAGATATTTAAGACAAGCTGCATGGCTTGCAAGTGCGATCTAACCGCGAAAACTGCTATTCCGCTGGATGTTCTCAAGCGAGTGGATGAGAAGCTTGGAGGTGAGCCTGACTACCATGAGAAGTGTTGGATGCGGGAATAGCCGTTAATCAAAAGCCCCGCAGAACGAATCCTGCGGGGCCTCAGAGAACGGAATATATGAACTAACAACACACAAGGAGCCACAAGGCCAACAGATGTCACCGGAACCACCGCTAGGGTCAGTCACGACAACGGATTATTGATCATTGGCAGTTCGAGTGCAAGGGGAATTATTCGATCACCAGCACATCCTTAACCCAGAAAGGCTTAGGCGCTGAGAATCCGAGGCTAGGCAGGGCTTGCTCCAACACTGCCTTTGTCACCTTCAGCTTATCGGCTAGCTGGTTGAGGCGGATGTTGCCACTTGAGAGTACGTTCAAGATGTCCTGGCGCGTGAAGGTGAGCGGTTGAGGCTCTGCTTCCTCTGTGGGTGGAATAGGCCCGCTGCCGTGAACCACACCAGCATCGCTACTTGGGGGACTGTCGGCGGGCGCGACAGTATGAAGAACCTCGACTTTTGCCCCAGCCGAGGCCGCGTCACTGCTCGCGGAAAAACGGGGCATTTCAGGCATATGCAGACCTGAAAGAACTAACGCTTGAAAGCTGCCATCTTTGCAGCCATGCACAAGTACTGCTTTGGACGAAATCAGACCCCCACGGGCACGACCAGGAAACTTAGATTCTGCCGGTTCGCAGGTAATGCCATCAGCTGTTCGGACATAGTTCTGCGTGTTCCACATGTCACAGATCAACTCTGTATGGGCAATGCCGCGCTTGTGGAACACCCAGCGCAGGTAAATGTCCCAAGGGTCAGTCGGATGAAGTGGAGGGCGCTTGCCAAGGTCCGCGACGACAGGGCCGATCTCGACATCGGTCAGCATGCCCGGCGGGTAGATGCCACAACCCATCATCATCGTGTCGCCTGGGTTTGTCTGGATCTCGCCGGTCTCTACGTTGCGATGAGGAGTGTTGACGAGAAGGCCCATGAAAGGCTTGCCGCAGGACTGGTAATCAGCAGCTAGGCGGTCAGCCCAGTTGGCAGCTTGCGGGATGCAATCGTTCTCCATCCACAGGAAAGCATCGCGCATGCCATTGAGCGCCATGTAATTGAGGGACCAACTGAACTGCATATTAGGCGCTTGAGGCCATCCACCATCCGGCTCGACATCCATCTGAGCTACATCCACATGCGAACAGATTTGACGCAGCTTAGCGGCCACCTCGAAAGCGATGGTGTGGGCTGGCGGTGTGGCAACAATGAGAAGCTGGTGAGCATTCAGGTTGCCAAGTTTGATCATGACATCTGCAAGCAGGTGCATGCGATTCATGTCTGAGCGGGATACGGGTAGTACGATTTTCATGCGGACAGTTGAGCGTTTTCTAATGCTGGGCGCACATACCTTAAAGCCATTTCCCGTTCTTGGGAAATAAAGAAATCAGGCAGGCGAGCGCAGTTGTGGTTCTGAATTTGTTCAGCGGCATCTTCAGGCGTGCATTTCGTGTTCATCACGATCATGCGGCGGAGGGCGTCAAAGTGTGTTTGAGCGCCATAGCCAGGAAATTGCCATAGACCAGGGGGCACGACTGAGGGGTTAAGCGTGCGGTCCTCCTGAATGCTGGACGGAACAACCTTCACGCCTGAGCCATCGACATCCGGCAGCGTCATTGCGCCGTCGTAACACCACTGCGCGTTTGAGCGGTTGTAGATGCAGTCTGGAATATGCAAGCAAGTCTCTTGGATTGATGGGTGTTTAAGACCCTCGCATACCGCCATTGGAGAGGATTGGTTGCCGATAAAAAGCTCTGAGCCCGCAATGGCTTGAGCTACATCGAGCATGGTCTTGGTTGGCAGCTTCTGCACTTCGCCAAAGCGGTCCGAGAAATCCTTGTGCTCGCCATCCGATCCGATGAAAAGCAGGCGTGTACCATAATGCTTCACGACTTCCGCCCACTTGAAATAGTTGTTTGGGTAGCGAGAACTTCGTGCAATCACCACTTTATTCTTGGCGGCGTTAGATGGCGCTACCTTGAGCCATGCCTGAGCGGATGAGAATTTGTGAATCAACTCTCCATGCGCGTGCTTGAAGTGGGAAAGGTGGGCGCTTAGCAAGGATGCGCTCACACAATGCAGCCCTTGTGATCTAAAGTCTCCACTCTGCCAGCCCATCCTCTCGCCATATTCAGCTAGCCGCACTTCACGAATGTAAGGCTGAGACTCCGCCAAGGCTTTAATGTTCTCCAAGAATGCCGCCAGCGTGGCGTCATCTCGCATCTTGGTGAGTTTGGACTTCTGCAAGACAAGCGTATGTGGACCTCCTGGGATCTGCGAGATAACGCACATCGCCACGATTGCATCGCCAACATCGCCCTCGGTTCCGCAGATCATTCCTTTACCCCCTTCTCTACGACCACCAAGATGTGTCCTGGATACCAGCGCGACATATGGATGGGGTGTAACCATTCGTTTAGATGCCTCTCACTAAACAGCCAAAGATGCTCTGGGCATAAGTCCTGCTCACGAAACACACCATCCTTCATGATGGCTGGAATCATAATTATCAATCGCCCCAAAGGTCTGAGCAAGAATAGAGCCTTTTCAATGAAGGCGAATGGGTCTTGTACGTGTTCAAGAACATCAGCAAAAACAATCGAGTCCCACTCTGGGGCTGCATAGTAATCCTCAAAGTGCAGATTAGCCACCGTGCAGCCGGAGTGATCTCGGATGAATGGAACATGCTCTGCGCATGGCTCTATCCCTGTGCAGTTAAAACCGGCATCGGTAGCGAGCTTCAAGAAAGCTCCGGGGGCGCAACCGATCTCTAACAGCTTGTGACCTATGCACCACTCTAGCAAAGTCTCAGCCTTAGTCTTGCCGTTCTCACCCTTAAACCCGTGGCAATTGAAGAGCTGGTCTTGAATTGTGGAGCGACCTTCATGCCCCCAGTAGGGCTCGTCATAGCGAGTAATCGCGCCATCAACCCTCTTGAGGGTGCCGTTGGGTAGCTGTTCGTACTCTGGTGGTAATGTCATCTCAGGATATGTTTAGAAGGCTTACAGTCCAAGCTCCTTCAAGATTGGCTCCATCAAACCGGCTGTCTTCGAATTTCCATTAAAATGTAGAGCACTCGGAAACTGACCAGTGATCTTATTGCGCAATTTACCATCCTGCCATTCAAACGTATCCATCGTTTCACCAATCATCGTCTGGAACATGGAGCATTCCGAATCGAGACCCATCTTTAATTCATGAGGGGCGCATTG
>Ga0247815_10000080_pt1 | contig 69856 bp, 64 predicted proteins | sample UWRJL194509B1_FD_181014 | JGI IMG/M metagenome (GOLD analysis project Ga0247815, IMG submission 181014) | Plant litter microbial communities from Arlington Agricultural Research Station in Wisconsin, United States - UWRJ-L194-509B-1 | ecosystem: Environmental > Terrestrial > Plant litter >... | reverse complement strand
TAGTAAATTAATAACTTAAAATTAGCTCATTCTTTTTGACTACTTTTGTAAAATATTTTAAAATGATGAAAAATAAGAAAACTTTAGTTCTGGGAGCTACTACAAAACCAGATCGATACGCATATAGAGCTATAAATATGTTGGTTCAAAAAGGACATACTGTTTTAGCAATTGGTCAAAATACCGGAGAAGTAGCTGGTGTAAAAATTCAGACAAAAGCAGTTCCTGTGAAAAATATAGATACCGTAACATTGTATTTAAACCCTGCCCGTCAGCGTGATTATTACAATTATATTATCGAGGCACAGCCAAAAAGAGTAGTTTTTAATCCGGGAACTGAAAATCCGGAATTATATCAATTGTTAGAGTTGAATAATATTAAAGCAGAAGTAGCTTGTACTTTAGTGTTATTGGCTACAAACCAATATTAACTAAATAGTATTTTTAAATGTCTAAACTGAATTGCAAATTATCTTCGATGGTAAATTTGTGGTTTCAGGCATTTACTGTTTTAGCTCCCCCAAAGCCTGCCTAACAATTAAAAGTATTACTTTTGTCTTCATGGAATTTTCATCAAAATTAATAGAAAAAGCAGTCAACGAAATGTCTCAATTACCCGGAATTGGTAAACGAACGGCATTGCGATTGGTGCTGCATCTATTAAAACAACCTAAAGAACAAACCGGTTTTTTGTCTCAGGCATTATTAAATATGCGTGAGGATATTAAATTCTGCGAAAGCTGTCATAATATTTCGGACACGAAAGTTTGCCAGATCTGTGCAAACTCAGTAAGAAATCACCAAATTATTTGTGTGGTCGAAGATATTCGTGATGTTATGGCAATTGAGAATACGGGTCAGTATAAAGGGATTTATCATGTTCTAGGTGGAAAAATTTCTCCAATTGAGGGTGTTGGTCCAAGTCAGTTGAATATTTTAAGTCTGGTTGAGAAAGTAAAAGCAGGAAAAGTAACCGAAATTATTTTTGCACTAAGTTCGACTATGGAAGGAGATACCACAAATTTTTATATTTATAAACAAATTGCAGAATCTGAAATTGTGATTTCTACAATTGCGCGTGGCATATCTGTGGGAGATGAATTGGAATATGCAGACGAAATTACACTCGGAAGAAGTATATTACATAGGGTTCCGTTCGAAAAAACTTTCAAAAATAATTAAATAAGCCCCAAATAAAACTTAGATTTTCCAGAGATTAAAGGAAAAGCTATATTTGCGATAAAATTTAACCAATGACAAAAAAGAGCTTTTATATTTTACTACTAATCAGTTCGTTATTTACATCTTGCATTCCAATAAAAGATTTGGTGTATTTACAGGATAAAAACCCTTCCGGAGAGCAAAACGCTATTGCAGCTGTTGAATCTAAGCCTTACAGATTGCAGTCAAAAGATGTGCTGAGTATTTCTATAAAAGCAATAGATCCTAAATTAGTTTCTATATTCAACACTACTGAGAGTGTGACCGGAAAATCAGAATCAGGTCTTTATTTTGATGGTTTTACAGTTGATGATCACGGAAATATAAGAATGCCGATTTTGGGAGAAATAAATGTTATTGGTTATACTGTTGAAGAAGTCCGAGTTAAAATTGAAAAAAAATTATTGGAAGAATACTTTAAAAGTGAAGCAAATATTTTTGTAATCGTAAAATTAGCCGGCTTTAGGTATACTATAAACGGTGAGGTTTCAAGTGTAGGTACAAAAACTTTATTTAAGGAAAATGTAAACGTGATGGAAGCGATAGCTAATTCAGGCGATATCACCACTGTAGGAAATAGAAAAGCTGTAACTATAATTCGCCAGACTCCAACAGGCGTAGAAATGCACGATATTGATCTGACGGATATTAACGTAATGAAATCTCCTTATTATTATTTGCAGCCCAACGATTATATATACGTTAAGCCATTACGACAAAAAACCTGGGGAACCGGTCAGACCGGAATACAGTCTATTGGTACAATCATTACTTTGTTATCATTGGCAACAACGGTATATTTGATTATCAAAAATTAAAATTCATTAAATGTTAGATATAAAAGATTTTTCGATTTTTGAAAATCATTCAAGTTTTGATTTTAAAGGATTTTTATTGAAAGTTATCAGTTACTGGAAATGGTTTCTGGCAAGTTTAATAATAGCATTTACAATCGCTTACCAGGTGAACATTCGTAAAGAAAAAATTTACGGAATGCAGAATATGATTTCTATCAAAGAAGAGAGCAATCCTTTTTTTACCTCTAATACCAGTCTTGTTTTTAATTGGGGCGGGATTTCAGATCAGGTAAATGGGATTTCAACCATATTGCAATCGCGTTCGCACAACGAAATGGTGGTCGATAAATTACAATATTACATTGATTATCTGGAACAAGGGAAATATAACTTGATCGATTCCTATGGATCTGTTCCGTTTTATGTAGATATTGATAAGTCAAAAGGACAAATTGCAAATACTCTCATTAATATTAAATTTTTAAGTGAAAGTGAATATCAAATTCAAATTCCATTTGAGAGTAATTCAGTTTCTTTAATTACATATTCTGATAATTCGTACAGTAATACTTCGGTTCAGCCAGCAAATTTTGTACAAAAATTCAAAGTTGGTGAACAGGTTTCTCTGCCTTTTTTAAAATGGAAATTACAAATCAATGATAATCCAGGTTTTTATAAAGGAAAAGAATATTTTGTAAAGTTTAATGATTTTGATGGAACTGTTTCGCGTTATAAAGGAATAAATATTGACGGCGATAAGGGCGGGTCAATATTAACGCTGTCTATGCAGGGAACAAACAAAGCGAGAATGGTAGAATATTTAAATGCCACTGTTCGAATGTTAATTAAAATTCAGCTTGACGGTAAAAACCAGTTTGCAACGAACACGATTAAATTCATTGACAGTACACTTGTTGCAATGGAATCGCAGTTAAAACAGACTGGTAATGAGTTGAAATCTTTTACAAAAGATAAAAATGTCTATGAAATAGAGGGCGGAGCTGCGAAGTTTTCAGATAAAATAATGGATTTTGATGTTGAGAAAGATCAGGTAACCAGAAAAATCACGTATTATAATTCTTTAAGAGCATATTTAAACAATAGTGAAGATTATTCAAGACTACCGGCACCATCTGTTGCAGGAATTGACGATCCTAATATTGTGGCAGGGGTTTCAAAATTAATCACCCTTTCTACGCAAAGATCAGAAATGGCTTATGCAGTAAAAAGTGATAAGATTTTTAAGGATTTTGACAATCAAATGCGAGCTTTAAAAAATGTGCTGCTCGAAAATATTACTTCCGCGAAAGCATCGTTACTATATGATTTATCACTAGTAAATGCTAAAATTGGGCAGGCGGAAAGTACTGTTAAAAAACTTCCGGAAGAACAGCAGGAATTATTGAAAATTAAACGGAAATACGATTTAAATGATAATATTTACACCGAATTTCTTCAGAAGAGAAATGAAGCAGAGATCGTAAAAGCATCTAATCTGTCTGATATTCACTTTATTGATCCTGCAAAAGATATTGGCGGAGGACTAATTGGACCTAAAACTTCTGTTAATTATGTAATGGCTTTATTTTTAGGAATATTAATTCCTCTGGCCTTTGTATTCGGAATTTTATTTATCAATAATTCAATTCAAAATACAGAAGATATTAGTAAAATGACTCAAATTCCTCTAATTGGAGTAATTGGTATTAATAAAGATTCGCTGAATTTAGCTGTTTTTGACAAACCAAAATCAGCACTTTCTGAGGCTTTTAGAGGAATACGTTCATCATTGCAGTTTTTATATAAAAAACAGCAGTTAAGTGGTTCAAAAACATTAATGATTACTTCTACAATAAGTGGTGAGGGAAAAACGTTTTGCTCCATAAATATTGCGACAGTTTTTGCTTTAAGCGAAAAGAAAACCGTTATTGTTGGAATGGATTTGAGAAAACCAAGATTAGCAGATGAATTCAATTTAACGAATCAGGTAGGGGTTGTAAATTATTTAATTAAGCAAAATAGTTTAGCTGAAATTACGAACTCAACACAAATTCCAAATCTGGATGTTATACTTTCAGGCCCAATTCCTCCAAACCCTTCTGAGTTGATCTTAAGTGAAGTAATGCAGGAATTTATAAATGAACTTAAGGCACATTACGACTATATTATCCTGGATACCCCGCCGGTTGGTTTGGTTTCAGATGCTTTAGAACTCGTGCAATATGCTGATGTTACCTTGTATATTGTAAGACAAAATTATACTAAGAAAGATATGATTACGTTGTTGAATAACCGTATAAAACGAGGTGAATTGACCAATGCAAGTATTGTTTTAAATGGTTTTGAAAATAAAGCAAAATATGGTTCAACATATGGTTACGGATACGGATACGGAGCTTATTCAAACGGTTATCATGATGAAGAGGAAAAATCATTCTGGAAGAGGATTTTAACTAAATCCAGAAAAAAATAATTTGAAGTATGAAGACAGGATCTCAAAATATAATTTTAATTACTGGCGGTGCGGGTTTTATTGGTTCAAATTTATGTGAATACTTTTTAATTCAAGGTCATAAAGTAATCTGCCTGGATAATTTTTCAACAGGACATCGGCACAATTTAAAAGATTGTATCGATAATCCAAATTTCAAATTAATTGAAGGAGATATTCGCAACCTTTTCGATTGTATGAAAGCCGTTGAAGGAGTAGATTATGTTTTGCATGAAGCCGCACTAGGTTCTGTTCCCAGATCTATAAACGATCCAATAACTACAAATGAGGTTAATGTTTCTGGTTTTTTGAACATGTTAACAGCTTCGAGAGATGCAAAAATCAAACGTTTTATATATGCAGCCAGTTCTTCTACCTATGGAGATTCTGAAGGATTGCCAAAAGTTGAAGATGTAATTGGAAAGCCATTATCTCCATATGCTATTACTAAATATGTAAATGAACTGTACGCTGAAATTTTTAGTAAAACATATGGATTAGAAACAATTGGACTTCGATATTTTAATGTTTTTGGAAGAAAACAAGATCCAAATGGCGCATATGCAGCTGTTATTCCAAAGTTTGTAATGCAATTGATGAATTATGAAAGTCCGGTAATCAATGGTGATGGAAATTATTCTCGTGATTTTACCTATATCGATAATGTGATTCAGATGAATGAATTAGCGATGACCAGTCAAAATTCTGAAGCAATAAATACAGTTTATAATACGGCCTTTGGCGATAGAAATACATTAAATGATTTGGTTGGATATTTAAAAAAATATTTAGCCGCATTTGATTCTAAAATCTCTGACGTAGAAATTGTGTACGGAGCAAATCGTATTGGTGACATACCTCATTCACTAGCCAGTATCGAAAAAGCTAAATCGAAGCTTGGATATGATCCTAAATATTCTTTACAAGAAGGATTGAAGGAGGCAGTAAGCTGGTATTGGAATAATTTAAAATAAATAAAGATCAAGATAATAGTATATTAAATGGAAATTACAAAAATTTGTTGCATTGGTGCAGGTTACGTTGGAGGACCAACTATGGCAGTAATTGCTCAAAAATGTCCACATATTCAAGTGACTGTTGTCGATTTGAATGAACAAAGAATTACGGATTGGAATGATCCTGATACAAATAATATTCCTATTTATGAGCCTGGCCTTTCAGAAATTGTTGCGGAAGCCAGAGGGAGAAATCTTTTCTTTTCAACAGAAGTTGAAAAAGCGATTGATGAAGCTCAGGTGATTTTTATTTCGGTAAATACACCAACTAAAACTTATGGTAAAGGAAAAGGTATGGCTGCTGATTTAAAATATATTGAATTGTGCGCCAGACAAATTGCAAAAGTTGCCAAACAAAATAAAATCGTTGTCGAAAAATCGACCTTACCGGTACGAACTGCCGAGGCGATTAAGAGTATTTTAGATAATACCGGAAATGGAGTTCAGTTTCAAATTTTGTCAAATCCTGAATTTTTAGCAGAAGGTACTGCGGTTACGGATTTATTAAATCCGGACAGAATTTTAATTGGAGGAGATTCGACACCCGAAGGAGAAATTGCAATTAATGCCCTAGTCGATGTTTATGCAAATTGGGTTAGTAAGGATAAAATTTTAACTACCAATGTCTGGTCTTCAGAATTATCTAAACTTACTGCAAATGCATTTTTAGCACAACGTATTTCATCTATAAATGCCATGTCTGAATTATGCGAAAAAACCGGTGCAGATGTTACCGAAGTTGCGCGAGCAATTGGCATGGATAGTCGAATTGGTCCTAAATTTTTAAAGGCATCAGTTGGTTTCGGGGGTTCTTGCTTTCAAAAAGACATTCTGAATTTAGTTTATATCGCAAAATCTTACGGATTAAATGAAGTAGCAGATTATTGGGAACAGGTTATCATAATGAATGATCATCAAAAAAGAAGATTCTCTAATAAAATTGTTCAGACATTATATAATACAGTTGCTGGTAAAAAAATTACTTTTTTAGGCTGGGCATTCAAAAAAGATACTAATGATACGAGAGAATCTGCTGCGATTTATGTGGCTGATGATTTGATTAATGAACAGGCAAACATTGCTGTTTATGATCCAAAAGTTTCAAGAAATAAAATGCTGAGTGACTTAGATTATTTAGAAAATCGAAGTGTAGAAGAAAACAGCAATGCCCTGGCAATTTTTGATGATGCTTATGAAGCTTGTAAAGGCGCCCATGCTATTGCAATTTTAACTGAATGGGATGAATTTATAAACTATGACTGGCAGAAAATTTATGATGCCATGCATAAGCCGGCATTTTTATTTGATGGACGAAATATCTTAAATGCAAAAGAATTACAATCTATTGGATTTATCTATAAAGGAATAGGTTCTTAATTAGAGATGTATTGAAAATAAGATTTAATGTGAAATGAATAGAGAAATGGGTTTGAAAGTTTTATTTCCAAAAAAATAATTATGAATTGGTATGTAGTGTATACGAAACCCAAATGGGAGAAAAAGGTTGCAGAAAAATTGAATCAAATAGGCATCGAATGTTATTGTCCTTTAATTACACAAGTAAAACAATGGTCAGATAGGAAAAAAAAGGTTGAAGTACCCCTTTTTAATTCATATGTTTTTGTTCAATTGGAAGATACTGATAGGAATTCTGTTTTCGAAGTTGCGGGCGTTGTGAGATATTTATTTTGGTTAGGAAAGCCGGCTATTGTAAGAGATGAAGAGATCAATATAATAAAGACAAATCTTAGAGCTCCAAATATAAGTGACGTTTCAGTAACATCAATCCAAGTCGGAGATAGGATTAAATTAGAATCAGGAGCATTTAGTAATCAAAGTGCAATAGTACAGGAAGTCTCTAAAACGCATTACATATTAGTTCTGGAGTCTTTAGGCTGTATATTGAAAATAAAATATAAGTAAAGCAACATCGATTGAGTTAATAAAAATTCAAAACAGACAATAAAATTTCTTTAAATTGAAGTTTTATTTTCTGTTTTTTTTATAAAGTAAATTTTTACATACTGATAAATAAGGGGTTGGAGTTTGTAAGTTAATTTATAGCATTGTTTTTGTAGGATTACGCGAAACCGTATTGAATAAATTCAGTTAATGTGTTATATTTGCCGAGATTATACTTTTAATAACCAAGTGAAAAAGATGGGACTTGGAATGGCGAAGCCATGTGTTTTTACGATTAACTCAATGTTTTTCAAATGAATGAAAATATAAGAATTGCAATTATAGGTTTGGGCTATGTTGGTCTTCCATTGGCAAGATTATTTGCTACCAAATATCCGGTTGTTGGTTTTGATATCAATGAATCAAGAGTTGCAAGTTTGAATTCTGGTGAGGACACTACATTAGAAGTTGACCACGATACTTTAAAGAAAGTATTAGTTGATAATGCCAATGTTAAAACTGGATTATATTGTACTACAAATCTTAGCGATCTTTCTGAATGTAATTATTTTATAATAACGGTCCCAACGCCTGTTGACAAAAATAATCGTCCAGATTTAACTCCATTATATAAATCGAGTGAGTCAGTTGGTAAAATATTAAAAAAGGGAGATATAGTAATTTATGAATCCACAGTTTATCCAGGTGTTACAGAAGAACAATGCGTTCCTGTTTTAGAGAAAATTTCAGGACTTAAATTCAACGAAGATTTCTTTGCCGGCTATTCTCCTGAGAGAATAAATCCGGGAGATAAAGAACATACAGTTGAAAAAATTCTAAAAGTAACTTCGGGTTCAACGCCGGATATTGGTTTAAAAGTCGATGCGTTATATAAATCTGTAATTACTGCAGGAACCTACTTAGCGCCAACAATTAAGGTTGCAGAAGCAGCAAAAGTAATTGAAAATTCACAGCGTGATATTAATATTGCTTTTGTAAATGAACTGGCTAAGATTTTTAATTTAATGAATATCGATACTCAGGAAGTATTAGCTGCCGCAGCAACAAAATGGAATTTTCTGCCTTTCAAACCTGGTTTGGTCGGCGGACATTGTATTGGCGTAGATCCTTATTATTTAGCACAAAGAGCTCAGGAATTTGGATATCATCCTGAAATAATTTTAGCTGGTCGCCGTTTAAATGACAGCATGGGCGAATATGTTGCTTCCCAAGTAGTGAAATTGATGATTAAAAAAGGTATTTCTGTAAATGGAGCCAATTTGTTAATGCTCGGAATAACATTTAAAGAAAATTGTCCTGATGTTAGAAATACCAAAATTGTTGATGTAATAAGAGCATTAAAAGAATACGGAATAACCGTTACAATATATGATCCTCTTGCTAATATTGCAGAGGTAAAAAAAGAATATAAATTAGCGACAATAAATTCTTTGCCTGAAGATAAATTTGATGCAATTGTTTTAGGTGTGGCGCATGCGGAATTTTTGAAGCTGAATTTTTCAGAGTTACAAAAAGAAAATAGTTTATTATACGATGTAAAAGGAATTTTAGGTACTATAGCCGATAATCGATTATAGAAACTAAATTCCTTTTTTTTATTTAGGAAAAAAAATGGATACAAATAAGTCAATTACACATGTCATTTTAACCGGCGGAGTTGGAAGCCGATTATGGCCGCTTTCTCGTAAAAGTCAGCCAAAACAGTACTTAGAAATTTTTGAAGGAAAGTCATTATTTGAAATGACAGTTGATCGAAATAGTCATTTGGCAAATAGAGTAATGGTTGTTGGTAATGTAGACAACCACCATTTAAGCGGAAAGGTAATGGATAAGTCCAAAACTTCATATTTAAATATTGTTGAAGCAACGCCTAGAAATACAGCAGCAGCTATTGCTTTTGCAGCATTTGCATCAGATCCCGATGATGTTTTAATTATTACTCCTTCTGATCATATTATTGATTTAATGGATAACTATAATAACGCAATAAGTGAAGCCATTTCGAAAGCGAAAGAAGGCTTCATTGTTACATTCGGGATTATACCAACTAAGCCAGAAACGGGATATGGTTATATAGAATCAAAAGGTGATAAAGTAGTGTCATTTCGCGAAAAACCTAATGAAACTACGGCAAAAGAATTTATAGCAAAGGGAAATTTTTTATGGAACAGCGGTATGTTCTGTTTCAAAGCGGGTGTTCTTTTAGATGAATTGAAGCAATTTCAGCCAGAAGTTTATGAGAAATCAAAAGCTGTTTGGGAATCTGCTAAAGATGGCTTTTTAGACTTAAATTTATCAATGGATATTCCTTCAATTAGTATTGATTACGCTGTAATGGAACGCAGCAAAAAGATAAAAGTCGTACCTGCATCATTTGCGTGGTCGGATCTAGGATCGTTTGAATCTGTTTACGATTATTTAGTTTCAAAAGGACATCCTGTTGATAAAAATGGTAATATGGTTATTGGTTCTGGCAAGCATACTACTTTCCTAGGTTTAAAAAATACTATTTTTGTTTACACAGATACTGCTAATTTAATTTTGCAAAAAGAAAGCTCGCAAGATGTAAAAGACATCTATAGTGAGTTAGAAAAAATTAATTCAGATTTATTAAATTAATTGAAATTTAAAATGAAAAAAATTCTTATAACTGGAGGTGCAGGTTTTATCGGTTCACACGTAGTAAGACGATTTGTGAATAAATATCCAGAATATCAAATTTTTAATTTAGATGCTCTGACTTATGCAGGAAATTTAGAGAATATTAAGGATATCGAAAATCAAGCTAACTATACTTTTGTAAAAGGAGATATAGTAGACGAAACTTTTATAAACGAACTTTTTTCAACTCATAATTTTGATGGGGTTTTGCATTTAGCAGCAGAGTCACATGTTGACCGCTCTATTGAGGATCCTTTAGCGTTTGTAAAAACAAATGTTATTGGAACAATGAATTTGTTAAATGCAGCTAAAAAGCAATGGAAAGATAATTTTGAAGGCAAAAGATTTTATCACATTAGTACAGATGAAGTTTATGGTTCATTAGGTAGTGAGGGACTTTTTACAGAGACTACTCCATATGACCCTAATTCTCCTTATTCTGCTTCAAAAGCAAGCTCAGATCATTTTGTACGTGCTTATGGTGAAACTTATGGTTTACCTTACGTTTTAACAAATTGCTCAAACAATTATGGTTCATATCATTTTCCCGAAAAATTGATTCCACTTTTTATAAATAACATTATCAACAATAAACCGTTACCTGTATATGGTGATGGAAATTATACTCGTGATTGGTTATTTGTAGAAGATCATGCCATTGCTATTGATTTAGTCTTTCACGAAGGAAAAAATCATGAAACATATAATATCGGTGGTTTCAATGAATGGAAAAATATTGATTTGGTAAAATTATTATGCCAGATTATGGATCAGAAATTAGGCAGAGCAGAAGGAACTTCTCAACAACTGATCACTTACGTAAAAGACAGACCAGGGCATGACTTACGTTATGCTATTGATGCTTCCAAAATTAATGCAGCATTAGGCTGGAAACCTTCAGTAACTTTTGAAGAAGGTTTAGAAAAAACTATTAACTGGTACTTGAGTAATGAAGAGTGGCTGCAAAATGTAACTTCAGGATCTTATAAAGAATATTATCAGAAACAATATTCGTAAACGAAACACTAAAAGGCTAAAATTAAATTCAACTATGAAAAAAATAACATACGTTCTTACTCTATTTTTTGTTTTATCTCTTTCTATGAGTGTTAATGCTCAGGATTTGATGAAATCGAAAGATTTAAGTACAGTAAAAGTGGATTATCTTTCTGATGATGATTTAGCAAAAATTAGTGCTCAACTAAAGAGTAATAATGCAACTATCGATTCAGCAGAACCAATAGCTTTGTCTAAAGGAATGTCACAGACTGAATTTAATAAATTGAGAATTAAACTAGCTGAATATGAGAAAAAAAACTCAAATAATGCTAAAAACAAAAATAGCACTAACAATTTAAAGGCAGATAAAGATTCAGGAAGAAAGCAGGAAAACATTACTAACAATAAAGTAAAGGACTCTGCAAATGCCTTAATTTTTGGTTCTGAATTATTTGATAACCCTACATTGAATTTTGAGCCCGATTTAAAATTAGCGACTCCTATGAACTATGTACTTGGTCCTGGTGATGAATTGCAAGTTAGTGTGTTTGGAGTTCAGGAATATAATGCAAGCATTCCAGTTAGTGTCGAAGGTAAAATAACGATTGATTATGTGGGGCAAATTGCAGTTTCAGGAATGTCAATCGAGGCTGCAACTCAAAAAATCAAAGCCGCAATCGCAAGAGTTTACAGCACGGTGAGATCGGGACAATCTCAGGTAAGTGTTAGTTTGAGTCAAATTCGAACTATTAAAGTTACTATTGTTGGAGGAAAACAACCAGGGAATTATTCTATTTCCTCTTTGGCAACAGTTTACAATGCTCTGCATTTAGCTGGTGGACCAGGAAAAAATGGAAGTTATAGAAATATTGAATTAATTAGAAATAATAAAGTTTACAGAAATATTGATATTTATAGGTTTTTAGTAAAAGGGGATCAGTCCGATAATGTTAGTTTAAAGGAAAATGATGTCATTAGAATTCCAGCCTACAGTCAAAGAGTTACTGTTGAAGGTGAAGTGAAACGCCCAGGGATATTTGAAATGAAAAAAGGAGAGACCTTTGCTGATTTATTGAATTTTGCTTCCGGATTTAATGAATATGCTTATACTGCCTCTGTAAATGTTGTACAGAAAACAGGTAAGGAGTTTAAAGTTCATGATATTAACGAAAGTGATTTTAATACTTATAATCCGCAATCAGGAGACGTTTTTAAAGTTACCAAAATCCTTAATAGATTTGAAAACCGTATCAAAATTGAAGGTGCTGTTTTTAGACCAGATTTTTATTCTTTTTCTGAGGGAATGCGAATTTCAGATCTTATTACAAGAGCGGAAGGTCTTACGGAAGACGCTTACAGTAAACGAGCAAGAATAATACGCTTAAAAACAGATCTAACTACCGAAATTGTTAACGTAGATTTAGCAGCTGCACTATCAGGAGACGTTAATGCCGATATTCAATTAAAAAGAGAAGATATTGTAACTGTTTATTCTATTTTAGACTTTAGAGAAGAATACAGAGTAACTATTGATGGAGAAGTAAAAAATCCAGGAGAATATGAATATTTTGAGAATTTAACATTAAATGATTTAGTGGTACAAGTTGGAGGTCTAACAGGCTCAGCATCTAAAAGAGTTGAAATTGCAAGAATGGTGAAATCTGATATAATAGACGATGCAGACCCTAAGCGTATTGAATTAATTGAACTTGAAATCACGGCTGATAACAATGAACAAATTAAAAATTTTGTTCTAAAACCTTTCGATGTTATCAATATTCGTAAAATGGCTGTATATGAAAAACCGCAAATGGTGATTGTTAGTGGGGCTGTAAGTTACCCTGGAAAATATGTTCTGGCAAATAAAAAAGAAACTGTTTATAATGTAGTAATGCGCGCTGGAGGATTAACCTCAATTGCAAATCTTGATGGTATGAAAATTAAAAGGCCAATCAAACAAGAGCAAATAGATCAGCTTGAAAGTATAGATTTAAATTTATCAAAAAGTGATAGCTTAAATGATAAACTAACAAAAAGATTGAAAGAGGAGCTAAAATTTGCTACGATTCCTGTAAACTGGGAAAAAATCGTAAAAGATAAAAACCATTATTCGAATGTTACCCTTTTCCCAGGAGATGAAATTGAAGTTGCAGTATACAATGAAGGGGTAAAAGTGACTGGTAATGTACTTTTAACTTCTGAAATTCCTTATAGAAGTGGAAAAGGATTTAGATATTACATAGATGCAGTAGGAGGAGCAGATAGTAAAGGATGGAAGAGAAAAGCGTACATAATTTATCCGAATGGTAAGGCCTCTGTGACAAGTTCATTCTTATTTTTCAGATCATATCCTAAAGTAGAACCAGATTCACAAATTGTGGTCCCACAGAAACCTGAAACTAGAAAAATGAGTACGGGAGAATGGGTAAGTATTGGAAGTGTACTTACTAGTCTAGCATTATTGATTGTTACAGCTTTTAATAAATAATTTTAGATGGAGAATACACCTACTGTAAACGATGAAATATCGTTAAAAGAATTAATAATTAAATTAAACGACTGGATTAATTATTTGCTTTCGCAATGGAAAATTATTGTTTTAGCAGGATTAGTTGGTGCCGGCCTCGGATTAGCTTATTCATTTACTAAAAAAACAAAATATACTGCAACCTTATCATTCGCATTAGAAGATGAGAAAGGTGGTGGGTTAGGTGGAGCTTTAGGTTTAGCTAGTTCGTTTGGATTAGATTTAGGAGGAAGTGGAGGAGGGATTTTTACAGGCTCGAATTTAACAGAATTATTCAAATCAAGAGCAATGGTTGAGAAAACATTGCTAAGTCCTGTTGTAGTAGAAGATAAAACTATTTCTTTAGCTGAAATGTATATCCAAAACAATGAATGGAGGAAAGGATGGCAAAAAAAATCTAATTTTTCAAAATTAGAATTTTTACCTAATGCCAATCGTCAAAAATTTACCAGAGTTCAAGATAGTATTTTAGGAGTTATATATAATAATTTATCGGCATCAGCTTTGTCAGTTGTTCAAAAAGATAAAAAAGTTTCTATAATTAGTATAGTTGTGGTTTCTTCAAGCGAACTTTTTTCTAAATCATTTTGTGAAGCATTAGCCAAAGAAGTCTCTGATTTTTACATTGATACAAAAAGTAAAAAATCCAGAGAAAATATGTTAGTTTTAGAGCGACAAACAGATTCTATTCGTCGTGAACTTAACGGCGCCATAACGGGTGTAGCAGCAGCAAACGATAATACCTTTGGCTTAAATCCTGCGATGAATGTACGTCGTGCACCTTCTGCGCGCAGACAGGTTGATGTGCAGGCAAATACAGCTATTCTTACAGAATTGGTTAAGCAAACGGAATTAGCTAAAGTCACTTTGCGTAAAGAGACACCGTTGATTCAGATAATTGACAAACCTATTTTGCCTTTACCGAAAGAAAAATTTGGAAAATCAAAAGGTATTTTATTAGGAGGTTTTTTGTCAGGGTTTTTAGCAGTAATGTTTTTATTGATAAGAAAAATATTCAAAAACATTATCAGCTAGTTTACAATCATAACATAAGATCTTTCTACGGTTGCCCGTGTTATAATCATGAAACTTTTGAATAGATAGTTTAAAATTGGATACAATTCAATAGAAATTACATTAACGTTTTTATATTTAACATAGTTTGTAATTGGTTGATTTTCTATTAAATCTTATCTGACTTGGAAACAAATTCAAATTACTTGATTGGGTGAGTGTAAAAAATGATTAAAAATTGTTTGGTTTTATAAAAATTTAAAAGATAAAAATAATAATAATGAAAGTAGCATTAATAACAGGTATAACAGGACAAGATGGCGCTTATTTAGCTGAACTTTTATTGGAAAAAGGTTATATGGTTCATGGTGTTAAGAGAAGGTCTTCTTCTTTTAATACAGGCAGAATAGATCATTTGTATCAGGATCCACATGAAAAAAATCTAAGACTTAAATTACATTATGGAGATTTGACGGACTCTATGAATTTAACTCGAATTATCCAAGAAGTACAGCCAGATGAAATTTATAATCTTGCAGCCATGAGTCATGTTCATGTTAGTTTTGAAACACCTGAATATACTGCTAATGCTGATGGTATAGGTACACTAAGAATTCTTGAAGCAGTAAGATTATTGAATCTTACTAAAAAAACAAAAATCTATCAGGCATCAACATCAGAATTATATGGTTTAGTTCAGGCTGTCCCACAATCAGAAACAACTCCGTTTTATCCTAGGTCACCTTATGCTGTAGCTAAAATGTATGCATATTGGATAACAGTAAATTATAGAGAGGCTTATGGGATGTATGCTTGTAATGGGATCTTATTTAATCATGAATCTCCATTAAGAGGAGAAACCTTTGTTACTAGAAAAATTACTCGCGGTGTAGCTAAAATTGCACTAGGAATGCAAGATACAATCTTTATGGGTAATTTGGAAGCTAAAAGAGATTGGGGTCATGCCAAAGATTATGTTGAAGCAATGTGGCGTATACTGCAGCAAGAAATACCGGAAGATTATGTTATTGCAACCGGAATAACAACTAAAGTGCGTGATTTTATACAAATGGCATTTGCTGAAGTTGGATTTAATTTACGTTTTGAAGGAGAAGGTGTAGAAGAGGTGGGGATTTTAGACAGTTTTAACAATGATTTAGTGAAGTCTGTTCTAGGGAATTTCGAGGTCAAAATTGAAATCGGAACTGTTTTAGTACGTGTTGATCCAATGTATTTTAGACCTACTGAAGTTGATTTATTGATCGGTGATGCTACAAAAGCTTATAAACAATTGGGATGGAAACCTAAATATGATTTACTTTCTCTTCTAAAAGAAATGGTTGCGTCAGATGTAAATCTGTTTAAAAAAGATTTACATTTAATAGATGCCGGACATATTGTTTATTTGCCAAAAGAGTAAAAACACAATTATAAGTTGATTTTAAGGCGCTTTCTGGCGCATTTAGATTTATATTAAATATTTAGATTGATGAACATTCTTAAATTAATAGGTAGAGATTCTGAAATATTTGAAAAAGATATTGAGAAGTATAATGAAGAATTGAAAACTATTGTCGCAAAATCTTCTTTTTTGGTTATTGGGGGGGCTGGTTCTATTGGGCAGGCCGTTACTAAAGAAATTTTTAAAAGAAACCCGTTAAAATTGCATGTTGTAGATATAAGTGAAAACAATATGGTAGAGTTAGTTCGCGATTTGAGAAGTTCTTATGGCTATATTGATGGTGATTTTCAAACTTTTGCTCTGGACATAGGTTCTGTCGAATACGATGCTTTTATCAAAGCAGATGGAGAATTTGATTATGTTTTAAATTTATCTGCATTAAAGCATGTTAGAAGTGAGAAGGATCCTTTTACTTTAATGAGAATGATTGATGTGAATATTTTTAATACTGAAAAAACACTGCAACAATCTATTGTAAAAGGGACGAAAAAATATTTTTGCGTTTCTACAGATAAAGCAGCGAATCCTGTTAATATGATGGGAGCCTCAAAGAGAATTATGGAAATGTATTTAATGCGTAAAAGCAAAGACATAAAAATCTCTACTGCTCGTTTTGCTAATGTTGCCTTTTCAGATGGTTCATTATTGCATGGCTTTAATCAGAGAATTTTAAAAAAACAGCCAATTGTAGCTCCTAATGATATTAAAAGATATTTTGTTACACCAAAAGAATCTGGAGAATTATGTTTAATGAGCTGTATTTTCGGCGAAAACAGAGACGTTTTTTTTCCAAAATTGGACGAAAAATTGAACTTAATTTCATTTGCAGATATCGCTGTTAAATATTTGAATGAAATAGGTTACGAGCCATATTTGTGCGAGTCAGAAGATGAGGCTAGAGATAATGTTGACGCCCTGATAGCTGAAAAAAAATGGCCTTGTCTTTTTACAGGTAGTGATACAACAGGTGAAAAAGATTTTGAAGAATTTTTTACAGATACAGAGGTTCTTGATATGGATCGTTTTGAAAACCTTGGGGTTATTAAAAATGATGCGATTTATGATAATGAGAAATTAGAAAATTTTACTTTTAAAATAAAGGAAATGAAATTAAACTTAAATTGGACAAAAGAAATGATCGTAGATTTATTTCATAATTTGATACCTAATTTTGGACATAAAGAAACTGGTAAGTATTTAGATTCAAAAATGTAATATGAGCGATTTTAATTCTGTAATATCCTTTATAAAAGAGCAGCATAATAACCATGAATTTACGCCGCTTCACGCCCCAGTATTTAATGGAAATGAAAAAAAATACCTTCTTGATACGATAGACTCTACATTTGTTTCTTCTGTTGGAGCTTATGTAGATCGTTTTGAATCGATGATGTGTGAAATATCCCAAACTAAAAAAGCTGTTGCTGTTGTAAATGGCACAGCAGCAATACAAGTGGCATTACGATTAGCTGGAGTAAAAGAAGGAGATGAAGTAATAACTCAAGCTCTCACCTTTATTGCCACTGTTAATGCTATATTATATAATAGTGCATCGCCTATTTTTGTTGACGTAGATCTTGATACAATGGGGCTTTCACCAAAAGCGCTTGAATCTTTTCTTATAGACAATGCTGAGCTTAGGGAAGATGGTGCCTATAATAAGAAGACAGGAAAAAAAATCAGTGCCTGTCTTCCAATGCATACTTTTGGTTTTCCGGTGCATCTTGACGAACTTATGATTGTTTGCAACAACTGGAAAATAGTACTTATTGAAGATGCTGCAGAATCTTTAGGCAGTACTTACAAAGGCAGACCAACTGGAAGCATTGGCAAATTAGGAGCTTTTTCATTTAATGGCAATAAAATAGTTACCTGTGGCGGCGGCGGCGCAATTGTTACCAATGATGAGGAAATGGGTATACGTGGAAAATACCTAACAACGACAGCTAAAGTACCTCATGCTTATGAGTTTGTTCATGATGAATTAGGATATAATTTCAGAATGCCAAATTTGAATGCAGCTCTGGCATGTGCGCAATTAGAGCAACTTGATGCCTTCCTTGAAAACAAAAGAGGTCTTGCAAAACAATATCAGTCGTTTTTTACAGATAAAGGAATAAAATTCAGAACCGAAACACCAGAAACCAAGGCCAACTACTGGTTGATGTGTGTAGAACTTGAAAACAAACAGGAAAGAGAACTTTTTTTGAGTGAGACAAATAGCAATGGTGTAATGACCAGGCCAATTTGGCAATTGATGTTCAGACTGCCAATGTATTCGCATTGCCAGAAAGATGGGCAGCATAATGCCTTATTCTTAGAAGAGCGAATTGTAAACATACCAAGCAGTGTTAGATAAAAAAGTAATTCTTATCGGATACTCCGGTCATGCTTACGTAGTAGCTGATACGGTTCTGGAAAACAGATATGAAATTATAGGTTACTCTGAGAAACAAGAATCAGATACGGACCCCTATGACTTACCTTATTTAGGATTTGAAAAGAATGATGATTTTATAGGATGGAAGAAGGAAGTTGCTTTCGTTCTTGGAATAGGAGATAATCAGTTGAGGCAAAATATTGCTCATTTAATTGAAAGCAAGGGAAAGAAAGTTGAAACGATTATAAATAAAACGACAAATATTTCAAAGAGCGTAGTTATTGGAAATGGCAGTTTTATTAATAAAAATGTTGTTATCAATGCGTTTGCGGTAGTTGGAAAAAATGTAATATTAAATACTGGTTGTATCATAGAGCATGAATGTATTTTAGCTGATGCAGTTCATATAGCGCCAGGAGCAGTTTTAGCAGGAAATATAAGTATTGGAGAAAGAACATTTGTGGGAGCGAATGCAGTAATAAAACAAGGGATTTCTGTCGGAAAAGATGTTATAATAGGAGCAGGATGTGTAGTCATTTCTGATATTCCTGACGGAAAAAAAGTAGTCGGAAATCCTGGTAGAATAATATAAGTATGGACAAAGTAATAATCATCGCAGAAGCGGGTGTAAATCATAATGGAGATATTCAAATAGCTAAAAAGCTAATTGATGTTGCTGTAGATGCAGGAGTTGATTACGTTAAATTTCAGACTTTTAAAGCTGATAGCTTAGTAAGTAAATCTGCAAAAAAAGCAGAATATCAGAGCGTTAATATTAATGACGGTGATAACTCTCAATATGCTATGCTAAAGAATCTGGAGTTGAGTCATGAAAATCATTTAGAGTTAATGGAATATTGTTCAGAAAGAAAGATTCAATTCTTCTCTACGGCATTTGATGTTGAAGGGGTAAATTACCTAAATGATTTGGGACTTTCCTTTTTTAAAATTCCAAGTGGAGAAATAACAAATTATCCTTACTTAAAAGCCGTTGCAATGTGCGGTAAGCCAGTCGTTATGTCAACAGGCATGTGTTCGGAGATAGAAATCAAAAAATCATTAGATGTTTTAATGAAATTTGGTTTAAAAAAAGAGTTTATTTCCATTTTACATTGTAATACTGAGTATCCAACACCAATGAAAGATGTCAATTTGAAAGCCATGCAAAGTATACATACTACTTTTGGGGTAAATGTTGGCTATTCAGATCACACACTTGGTATTGAAGTGCCTATTGCTGCAGTTGCATTGGGAGCTACCATAATAGAAAAGCATTTTACTTTGGATAGAACTTTGCCAGGACCAGATCATATAGCTTCACTAGAACCTATTGAATTAAGGGCCATGGTTACTGCAATACGCAATATAGAATTGGCTATGAGTGGTGATGGAAAGAAAGAGCCAAGCGAAAGTGAAACAAAGAACATAGCAATTGCCAGAAAAAGTATTCATATTAATAAGAATTTATCAAAAGGAGATATTATTACAGAGGAGGATATTATTTCATTGCGACCAGGAGATGGAATTTCTCCAATGGAATGGGAGAATATTATCGGTAAAAAGTTAAATACAGATAAAAACGAATTTGATAAATTATTGTTTTCAGATCTTATATGAAAATAGGAATATTAACTAGTTCAAGAGCTGATTACGGAATATATCTTCCTTTGCTCGAAAGAATGAAAAGTGATTCTTTTTTTGAGATGGAAATTATTGCTTTCGGAACCCATTTGTCAAAAAGCCACGGTTATACATTAAAAGATATAGAAAAGGACGGATATACTTGTATTCATAGCATTTCCTCATTGATTTCAAATGATGATGAACAATCTATTTCGTCGTCTTATGGCTTAACTGTACTGAAGTTTGCAAACTTTTGGGAGAATAACTCATATGATTTGGTATTTTGTTTAGGAGATCGTTTTGAGATGAGCGCTGCTGTCCAAGCTGGAATTCCGTTTGGAGTTAAATTTACTCATCTTCATGGTGGGGAAACCACACTAGGAGCTATAGATAACGTGTACAGGCATCAAATTACTCTGGCGTCAATTTTACATTTTACGGCAACTCATGTATTTAAAGATAAAGTAATTGAAATAACAGGAACTTCAAAAGGAGTTTTTGATGTTGGTGCCTTGAGCTTAAATGATATTAAAAAATTTATTCCAATAGAAAGAATTACTTTCTTCGAAAAATTTAATATACCTAGTAAAGAATTTGTTTTAGTGACTTTTCATCCAGAGACAATGTCTTTACATGAGAATGCTCAATATGCCCAAGAGATGAAGAATGCGTTAGCAACGATTTCAGAAAAGGCATTTGTAATAATCACCATGCCTAATGCTGACACACAAGGATCAGTTTACAGAGAAGTTATTGAAAAGTTAAAGAAGGAATTCCCTAATCGATTTTTGTTGATTGAAAACTTTGGAAAGATAAATTATTTCTCAGCGATGTATTATGCTAAAATTTTGATTGGGAATACCTCCAGTGGGATTTTGGAAGCGGCATCTTTTGGAAAATATGTGGTTAATGTGGGAGACCGACAAAAAGGCAGGGTTCAAAGTGATAATGTTTTAAACTGTGAGTTTGATGAAACGGCTATAATTACAGCGGTTGTAAAAGCCTTAAGTTTCGAAAAATATAATGGAACAAACGTTTATTTCAAAGAAGGAGTAGTTGATAATATAATTAAAAGGATAAAAGAGTTTTTATGAGAATATACAGAGACCATTTAATTCTTTCTGGATCTAAAGTAAAAGAAGCATTATTAGCATTTAATGAGTTATCACCCGATGCCATTTTATTTGTTGTGGATAAAGAGGATAAATTAATTGGAGCACTTACTGATGGTGACGTTAGACGTGGACTTCTGAAAGGATTTACTATCGATAGTTTTGTTGATGAAATAATTCAAGACAATCCAAGATATATTATTAAAGGGGAAAATAGTCTTGAAAAAATTATTGAGTATCGAAAAGGGGATTTTAGAATTGTACCAGTTGTAGATGAGAATCGAAAAGTTGTAAATGTTATCAATTTCAGAAATATAAAATCTTATTTACCTATAGATGCCGTAATCATGGCAGGTGGTAGAGGGCAGCGTTTACAACCTCTAACTGATACCATTCCAAAACCTCTTTTAAAAGTTGGAAACAAAGCTATTATGGAGCATAATCTTGACCGATTAGCACTTTTTGGCATTGATGATTTTTGGGTTTCTGTAAAATATTTGGGAGAGCAAATTGAGGATTATTTTGGAACTGGAGAAACTAAAAACGTTAAGATTGAATATGTTTGGGAAAATGAGCCATTAGGAACCATTGGAGCTGTTTCTCAAATAAAGAACTTCGAGCATGATTATGTGTTGGTGACAAATTCTGATTTGTTAACTAATATAGATTATGAGCAGTTTTTTCTTGAATTCATTAAACAGGATGCTGATTTAGCTGTTTTAACCATTCCGTATCAAGTGAGTATACCTTATGCTGTTCTTGAGACAAACAACGGTCAGGTAAAAAGTTTTAAAGAAAAACCCACTTATACTTATTATTCAAACGGAGGAATTTACTTGATAAAAAAAGAAATGTTAAGTCATATCCCTGAAACTGCCTTTTTTAACGCTACAGATTTAATGGAGACGTTAATTAAAAATAATTATAAAGTTATATCTTTTCCATTTCTTGGTTATTGGTTAGATGTTGGTAAACATGATGATTTTGAAAAAGCGTGCATTGATATTAATAACATTAAGTTTTAAAGATGAAGCCGCTAGTTATAATTCCTGCAAGAGGAGGAAGTAAAGGTGTTCCTAAAAAAAACATTAAACTTTTAAACGGAAAACCTTTAATAAACTATACAATTGAAGCTGCTCAAAGTGTTTTTGATAATGAAATTATTTGTGTAACAACAGATAGCCAAGAAATTAAAAATGTTGTTGAAAATACTACAAATTTAATAGTTCCTTTTCTTCGTCCAGACAGTTTGGCTACTGATACTGCAGGAACCTATGAGGTTTTAATGCATGCAATCGATTTTTACGAGCAACAAGGGTATTTGGCAGACACTTTAATTTTATTGCAACCTACTTCTCCTTTTAGAACTGGACAACATATTAAAGAAGCAATAAATTTATATTCTCATGATATTGATATGGTAGTTTCTGTAAAAGAAACAAAATCAAATCCTTATTATGTGCTTTTTGAAGATAATCAAGAAGGTTTTTTGTCAAAATCTAAAGAGGCCAATTTTACTAGAAGACAAGATTGTCCTAATGTTTGGGAGTTTAATGGTGCAATATACATCATAAACATAAAATCGCTGCGAAAAGGAGCAATAGCCTCATTTAAGAAATCGCTTAAATACGTTATGAATGAAAAAGAAAGCATCGATATTGATACAATGTTCGATTGGAAACTGTGTCAAGCAATTTTAAAAGAAGCATTCTAAAAAAAATTAAAAATAGTATTATAATCAACGCCTTATAATTGAATCTTAAATTAATAAAAAGTATATTTCTCTATGGTATTGGAGATTTTATAGTTACCGGAGTAACTGCTTTTTTGTTTATACCATTATATATTAAATTTTTAAGCCCGGAAGAGTACGGCATTTTCAATATTTTAAATAATAATTCAACTTTATTTACTTATTTTTTTCAATTTGGTATTGTATCTGCATTTGGGCGTATATATTTTTTAAAAAAGGCTGTAAATAAAGAAAAAGAATACACTTGGAATATTATAGTTTTGCATTTTATTTCTTCAGCGTTTTTAATATTATTTTATTTTTTGTTTAAGGGGTTTATTTTGGATCAATTATCGCCTTCTGTTGCAAAATCTAATATGGTTTATTATTCCCCGATAATCGCATTTATATCATTTTTGCCAGCATTATATTATGTTTATTTAAGGGTAGAAGATAAAGTTACTAGGTTTGTTTTCTTTCAAATTTTAACAGTTTTTGTATTATCTGTTATTCTTTTATTGATTTTTATTTTTTATCAGATAGATTTAAATAATATTTTACTTGCTTTTATTATTGGTAATTTGATAGTATGGATTATTGTCATTTTTAATTTTAAAATTAATATTAATTTTAATTTTAAAGATATTTCTGAAACGGTGAGTTTTGGGTTTCCTATTTTTATAAGTTATATTGCTTATTTTTTTATATCTAAATATAGCGTTATAATTCTTCAAAAATATGTTTCTTTGAGTGAAATAGGAATGTTTTCGCTTGCTCAACAAATTGCCACAGTGCCAACGCTTATTACAATAGCCATAAGTAAAGCGGTACAACCACTTTTGTTCTCATCAGAATCGGATGATGAATTACAATTAAAATCTCAACGATTTGATGTCATTTTTAAGTTAATAATGATTTGGATTGTTGGAAGTATTATTTTCTTTATAGATTATCTATTCTATTTTTTCTTGCCTGAAAAATATAATCCCATTATCAATGCAACTATATACTTACTGATTATAAACCTAATCTATAATTTTGCAATAGTTGAAAATAGCATTTTACTTTATAAAATGAAAAGCAAAATTATTCTTTTAATAACTCTAACAGGCTCTATAATTAATGTAGTATTGAGCAATTTTTTAGTTCAAAATTATGCTTTGAATGGGGTTTTACTTGCTATGGCAATTGCATTCTCTGTTAACTTCTTACTATCAGTTTATTTTTCAAGAAAACATTTAAAAATAAATTATTCATTAAAGGCAATATTATTGAGCACATTAATTATCGCTTTATATATTTTTATGTCATCATTAGCTATTTTTAAGACTTCTATGGTTTATAAAAGCATATTATCTGCAGGTTTCTTTGTAGCTCTTACAATTTTAGTTTTATTAATTTTTAAACAAAAACAAGTCAATGTCAAAAATGGATTCATTTAAATCTAGATTAAAATTCGTCATAAATTTTTTTCAATTCGTTGCATTTTTAAAAAAGTCCAATTCATTTCAAAATTCCGATAACGATAACGATAATAACAATAAATATGTAATTATTTTGTCTCCATGGCTTTTTACCGCTACACCTTGGTTTTCTATTGCAGTTGGTTTATTACTTTTAAAAAAAGATAATATACTCTATCTTATAGATGATTTGAAATTTGAAAATACCATTGACCATCAAATTCAAGTTAAATTGATCGAGTCAGCTTTAAATAGGTTAAAAAAGAAAAGAATTAAATTTGAAAGGTTAAGTATCTATTATTCGACAGAACTAATTAATGATGAATTAGTTGATATTAATAAACTTGCATTTGCTAATGCAGTTCATAAGAACAGAGGAGAAGATGATTCAGATGAGTTTAGGGAATTAGTCTTTTCTAATGAGAAAAAATATCTACCTAATTTTTCTACGATAAAGTCATTTATAAATTCCCATTCAGATAAAATCTTTATTTTTCCCGGTGGTATTTATGCAAACTCAGGACTTTTTCAGCATCTCTTAAAAAAAGAGAGTTTATCATTTTTTACTTTTGATGCCGGTGTTGGCCTTTTGTTAACTACCTATAAAGGTGTAGCGGCTCAGCTCGCTGATATTTCTATATCTTTTCAATCAATTATTCGCGACGAGGAACAAATGAAATTTTCAATTCTTTCAGCAAAACAAGAACTAGAAAAAAGAAAAAATGGTACTAATAAGCTAAATAGCCAATATCAATCTTTTGAAGAAAGCCTAAAATTTAATGAAGTTGGAGTTTTGATACCCTTAAATTCTCCTTGGGATTCAGCTACACTAAATATTGGATCTGTTTTTACAAGTTACAATAATTGGTTATTCGAAACAATAGAATTAGTGTTAGAAAATTCTAATTTAATGATAACTGTAAGACAACATCCCGACGAAAGGCATTGGTGGGGAAAATCGAGTACTGATTTTAAAACTTTGATTGCTGAAAAGTTTAATAATAATCCAAGGATTCAGTTTGTAACATGCCATGATAAAGTAAATACGTATGCTTTATTAGAAATAGCTGATGCAGTTATTTGCTATTCCTCGACTTTTGGAATTGAATCTGTTATTTATAACAAACTTGTTTGTGTTTGTTCAAATGTTTATTATTCAAAACTAGAATTTGCATATGTCCCAAAGACTAAGGATGATATAGTATTTTTCGTTAATAATATAAAAACTAACAAAATTAAATTAGATATTGATAAAGCTTATTTGGCTTATTATCTAGGACAGCAATGCAATTGGTTGTTTACAAATTTCACACCAACTACGCCGGATTTTAATAAATGGGTTAGAACTGATATCGACACCTTATCACAAGAGCCGACAGTGCTAAATTATATAGAATCATTAGAAAATCTTTTACCTATTAGTTATATTAAACATATAAAAAATTATGAAAAAAATTAAATTCTTTGTTTCGAAATTAATAGGAGACTATAAATTATTAAAAACTAAAACTATTTCAAGAAAAATATTTTTAGGTCCGAATGTTCAATTTTTTGGTCTTAAAAATATTGTTATTAAAGAGAATTGTACGATAGGTGAGAATAGTCTCTTTACTATCAACAATAGATTAAACGATGATATACAATTAACGATAAATAGCAATGTTTATATCGGTAGAGATAATTTTGTTACGGTAGGTAAATCTATCTATATCAGCGATTATTGTATTTTTGGTAACAATTGTTCACTTATATGTGCTGATAAAATATTTGATAATCCATTAGTGCCTTATGCAGTATCAGGTATAGGTTTAGAGAAAAGTATTTTTGTTGGAGCAAATTGTTGGTTTGGTAACAATGTCAGCGTCATAGGGAATGTAAAAATTGGCCACGGCTCTATAGTAGGTGCAAATACATTAGTAACAAAAGATATTCCTCCTTTTAGTATGGTGGTGGGTAATCCAGCTAAAATAATTAAGACTTTTAATTTTGAGACTAAAAAATGGGAAAAGGAGTCTTTACTACAAGCATCTAAATATATGGATGAGCAAGAGTATCTAAATTATCTTAAATCTAATAGCGGAGATGCTCCCTTGGCTCACTATTCAGCCTCGTCAAGATTGGGACATTTATAAATAATACGTGTATTTTTTGAGTTTTTTGTATTAATTATTCTCTAAGTATTGTACGAAAAAAATAATAATAAATGAATATATTAGTAACGGGTGCATATGGTTTTTTAGGTAGAAATATATCAAAAGAATTTAAAAAGGAAGGTAACCATGTTTCAGGAATTGGTCATGGTAAATGGGATGTAGAAGAATATTCGAATTGGGGAATTGATGAATGGTATGAAACAACCATAACATTTGAAGCCTTATTAAACATAAATAAAAAATTCGATATCATTGTTCACTGTGGAGGTAGCGGGTCAGTTGGGTTTTCATGGGAAAATCCGTATCAAGATTTTCAAAAAAGCGTACAAGGCACGCTTGCGATTTTAGAATATATTCGATTGCAAAATAAAGGATGTAAATTTATATATCCTTCAAGTCCAGCAGTACAAGGTAATTTAGGACATGTTCAGATAACCGAAAATATGATGTCAATACCTGTTTCTCCATATGGTTTCCATAAAAAAATAGCTGAGGAACTTTGTTTGTCTTATCATCATAATTTTAATATAGATATTGGTGTGATTCGTTATTTTTCAATATATGGCAATGGATTAAAAAAGCAGCTTTTATGGGATGCTTGTAAAAAAATTAATCATTCAAATGTCGTTACTTTTTTTGGAACAGGTAAAGAAACAAGAGATTGGATTCATGTATCTGATGCAGCATCTCTTTTGTATAAATTTTCTACAAAACTGGAAGGATATGAAGTTATTAATGGAGGATCAGGCATTGAAACTCCTATTGATGAAATAATAACTTTTTTATGTAAATATATGAACAAACAAGTGGAAGCTAATTTTAATGGAGTTATTAAGGAGGGAGATCCTATCCATTTTTGGGCAGATATGAATAAAGCAAAAACACTTGATTGGAAACCTGAAGTAAATTTAAAAGAAGGTTTGATGGAATATGTTAATTTTTTTAAATCGATTCAAAATGACTAAAGTTGGTTTCTTGTTGAATTTTCCTTTGGAATATAAAGGGGGGATTAATTATTTTAAGAATTTGTTTTATGCAGTGCATAAGTTTTGTAGTGATAAAGTTGAAATTATTTTGTTTGTGCCAAAAGGCATAAGTAAAGAATATATAGAAATGTTCAGTCCTTATGCAACAGTTGTAGAAACTACTATTTTAAAAAGAAAATCATTTCCTTGGCTCTTAAGTAAAATTGGGAGTAGAGTATTCGGATATGATATCATCACTTATAATTTATTGTCAAAATATAAAATCGATGTTGTTTCACATTCTGATTTTGTTTTTCCCAGCAAAAAGTTAAAAACTTTAAATTGGATTCCCGATTTTCAATATATTCATTTTCCTGATTTGTGGACAGAAGCCCAACTAAAAGCAACAGTTAACTCGCATAAAATATTGATTGAGAAGAGTAATGCTATTGTTTTAAGTAGTTATGCCGCTTTTGAAGATTTTAAAATAAATAATTTGGAGAATCAAGAAAAGGTGAGTGTATTAAATTTTGTATCACAACCTAATAATGATATTCAATTTTCAATAACAGATACAGAAATTAAAGAAATTAAAGATCTTTATAATATTGAAGGGCACTTTTTTTATATGCCAAATCAGTTTTGGTCTCACAAAAATCATTTGACTGTTTTTGAGGCGATTAAACTGCTTAAGAAAAAAGGACTTAATCCGCTAGTAGTTACTTCTGGACTAATGAGTGATTACAGAAATGGAAGTAATCACGTAGAAAAATTATTAAAATATGTTGAAGATAATGATTTGCAGAATAACATTTTATTTCTGGGATTGATACCTTATCATCATGTCGGTAAGCTGATTTTAATGTGCAACTGTGTAATTAATCCTTCCTATTTTGAGGGATGGAGTTCAACAGTAGAAGAAGCTAAAACTGTTGGAAAGAAAATAATTTTGTCAAATATTCCTGTTCACTTAGAACAAAGTCCAAAGTTTGGGGTCTATTTTAACCCTGATAGCCCCAATGAACTTGCTTTAAAGATGGAAGAAATAGATCAAAATTCAATTTCTTGTCCTGAAGATGTAGAAGAATTAAAAAGAAGCTTAGATAACAGAACTAAAAATTTTGCATATACTTATTTGAAAATTTTAAATGATCTTAAAATGTCAAATTTAAATTCAAAACGATAATATAAATGGATATTTTATTAATCATTAAATTTTTATAATGAAGTCCATTCCAATTAATAATAAGGTAAGTATTCTTTTCTACCTTTATTTCATTTTTACTTTATTGTTTCCAACTCTTTTCGTTAATAAATTAATTTTCATTTTTATTATTGGGTTTGTCATTGTTAATTATAAGTTGTACAGGTTAAACACAATATCACCTTTTATTGTCTTTTTTATTTTTTTATACGGCTTTATTTTTTCCTTTTTTAACATTGTTGAAGCAAGTTTTAGGACACAATTATTTTTTTCCATTTTGGTTTTGTTCTTAATATATCCAATTGTTCACTATAAAATAGATGTTGAGCGTATAGCAAAAGTCTCAGGACTTATAGCAGTAGCGTATACAGGAGTTTCTTTTTTAATAGTTGTGGTTTTTATGGATTTACCTTTTTCAAGTGCTTATTTTGAATTTTTTAGCGATTATAGTGCAGGGTCAAATGGTTTGAGGGAATTTGCAGAAGGAGGAACAATTAGTTTTCATATTGGATGTGTCCCATTTTTATATTTGCCATTTGTGCTTTATGTCATTTCATTTGTTGAAAAAAGAAAACTCAGTAGTTTTTTGGCATTAGTCGTTATCTTTATAACTATTTTTGTGAGTGCATCGCGAGGATCGATTTTGACTTCTGTAATAGCCGCCATGTATATTACGTTTTCAAAATCCAAACTTAAAACTAAAATTATTGTTTTAACAATAGTTATTATTTTAGCGGTTGCTACATTTTCTTATCTTTCGACCAACACAAATGTTTTTGATCCAAAAGAAGACTCAAATGGTGTAAAAATAGGCCATTATGAATCTTTTATAGAAAATTTGGATTTCTTTAAGTTTTTTCTAGGCGAAGGATTAGGATCATATTATTATTCAAAAGGGTCTCAAAAAATAATATCAAAAACTGAAATAACACCTATGGATATGCTACGTTATTTTGGATTTATACTTGCACCATTATTATATTTTGTTATTATTTTTCCAACAAAAAAAATAACTTCATACTTAGGTAATAATAGTTTATATATGGTTTTAACTTTAATTTATGTGTTAAATTCAATGACAAATCCGACAATGTTTAATTCTTATGGATTATTAATCATTCTATGGTATTGGTATAAATTACTTCCTCCAACAAAAAGTATTTCAAATTATGATTCACAAACCCAAGCAGCTTAATTTATTATAATGAAAATTTTTAGTGTAATTGTATGTTATAATCCAGAGATTGCTAATTTATCTAATCTTTGCCGTGTCTTATCTATTAATGAAATAAGTATAATATTAGTTGATAATACAGAAGTTAGTTATATAGAAGATATGACCACTAGTTTTGGCGCTGAATTAATAAATTTAAATGAAAATTTAGGTATTGCAAAAGCTCAAAATATTGGAATTACACATGCACTTAAAAATAATGCTGAATTAGTAGTCTTTTTTGATCAGGATTCTGTCATTGAAAATGATTTTATTGCTAATTTGATAAAACCCTTAACCAACATATATACTCCTATGGTGGTTTCTCCTGTGTTTTTTGATGAAAAACAGGGCTTCCGTTTTCCTAGTTATAGATTGAATAAATTTGGGTTATTAAAAAAAATAGGAGTAGTAGATAATGCTGAAATGTATGATGTTGATATGATTATTTCTTCTGGCAGTGCAGTTACAAAAACAACGTTTGATACTGTAGGATTGATGAATGAGGACTACTTTATTGATTTTGTAGATACAGAATGGATTTTAAGATGTAGGGCTAAAAAAATCCCTGTTAAAGTGATTTCTTCAGCGATTATGAAGCATTCAATAGGAGATAAATCCATTAATTTGAAATTTATGAGGGTTTTTATTCATAGTCCCGTAAGATCATATTATAAGGTTAGAAATTCTTTTCTTTTTTTTAAATGTAAAGATGTCCCTTTGATGTTGGGACTTAAGGAAATAACCTCTGCTTTGGTGCATAACTTTTTAACGATAATTGTTGCTGAAAATAGATGGGAATATCTCAAGAATTATTTTCAAGCAATAAAAGATGGTCTAGTGGGTACAACTGGTAAAAAAATATAATTAAATGAGTGTAAGTGTTTGTTTAGCATCTTATAATGGAGCAAAGTTCATTAAATTGCAATTAGATTCAATTATTGATCAATTAGATAAAGATGACGAAATAATAATTGTTGATGATTGTTCAAAAGACAATACTTTAGATATTATTAAATCGTTTAATGACAGTAGGATTAAAATTTATTTGAATGAAACAAATAAAGGACATGTGTTTTCTTTTGGTCGTGCAATATCGCTCGCAACAAAGGAAATAATATTTATGTCGGATCAGGACGATATTTGGAAAAAGAATAGAGTTGTTTTGATGAAAGAGCAACTGATTAATTCTGATGCGATGTTAATTTCTTCAAATTCTGATTTTATTGATTCAGATGGAGTTCAAATTAATTACATTGTTGATGGAGTTCATTCTGCTAGTTCTGAAAAAAATTTAAATAATATAATAGATATTTTTGTAGGTAAAGGGAATTATTATGGATGCGCTATGGCATTTAAAAAAGAGCTAACACAATTAGTTTTGCCAATACCAACATATGTTGAATCCCATGATTTATGGATAGCATTGGCAGCAAACATACTTAAATCTAATTTGCATTTTGACGGAATAACTCTTAAAAGAAGAGTTCATGGATCTAATGCTAGCATTTTAAAAAGAAAACTGATTCCTAAATTATGGTCAAGAGTTGTGTTTGTAAGGTCAATCCTTGAAATATTTATTAGAAAATTATCACTAAAAGAGAAAATATGAGTAAAAGAACATACCAAATCTGTACAAAGACAATTATGGATACTACAGATCCGACGATAATTTTTAATGAGGCTGGAGAAAGCGATTATTACACGAATTATATTGAAACCATTAAACCAAATTGGCACACTGATGAACGTGGATATGAGGAGTTGATGCAAACAGCAGAAAAGATAAAAAAAGAAGGTATAGGAAAAGATTTTGATTGCATTATTGGGTTGAGCGGAGGACTTGACAGTTCTTATGTTGCATATGTTGCCAAAGAAATTATGGGACTAAGACCACTATTATTTCATGTAGATGCTGGCTGGAATACGGATAAAGCTGTTGGCAACATAGAAAAATTATGTAATGGTTTAGGTCTGGATTTATATACGGATGTTATCAATTGGGAAGAAATGAAAGATTTGCAGGTAGCATTTTTAAAATCTCAAATCGCTGACCAAGACTTACCACAGGATTATGCTTTTTTTTCAGGATTATATAAATTCGCCAAAAAAAATAAAATTAAATATGTCTTAACTGGAGGGAATTTTTCTACAGAGTGTTGTAGAGAACCTGAAGAATGGGGTGGCTTTCCTGGTATTGATACGATGCTGGTAAAAGATATCCATTCAAAATTTGGAAAACGTCCCCTTAAAACTTTTCCTTTAGTAGATATTTTAAGTTATAAACTCTATTACAGATATGTTTTAGGAATGCAGGTTTTTAAACCTCTAAATTTAATTCCTTATATTAAAACTGATGTTGAAAAATTATTGATGGAAAAATTTGGATGGGAATCATTTCAACACAAACATCATGAATCTCGATTTACTCGTTTTTATGAAGATTATTGGTTACCTCAAAAGTTTGGTTTTCAAAAAAGGCGTGCTCATTTTTCAAGTTTAATCCTTACAGGGCAAATGACAAGAGAAGCCGCTCTAGAAAGAGTTGCTAAACCTGAATTAAGTGAAGAATTTTTACAAAAAGAATTTGAATATGTTGCTGATAAATTAGATTTGTCTGTAAATGAGTTGAAAGAAATATTTGAAGGCCCAAACAAGACTTTTCATGATTATAAAAATAAAATAAAACTAATTAGATTAGGAGCTAAGGCAATGTCTATTTTAGGTTTGGAAAAGAGATTATTCAGATGATAACAATTATTGATTACGGAGTTGGAAATATTAATGCTTTTGTAAATGTTTACAAAAGAGTTAATGTGCCAACTAAGATTGCTAAAACAGCTGCTGATTTAGAAGGCGCTCAAAAAATAATTCTTCCGGGAGTTGGGCATTTTGATCATGCTATGTCAGAATTAATAAAATCTGGTATGCGTGAAAAATTAGACGAATTAGTAATGGTAAAAAAAATACCAGTTATTGGTATATGTGTTGGAATGCAGATGATGGGTAACTCAAGTGACGAAGGTAAAATGGCAGGATTAGGATGGATTGATGCCTCGATCAGAAAATTTGATGAAACCAAAATTAAGCAAGTTACAAGATTGCCACATATGGGCTGGAATGATGTGAATCCAGTAATTTCTAATCCATTGTTTGAGGGTTTGGAAAAGGAAGCATTGTTTTATTTTTTACATTCTTACTATTTTGAGTGTAATAATAGCAACGATATCTTAGCTACTTCAGATTATGGTGGAGAATTTGCTTGTGCAGCACATCATGAAAACATCTATGGAATTCAATTTCACCCAGAAAAAAGCCATCATTATGGTGAAACTTTATTACACAATTTTGCAAAACTGTAAACATGCTTAGACCTAGAATAATTCCAAGCTTATTGGTTCATGATAATGGATTAGTTAAAACTGTAAATTTTAAGAATCCTAAATATGTTGGAGATCCTATTAATGCAGTTAAAATTTTTAATGAAAAAGCAGTTGATGAATTAGCCATTTTTGACATTGATGCAACAGTATTAGGAAGAGAACCCAATTATAGTCTTATTGAGAGACTAGCTAGTCAATCTATGATGCCTTTATGTTATGGAGGTGGTGTAAAAACTGTGGAGCAGGCTCAACGAATATTTAGTCTTGGCATCGAAAAAATAGCATTAAGTTCAGCAGTCTTGCAAAATCCAAATTTAATAACTGAGATTTCTGATCGAGTAGGAGCACAAAGTGTTATTGTTGTTTTAGATGTCAAAAAGAAATTATTAGGAGGTTATGAAGTCTACACTCATAATGGAAAAAAAGGTACCGGAATTAATCCTTTTAAATTTGTAGAAGAAGCTCAGAAATTAGGAGCTGGCGAAATCGTAATCAATTCTATTGATAAAGACGGGCAAATGAAGGGATATGATTTAGACTTAATAGATAAAGTAAGAGAAAAAATAACATTGCCTATGACTGTTTTAGGCGGAGCAGGTTCTTTAAACGATATTGAAAAAATTATTGATAGACATGGTGTTATTGGAGTAGCTGCTGGAAGTTTATTTGTTTTTAAAGGACCTTATAAAGCCGTTTTAATTAATTATCCAACTCAATTAGAAAAAAATAAGATTTTCAAAATAAATCAATAATGAAAATACAAAATAAAATTCTGCTGATAACTGGCGGAACTGGCTCATTTGGACATGCAGTACTGAATCGCTTTTTACATACAGATCATTTTAAAGAAATTCGTATTTTTTCTCGTGACGAGAAAAAACAAGATGACATGCGTAATCAATTAAAAAACGATAAACTTAAGTTTTACATTGGTGACGTCAGAGATTATAATAGTGTAGAACGAGCTATGCGCGGTGTGGATTATGTATTTCACGCTGCAGCTTTAAAGCAAGTTCCTTCATGCGAGTTTTTTCCTCTAGAAGCGACAAAGACAAATGTTTTTGGAACACAAAATGTTATTGATGCTGCCGGAGCTAATAAAGTAAAAAAGGTAATTTGTTTAAGTACAGATAAAGCTGCTTATCCAATTAACGCAATGGGAATTTCTAAAGCATTAATGGAAAAAGTGGCGGTTGCGGCTTCTAGAAATTTAACAGACACTACAGTGTGTTTGACTAGATATGGGAATGTAATGGCCTCAAGAGGATCAGTAATTCCTTTGTTTTTAAAACAAATAAAAGAGAATAATCCAATCACTATTACAGATCCAAATATGACACGTTTTTTGATGTCATTAGATGAAGCTGTGGAATTAGTACTGTTTGCTTTTGAAAATGGTAATCCCGGAGATTTATTTGTAAATAAAGCGCCTGCAGGAACAATTGGAGATCTTGCACAAGCCTTGAAAGAGCTTTGTAAAGCCGATACTGAAATCAAAATTATTGGTACGCGCCATGGAGAAAAATTATATGAAACTTTATGTACTCGTGAAGAGATGGTAAAGGCAGAAGATATGGGAGATTTTTATCGTATTCCAGCTGATAATCGTGATCTAAATTATGCACAATATTTTTCTGAAGGAGAAGAAGATGTTTCTTTGATTGAAGATTATCATTCGCATAATACAGAACAGCAAGGAGTTGAAGGGATGAAAAAACTTTTATCAACATTGCCACTTATCAGAAAAGAAGTTTTTGGTGAAGATGTTACTCAAATGCCTGGCTAGATAAAGAATGGAACCAAAATTAATTAATGGGAATTGCCATTCTGATCAAAGAGGAACTTTATTATATAATAATGATTTTGATGCTTCGTTAATCAAAAGAATTTATATTATAGAAAATGAGAGCACACGATTTATTCGGGGATGGCAGGGGCATCAGATAGAACAAAGATGGTTTTCGGTTGTTAGCGGAAAATTTAAGATCCAGCTAATTGAAATTGATAATTGGGAAAAGCCATCTGTAAACTTAGAAGCATTTACATATTTAATTGATTCTGAAAAATTAAATGTACTGCATGTTCCCAAAGGATATGTAAGCAGTATTCAATCTTTAGAATTAAATTCAAAATTATTGGTAATGGCTGATTATTTATTAGGCGAAATTAAAGATGAATATCGATATGATATTGATTATTTTAAAATATAAATTCAAAGAATGTTAAAAGTAGGAATTACAGGTCAGGCAGGTTTTGTTGGTACACATTTATACAATACAATTGGACTCTTTCCAGAAGAGTTTACACGAATTGAGTTTAAAAAAGAATATTTTGAAGACGAAAATAAATTAAACACCTTTGTTGCAGAATGTGATGTTATTGTACATTTAGCAGCGATGAATCGTCATAATGATCCTCAGGTAATTTATGATACTAATCTTGGATTGGTTCAAAAGTTAGTCCAATCTCTTAAAGCAACAAATAGTAAATCTCATGTGCTTTTTTCTTCATCGACTCAAGAGGAAAGAGATAATCTTTACGGTAAATCAAAAAGAGCCGGCAGAGAATTAATGATCGATTGGTCAAATAATTCTGAAGGACAATTTACAGGAATGATAATTCCTAACGTTTTTGGACCTTTTGGGCATCCAAATTATAACTCTGTTGTTGCCACTTTTTGTCATAAACTTTCACATAACGAAAAGCCGGTTATTGAAGTAGACGGTGATTTAAAACTGATATATGTTGGAGAATTAGTCGGGACAATTATTTCTGAAATTAGAAGCAAAAAAGGGAAACCTGAAATTGTAGTACAGCATACTTCAGAATCTAAGGTTTCACAAATATTAGTTTTATTAGAAAAATATAAATCAGAATATCAGGATAAAGGGATTATTCCAAGTTTAGAAACATTATTTGAGTTGAATTTATTTAACACTTTTCGTTGCTACATGGATATTAAAAATCATTTCCCTGTAAAATTTGTTGAGCATACAGATCCTAGAGGATCATTTGTAGAAATTATTCGATTAGGAGTTGGCGGGCAAGTTTCATTTTCAACTACGGTGCCAGGTATTACTCGTGGTAATCATTACCATACTAGAAAAATTGAAAGGTTTGCTGTTATTAAGGGAAAAGCTCTAATTCAATTACGTCGAATTGGTACAGATGAAATTTTAGATTTTTATCTTGATGGAGATATACCTTCATACGTTGATATGCCAATTTGGTATACACATAATATTAAAAATATTGGAGAAGAGATGTTGTATACCAATTTTTGGATCAATGAATTTTATAATTCTAATGATCCTGATACTTATTTTGTTGAAGTATAAGTGTTTGATGATTTACAAAGTAAAATAAATAGTAAAGAATTATAAATAATATAATTAGCATGCATAAAATATATCGTACTGATATTGATGGAATTAGAGGAATAGCAGTAATTTCAGTAATTTTATTTCATTTAGGATATTTACCAAACGGGTATTTAGGGGTTGATGTTTTTTTTGTAATAAGCGGGTATTTGATAACAAGTATTGTTTTTAGAGAAGTAAATGAGAACACTTTTTCAATTTTAAAATTTTATGAAAGGAGAATTCGACGCATTCTTCCATTAGTGTTTTTTACTACTTTGATTGCTTTTTTATTAGGTCTCTGTTTAATGCTTCCTGATGATTTAGAGAATTTGTGCCAATCTATTTTTGCTTCAAATTTTTCTGCAAACAATATACTTATGTATATTACTTCTAGTGATTACTGGGCGGTAAAGAATGATTATAAACCATTAATGCATACATGGAGTTTGGGAGTAGAGGAACAATTTTATTTACTCTATCCAATAATCTTTTTTGTATTTAAAAATAATAAGAAAAAATTCATATTCCCTTTATTGATTATATTAACTTGTATTTCTTTACTTCTCTTTTTTACTTCAAATGATTATTCGTTAAAATTTTATTTCCTTCAATTTAGGTTTTTCGAACTTTCAATAGGTGGTATTTGTGCAATTTATTTTGCAAAAAACAAAATCATAAAATCTTTACCGTATAGCCAATATTTTTTATATTCTTTTTTCTTTTTTATTCTTTTACTATTGTTTTTTAAAACAATAGCAAGTAATGACATCAAGTTAATATTAGTAACAATTTTTTCTGCTGGAGTTCTGGTTCTTGGAGAATTGCATTATCGAAATGATACTTTTTACAAAAAGTTGCTAACAAACAGATTACTGGTGGGAGTTGGTAAAATAAGTTTTAGTTTATACATGTGGCACCAAATTATATTTGCATTTGCCCGTTACTGTTTAATTGAAGAGATGACAGTTCCGTATGCCTTATCATTAATTGTTTTAGTCGTTATATTATCAATAAGTACTTATTATTTTATTGAAAAGCCATTTCGTGACAGAAGTTTTATAAAAACGAAACCCCTATTAATTATTGTAAGTTCTCTTTTCTTAATAACTACCGTGTCATCATTTTATGTTTATGCCATAGGTGGTATAATTAAGGATGTTCCTGAATTAGAGTTAGAAGCAAATTCTTTATCTGGTAAATTGAATTTTTTTGATAGTCAAAACAATATTCATATTAAATATAACGAAGATATAAGGGGATTAGACAAAGCATTCGTTCAAAATGAAAAAATTAAAGTTCTTGTCATAGGAAATAGTTTTGCCAGAGATTTTACAAATGTTTTGTTAGAATCTTCTTTTAAAAATAAAATTGAATTAAGCTACTATGATTATCATAACAAAAAATCTAACGAAGAAACTATTGCTAGATTTAATGATGCAGATTTTATATTTATAGCGAATGATTTTCTTTTTACTAAAAAATTATTTAATGAATTGAAATTGGAATATAAGATTGATTCAAATAAGATTTGGGTTGTTGGCACAAAAGATTTTGGTAACAGCAATGGTATTTTTTATAATAGAAAGAATGAATCTGAAAGCTGTAGTAAATATAGAACTTTTATGAAAAAAGATGTTTTAGATTTGAATAACAGGTTGAAAAATGAATGGGGTAATAGATATATTGACCTAATTGCTTTAGTCGATGATTCGCAGAATAAAGTTTTGGTTTTTACTCCCGACTGTAAATTTATAAGTCAAGATACAGTTCACTTAACTAAAGCTGGTGCTTCTTTTTTTGCCGCTTTATTAGAAAAAAAACTTTTAAATCTTTTTGATTTTAACAAAGAGATTTCTAATTAATTTAAAAATATTATATTCATTATAAAAATGAAAAAATTAAAAGTAATGACCGTAGTCGGTACCAGACCAGAGATTATTCGCCTTTCCCGAGTTATGGCAGCTTTAGATAGTTCAGATGCTATTGAACATGTAATTGTGCATACAGGTCAAAACTATGATTATGAATTAAATCAAATATTTTTTGACGATTTAGAAATTCGTAAACCTGATTTTTTCTTAAATGCAGCTGGCACAACAGCTACTGAAACTGTAGGTCAAATTTTAATTAAAATTGACCCTTTATTAGAATCAGAAAAGCCGGATGCCTTTTTAGTTCTTGGAGATACAAATAGTTGTTTGTGTGCAATTCCGGCAAAGAAGAGACATATTCCAATTTTTCATATGGAAGCTGGAAATCGTTGTTTTGATCAGCGTGTTCCCGAAGAAACCAACAGAAAAATCGTTGATCATATCTCAGATGTTAATTTGACTTACAGTGATATCGCCAGAGAATATTTATTGAGAGAAGGTTTGCCTGCAGATCGAATTATCAAAACAGGGTCACCGATGTTTGAAGTTCTAAATCATTATTTACCATCTATTCAATCTTCTGATGTTTTGAAAAGATTAGAACTAGAAGAAGGTAAATTTTTTGTAGTTTCCTCACATAGAGAAGAAAATATAAACAGTGAGAAAAATTTTCAAGGCTTAATGGACAGCTTAAATCTTATTGCTGAAAAATACAATTATCCAATCATTGTAAGTACGCATCCTCGAACTCGCAATATGATTGAGAAAAAAAATATTCAAATGCATAAAAACGTGCAGTTTTTAAAACCGCTAGGGTTTAATGACTACAACGCGTTGCAAATGAAATCTTTTGCAGTTCTATCAGATTCGGGAACAATTTCAGAAGAATCATCTGTTTTAAACTTTAGAGCTCTTAATATTAGAGATGCTCATGAAAGACCTGAAGCTATGGAAGAAACTTCTGTAATGATGGTTGGTTTGAGTCCGGAAAGAATCATGCAGGGATTAGTACAATTGCAGTATCAGAAAATTGGAACAGAAAGAAATTTTAGGCCGGTTGCTGATTATTCAATGCCAAACGTTTCCGAAAAAATGGTTCGTATCATTTTGAGCTATACGGATTATGTAAAACGTGTAGTTTGGAGTGAAATAAACTAATCATGAAAATTTTATTTGTTTCTCAATATTTTTACCCTGAAACATTCAAAGGGAATGACATTGTTTTCGATTTAATAAAAAGAGGACATGAAGTCACTGTTTTAACTGCAAAACCAAATTATCCAACTGGAAATTTTTTTCCTAGTTATTCTTTTTTTAATAAAAGAAAAGAAATAATACAGGGAGCCAAAGTAATTAGGACTTTTATTTATCCAAGAAAAAATGGAAAAGGAATTCATTTAATTTTAAATTATTTATCGTTTATTTTTTTTTCATATTTTGCTTGTGTTTTTAGGGTTAAAGGTAAATATGATGTCATTTTTGTTCAACAGTTATCACCAGTTACAATGGCTTTACCTGGATTATGGCTGAAAAAGAGAAAAAAGGCACCTGTTTTTTTATGGGTTCTAGATTTATGGCCCGAGAGCATTTTAGCAGCTAGTAGTTTTAAAAACGCTAAAATTATAAAGATTATTGAAAAACTGGTTAAATATATTTATGTTAATTCTGACATAATTCTGATAAGCTCAAGGAATTTTCAGTCTTCTATTTTTGATAAAGTAAAAGATAAAAGCAAAAAAATAATCTATTTTCCTAATTGGGCTGAAGATATTTTTACTGAGGATTCGAAAAAAAATATCTTTATTCCAAATCTTCCCGATGGTTTTAATATTATGTTTGCTGGTAATGTTGGGGAATCTCAAGATTTTGAAACAATTTTAAAGGCTGCGAAATATACAGAAGGTCAAAATATAAACTGGATTATAGTAGGAGATGGTAGAAAACTAGAATGGGTAAGAAATGAAATAGCCGAAAGAAAAATAGCAAATATTCATTTGCTAGGCAGGTATGATATTGAAGCAATGCCGTTTTTTTTTAAAAAAGCAAATGTAATGCTAGTATCTTTAAAAGATGAACCTGTATTTGCTTTAACTGTTCCAGCTAAAGTTCAAGCATATATGTCTTCAGGTAAAATTATCTTAGGAATGCTTAATGGAGAAGGTAATAAGTTGATAAATGACAGTAAATGTGGTTTTGCAGTAGCGGCCGGAGATGGAATTCACTTGGCTAAAAAAGCTATAGAACTGAAAAATATGGCACCTGAAGAAAAACTTAAAATGGAATTTAATTCTAAATCATATTATGAGAATAATTTTTCAAAAAAGATGTTATTGGATAAATTGGAATCCCTGTTTTTAAAAAATATAAAATAGTATAAATGTTTTTGTTTTTTTTAGAAAACAATCAAAAGCTTCGTAAATTAATAATGGAATATACAATACTGGGAATAATTTTAATGATTCTAATGTTACTTTATTTTAAAGTAGCAGATAAATTTAATATAATAGACAAACCCAATCATAGAAGTGCACATACAGAAATAACCTTAAGAGGCGGAGGAATTATTTTTTGGTTTTCGGCTCTTATTTATTTTGCGCAGCATATTCAAAACAACTATTTTTTCTTTACAGGAATAACTTTGGTTAGTTTAGTCAGTTTTTGGGATGATATTCAAAGTTTATCCAATAAAATTAGAATTGCGATTCATTTTCTTTCGATTACCTTAATTTTTTATGACTTAGGTTTATTTACTCTAGTTCCAATTTGGAGTATTATAACAGCTTATGTCTTATCCATTGGAATAATAAATGCCTACAATTTCATGGATGGAATTAACGGGATTACAGGTTTATATACTTTAGTAGTAATGGGGAGTTTGCTGTACGTAAACACAAAAATCCAGCTTTTTACAGATGGAAGTTTTATAAAATATGGAATGATTGCGAGCATTGTTTTTCTTTTTTTTAATTATAGAAAAAAAGCAAAATGTTTTGCTGGTGATGTCGGGAGTATCGCTATTGCTTTTTGGATAATTTATTTGCTGCTAAAGCTTATTTTAATTACAAATTCTTTGATATGGCTTCTATTTCTAGCAGTATATGGTGTTGATGCGATTTGTACAATTATACACAGATTATATTTAAAACAAAATATTTTTGAGGCTCATCGTTTGCATTTATATCAAATATTAAGCAACGAATACAAGATTCAGCATAGACTTGTTTCTTTGTACTATGCAATTGTTCAAATTATAGTTTCTGTTTTAGTTGTGTTTTTTTATCAAAAGGTTGAAGATATAAAACTATTTATAATTCTTATTTTTCCTTTGTTGTTGGCATATAATATAAAATTTTATTTGCTGAACAAAAGCAAATTAAAACTAAAGATTTAATTTATAAGATGATACTAAGTGTTAATGAATAATAAAAGAATTTTTTTGTCATTATCAAAGCAAAGTGGCTTTGAGTATGAATTTGTTCAAAAAGCACTAGATTCAAATTGGATAACATCTGGCGGTCCAAATGTCGATAAATTTGAAACGGAACTTGAAAATTATTTAGCAGAAGAATTATCTATAACAGCATTAAATTCTGGAACATCTGCAATTCATTTAGCACTGATTTTATTAGGAGTTAAAGCAGAAGATGAGGTTATTTGTCAAACGTTGACCTTCTCCGCATCAGCAAATCCAATTTTGTATCAGGGTGCAATTCCGGTTTTTGTTGATAGTGAAGCCGAAACATGGAATATTTGTCCAAAAAATCTTGAAAATGCTATAATAGATAGGATTAAAAAAGGTAAAAAACCAAAAGCGATTATAGCAGTTCATCTTTACGGGAATCCTTATAAAATTAATGAAATTCATGCGATTGCAGATCGATATGAAATTCCAATTATTGAAGATAGCGCTGAAGCATTAGGAAGTTCCTATAAAGGAAAAAAATGCGGTACTTTTGGGACTTTCGGAATTCTTTCATTTAATGGAAATAAAATTATTACAACTTCCAGTGGAGGAGCATTAATTTCAAATTCACATGAATTAAAAGAAAAGTCAATTTTTTATGCTACTCAATCCAAAGATAGTGCAGTTCATTATCAGCATAGTGAAATTGGTTATAATTATAGAATGAGTAATATTTGTGCTGGAATTGGACTTGGGCAAATAAAGATTTTAGATAAAAATGTTGCCTCTCGAAGACTTAACCATAGTTTTTATAAAGAAATTTTTAAAGAAATTGAAGGAGTAATCCTTTTTGAAACTTCAAATGAAAATTGTTTTTCTAATTATTGGTTAAGTACGATTTTAATTGAGCCAAATGCAGAAAAAAAAATAAATAAGGAAAATTTAAGAATTGCTTTTGAAAATGCAAATATTGAAAGCAGACCTCTTTGGAAACCCATGCATTTGCAGCCAATTTTTGAAAAATACCCTTATTATGGCAATAAAGTTGCTGAGACTTTATTTGAAGAAGGATTGTGTCTGCCTTCTGGGTCTAAACTTGCAGACGAAGAAAGAAATAGAATTAAGGAATTGATTATCAATTTTTTTAAATAATAATTAGAATATAGCATGAAAATTGAAGAAACATTCATAAAAGATTTAGTAGTAGTTGAACCAACTGTTTTCGGAGACGAGAGAGGTTATTTTTTTGAATCATACAGTGAAACAAAATTTAAAGATTTAGGAATTGATATTGACTTTGTTCAGGACAATCAATCATTTTCAAAAAAAGGAACATTAAGAGGTTTACACTATCAAAACCCACCTTTTGCCCAAACTAAATTAGTACGTGTTTTAGAAGGAGAAATTATTGATGTTGCTGTAGATTTAAGAAAAGATTCTCCAACGTACGGAAAATCATTCAGTATATTATTGACTGCAGAAAATAAAAAACAATTATTAGTACCACAAGGTTTTGCACATGGTTTCTCTGTTATTAGCGAAACAGCTTCTGTAATGTACAAATGTGATCAGTTTTACAATAAAGCTTCCGAAGGAGGAATTAAATTTGATGATCCTTCATTAAATATTGATTGGGGAATGGATTTGAACGATGCGATTGTTTCTGATAAGGATCAGATACTTCCATATATTGAAGAATGTAATAGTTTGTTTTAATGAAGAAGATACTTGTAACTGGTGCAAACGGACAGCTTGGTTCTGAACTAAATGTTTTGTCTTCTAAATATCCTCAATACGAATGGTTTTTTGCAGACAGAACTAAAATTACTTTAGATAATTTAGAACTCCTTAAGCTTCAATTAAATGAAATTAAACCTGATATAATTTTAAATGGGGGCGCGTATACTGCAGTTGATAAAGCCGAAACGGAAAAAGATTTGGCTTTTACTATAAATCATTTGTCAGTAGAAGTCATTGCAAAATACGCATCAGAAAATAATGTGAAATTAATCCATGTTTCAACGGATTATGTATTTGACGGTTCTTCTTCTGTTGCTTTAAATGAAGAAGCAGAAACCAGTCCAATAAATGTTTATGGAGAAAGTAAAAGATCAGGCGAAATTGCTTGCTTAAAAGAAAATCCAGATGCAATTATTATAAGAACTTCTTGGGTGTATAGCAAATTTGGAAATAATTTTGTTAAAACAATGCAGCGTCTGATGCAGGAAAGAGACTCCATTAATGTCGTAAACGATCAAATTGGTTCTCCAACTTACGCTGCTGATTTAGCGCAGGCTATAATAGATATTGTCGAGTTTAATAATTGGATTCCGGGAATTTATAATTATTCTAACGAAGGTGAAATAAGTTGGTATGAGTTTGCGTTGACAATAAAAGATTTTGGAAACTACAATTGTAATGTTGGCGGGATTCCATCATCATCTTATCCTACACCAGCTAAGCGTCCGGAATTTTCGCTGTTAGATAAGAAAAAAATTAAGAAAACTTATAATTTAGAGGTTCCGGATTATAAAGAAAGTTTAAAAAAAATGTTTATTTAAATAATTTTGAGATTTGATTTTATAATTCTAAATAATCAAAAAAGAATTTAAAATCTAGAATCCAAAATCTAAAATTAAAAATATATGAAAGGAATTATTTTAGCCGGAGGTTCTGGTACTCGTTTACATCCATTGACACTTGCAATGAGCAAACAAATGATGCCGGTTTATGATAAACCAATGATTTATTATCCGTTATCAACTTTGATGATGGCTGGAATAAATGAAATATTAATTATTTCTACGCCTCATGACTTGCCAAATTTTAAAAAATTATTAGGAAATGGTTCTAGTTTAGGATGTAAGTTTAGTTATGCAGAACAAGCAATTCCGAATGGGTTAGCGCAAGCTTTTGTAATAGGTGAAGAATTTATTGGAGATGATGATGTTGCGCTTATTTTGGGTGATAATATATTTTTTGGATCAAACATGCAAGAGCTTTTAAAAGCAAATACAAAACCCAACGGAGGAGTGGTTTTTGCCTATCATGTTTCAGATCCGGAGAGATATGGTGTAGTTGAATTCAATGAAAATTTGAAAGCTATTTCTATTGAAGAAAAACCAGAGGAGCCAAAATCTAATTATGCAGTTCCTGGATTGTATTTTTATGATAATTCTGTTGTTGAAATAGCAAAAAACATCAAGCCTAGTGCAAGAGGAGAGTATGAAATTACAGATGTAAATAAAGTATATCTTCAAAAAGAAGCTCTTAAGGTTGGCATTTTGAGTAGAGGCACAGCTTGGCTGGATACAGGAACGTTTAACAGTTTAATGCAGGCTGGCCAATTTGTGCAGGTTCTTGAAGAAAGACAAGGTTTAAAAGTAGGCTGTATCGAAGAAATTGCCTGGAGACAGGGGTTTATTACAGATACTCAACTTGAAGAATTAGCTTTACCTTTAGTTAAATCCGGTTATGGAAGTTATTTAATAGAATTTCTAAAACAAAAGAAAAAAGGTGTTAAAAATTAATTTCGATTCATAAGTAATTTTTTAAAACCTTTAATTTGTATTTTTGTAAGACATACGAAGTTTACATAATTAAACTCAACTAAATTGAATACAGACAAACCAACTAATACAGCTTTATTGTATAACACCTTTTCACCAAGGAATCTTAGAGCTAATATTAATAACCTTAGTTATCTGCCAAGGTGGATTATCGTTGCAATAGATGTAATGGTTCTTGTTTTTTCTTTTTCCTTTACATATATGTTGTTTGAGGGAACGGCATTAGGATATATTATTACTTCACACAATTTTTATTTTGTTGGAAGTTTACTAGTGGTAAACATTTTTTTCTTTTGGCTATTTAGGACCTACTCAGGAATTATAAGGCATTCTTCTTATATTGATGCTATCAAACTGCTATTTTCTCAAATGTCGGTTCTGGTTTTCTTTTTGTTTTTTAATCTAGTTTTTGAACTATATACGGGCCACAAAGCCTTCTTAAATACAGCTCTTTTTATCAATTTGGTTTTGTCATTTTGTGGCTTATTTTTATACCGTGTAGTTGTAAAACAAACTTTTGAATTATATTTTTCTGAAAAAACGAATTCTAAGTTAATAAGAACTGTAATTTACGGTACCGATGCGAATGCAATTTCAGTGGCAAATGCATTAAAATTTGAAACACCTTCTCGATTTAAAATTGTTGGGTTTGTAGATAAAAATAATCAAAATGCATCTAAAAGAATGTTAGACCTGCCCATTTTGATTTTAAGAAAAAAACTGCCGGCTTTAATGCGTTCCGTTGCGGCAGAAGGTGTAATTATTGCCGATAAAAGTTTGACAAAAGATGAACAGTTAATTATAGTCGATCAATGTCTAGAGTTTAACTACAGAGTTTACACCGTTCCTTTGATTTCGGATTGGGAAAATCAAAAGGAAATTTCTCAAAAAGTAAAAAATATTCAGATTGAAGATTTATTAGAGAGAAAACCTATTGTTTTAGACAGTAAGTCAATTTCTAAACAGTTAAAAGATAGAACGGTTCTTATTACTGGTGCTGCCGGATCTATAGGAAGCGAAATAGTGAGACAAGTTTTGGGATTTAATCCTAAAACGGTTGTGATGCTGGATCATGCTGAGACACCACTTCATAATTTATGCTTAGAAACCTTTGCAATGAATTCTTCTGCTAATATTGTTGCAGTAGTTACGGATGTGAGAAGTAAAAAAGCATTAGAAAAAGTCTTTAAGAATTATAATCCTCATGTCGTTTTTCATGCAGCAGCGTATAAGCACGTTCCGTTAATGGAAGAAAATCCTGCTCAAGCTATTCTGACCAATATAAAGGGGACAAAAAATTTGGCTGATTTATCCTGTAAATACCGTGTCAAAAAGTTTGTTATGGTTTCAACTGATAAAGCTGTTAATCCTAGCAATGTTATGGGAGCCAGTAAACGAATTGCTGAAAAATATGTACAGTCTCTATTTTTAAAAAATCAGAAAGAAAATATTGAAGGTGCTACCAAGTTTATCACAACCCGTTTTGGAAATGTATTAGGTTCAAACGGATCTGTAGTCCCATTATTTACCAAACAAATTGCCGAAGGTGGTCCTGTAACTATTACACATCAGGATATTATACGTTACTTTATGACAATTCCTGAAGCTTGTCAACTAGTACTTGAAGCTGGTGCAATGGGTAACGGAGGTGAAATTTATATATTTGATATGGGTAAGCCAGTTAGAATAATTGATTTAGCAAAAAAAATGATCAAACTGGCAGGCTTTATACCAGATAAAGAGATTAAGATCAAAATCGTTGGTTTAAGGCCGGGAGAAAAATTATATGAGGAGTTGTTAAATGATAATTCGAAAACACTGCCTACTTATCATAATAAAATTATGATTGCGCAGGAGATACAAGACGAATATGAAAATCTTCATATTGACATTGATGAACTTATAGGAATTGCTGATTTTTATGAAAATGACGATATTGTAGCAAAAATGAAAAAAATCGTACCGGAATTTAAAAGTATGAATTCAACTTTTGAAGTTCTTGACAAATAGATCATCAATAAATGAATTATTTATTTTTATAAAATATAGGAAAAAAGGTGTTTTTTTTAAAAACGCCTTTTTCATTTTAAAGAATTTCTAAAAGACTAAAAATCCTGTTAATTTATCAGCACAATAATTTACATAAACATAATTTACATCTGTAATAAAATCACCTTAAATATATAACATTGCAATTGAATTGTAATTAAATTCGAAATGAACAATACAAATACTTCTAATGAGTGGCTGTTTGAAATAACACCAAAAAATAAATTTTTCTCTCTAAACCTAAAGGAGGTTTGGCAATATCGGGATTTACTCTTTCTTTTTGTGAAACGTGATGTAATTACAGTTTATAAACAGACGGTTTTAGGACCGCTTTGGTATTTAATTCAACCCTTATTTACCTCGGTAACTTTTACTATAATATTTAATAATGTAGCAGGAATAAATACCGGTACTGTTCCTCCATTTCTATTTAATTTAGCAGGAATTACCGTGTGGAATTATTTTACCGCTTGTTTGAATGGCACTTCTGATACATTTAAGTCAAATGCAGGAATATTTGGTAAAGTTTATTTTCCCAGGATTATTACACCGCTATCTGTTGTAGTTTCCAATTTAATCAAGTTCGGAATCCAATTTCTGATTTTCATTGCATTTTATATTTTCTATTATTTTAATGGCGCTGCCTTACACTTAAATTTTCTGGTATTATTTTTTCCACTTTTAATTGTAATTATGGGAATTCTAGGTTTAGGTCTGGGAATGCTTATTTCAGCAATGGTTACAAAATACAGAGATTTTAGTTATTTGGTAAGTTTTGGAATATCGTTATTGATGTACCTATCGGCAGTAATGTACCCAATGGAATTAATAAAGGAAAAACTGCCAAAATATGGCTGGATTGTAGCATATAACCCCCTGGCATACATTATAGAAACAACTCGTTATATGCTTTTGGGCGTAGGCGAAGTTTCTGTTTTAGGATTATTATATACTTTGACCGTTACAATTGCTGTGCTGCTTATTGGAATTTTAGTTTTTAACAGAACAGAAAAAAGTTTCATTGATACTGTTTAAGCTTCACTGTTTCTCATCAAAAGAGTGAGCTAATTTATAATTTTCAACACACAATTTAAAATTGGAAAAAGATATTATTTTAAAAGCCGAAAACATTTCTAAGCAATATCGTTTAGGGCAAGTAGGTACAGGTACATTAAGTCACGATTTAAACCGCTGGTGGCATCAAATAAGAGGTAAGGAAAATCCGTATTTAAAAATTGGAGATGTAAATGATCGCTCTACAAAAGGAACTTCAGATTATGTTTGGGCATTGCAGGATATTAATTTTGAGGTTGAACGTGGAGAAGTTTTAGGTATTATTGGTAAAAATGGAGCAGGAAAATCGACACTTTTAAAAATACTATCAAAAGTTACGGCACCCACAACAGGAAGTATTAAATCGCGTGGGCGTATTGCTTCACTATTAGAAGTTGGAACCGGTTTTAACGGTGAAATGACCGGAAGAGAAAATGTCTTTTTAAATGGAGCTATTCTAGGAATGACTAAAAAAGAGATTACCTCTAAATTGGATGAAATTATTGCTTTCTCTGGTTGTGAGCGTTATATCGATACTCCGGTAAAAAGATATAGTTCCGGGATGACTGTTCGTTTAGCTTTTGCAGTTGCTGCCTTTTTAGAACCTGAAATTTTGGTTATTGATGAAGTTTTAGCTGTTGGGGATGCTGAATTTCAGAAAAAGGCGATTGGTAAAATGCAGGATATTTCTAGAGGTGAGGGAAGAACCGTTTTGTTTGTAAGTCATAATATGGCAGCTATCAAACAATTGTGTACAAAAGGTATTGTTTTGGAGCAAGGAATGATAAAATATGAAGGAAATATTGATGAAGCATTGAACGTCTACAATTCAAATTCGGATGATTTCGTCAACGATATTAGATGGGACATTAAAGATGCTCCGGGTAATTTAAATGCTAAGATTACTGCTGTAAAACTTTTAACTGAGGATAAAGTTTTTTTTATTGAAAATCAAATTAATGTTGAGATTGAATATGTCAATTATATAGATAATCACACGATTAACTGTTCTATTTCAATTTTCGATGATAAGGATACATATGTTTTAGCATCGCCAAATTTAGAAAGAATTTCTTTAGGGAAAGGAAAGTATAAAAGTGTATGCGTAATTCCAAAGAATATTTTAAATAAAGGAAAATATTTTTTTACTGTAATTTTAGTGGGCAATAATTTTGAAATTATTACACAACTTGATAAAATAATATCTGTTGATCTGGATGAACAGGGACTATATCGAACAGGGTATTTTGGTTATTGGGGTGGCATAATACGTCCATATTTAAGTTGGGAAAATATCCAAATAAGTAAATAAAATGAGTAGTGATAGAACTATAAAGCGCAAAATTAGAAATTGTGTTCTTTTAGTAAAACGTTTTTTAAATAAGGATTTCTTTATTCCGTATAAAGGGATAAAGAAGAGAGATATATTGATTTTTGATGACATATTTCCCCATCCTGTTTCGGGTTTTAGGCTAGAAGAATTTACAGCCTTACTGATTTTTTTTAAAAGATCTAAAATTTTAGTTGAGCCTACAGGTTATAATATTATAAATACTCCACTCGAAAACCATGAAAAACATATTAGAGAACTTGAAGCTCAAACTAAACTAAGAAATAAAATAAAACTGAAAAAAGGATTCGTTAATATTAATGCTCAAATTTATTATTGTATTTTTCTTAATAATATATCTAGAAATTTAATCTGGCTAGAGAAATATAAAATCCCTTTCGTGTTTACTTTATATCCTGGTGGTGGATTTATGATTAATGATGATACTAGTGATGATAAACTAAAGAAAGTTTTACAATCTCAGATGTTTCGTAAAGTGGTAGTAACTCAAAAAGTAACTCAGAATTATTTACTTGATAAAAAGCTATGTAGCCCCGAAAATATAGAATTTATTTTTGGTGGAGTTGTTCCTCAAATTTCATTAAATAAAGATCTAATAAATAAAAAAACGTACTTAGTAAATAAATCTACATTCGATATTTGTTTTTGTGCTGCCAAATATACTCCAAAAGGAGAAGATAAAGGTTATGATGTATTTATAGAGTTCGCCAAAACTATTATAAATAAATATGATTTTATTAATTTTCATATTATAGGAGGTTTTAATGAAAACGATATTGATATCTCGGAGATTAGAGGAAAGGTGAGATATTATGGTTATCAGAATTTTAATGCTTTAGCTGATATTTATCAAAACATGGATGTGTTGGTTTCTCCTAACAAAGCATTTATATTAGGTAAAGGTGCATTTGATGGTTTTCCTTTGGGAACTGTTGTTGAGGCAGTTTTAAATGGTGTTTGTGTTTTAATTACTGATGAGTTAAAACAAAACAATGCATTTACCCCCGATGTAGATTTAATCCTGATTGATAGTAATCCTGAATCAATAATGAAGAATATTATAGATTTAATAGAAAATCCAAAAAAACTATATTTAATTTCTAAAAATGGAAAACAAAAATTTATTGAGGTTTATTCTAATAAAATGCAGATAGAGCCGCGGATTACCTTATTACAAAATGAAATAGCCCAAACAGTAAAATAATGATAAGCGTAACCAAAACCTTTTTTCCTCCTTTACCAGAATATAGTAAACAAATTCAACGAGCTTGGGATAACGAATGGCTAACAAATAGAGGTGAACTCGCACTGGAACTAGAAGAAAAACTAAAAAACTACTTAGATGTTTCGCATATAACTGTCACTAATAACGGTACTGTGCCATTACAAATTGCATTAAAGTTATTAGGCAATAAAGGCGAAATTATAACCACACCATTTAGTTATGTCGCTACTACTGCCTCAATAGTTTGGGAAAATTGTACTCCAGTTTTTGTAGATATTGATCCTCATTATTTAACGATTGATGAAACAAAAATTGAAGCTGCTATTACAAGTAAAACAACCGCAATTTTAGCTACTCATGTATTTGGGAATCCTTGTAATGTTAATGCTATTGAATTTATTGCAAAAAAATATAATCTGAAAGTTATTTATGATGCGGCACATTGTTTTGGTGTAAAATATAATAACAAATCAATTTTTGAATACGGGGATGTAAGTACATGTAGTTTCCATGCTACAAAATTGTTTCATACTGGTGAAGGCGGGGCAATGTTTGCCAATGATACTGAATTGCAGCACCAATTATTCTACAGTCATAATTTTGGGCATAATGGTCCATTAGCATTTCATGGTTTGGGGATAAATGGGAAGATGTCTGAACTACAAGCTGCAATGGGATTGACTGTTTTGCCGTATATGGATAAAATAATAAATGAGAGAAAAAAAGTTGTTAACTTTTATAACGATAAAATTAATTTTTCAAAACTTGAGGGTTTAAAAATAAGAAAAAATACCCATTGGAATTTTAGCTATTATCCAGTTATTTTTGATAGCGAAGAACAATTATTAAAAGTTCAAAAAAAATTAAATAAAAATCAAATTTTCCCAAGACGTTATTTTTATCCCTCATTGAATACAATTGAATATACAAAAGGTTCTAAAATGCCAATTTCAGAAAGTATTTCATCACGTGTAATGTGTTTACCTCTTTATGTAGGGCTGCAATTAGGGCAATTGGAAAAAATTGTGTTAATTATAAATACCAGTTTATGTTAATTATTGGGGCTAAAGGTTTTGCAAAAGAGATTTTAGAAATTGTTCATCAATTAAATCAACTAGATAATCTGGTGTTTTATGACGACGTTAATGAAAACGCGAATGGGATGATATTAAATAGATTTCCCATTTTAAAAACAATTGAAGATGCTTCAGTTTATTTTAAAACAATTGACAATCAGTTTACAATCGGAATTGGAAATCCTATTTTAAGAAAAAAGCTTTATGATAAATTTAATCTTTTAGGAGGAATATTTACCTCAACAATAAGTAGTGAATCTTACATTGGTAGCTACGATGTAAATATAGGGGTAGGAGCTAATATCCTTTCAGGTGTTACTATTTCAAATAGTGTAAAAATTGGTATTGGAGCCATTTTATATTACAATTCAATTATTACACATGACTGTGTAGTTGGAAACTTTGTTGAGGTATCTCCGGCAGTAACAATTTTAGGTCGTTGCAAGATTGGTGATTATTGCCAAATTGGAGCGAATTCGACTATATTACCGGATCTAAGTATAGGAGACAATGTGATTGTGGGTGCCGGTACAATTATTACTAAAAATATTCCTGATAATTGTTTAGTAGTTGGTATACCAGGTAAAGTTATTAAAGAATTAGAACCATTAGAGTTTTAAATATGCACCAAGATTTGAAAATTAGCGTTTGTATGATTACCTATGGACATGAAAAATACATTCGTGAAGCTATTGAGGGAGTTTTGATGCAAGAATGTGATTTTGAGGTTGAGCTTATTTTATCGAACGACTGTTCTCTTGATCAAACAGATAAGGTTATTCAGGATATTTTATCAAATCATCCAAAAGCCGCATGGATCAAATATTTTAAGCATGAAAAAAATATAGGGATGATGCCTAATTTTATATTTGCAATGCAGCAATGCCAAGGCAAATATATAGCACTTTGCGAAGGAGATGATTATTGGATTAGTAAAGATAAACTTCAAAAACAGTTAGATTTTTTAGAAAAAAATAAAGATTATGTTCTCTGTTTTCATCCTGTTGCTATTTTAAACTTGACAGGTGAAATTGTAGATGATTTTGTTACCAGAGTACCTGAAAATTACGAGACAATAGAAACGCTAGCTCAATTAGGAAATTATATACATACGCCTTCTGTAATTTTCAGGAATATAATTAGTGATTTTCCATTTGAGTTTGAACAAACTCCAATAGGTGATTATTTTTTATATATGATGCTTGCTCAATATGGGAAATTGAAATGTATTGAAACAAAAATGGCTGTATATAGATATGGTGTTGGCATTTTTTCAGGAACATCAGATATAAATATTACTAAAAGCAATTTAAAATTATTTACCTGTTTACTATCTTATTTTAAGAAAGAAGAAATTAATAAGATTATTTTAAAACGACATTTACAGACAGTACTGCATTTAGAAAAATCTGTTCATAAGATTTATTTAAATAGTTTTGTTTCAAATCATGTAGTCTTTAAATTATTGAAATTAATTAAAAAAGACTATAAATCACCAAAAAAAATCACCAAAAAAATTTTAAATAGAATAAAATTTAAAAAAAATGAGGACCAATAATTTTGATTTTTTAAGATTGCTTTTTGCTATATTTATTGTGATAGCACATTCATATCCTCTATCAGGTTCTTCGGTTACAGAAAATTGGCTTACTAAATTGACATTGAATCAGATTGAATTTTCAAATTTAGGCTTAAGTGGTTTTTTTATTATTAGTGGTTATTTGATCTTTGAAAGCTTAGGAAGAAGCAAGACGCTTAAGAGTTACTTTTGGAAAAGAATTTTAAGACTATTTCCGGCGCTTTTTATGATTTTGCTACTAACAGTTATCTTAGCTCCGTTTGTTTATGAAAGTGAGATACCGTATGTGCAGAATAGAAGTGTTTATTGGTACATTCCACGAAATTTATCTCTATACAACTTAAAATATAATATAAAAGGTGTTTTTGAAAATAATTCCTATCCCAATGCAATAAATGGTTCCTTATGGACAATTTGTTATGAATTTACCTTATATATATTATTGTCTTTTTTGTTTTTCATTAAGAATAAAGTAGGGAAATTGGTTTTAATTTTTACTACATTTTTAATAATGCTTTTATTAGAAATTTTTTCATCTAAATTAATTGATTCAATTAGCTTCTATGGATTATCAAGTTATCATTTCCTAAAATTAGGAACCTTCTTTGTTGCCGGAGCTTTATTAGCATCGCTGCAAATTGAAAAACTCAAATATAAGACAGCTTTTTTAGTTTTTTCTTTTTTATTAATAGTAGTATCAATTTATTTTAAATTTTATACTCATATTAAATTTTTTATGTTAACAATTTTTATAATTTTATTAGGGATACAGTCCATTAACCCATTTAATAAAGTGACTAAAATTGGCGATTTTTCATATGGTATTTATATTTATAGCTTTCCGATTCAGCAAACTTTAATGTATTATTTTAAATTAAATACTCTTTCTTTAATGTTTTGGTCTGTTTTATTATCTGTAATATTTGGTTGTTTATCATGGCATCTAATCGAAAAAAGAGCTTTGTTATATAAAGATGTTTTTAATAATAGTTCATTTAAATTCATTTTGTAAGAATGCTCGCTATTATTATTCCATATTTCAAAATTTCTTTTTTCGAAGCTACTCTTCAGTCTTTAGCAGATCAAACCGATAAGAGGTTCAAAGTTTATATAGGGGATGATGCAAGTTTAGCAAACCCTGAAAAATTATTAGAAAAATATCGAGATAAATTTGATTTTGTATATCATAGATTTCAAAATAATCTTGGTAGTATTTCATTAACAAGGCAATGGGAACGTTGTATTGAGTTGACTGATAATCAAGATTGGATAATGATTTTGGGCGATGATGATGCGCTAGGTGAAAATGTGATCGAAACTTTTTATCAAAATTTAGAAGAAATTGAGAAAGCTAAAAGTAATGTAGTAAGATTTTCAACTCAAATAATTGACAATATAAATAATAAGTTTTTTGAAATTTTTACGCATCCAAAATTAGAAAAAACAGCTGATTCTTATTATCGTAAGTTTTTACGTTTATCCAGAAGTTCTTTGTCAGAGTACATTTTTAAAAAAGAAATTTACATAAAATATAAATTTAAAAATTATCCTCTAGCTTGGCATAGCGATGATTATGCCTGGTTAGAGTTTTCTGAAAATTTCTTAATATATTCAATTAATGATGCTGTAATTTCTATAAATGTTTCTGCAGAAAGTTTGACAGGCAATGTCAATAATTTAATTGAGAAAAATAAAGCGGAAATTGCGTTTTACATTGATATCATTACTTATCAATTAAAAAAATTTAAGAAGTATCAGATAGCCAGAATTGTAGTTCAGGCAGAAATTGCTTTAAAAGAATACAATAAAATAACTTTATCCGAATGGAAAATGTTGTCAAAAGTATATATTGATAATTTTCTGATTTTCTCTTTTTTAAAATTTATCAGAAGATTTGTAAAAAGCTATTTTAACTAATTTTATTAGAATTAATAATCAGCACTTTTTTTTTGTTAAATAATAAATTAATTTTTTATTACAAGGTTAATTTTAAATATTTGAATGATTCACAATGAATATTAAAAGTAATGTAACGGTCATAATACCATGTTATAATGACGGCTTGTATATTATGCAGGCACTGCATTCTATATTGAATCAAACAGTAAAGGCAGATAAAATTATAATTATAGATGATGGGTCAGAACAAGACACAAAAAAAATTCTGCAAAAGGTACAATATGATAATGTAACTATTATTTATCAGGAAAATCAAGGGGTTTCCAAAGCTCGAAATAATGGAATAAAATTAGCTCAGACAGATTATATTTTAAATCTTGACGCTGACGATTATTGGGAACCAACATTTATAGAAAAAGCTACTGCTTTATTAAATCTTAACTCTGAAATTGCCGCTGTAGGATGTTGGATACAGACAGTAAAAAATAACGTATTAGAAAAAGAAATTAAAAAGCCAACTGGAGGATATGTAAAAGATTTTATCGTGAAAAATAATGCGTCCGCAAGCTCATTGTTTAGAAAAAAATGTTGGGAAGAAGTAGGTGGCTACGACGAAGAAATGATAAATGGTTATGAAGATTGGGAGTTTTGGGTTGCAATTTTAAAACATAATTGGAAGATCGAAATTCTGCAAGAAGTTTTATATACGTATAGAATAAAAGATGAATCCAGAGATCAAAATGCTTTAAAAAATCATGATTTCCATTTGAAAAAATATATTTTCTTAAAACATATTGACTTATATAAAGAACATTTTGAGTTTTATGCAATTGAATTATTAAGACAAAATTCTGTTTTTAGACATAATGAAAATAAAGTAAAAAAATCAATAGATTATAGAATTGGGAATGTCATTGCCTCACCAGCACGATTTTTTCTAAAAAAAATACTCCAAAAATGAGTCCGTTAGTTACTATAATTGTTCCTTGTTATAAACAAGCTCATTTTTTGAAAGATTCACTCCAATCTGTTGTTGATCAAGAATACTCAGATTGGGAATGTATTATAGTAAATGATGGTAGTCCTGATGATGTTTCTGAGGTCGTTCAGCAATGGATAAATCAAGATTCACGTTTTAAATATTTGGAAAAAGAAAATGGAGGATTAAGCAGTGCACGAAATTTTGGAATAAAACAAGCAAAAGGAATTTATATTCTTCCACTAGATGCTGATGATATTCTACATCAGGATTATGTAAAAAAAGCAGTTCTTGAATTACAACAAAACGAATCTTTAGCTATTGTTTCGTGTTATAGCAAGTTTTTTATAAGTACTCAAAATAATGTTATCTATAAGCTGAGACCAAAAGGAGAAAATTGTGTTGATCTTTTATATGTAAATCAACTTATTGCTACTTCATTATATCGAAAGAAATGTTGGGAGGAAGTTGGTGGATATGATGAAAGCATGAAAAAAGGATTTGAAGATTGGGAATTTTGGATATCGATAACAAAAAGAGGCTGGAAATATATGATAATTCCAGAATTCTTATTTTTTTACCGAAAATCAAAAAAGTCTATGTTGGTCGATACAGTTTCGAATCATGCCGAAAGTAATAAAGAGTATATCTTTAAAAAACATAAAGAATGTTATGTGGAGGATTTTGATAATTGTATGACAGTACTTTTTTATGAATTGTCTGCGCTTAGAAAAAATCAAAAAAAAATAAAAAATTCAGCCGAATATAAATTAGCCAGAGTAATTATTAAACCCTACAAAATGGTTAAAAAGTTGTGGTCCAGAAAATAATTATGATATGATTTCAGTCGCAATAAGAAATAAAAATGAGTCTGCAGCTCTTGCATTTTTGCTAAAAAACCTAACGGAGAGATATTATAAAAGTATTTCGGAAATTATCGTGGTTGATAATCAATCAACAGATGATAGTGAAATAATCTCCTTAAAATATGGAGCACGTTTTGTAACCATTAAAGATTTCAGTTTTGGTGGCAGTGCAAATTTATGTGCGCATGAAGCAAAGTATCCAATTGTAGTTATATTTAGCGCACATTCATATCCTGTGAGCCATGATTTTTTTGAGTTAATAAAGTATAAATTTAATCAGAATCATAAATTGGCAGGTCTAAGATGTTTGCATCAGCCAAATGATTATAAAAATTATATAAATAATATTACAGCTGAAACTGATCCTAATAAGTCAGGATTAATATTTTCAGGTGCTGCATTTAGTAGAGCCGTTTGGCAAAAACATCCTTTTAGAGAAGATGTTGCAACATTTGAAGATAAAGAATGGACCACTAGAGTAATGAAAGCAGGTTACGAAATAGATTTTGTCCCTTCCATATTTTGTTATGAAATTTCCAGAACTAAAAAGCAAATGTTTTTTAGGTTTAAAAATGATGTAGTGGGAAATTATCAGCTATGGCATCAGGAAATAACTTTCAGCAAAGTAATTAGAGGCTTCATTGGAAGTATTTACAATTTAATCAAAAATTTTATAATCGATTTATGGTATACAGTTCTACGATTCCTATATCTACTAAAATTCCTTCATAATAAACCAAAAAAGTTCTAAATAGTCTTCTAAAAAAACAATAAAATTACTTTATTTGATGAAAAATGTACTTATAATAGGTTCTATCGGTGATTTTGGAGGTAGAGAGGTCGAAGTAAAAAATATTATTAAAGCACTTTCTCCTATATATTCGGTAAAATTATTTTCAACTTTTCCAATGACAGAAAAATCTATTGTATTTAACGATGTCAATTGTCAATGGACAACATTACATAAAAAATTAAATAATTCAAATATCATTTTAAAAGGATTAAGTCATTTATCTAAAATTATTAATAAGTCAAATCTTCCTTCTTATTTTTTAGTTGATAATAAAATTAGCAGGCTTTTGTTTGATTTTGATAATAAAAATTTGAAAATTATTCAAAAAGAATTAAATAATGTAGATGCTGTTTTATTTTGTGGGACATTAACTAGTGGTTTTTTAAAGGAAATTACCCAATATTGTGTAAATAGCAATAAACCGATTTTGTTTAGGACAACTGGAAATATTATTGTAATTCCTGAGCATTTAAAAAAAACATTGTCTAAAATTACATCCATTATTGTTCATTCAAAGTTTAACAGCCTCAATTTACTAAACTTTGCAGCTGGCAATATTAAGATAATAGATCAAACTACGCTTCAGGAAAACGATTTATTAAAACTTCCATTAGAAAGTAATGGTGATTTTAAATTTGGATATTTGGGTAGGTTTTCTCCCGAAAAAGGGATAATGGAATTACTTGATAGTTTTCAGCAATTCAATAAGAAATTAGTTATTGGAGGAAGTGGTCCATTATTAAAGGAAGTCAAACAAAAATGTATTGAAAGTCCTTTTTTACAATATGAAGGTGAAATTGCAGCAAATCAAATTTCAGAATTTTTCAATAAAATTGATGGTTTAATTATTCCTTCCTTTGAAGAGGCTGGTCCCCTTGTAGGTATTGAGGCGATGGCCGCCGGAAAAATAATATTATCCACAAAGGTAGGTGCCATGATGGAACGTCTTGAGCAAACACCTAATCAATTTTGGTTTGATATTAATGATCAGGATTCATTATTAAATGAGGTTTCAACTATTGAACACAAAAATCAAGATCAAATTTTAAATATAAGAAAGCAAGTTAGAGATCGCTATATTAAACAATATTCAGAGAAAAAAATTGCAGCCAGTTATTTAAATTTATTTGAAGAAGCGTTTCAGAATATAAAAACTTCTCAGCTATGAAAATACTAATGGTAGCGATACCAAACCATCATTTTTTTCAATGGGTCAACCAATTGGAAAATTCGGGATTCAAAGTTTATTGGTTTGATATTAAAGATGGAGGAGACAAAGTGTCCAGGATCAGTTGGGTAAATCAGATTAAGGGCTGGAAACTGAAATATAATTTTCCATTTAGGCAAACTCTTAAAAAAAAGGCTCCAGTAATAAGTAAATGGATTGCAAATTATAATGAGAAATCGTTAGATGCTGTTTTTGAAAAATTACTTCTTGATATAAAACCCGATGTGGTGCATTGTTTTGAAATGAAATTGGGAGGATTACCTATTTTAAAAATTATGGATAAATATCCAAATCAAAAATTAATGTACTCTTCCTGGGGCAGTGATATTTATTTTCACAAGGAAATAGGAATACAACAGGACCAATTTGAATCCTTTTTACAAAGAACTGATTTTTTGATAACGGATTGTCATAGAGATTATGAGATAGCAAAGCAAAACGGTTTCAAAAATACATTTTTAGGGGTTTATATCGGTAATGGGGGTTTGAGCATAAAAGAAAATGATATTCAACCAATAGAAGAAAGAAACACGATTATCATCAAAGGTTATGAAGATGGTGTCGGGAAAGCAATTGAAGTTATTAAAGCCATAGAATTACTGCCTTTGGATGAATTGAAAAATTTTGAATTCATTGTTTATAGTACCGATTTAAGGTTGAAAGAATATATAAATAATTCTGTTTACTTCTCATTTTTAAAAGTAAAAATATTCATTAGAGGTCAGTTTATCGCGAACTCAGATCTGCTCCAAATTATGGGCAAAAGTATTATACATATTGCTAATAGTATTTCAGATGGATTACCTACAAGTGGAGTTGAAGCGATGGGAATGGGAGCTTTTCCAATTCAATCAAATCCGGGCAAGGTGTCAGAGGAAGTTATTACGCACGGCAAAAATGGTTATTTAATTGAAAATCCTTTTGATGTTTGCAAAATTTCAACATTGATAAAAGATGCAATTGATAATTTTGAATTAAGAGCCGCCGCCCAAACTTATAATGTAGAATATGTAAATAAAAATTTCAATAGGGAATATTTACAAAAACAGATCATCGAATTATATCAAACGGTATATCTAAAAAATAAATAATGGATATATCAATCCTAATTGTTACGAGATCCAGACCAAAAGAACTTGAGATAACATTAAACAAGTTATTAAATATTTTAGATTTAAGCCAAAATGAGGTACTCATTTTAATTGATGGCTGTAATGAAACACAGCATTTGATACCGAAATACGATTGGGTGCAATGGACATTTCTTGAAAAAAGCATCGGTGCTTCGCCAGCAAGAAACATACTTTATAAAAAAGCGAAGGGAACAATTTTTATTGGTTTAGATGACGATGCTCATCCAATAAGTGCCAATTTTATTGCTCAGGTTGAAGATACTTTTTTACAAAATCCTAATGTTGGAATAATAGCTTTTCAGGAAATAAAAGGTTTGTTTGAAACAGATAATACAGCTTTAGAAACGAGAGAAAATCAAATTTTAAAGTATCAAACAACCGATTTTATAGGATGCGGATTTGCCATAAAAAATAGTATATATAATAAAACCAGAGGATTTCCTGTCTGGATAGATATTTATGGAGAAGAATCTTGTCTATCGTTAGAAGTACTTGATTTAGGTTTTGAGATATTGTATAATAACGAGATTATTGTCAATCACAGAGTAGACAGAAAGCAACGATTGGCACAAGGCAGAAACTATTTTAGATTCGAAAAACAGCTTAAAAATACGATTTATTACTATTTAGTTTATTACCCTAAACCGGTATTTAAAATTATAAAATTGTTGTTTCATAATTTTAAAAAATATGCATTGACAGATAAAAAATGTTTTGTGATATTTTTTAAGTCTATTTGTGAAGCGTTAAATAATATTCCAAAAGTTTTAAAATTTAGACAACCTGTTTCAAATGAAACCATACAAAAAATAACATCTTTAAGAGGCTTGAAATATTAATCAATTTATGACAAAAAATACTCCAATTTAATGCTTTTTAATTCTTTTAATTTTGCTTTATTCCTTCCTGTTGTTTTTATACTATATTGGTTTGTCACAAATAAAAGTTTAAGGCTTCAAAATATACTATTACTATCTGCCAGCTATTTTTTTTATTCTTGCTGGGATTGGCGGTTTTTATTTTTACTTATCTTTTCAACGTTATTAGACTATTTTTCAGGGCTTCAAATAGAAAAAAGCAATAATAGTTTTCAACGTAAATTTTGGTTTTGGCTCAGTATCATAGTCAATCTTGGTTTTTTAGGACTCTTTAAGTATTTTAATTTTTTTACCGAATCATTCAAAGATCTATTATCAATTTTTGGTTTTCAGGTAAATATGTGGTCTTTAAAAGTTATTTTGCCCATTGGAATATCATTTTACACTTTTCATGGATTGTCGTATGTGATCGATATTTATAAAAAGAGAATCAAAGCAGAGAAAAATTTCGTCGATTATGCTGTTTTTGTTTCTTTTTTTCCGTTGCTTGTGGCAGGTCCAATAGAAAGGGCTACCCATTTACTGCCTCAAATAAAAAAGAAGAGAACATTTGATTACCAGCAGGCAGTTGATGGATTAAGGCAGATTTTATGGGGCTTATTTAAAAAAATCGTAATTGCAGACAATTGTGCTATTCATGCCAATATGATTTTTAATAATTCGGCTGAATATTCCGGAAGTACTTTGTTGATTGGAGCGGTATTTTTTGCTTTTCAGATTTATGGAGATTTTTCAGGATACTCGGATATTGCGCTCGGAGTTTCAAGATTGTTTGGAATAGAACTGCTCCAAAATTTTTCATTTCCATATTTTTCCAGAGATATTGCTGAATTTTGGCGTCGCTGGCACATTTCATTATCTTCTTGGTTCAAGGATTATCTGTATATTCCGCTCGGAGGAAGTAAAGGCGGCATGTGGATGCAGATTAAAAATACATTTATCGTTTTTTTAGTCAGCGGATTTTGGCATGGAGCCAACTGGACATTTATTGTCTGGGGGTTACTAAATGCCATTTATTTTTTACCGCTATTGATTTTTAATAAAAATCGGGATCATATTGAAATTGTTGCTTATCATACTATTTTGCCTTCTTTTAAGGAATTTCTATTGATATGTACAACATTTACATTAACTGTTTTTGCATGGATTTTCTTTAGAGCTAATGATTTGCATCATGCTTTTCAATTTATTTCAGGTATCTTTTCTAAATCACTTTTCTCGTTACCAAGCATTCGCCCTACTTATGTAATCTTACTTGTTTTGTTTTTTATCATAATAGAATGGTTGGGAAGAAAAAATAAATATGCGCTTGAAAAACTTGCCTTTCAATACAGCAGTTATTTCAGGTGGTCTATGTATATAATTCTTATAATGGCAATTTTTATTTTTGGCGCAAAAGAGCAGGAATTTATTTATTTTCAATTTTAATATGAGAAAGTTTTTAATAAGGGTAGGAATGTTTGCGCTTGTTTTTTTTATATTAGATAAAATATTCTACATTTTTTTGTATACCGCACCGCAGTTAGAAGCTGATAAAAGATTGGAGCTTTTACTGAATGGAAAAATCAATAAAGAATTAATTGTAATGGGATCTTCGCGTGGGGCCTATAATATTGTTGCATCTCAAATAGAAAAAGAAACAGGGAAAAGTGCCTACAATATTTCGTATGCCGGATCTTCTGTACAATTTCAGTTGTTTTTATTCAAGACATTATTAAAGTTCAATAAAAAGCCAGAAACAATCATACTCTCTATTGACAATCCTTCTGAGTTTTTGCATGAGAAAACATTAAGTTTTAGATATGATCGCCTTTATCCGTTAGAGAAATACAATTATATTAATGATGAACTTATTAAACAAAATGATAAAAGCAAATTGTCATGGTTTTTATGCTTGGGAAGGGTAAATAAAAGTAATTTAAATTTTACTAAAAAAAACGCAGCTGCCGATAGTCCAATTCTGGCTTGTGGATCAATGCCATTTATAAGAGATTCTGATAAAAAGGAAATTACTTTCAATCTTAAAAAGGAAAGATATCCTATAGAACAAGAATTAAAAGGCAAAAGAGAAGCATTCCTTGAATTAGAGCAGATTTGTCATGCAAATAGCATTAAGCTAATCTATTGTTTCGCACCGAATTTCAGAGTCTACAATCCAGCATTAGAAAATAGAATTAAGTCAATATCAATTCCTGAAAACAAATTTTTTGTTTACGACACGACAAACTTGAGTTATAAAAATAAAGAGTACTTTCACGACGATTCTCATTTAAACATAAAAGGAGCAAAGCTGTTTACCAGCGAATTGAGTAAATTCATAAATTTGAACAATAATAAGATTCTTAAAGAATGAAAAAAACAGCCATAATTCCACTACGCAAAAACTCAAAAGGAATTCCGGGAAAAAATAAAAAGAAAATGCTTGGACGCCCGCTTTTTTCGTGGGTGCTGACAACAGCTATTTTTTCAGAATTAGATGAGGTGTATGTTTTTACAGATGATGAAGATATAATCAACTATATAAATAGAGAATATTTTTGGTCTTCAAAAGTAAAAGCTCTCTTGCGAAATGATCAAAATGCTTCTGATACAGCCTCAACAGAAAGTGTTTTGCTGGAGTTTGCAACAGCAGTAAATAACGATTTTGATATTTTATGTTTGCTGCAGGCAACTTCGCCCATGACAACTTCTGAAGATATTAATAGAACATTGAACGAAATTGCAGAAAATAAAAAAGACGCTGCCTTAACGGTCGTTAACACACATCGTTTTATTTGGAATTCTGATGGAACTCCGCAAAATTACGATGTCTTTAAAAGACCAAGACGTCAGGATTTCGATGGTTTATTAATCGAAAACGGCGCAGTTTATGCCACGACAAAGGAGGCATTTTTAAATTCTAAAAACAGAGTCAGCGGTTCCATTGGTTTGATAAAGATGCCAGAAGAATCTCTTGTAGAAATAGACAGCTTATCAGATTGGGAAATTGTCGAAAATTTATTGGCAGATCGTCAGAAGAAAAAGAAAATACATCAAAAAATTGAATATTTAGTATTAGATGTAGACGGCGTTTTTACAGATGGATGCGTATACTACGACGCTGAAGGCGAAATGGCCAAAAAATTTGATATGCGCGACGGAATGGGATTAGAAATAATCAGGCAAAATCAGGTTGAGGTAATCGTGATGACTTCAGAAAATTCTGAATTAGTAGCACAGCGTATGAAGAAATTGCAAATAAAACATACTTTTTTGGGTGTTAAGGATAAGTTTTCGTTTTTAACACAATTTCTTTTAGATAGAAATAGTAGTTTTGGTGCCGTTGCGTATGTGGGTGATGATGTAAATGATTTAGCGAATATCTGTAGTGTTGGATGGTCGTTTACACCTTCGGACGCAACGAATATTGTAAAAGCAAATGCAGATTATGTATTAACTCAAGCTTCTGGTGCAGGAGCAATAAGAGAAACTTGCGAAATTTTAATAAAGTATAATAAACGTTATGAAAGATTATAAAAAACCTTATGTGATTGCTGAAATTGGCTGTAATCATAAAGGCGAAATGGCGATTGCCAAAGAATTAATTAAAATTGCAAAAATCTTCGGAAACGCTGATGCAGTCAAATTTCAAAAACGTAATAATAAAGAACTTTTAACAGAAGAGCAATACCATGCTCCGCATCCAAATGCTTCTAATTCATACGGAGATACATATGGAGAACACAGAGAATTTCTTGAATTTGATGTAGAACAGCATCGTGAACTGCAGGAATATTGCAACGATATTGGAATTACCTATTCAACCTCAGTTTGGGATACAACTTCGGCAAAAGAAATTGCGTCACTACATCCTGAGTTTATTAAAATCCCTTCTGCATGCAATAATAATTTTGAAATGCTGGGCTGGTTATGCGATAATTACACTGGAGAAATTCATATCTCTACCGGAATGACGACAAAAAACGAGACAGATATTTTAGTAGATTACTTTACTGAGAAAGGCAGAAATCAAGATTTAGTATTATACAATTGTACCTCAGGATATCCAGTTCCTTTTGAAGACGTTTGCTTATTAGACATAAACTTGTTAAAACAAAAATTTGGAGATAAAGTCAAACATATTGGCTTTTCTGGACATCATTTAGGAATAGCGGTTGATATCGCTGCTTACACGTTGGGAGCTAATATTATCGAAAGACATTACACCATCGACAGAACCTGGAAAGGAACAGATCACGCAGCCTCTTTAGAACCGATGGGTTTACGTAAATTATCTCGCGATTTGCAGGCTGTTTATGAGGCTTTGACTTTTAAATCGACTGATATCTTGCCGATTGAACAAGTACAGAGGGATAAATTGAAGAATAAAAAAGTTTAATCGAATGTTTTTTTTCTCGGACAGAGTAAGACTTTTTTGGTGGAATGAAAGAATCATTCAAGGTAAAGCAAAAGAAAATTACGGAGACGTTTTGGGCAAGTATTTGGTGGAGAAAATCTCATCTAAAAAAGTGATTTTTGCCTGGCCTAAGAAGTTTTCTATTTTCGATTGGTTTTCTCCCATTTATGTAACAATTGGAAGTATTTTGGCCAACGTAAATCACAAATGTATTGTTTGGGGAAGCGGTATCATCAGTAAAGACACTAAAATAAAAAATGCCGTTTTTTTAGCAGTGCGTGGTCCGCAAACACGTAAATTTCTATTAGATTTAGGGTACAAAGTTCCAGAAGTTTATGGCGATCCGGCGTTATTATTGCCAGAATATTTTAATCCAACTGTTGAAAAAAAACACAAATACGGTTTTGTCCCTCATTATAACGATTATAAGTTAGTTCACAATTGGTTTCAAGATAATAACGATGTTGTACTGATCGATATGATGACAAATGATATCGAATCAAAAACAATTGAATTTTTGCAATGCGAAAAAATTATATCTTCATCTTTGCACGGAGTTATTATTGCTCATGCTTATGGTATTCCGGCAGTATGGCAGAAATTTTCAGATAAAGTTTTTGGAGATGATATAAAATATCAGGATTATTTTGAATCGGTAAAAATTCCTTCCTATACTCCATCTTTAAGAACAAATGAATTTTCACCGGTTGAGTTAGAAAATTTATTTATAAAAAATAGAAGTCTGCCTGACAAAGAAGTTATAGAATCTTTAAAAAGAGGTCTAATGGATGTTTGTCCATTTAAAAACTAGTTTAAAACTAGTTAACATTATTTTAAAAATTTAAAAGGCCAAATAATATTGATTGCAATAAATGCCACAAAGTGTTTAGTTTATGAATAAAAAAGTGTTTGTTTTTTTTCCCGATGGTGTAGGGCTGCGTAATTTTGCTTTCACAAAATTCAAAGAAATAGGAGCGGAAAAAGGTTATGAAATCGTTTATTGGAATAATACTGTTTTTTCTTTAAAAGAACAGTTAGGTTATAACGAAGTTAAAATCGAAAATCATAAAACACATTTTCTCACACCTATTTATTCCAGAATACGGAAACATATTGAGCTTAATGTTTCTCAAAAGAAATTTAACGATAAGGTTTATGAAACCTATAAATTTCCTTTTAGTTACAAGGGTTTCAAAAATACTTTAATAACACTATTTGTAAAAGTATTGATTGGTTTTAATTCGTCAGAAAATGGAATTTTACGAATAAGAAAGCGTATCAATGCCCTGGAACGTTCAACTGCCAAATATGAATATTGCAAAGCACAATTAAAAGAACATAAACCAGATCTGGTTTTTTGTACCACCCAAAGAGCAACACAATCTATTAGTGCGTTATTAGCAGCAAAAGATCTAAATATTCCAGTGGTTGCTTTTGTATATTCCTGGGATAATGTGCCAAAAGCCATGCAGGTCGTCGAAGCCGATTTTTATTTTGTCTGGAGTGATTTGATGAAAGAAGAAGTTCTCAAATATTATCCTTTCGTAAACGATTCTCAGGTTTTTGTAACAGGAACACCGCAGTTTGAACCTCACTATGACAGCAACCTGTTTAAGAGCAGAGAAACTTTTTTTGATGAAAATAATTTAGACATTTCTAAAAGATATATTTGCTTTTCCGGAGATGATGAAACGACTTCGCCATTAGATCAATACTATCTCGAAGATTTGGCAAAAGCGGTGCGTAATTTAAATTCAAAAGGAGAAAACCTCGGTATTATTTATCGAAAATGTCCTGTAGATACAACAATAAGATATGATGCAGTAATTGAGTCTTATAAAGATGTTATTGCTGTACTTGATCCGTTATGGAAACCTGCCGGTAAAAACTGGAATGAAATTTTACCGACAAAAGAAGATTTGGGACTATTGCATAATGTTTGTGCGCATTCAGAATTTGTAACAAATGTATGTTCCTCCACCGTTTTTGATTTTGTGGTACATGAAAAGCCTTGTATCTATTTTAATTACGAGCAGCCACAATTAAAGAATGGGGTAAGAGATATTGGACAAAATTACAAATATGTTCATTTCAGGAGTATGCCAAGCCAGCAGACCGCGATCTTTTGTACAGATAAACGGGATTTAGAAAATCAGGTAAAACAAATTTTAGATAAAAAATTATCAAATGTGGAGGATGGGAAAAAATGGTACGAAATCGTAGCCGGAAAAAATCCGACACAATCTTCTGTTAAGATTTGGGATACCATTGATGCACTGTTAAACAATAAATAATAAGTTGACGGTATTTTTATCATCAGACTCTATTTGATCCTATTTCAATAATATTGCGACTTTTTGGATTTTAATAGTAATCAAAAAGTCTTTCTAATTAAAGTTTATGGCAGAATTGCATAAAATCTATTTTCCAAATTTGAATTCATTACGAGGAATTGCTGCAATCATGGTAATTATCTCGCACTTACAAGATCATCAAAATAAATTTTCTAAGGCTTTAGGGAATTTTGGAGGTATTGGCGTTACAATATTTTTCACCTTAAGCGGATTCTTAATTTCGTATTTGTTATTAATGGAGAAAGAAAATTTTGTAAAAATTAAGATTAGAGATTTTTACTTTAGAAGAATTTTACGAATATGGCCTCTGTATTTTCTCTTGTTATTATTTGTTTATGCAATAGTTCCAATAATTGCACCACATTATTATAACAGTGAGATGGAGCGATTTTCCATAAAAAGTTTGTTGATGAATATTTTTTTTTTAACTAACATTACACTTATTATAAAAATGACACCATTAGTTATTCGTGTTATATGGTCAATTGGAATTGAAGAACAATTTTATCTGATACTGCCCTGGATAATGAAAGTAAAAGAAAAAGTACAAATTAAAATAATTCTTTCTATTATTTTATTCTTGCCCTTTTGTAAACTGTTGTTAGTTGTATTTCAAAAATTCACTGGAAATAATTCTTTAAAGATAATCTCCAGTATCATAACAGTGACCAGATTTGATTGTATGGCAGTAGGTGTTCTTTTTGGTATATTGGCCTTTTCAAAACAAATTCATGTAGGGAAATTACATATAAAATATAATTTTTTCACCAGAAAAAGTGTTCAGTTAGTTGTATATAGCTTAATTATTTTCCTGTTTTTAACTAGTGCAGTATTTACATCACTATTCAATATTATTAATTATATTTTATTTCCATGGCTGTTTGCAATATGCATCCTTAATCTTGCCTCTAATAAGGGATCAATTTTTAGTATTGAAAATAAAGTACTTAATTACTTAGGGAAAATATCTTATGGTTTGTATTTGATCCATGAGATAGTTATTTTTTTAATCTTGCCTCCTATCTTACCATTTTTAAAAGATTTCTCTTCAATTTTCAGAAACTTTGCTATCTATATAAGCGTTTTTGCTATTACCATTATTATCTCGCATCTTTCGTATTATTGTTATGAGAGTCAATTTTTGAAATTAAAAAGAAAAATTTCACATATAGTAACCTGAAAGAAATATTATTATTAAAATTAATGTATGTTTTTCAATTCACTGGCTTTTGCCATTTTTTTACCCATTGTTTTTTTCCTGTATTGGTTTGTTTTCAATAAAACAAAAAGTACTCAAAACGCTTTACTTATAGTTGCAAGTTATTATTTCTATTCCTGTTGGGATTGGAGATTTCTGTTTCTATTGGTTTTCTCCACTTTTTTAGATTATTATACAGGAATTCAGATTGAAAAAGGAAAATCAGAAAAAAGCCGAAAATTTTGGTTTTGGTTA